>Ga0179593_1601606_pt1 | contig 10531 bp, 8 predicted proteins | sample CZODoug2_1_08_16_FD_185931 | JGI IMG/M metagenome (GOLD analysis project Ga0179593, IMG submission 185931) | Vadose zone soil fungal communities from Angelo Coast Range Reserve, California, USA - CZODoug2_1_08_16fungal (PacBio error correction) | ecosystem: Environmental > Terrestrial > Soil >... | reverse complement strand
CCTTCCCCCCCTCCTAGATCCTCGTTGTAGTAAATGGCGCTCTTTTTATTGTCCATCTTCGCACCGTTTCCTGCGTGCGCTGGGAGCACAGTGCCCACCCTCTTTCCGTCAGCCGTGGGCTTTTCCTCGATTCTTCCTTCCGGTTTGAGAGTCACTAGGAGGCCACCCCCTCCACAAAAGAGAAAGGGCTTTTTTCCCCGTACGACTTTGAGTTTCGATCATATGTTGAGGTCTCCCCAAACGTTCCCCCCCTATTATTTCCTCTTCTTCTTTGACGACCCTTTTTTTCCAGAAGTCTTCCCAGCAACAACAAAACCGGCTTTTTCGACCTTGGGGTCCTCATGGACGATCCTATCTTTCTCCCGAACCACCTCCCCCCCCCCTGTAGCGGCTTTATGCCGGAGGCCTCCTATCTTTTTTTCTCCCAGCAACCTCTTTTCCCCCCCCCGCAGACTCCAATTTCTTTCTCTTCCTGGGAAGATTTTTGGGGCTTACTCTCCCCAAATCCCCAAGGTACTACAGAAATGTTAAAACGGGCCCCGGCGGGGTTATCTTTTTCCCCCCTCAATAGAGAGACATTTGGAGAAGGGAGAAGCCTTTTCCCCTCCTTATCAACCGGAGAGGGGAAAGGCCCCTCCGGGACCCAGGTGAATTGCGGAAAAGGAACCCCCCTGACCTCCCTTTCTTCCACAATAGGGAAGATCTTCCAGCTGGAATTTCTAAAGCCATCGCGACCCTTAGTCTCCCAGGAGAAGCGCCCCCCCCTAGTAGAGAGTAAGAGGCCCCCTCCCGTCCCCTCTGAAGAAGATCCTCCCCCCCCCAAACGCAATCTAAATCCCCCTCCTTACTTCTGGTCGGCCGTTGGTGTTTGTCTTTTTCCAGTGCTGAAAAGCGCCTTTTCCGTGCGAAGTGGCAAATGTGCATCGCTTGCGACAGATTTTCTCATTTGTTGAGTGAATCTGATCACGGAGTCCGAACTCTTGGTTTTCCGCAAAAAACTCCTTTTTTTGTGAAAGAGGGGGGTTTGCGTTCCAGAGAGGAAGACAGAGAGGATGCGTCTTCGGGCTACAGAAAAGCCCTCCGGCGGAACGGGACCTCGGGAACCCAAAACTGCCACCGATAAGGAAAGGGCGGTTTTTTCTCCGCCTGGAGGGTTTTAGTAAGCATCCCCCGGACCGAGCCCTCCTCGTTTTTCTCACGCGGGGAGAATCTTCCTTCCCTCTCAGGGACTCCTTCAGTCCCTCGCATTAGACGCCCTATGAAGAATTTTCTATTGCGCGGCTGTCCCCCTACACAGTTCGGGGACCTTTTCGAGAACTTTGCAATGTCGCTTCGTTCCCTTCCCAAAAGGTTCTTGCCGCACGCTGCTGGTTTTTTCCCCCGTTCCGATTCCGCCAAATCTCGCCTTTCTTTATAGAGATCGTGTTTCCCTTTTCCTTGAGAATCCTGAAGGATATTTTCCTCTGGGAGGGGATTTTTGATTGACGGTAGAGATCGAATCCCTTTCTTTTTCCCGCGAGGGTTTTCTCCCTTTCGTTTCAGGTAGCGAATATGTAGGCATGTTAAAACTTCTCCCTCCCCAATGAGGTGCCACCATAAAAAAGATGACACTCAAAAAGGCGTAGATCCCCTGATCGAGGAGATTTGACGGGTAGGGCGTGAGGTTTGCGCACGAGTCCGGATCATTGTCACGAGGACTTCGCGAAAGCGCTCGCAGCTGATCGTTGTTTTCCAGCCATCGAGAAAAGTTTCGCTCTAACACAATTAGGGCCTCCCCCCTTCTCCCTTACACTCGCGGACGATTCTTTCCTGTCCCGGAACCATATTTTCCAAATGGGTAAGGAAGGGTCTATCTTTTGATGGTGAGATACTTATTATGTGGACTGAAGATCTGACCTTCGTTCTAAGAGGGAGTCCTTTTGTAAGAACACCCCTCGGGTTATTCTTCCAACTGGTTATGTGAGATTTTCCTCCAAAAAAAGAGCAGCTCCCTTAGCTCCGGTGTGCTTGTATCGCAGGGAAAAGGTTTTTTCTCATAAGACCCCTCTTTCCCAAGCGGAGGGAATGTCGGCTATGAGAAAGAGAAGCCTCTCTAGATCAATATTTGAAAAAGGTACTTTTGCCTTCTGCCGAGAGTAAGTGACGGGCGACATTTTTAATCTGCTCCCTCCCACCACACGATGTCTCCGACTTTCCATATGCACGTTATCAAATCCTTCGGAATCAGGAAAGGACAAGGCCCTCCCCCCTGGGGGAATTGAGAAATCAATTGATGCGAGGAGTTGTCGCCCTAGACGCTTTCATTCCTAATTTTTGGAGGAATGCCCGCGAGTTCCACCCACTCTTCCTACGTGCTTACTTTAGGAGCTTTTATTTTTTTTCCCCTCCGAGGTGATGCTTCTCCCGTACCCTCTCATCAAAAAGATCTTAGGAAGCTTCCCCCGCCTAGCTCGCTCTATTCATGGATGAGGCCCCCCTCTCTAGGGTCGGTCATCCACCAAGTAGGCAACCCGATGCTGGTTGAAATGCTCCCCCTTCGGATTCTTGAGGCCTTTGACGTCAATCATCGCTCCCACAGATGAGGCGATTTTTCGTCGACGTCCTCCGTATAACCTTAATATGAAATTTCATGTCCCGTTAAACTCCAAGGTCCCCTCATCGCGATAGGATTCGTCTTTGACTGAAGTAATCACTCTTTTCCTTCCCGTTTTGCGGCTTTCCTCTTCATGGTTGAAAAATTCTCGGGCTGGAAGGTCCCCCTAGACCTTTCTTCGACAAATCTCTTTAGTGAGGACTCCTTTTTCCTGCATGCCCCCCTGTGAGGGAGCCCCAAGGGAGGAGATGTGAAAAAACCCTATCGCTTTTCCTTCGAATTATACTTTCCCCCCTTCTCGTTAATAGTTCCTTTTCTCTACACCGTATTACGGCGTGGACGGAGCGCGTTTTCCAGAAGGCGGGGAAGATAGCTGTCCCCAATGTGACAGAAGTCCCAGGCAGAACTTTCGATTAGAAGACATAAGTCCCGAGGAGGAATGCCTCCCAAGAGATAACTTCTTGCTAAAATGCAAATTACTCTACGAAAAAAAATGCAGTTTAGCTTCCCCCGTAAAGGAAGGTTTTTTTCCTCCGGTAGTTTTTTTCATGAAGGGAGGACCCCACTAGTTGACCCAGCACACTTTAATGACTCTTTATTTTTGGCATGAGCCAAACCCGTTTCCCTCTTTCCCCCCCGGAGAGAGATTGGCCCTTCACTGTTAGAGGTCTTCTCGCCGCGGCTTTGATGGCTAGCGCCTCCACCCCAGTCCATTGATTTTTACCCTTTTTCCCCTATCCCCCCCCCCCCCCCCCCCACCCCCCCCCCCCCCCCCCCCCCCCCCCCCCCCCCCCCCCCCCCCCCCCCCCCGATCAGCTCCCCCCCCGACCCCCCCCCCCTCCATGATAAGTTAAAAGGCCCCCTCAAGTAGTTTCTGGACGTTCTTTGGATGAAAAACGAAGAGGGTTTTTCCAAGCCTTTTTCTCCGTGCAGGAAGCCGAAGCAGAAGCAATTTTCATTTGTCGTGTACGCAAGTGCCCGGCGACCCGAGTTTTTTCAAAAAAGTCCGGCCGGCTTCGACAACGGCGCCCCGTCAGCAATTATGGGGTTTCTCATATTCCGCCACTCCCCCTTCGAAATGGTTCGGCGCCTTTTTCCCCCGGAGCTCCTCCCGCTCGCCAGTTTCTTTCCCTCCATCCCTACATTCCAGGGTTATCCACGGCATCCTTTCCCTATAAAATTCGAAGTTCTTAGACGGCCTCGGGGGATGGTTGTCCTGCCCCAGCGACCCCTCCCCCTAAGAACCAAAGTTCTCTTTTCTTTTACTTATGCTAACCGCTTAGACGAAATTTCAGTGAAAATAATCTCCATGCAATCACCGTACAAACTCCCCCCTTGATTTTCACGCGCACGGGGGGTTTTTCTTTCCCTCCCCCGGATTGTACGCGGCCGCTCTTTCTTGGAGGCCCTCCTTCTGAAACTTGGCGAGAGGGTAAGTCGCCCCTTTTTTCCCCTTTTCCTTTGAAGTAGAAAATGATATCTTTCAGAACCACTTTTTCTACGCCCTTATCCAGACACCGGGTCCTTCGGTGCCGATTTCAGAAAGAGTTCGCCTTCCCCGATAAGGTGCTGTCCAGATCACTCCAGAGAAAAGAATGATAATAATTCCACCCCCCATCCGTGCCGTTCGGACGCTTTGTCGGAGGAGGGATTTTCCGGAAGTAGGCGCCGGAGTCGAAAACACCCCCCCTTTTCCGTACCGTGCCGAGAACTACAGCCAGATCCCCTCCAGGCAAAGGAAATTTTTTTCCTGCGCGCGGACACCGATATCCCCTTTCATATTCAGAAGCAGAGACGTTTTTTCCCCTTTCAAGAAATAGCACTTTGCTCGGCTTTATAGGTGTTTCTTCTTCGTTTTCGAGCAGTACGTGAGTGGCCCCCTTGCCATAATGAGTAAACCTCCTAAGAAGTAACGCCTTTTGACTGCGCTGGAAGGTAAGCAGGGACGAGTCCTCTCTTGTGGCGGAATAGACTTCTTGTATCGTTCCCCCTTTTTAAACAGCTGACGGGGCTTCTCTTCCCCCCTCAGGCGAATTCTTCCTTTCCCTACGGCAACGGGCATGGATCTCTGAGAACAAGCTCTGGAGAGACCTTTTCGTTCTCCCGTACATGCAACAGTGCGGAATCACGCTTTGAGAAAGACTCCCCCCAACTCGGTGACTCACCTAGTCGATCAAGCGGACTGGTTGTTCGGGATGTGACGTCCGATTCGTCGCAAACCTCTCGTCAGTCTTGGGATCACCTCCAAAAACCGGAGACTGAGAAGAGTGGCTCCCAACGGGGAAGATAATGCGCGATCCCTCCCTCCCCCTCCGGGACCTCGCAGTCACTGGAATGGTACTTCCCTTCCCGATCGGCCAGAGGCGGACAGTGTCTCGGTTGGATCGACATTCTCTGACTTTGGAAGGATGTTCTTTTTTCCCCTAAAGAAGAACTCCCCGAGAGCGAGCCAAGCTTCGAGGCGCGTACTCCCTCCCCTCCTAAATGCGACCGATAAAGCACTATTTAGCGCACCTTGCGATCGCCTCTGAAAAGTAAGGACCAGACTTGATAGAAATTGTCTCTCCCCCTTCCTAGGCAGATTGCGGCGCGCTTTTTTTCGATCGAGGAAACGTTTTTCCTGCCCAGAGAAAACCCGTCTCTTTCTAAAGTCTTCTAGTAGATTGAATAGCTTCCCGTCCAAGGAGGGGGCGGGACTCTTGCTTGGCCATCACCCTGTCTTTTTTCCCTTCCTCCCGCCGTAGTTCCTTCGCTTTGCGCATCGAATCCTCTGTTCCTCACGAAATACCACTGATTTCCCTTCAAGTAATGGCGTTTTGGAGCGTTTTTCTTCCTTCTCTTACCGCATCATCGTCGCGTCCACTCTCCCCTTCCAGCAGTTAGCCCTTGGCTTCCCGGCCCGCGAAGATCGCCTTTCCTTTCATTGTTTAGCCCCTTTGCAGATGGCGAAAAATGAGGACTCTTTTTTTCGGGGAATGCGGTCGCGGCTTCTGAAAGCGCGCATCGAAGGATGTCTTCTCTGCTCTTTCTTCTTTCTGATGTCCCACTGCTGCAGGCTAAGATGCGCCTCCTTTTTCCTTCCCCCCCGGACGTCTCCTCTTTCGGATTAATGAGGTTCGATATTACCCTTCTCATCCCTTTCGGACATCTCTGCGAGGAAAACACGTCCCGCTTCTTGCCTCCCCGTCGAGCGACGCGAAGCTCCCCTCCCCCGCACCCCTTCCGCTCCCTCACTACATTTCATAAGCGGGTTTGTCCTCTTCTCCCCCCTATCAAGGAAACTGTTGCAAGCACTCCCCCGCTATGGTGAGGGACCACTTTTTTTCTTCCTTTTTCCCTCTCGCCCCTTTGGGCAGATCAAATCAAAACCGTCCTTTTTTTTTTTCCCCCTGGCCATATCTTCTCCTTTTCCTCTTATTGTTGAGAGAGATGGCCATTGAACCCTTTTTTCTTTCCTCCCTATGACTTGGACATGGAAAATTCATCAACAAAACTTTTTCCTCCCTTCTTTTTCGTGCTTGCAACAGGTGCCTTGCTAGTTCCCCAACCCGCGGATGATGGAATAGTTTCTTTTCTTTGGCGTGTAGAAAGCTGAGGGGCCATTAGCGTCTCCCTCCTTTTTGTTCCCCTCCCCCCCTCCCCCCTCAGCGTGAATGTCATCGCAGATTTTTTCCTTGGGCGGTGATCGAAGGGTATCTTCCTACCCCTCCCCTCGAGGCGCAGGGGGGGCGACTTCCTTCCCCTCCCCCCCATTCTGCAGCATATATTGCCTGCCTCCGAGAAGGTTCCCTCTTTTTTTTTCTTTCACCGCATCCAGTCGATGAGCGCGTTTTGCCGTCTTTTCCCTCGGACAGAATTCCCCTTTGATCCTCAAGTTTCTCCTCTTCCCACTACCCGTACGAGGAGATCTCGTCCTTCCTTCCCCTCTCCCTTTCTAGAAAGGGGAGACCTTTTTTTGCAAGATAGTGGACCCTCCTCGGGCATAGCCATCTCCCTCCCTCCCCCCCCCCCCGAGCAAAAGCGCGATCAATGACGTCTTCTCCTCCTTCTTATTTCGGATGAAGGTCCCCTTCTCTTTCCGCAAAGCGGCATCGTTAGGGAGGGCCGCTTTTCCCCGACCAAAGGGATGGCCCCCCCCCCGTGCTGGACGAAAAAGAAGGGCAAGGGCTCAGCGAAGAGACCCTTTTCGCGGAGGTTTTTTGACTGGAAAGCAAAACCTTTCTTCCTCCCCCTCCCTTCAGAGCGCCGCAATCGCCGCTAGTCCTTCTCGAAGTCTTCCGTGTCATGAAGTGTCCTTTCTTCTCTTCCCCTCCCTGTACGAAAGAAAGGCGCGCCTTTATTCTCTCTCTTCCCCTCCTCCCTCTCACCCCTTCCTTCGAGACACGACTTGCGTCAGGTTCCAGGGGCCTCCCTTCCCCCTGGCTTTCCCAGCATTGTCGATCCCCTCCTCTTTCCCCCTCCACCTATCGTAACTGACGCATCTGGCCGCCCTTTTCCTTAGCCCCTACAAGGACGGCTCCTATCTCCGGTATCTATCTTCCTTTTTCCCCCTTGAAGAGAGGGACTTTTCTCGAGTTATGTATACGGTTGTGGATTCCCCTTTTTTTATTGTGAGAAGATAGTCTTCCTTTTCCCCCGAGAAACGCCCTCTTTCCCTCCTATAGGATGTTCTTCCCCCCCCTCTTTTTTTCTGGACTGTAGAAATAGGCCTTTTCTCCTTTTTTCCTTTAAGGTGGAGACGGCCCCTATTGTTATGCAGCTTCCCTCTCTTCCTTCCGGCTCTTGGGAAAACAGTTAGCCTTTTCCTCTTTCTCTTTCTTCCTCTTCCTGCCGGCAGCGGTTGAGGAGGGGCACAGATGACACTTCCTTCCCCCATCTTGACGCCTCGTCTTTTCCCCCCCCCCCCCCTAATGCGTCAGGAGAGTTGAAGCAGGATTTTCCTTTTCCCCTTTCCTCCTCCCCCTTCTCTCCCATCTCCTTAGGACCACACCGAGAAGCCATTTTTTAGGTCTTGGACCAGCGTTCTCTTCTTTGCTTTTGATATATTTGGGCCTCTTCCTTTCCTCTCTTCTTGCCGTGCTGGCCGTACTTTTTTTTTCTTTCCTCGTCCGACAGGACGGCAGAAGCTAGGGGTTCTCCTTCCCTCCTATTTCCGCTTCAAAGTACTCAGCCTGACTTTTTCCCCCCGCACGGATTGTTAGGACTTTTTTCTCTTTATTTTTCTTTGACAGCAAGGAATCGGCTTTTTTTTTTTTCCCTAGGGTATTATAAAGAATCTTCCCCTTCCACGTTTTCCTCTCCTGGCAGCGGTTCTTTTTTTTTGTGCGTATTGAGCATTCACTCCTTCTATCTTGTTCTTCTAAGGGGCGACTTACACTTTTTCCTCCCCTTTCTACTTCCGACGGAATCAATCCGCTTTTTCTAGCGGAAAATCCGTTCTTTTTTCTTTCTTTCAACCTCGAAAAGTTCTTTTTCTCCTTTTTTCCCTCTCTTTTATTGGTAAATTACGCTCGGCCCCCCTTTTTTGAGCGGTCCTTCATTTAGATATAATATACTGGGTCTTCTTCCTTTTTTCGGAGGCTGGGGCGTGCATTCAGTCTAAGATTTCCCTTCGAGACTCCTGCATGATAAACCTTCCCCTTGTGCGTCGGAAGAAAATGGCTCCCCCCCAATGCGCTCAGAAGAGTCTTTTTTTTTCTCCGCAGGTACGCTGGAAGAGTGATCGCCCCCCTTTCCTTTTTCTCCTTCCCTGGGGTCGAAAGAAATCCTGGAAAGGGTGCCCCCCCCTTGGTAGTAGGCACTTTCTTCTCCCCCCATTCCGCGTCCCAAGTATTTCCTTTCAAGAAGCAGGAGTCTTTCCGCTTTTTTGAGCGTCCCCCTCGGTTATTTTGTCATGGGGACTGATCAGTTCGCTTTCCCCCCCGTTCGAGGAGAGGCGTCGACCCCCCCCCCTTTTTCGCACACCAGGTGCGAGTAGCACCGTTCTTCCGTGCGAGAAGTCCTGAGACGACCTCGTGAGGGGAAATCCCCTCCATTCAAAGGGTTTGGAACATGCCCCCCCTCTTTCCCCGTGTGATTTAAAGATGGTCAACTCCTTTTTCCCCCGGAACAGGGGGAAAAAAAGGCTGGCCTCTTTTTTGTCGGTCGCGAAGTGAAGTTGAGACAAGCGTCCCTTTCTTTTCATCTTCCTCTCTCGAAAGTGCGCAGGCCGGTCCCCTCGCCTGGCTGGAAGGCCCGCGCCTTCCCCCTTCTTTTTTTTCGCGTGCCGATGGACGAGATCGTTCTTTTTTCCTTTCTGAGCGCAAGGAGAAGTCAGTTTCGAGGCCCCTCAAGAGTTCGTAGCCCTCTTTTCCTTGCAAGGAATCGGACGTGAGCCCCCCCCCGCCTGGGCGCATTTCGCGATTGTGCCCGATCGTCACCCTCTTCCCCCCCCCCCCCCCCCATGCAGCAGCAGTTCTTCGCACCACTTTCCTTCCGAGTGCCGAAATAACTCTCCCTTCTTGCCGTTCCTTGGGGTAAGGGACATGGCGCCCCCTTTTTCATCTTCGCCGGGAGGCGACTCCTTTTTCTTCCAACGCCGCAGCTTCGCTTTTTTTTTCCCCGGTAGTCTGGCAACCAGATTTGTCTGACCTACCTCCTCCTTTTTTTTTCTCCCTGAATCGATAGATGCGATATTTTTTTCCTTTGGCGACTCTAGGGTTCCTTCTCTCGCATCACTTCTTTCCCCCCCCTCCGCGCCTAAAGTTTTTTTTTTGCCCGCCGCGGCCGCTTCCTTCATGAAAAACAGTCTCTTTCCCCTCCGCATAGCATCCCCCCCCCCCGAAACAGGTTCGTCCTCTCAGTGAGGTAGCAGATTTTTTTCTTTCCGAGGAAAGCGGCGCCCTTTCTATGGCAGTCGACAGTAATTTTTTTTTTTTCCTAAATAGCTGCTCTCTTCCTGCGGAACTTTTTTTTCCCCCTCCTTCTTGAGCGGTCTAAAGAAAAGACAAGTAAGGCCCCTCTGGCGCGTGATGAGGGGGGGTTGTTAACCCCCCTTCTCCTCCCCTCTCAGCACCGGTCGCCTATCTTCCCTGGCCCCCCATACCAGGGTAACTTCCCCCCCTTTTTGCCCATGTCCTCATCGCTTTTTTTACCGCCAATCATCTTTCTCCGACGATAGGAAACGTTCCCCCTTCTCCTCCGCCTGTGTCACGAATCTTTTTCATTTCCCGAGGTCTCTGGGTCGCAGACTCTTCTTCCTTCTCAACATGTTATCGATGCTGTCGATCCCTCTCGCCCGTCGATTAGCGAAAGCTCTCTTGCTCACGCAAACAAGACCATCCCCTCCCTCTCCTCTCTTCTCCTTCTCGGCATCGGGTGACCTGTCATCTTTCATTTCTCTTTCCATTGGCAAAAATTGCCGACCTCCCAAGAAAGTTTTCCCCCCCCTCTCTTCTTCTCTTCGAAAGAATCGTCTCCTCCACTCCCTCCTTCCTCCCGTCTCCTTTTTCCCCACTAGCGCGAGACCCTTTTCTCTTTGGCGGAGAGACGGAAACTTTCCCCCTCAGCCGTGCGGCGATCGCGGTCTTCCCTCCTCCCCTTCCCGTATTCTACACTGTTCGCCCCCCCCCGCGCTATCTTCGCAGCAGACAACCAACCTTTTCTCCCTTTCTTCATTCGTCTCCTGCAGTTGATTCTCAACGAGATGTCTCCTGGAGAGATCGAGGGTTTTTTTTCCCTCCACTTCTCTCTGCTCGAACTGACGAGGACGGGGCTTCCTTTTTTCCCCCGCGATCCCCAAGTTTCCCTCTGGCGGTTCTTTTCTACGAATACGGACAATCCTATATGTTTCCTTTCCCTGCCCCCCCACAAATGCACTGACTAGCCTTTTTTTCTTCCCCAGGAGGCTCTTTCTCCGTGATCTGTCCCCAACCAACTCCCCTTTTTCTTTCGACAGAG
>Ga0179593_1285666_pt1 | contig 10531 bp, 9 predicted proteins | sample CZODoug2_1_08_16_FD_185931 | JGI IMG/M metagenome (GOLD analysis project Ga0179593, IMG submission 185931) | Vadose zone soil fungal communities from Angelo Coast Range Reserve, California, USA - CZODoug2_1_08_16fungal (PacBio error correction) | ecosystem: Environmental > Terrestrial > Soil >... | reverse complement strand
CCGTCTTGAAATTATCGGTCGCTGTACAGTCCTTCAGCGTTTTTCCTCGCTCCTTCGTGCCGTTTAGATCATCTCGTTCTCTCGTCTCCCTAAAAGCGGCTCGTGAGCTTTTCCGAGACCGAGGCACCACTAGTGAGTCTCTTCCTTTTATCCGCGTTGTAGCCGGCGCCCTTATTAGTCGCTTTGGATAAATTTTTCTTTCTTCCGGTTTTTCCCCTTTCTGAGTCTGGAGTAAGGCTCCAGGCTTTCTCCCGATTAAGATTTTCCCGGTCACGAGGTTTGCTCGCAAGGCGATTGTTCACAACAGTAGTTTGAGCTGCTGGCCTCCCCCTACGGAATTTCCTGTTCCTCTTCCCTTTCTTCTTAGTTAGTGCCGATACGCGCTCCTCTCGACTCTCCTTGAATGCTTTTTTTGGTTACGAGTCGATTTTCTCAGCTTCATATCTCTGCCTCAAGCCCCTCCTTCCTTCAGATCGCATTCTCCATCGCGTCCCCCCTGAGTTCGAATTTGTCTCCGTCCGTTAAGTTAAGCGACGCGCAGTCAGATTCACTTGGCCAGCGGTGACGAATTAGGGAGCAACCCCTGGCCAAGTTTTCCTCAGTTCAACTGAATTCGACTGCGCAACATTTTTTGGTACTTCCGATTATAGCGACTTCGTTTTGGCCGTTGATCTTCTAAATCTTGATGGACCTGGTACCGAAGCGGCTCAAATATGACAATTCTTTCTCCTATTGCGTCGACCACTGCTTCCGGCAAAATCGACGTAACTCCGCAACGTTCGACGCGTCGAGACGCCCCTCGACTGATCATTAACATATAACCACGTTTTGCTCTCGTTCCCCTTCGGCAACCCGTTTTATGATATGTTGTGCCTTGAAATTCGCCCACCGTCGAAACTGCTTTATTCAAGGAGCGCGCCGACTGTCGTTTTCCGATCCCAATTAATCTCCTTCTTCTTCTGGGCGCGGACCAGCTAGATTGACCTGATGGATGTTTTTCCCCGAGCGGTTAACGATCTGAATATTCATCGAGCCCCTATCTCGTTTTTGAGCTCATTTATCGGAGCCGGTCCTCCTTTCCGAAACTGGCCCCCGCAGTCCGTCCCTGATGGCGTATCGATCCGATACTACACCCGTTTCTTCAAAGCATGAGGGAGCCTGTCTCCAGTTTTTTTCTGTCGTAAAAGTATTCACTGCCTTTCTCCCTTCATGCTAACCAAGCTATATGATTGTGGCCCTAAATTCGCCCACTTCTCGCGGTTTTTTTGTTTCTCCCATCTTAATTCTTTTTGAGCCCACGCCGTCTTTCCAGGCTCAAGCGCGGATCTTGTTTTCGTCTTGGCACTTCCTTTTAAGCACGCGCTTCATGATCATTGGGATCATATTACTTAGAACCCTCATTTTCCCCCCCCCTTCCGGGCTCCCCCTTTCAGACTCTTATTTATTGCTAAGGTAGTTAATTTCCCCCTGGATTCCTGTTGCCCTGTTTAAGCACCACCATCGTGAAATCCGTTGAGCCAAGGCCGCCGTTAATAAGGCCCCTGTTTCCGAATATGTAGGCGGGTAGACACCTTCCAGTAAAGGGCTTTTTAGTACATAATGCCGCGTCCTTTCTACCTTTTTCCTCCAACGATCGTACCTTCAGCGACCGTACGACCGTTCATATTTTCAGATCCTCTTTTTTTTGTTGATGGAGCTGATTGTATGCTCGTTTTTTCGGCGCGCTGAATTTCAGTCTGGCGGCAGGCTTTTTCTGGATCACGCTTTCCTTTAGGTCTCGCCACCTTCTTTACTTTCCTCCCGCTTCTCCTCTCTCATTTCCCAGTCCTCCTGGGAACGTCGTCACCGATGGTCTCCCACTGATGTCCACCCGATGGTTTGTCCTTCACAGGCTTCAAAAGGAGGTCCTTCCCCTACCTTAGATTCAGCCGTCTCCCGCGCCTTGGTCATGTTCGTGTGACTTTTTATCTGATTTCCTTACTCATGGCCCGCGCGTGTTCGGGCTTTGTACGACCAACTACTCTCTGACGCGGATCCTTGTCTCCTTTCCGCGTTCCCTTAAGATATTTCTCCTGTTCCCCCTCCCGCTAGTCGTGGTGACGAAGGCTTTTCCAGGACGTCACCACTTCCTCTTGCTGGTCTCCTGATTGGCTGTCATTTTTTGTTCCTTTTGCATAACCTGGCGACTAGTCCTCCATTAATTCTAATCCGAGTCTTAGGATTTAGTTCCCCCCCCCCCCTCTCTATCATACTGGACGTGCTTTCTTATTCGAACATTCTCTTCCCCCGTTGCCAAGATCTGTCTCTTTCCCCAACGAGAAATCTTCTTAGCTCGATTCCAGAGTCAGCTCGATTCCCTCGACGCCTGATACGTTTTCCATCTATCTGTTCCGCTCAACAGCCCAGATCGAGTCTTATCGAACGTTTGTTCCTCCCCTCCACGTCTGCGAGACCTGACCAGAAGCAAGCCATTACTACTTTGTAATTGTCCTATTTTCTTCCATATCTATGTTCAAACTGTTTGCCGCCTGGGTACCCTCCTAGAAGCATTTTTTTTATATGTGCTTCTCAGTAGACTCGGCTCTTCATGCTTTATTGATCGTTCCCTCTTCTTTCCCTCCCGCCGCCTTGGTCTCGCCCCCATATCTCTTTTTTTCCTTCAAGGTTTCATATTGCTTCTTTTCCAGGGCCATTATTAGCGCATGATCAACTTGAGCCCCCCCCCCCACGCTCGCGACAGACCGATCTACGCGAAGTGTTTATTCAACAGCGACGCACATTTGCCCGACCCTAAGTTGTTGAGCTTAAGTTTTTTTCTTGGCAGGGTTGCTCCCTACCCGCCGTCTGGCCCTTTTTCCTCGAGGACTTTCTGGGTTTGAGCTTTTCGCCGATATGGTCCCAAACAATTCGACCTCCCTTTTGTTTTCGCTTCCTTCTTCCCATGCGATCGGGGCTCCTGCTTTTAGGGCTTAGCCGGGGCCTGACGATGACGTTCTCCCACAGTTTGACAATCCGCAACAACCGCAGCGCCTCCGACCGTCGTGTCCCCTGTCATTTTTGGAATACGAAGTGATTCTTCCCGAAAAAGTTCCGGCTTCAAGACCATCCCCCCCCCTCGCGGTGCACCACTTTCTGTTCCTCCCCCCCCTAATCCGCGTTCGCTGAGCTGGAGCCCGTCTTCGCTGCAGAGGTCATGACTCCCCAACTGTGATTTGAACGCCGAGGGCAGCCGGCTTACCTGTCAGTTGATTTTTTCCCCGAATTATTCTTAGATGCCATCAGCCTTCGGTTTCTACTTTCGGGTCCGCTCCGCTTTCTTGGCTGCTCTTCACACGATATTCTTTTCGTCAACGTTCTTCAAAGATCTACTTCTTCTTTTAAAGCGGCAAGCTTCTTTTTACCGAGATACGGTTTTATGACGCTCTCTTTTTCTTTTTTCACCCCTCGTTTTTGTGAGCTTTGAGATCTTCCTGGACCTTTCTATCGTCGATTACCCTTTTCCGCTTTTTAAGTTTTCTTTCTTATTTGCCCGTACGAGAGTACGTGATATAGTCATCCCCCCTCACCTTTGCCAGCTCGTCCCGTCAGTACTCATTCTTGATTTTTTCCCTCTCAGCCTGCTTTACAGCCGGTAATTTTTTCCTCCATCTTTTTGGTCAAGTGATTGCTAGGTTCCATTCTTTTTCGGAGAGTATTGACCAGTCTTCTTCCTGATCGCTTCCGTTTTCGGGTCTTCTTTCCCTGAGATTTTTGAACTTGCTTTGAGTTTTCGTTGTCCTCCAATAGGCCCTTATCTTTCGTGATTATTATGAGTATTGACCCTCCAGCGAGCGCCTGCCATCGACGTCCCTTCGCTGATGTTTTCTTTTGTTGTCTTATCTATAGCTTTACCTTCATAGTACTTCCCCAGAGAGAGATCCGATCTACATTGAGCACGAGCTCCCCAAGGTGATTTATGAATTGTGGTGCGCCCTCTCGTCCCTCCCCCTGCTCAAGAGCCGCGCAACCGTTCCCGCCTGGACCTTGGACATCGTCGAATGTTCCCCCACTGCAAAAGTTCCCTTTGCGCGCCCACCTGAATTCCTCTTCGATGTTTTGGTCTTGTTTTTTCGTTTTTGGGGGTGGTGTTGGTTGGGTGCCCACGTTCTTCGTAGCGGGGATCTTCGCCTTTAGAGCTTCTTCGCGATCTTGTTGGTCCTTGATCTTAGATCAGATTTTTGGCCGTTGACGACTCCCCGGCTCACTCTGCCAATATTTCCCTCTCGAGACCAAGGTTTCTTACACTCGCCCCGCATGCCCGCGCTCCTCCCTGCTATCTTTCAATGATCAGTTAAACTCGTGCCCCGGTGCTGAGCGTACCCCCGGCGGCAACCCTTGTTTCAACGAATGAGTGCCGCACTCTGGACCCCCAATCTCCTAGTTGATTCTACTGTCAAGATCGAGTCTAAGGTACTTGCGATACCCAGTTCTCTTTCCCCTCGATCTTATTTTGCCGCTTCCCCAGCAGTATTCTTCCCAGACCTGTTATAATCGCTGACCTATTCTATGTCATATCCCTAGCTGACTACGTTGTGTGAGCGCATGATCGTGCGCTTTCTGTCTCCCTTTTAGAAAGTCGCCCGGCGCCAGTTTCTCTCGATTCTCGCCTACTTTAATAGATTATTACACCTAATGGTCGTTAGCGCGTTCCCTCTCGACTTAGTCACGACGGGTGCCGCCCCCTCTCCAGTTCTTAACCTCTGGGATGATTTCTTGCCAAATTTCGTCACTTCATCCCCTTCGGCGTTTTTCAAATCTTACCTCTAGCACGAGTCTTCCTTCAGCCAGTCCCAAGCCGGGCAGGACTTTATTTTGTTTTCGGAGCCGGACTCCGCAAGCCTTTAAGGAGATTTGTTTTATTCTCTTCAACACTTGATCCCAGTTCCCGGGCCGATTCGATTCTTCGTTGCTAATTGCTGTTCCGCTCGAGCTTCCCGGTTCCCCTTTGAAGCCCCCACCTCTGGCAAATCAGTTTTTCTCTGTGACGTCGTCACTTTTTCCTGTCCTTTTTCCCTGATATCTCTCTGTTTTGTCGACAAGGCCCTCCCAGGTCTTCGGTTCTTTTTCCATCTGTTTTCCCCCTATCCTTGCAGAACATCCTGGTTCAGAGCTCCCCGGCCCGTACCGGAATCTCTCCCCTCCTCCCCCTCTTGTTTTGGGAGTGCTATTCCTTTTCGGGGAGCGTGTAAGTCCATTGGTTCGTCTTTTCTTCTTTCTCCCCCGGCATTCTGTCGAGAAACGCCTGTTCTGTACTCCCATTTCCTTTCCCCTATATCTTTTGAAACCCTGAGCCTGTTTCTTGTTTCGTCCGTCCCTTGTCCCAAATTCTTCCAGATTGTTTTCTTCCCCTGCTTTTCAAACAGGAGCTCGGCGAGTAAATCCATCCTGAACTCAATCATCAGTGACGGCTCCTGGTACTTTTTTCTCCTCTGTTTCATGATCCATTCCTCCTATCATGATTTTCTTCGTTTACGGGAGCAGGCACCCCGAAACCCCTTATCCCTCCTTTCCGTCTTGATGGCGAGACCTAGTTCCTTCCTCTTTTCAGATACGTTCGTTCTCTCCCGCCGCTCTGAAGTGGGACTCCGGCCTTCCCCCCCCCCCACTTTTTTTCTCTGATTGGAGGAAATTTTGAAGAGATTGTAGTACAACCAATGGCGCTTCCCTCCCTCCGCTTCTTCCCAGTCGAGTAGCTGTAGTCGATTCTCTATCTCCAGACTGGCGGCTTCGTGTCTTTCTTTTTTTCACCTTTCTCCCGACCGCATCTCATCTTTTGGCGCTCAACCCCAACTATCTAGTAAGTTGCTTCTTCGTCTAGTACGATATCCGCGCTAGACACCGCCTCCTCGGGTTTTCCCCGGCTTTCGTCCAGCCCCTCAATATCCCTAGTATCTTCCTTCAGGAACACTACCAGTTCTTTTCTCTCTCCTTTGGCCCCTATTCAGTGAAGCTCTTCCTCCTTTTCCTTTCGATTGCGTCCACTTTCCTATCTCTGTAACCCTTTTTCCGCCCTGGTCCCCTCTGCCCTGCACCTGTTTCTGGTTCCCCCAGACATCTTCGGCTCCGTCGCGATGCGCGTTTTCTGAGATTGGTCGCTTTTTTCGTCCGCCCTTTTCTCCCCCTATACCTAATTTCCCCTAGTCGCTTGTCCCGGGCAACGTTATTAGAGAAGCTCCCCTGAGTTTCCCCCAACGCCGTCCTTCTTTACTTGCTACTTCTCTATCCCCCCTCGACGAACAATTTGCTCCTCTCTAATTCAGTTTTCCGCGCAGTGACCGGTGGCAGGTGGCTCCCCATCTCTTGGAAACGGGACCATCTGTTTGCGCGGCGTGATAAGCTTTTTCCCTCAGCTATGCTCCCCCCAAAATTCGAACTTCACTTTTGTTTGCGCTTGCTCAATTGTTGGATTCCTTCTCGCGCGTTGATTCTTTTAGTCGATTGAATTTTTTCCTGAGCTACTCTAGCAACACACACCCTCCAGAGAACGCGACGTCCCAGTGCCTCGCTATCTTTGCCCAAAATACGCCTCAGACCTTCCAATTAATCCATGCCTGATGTCCCCCGTCTTCAAACCTCTCGGTTCCACCCCCCAATTCTGTTCGAACAATAGAAGTAACGAGGGATACGATTTTTTAGCATGGAGCCCTTCATCTCCTCTTCGACTTTTCTTCCCTCACCTGTGTATCCGACGAAGAAGTTCTCCCCCTCTTTTTTTTACCTGCGCTGCTACCCTGCCTTCTTCTCCGGAGGTCCCAAGCCTTAGTGGATATTTTCATCGTCGCTCCCCCTGTCGCCGTCTGGTCTAAGATATCCCGAGATATAGTTTTTCACCTTTATCCTGACAGAATACGTCGATGACCCCCTCGCTATTTTTTCCTCTAAAGCGATCCAAGTTAAGGACAGCTTTATATCTTTTTCCTCCTCCGCTGGGTCGCTAGCTCTTTCTTGCACTTTATCTCTGTCTCTTCTCCTTTGCCGTTTCCCCGCCCTCGATATGTTCTCTCTTCCTAATAATATCGGTGATATAGAACTCCACATCCAGAGGCTCAGTTTGGAACAGAGAAGAGACCTCCTTTCATTTCCTCCTCTCATTTTCCTGCCCTCCCTATCCCTTTTCCTCCGGGACCTTATTCTTCCCTAGTCTCCCCTCTTCTTGCTCGGTTACTTCCTTCGTGATGAGTAAGGGATCCTGACTCTTGAGTTTTCGTACTTTCTGTGGTTTAGACCCTTCTCCTTGTGCCCCCTCTCTTTTTCGCTGTTTGGAAGCCCTCAGGCTTCTGTATTGTTTTCTTTTTATTGAAGATAAGCTGCTCCCTATCACTTTTGACGTCCCTCTTTTTTTTTTTCTAGATTCGCTCGTACCAGTTTTCCTCTTCCTTTGCCAATCTCTGATCCGATAGCCGACACCCCAAGAGCGAAACCCGTTGAGTTCTCAATTTTTTGCCATCTATCGCCAGCTCAACCTCCCCCTCTCCCCCTCCTTCTCTGAAATTGGCCCCCCTCCCCTTCTATTTAGCACCCTGCCAATGTTCCTGGCGCTTTTCCCACCGGGAATTAGATCGCGCTTTTTCTTCCCCCGGGTTACTATTTCGAGTTTTTTCTTAGCGATTTTCCCAGTTGTATTTCTTCTAATCGGAGTTTCCCTTCCGACTCGTCCTCCGACCTTATTTCTCCTTTTTTAGCTGCCACTTTCTCTTTTGAGAATCAACTCGCCGCATCTCCCCGCGGCACTCGGCCGCCCCTCCGATTTTTTCCCCTCGATCGTCTCCCATAGCAACTTTTTTTTGGACTTTGTTTCCAGGGCCCCCCGTGTTAGCCATCTTTTTCTTGCCGCCCCGACCCCCTCCAAAGTCGTCCTCTCCTTCTTCCCTTCCTTTCCCTTCTTCGCTCCCGACTGTAGTTTCCCCGTAACAAGTTAGAATCCTGATCTTCTTTGGTTGCCAGAATATATGCCTCCTCTTCGCTAGTTTACCCTCTCTGACCTCGATCCCCTTCTTAAGATATTCGGTGGGTGTTCTCTTCCATGTCCTTTTCCGCTGCCAATTTTACCTCTTTAAAGCACAGCCTCCAGTCTTTCTCCTCATCGGATCCTTCCGCTTATCGCTGATGAAACAGAATTTCTTATCTCTTCGCCCAGTTTCATGCTCCCCCGCTATGTCCCAGAGGTTTCCTCCATATTTTACCCCCCCAAGAGAAGATGCCCTTTTCCTTCAGTCCCCCTCCACTAGTTTGCTTCTGTTTCACTCTTCTTTACTGTCTTTTTAGCACGCGTTCTAAGTTCTTCTCCTGTAACCTAGGTCCTTACTATTCTTCCTTTTTTTTTGCCTCCCGGGACGAAGACCGTTAATGCATCTAGTTCTTATCGATTCCTTCAACCTCTCGCAACCTTCCCTTCGCTTGAGTAGCCTGCTTCTTGTCTGCTCCTTTCTGCAAGCTCCTTTGTGATACTTCTTCTTTCAACGACAAACCTTCCCCCCCCCCCACCCCCCCCCCCCCACCCCCCCCCCCCCCCCCCCCCCCCCCCCCCCCCCCCCCCCCCCCCCCCCCCCACCACACCCCCCCCCCCCCCCCCCCACACCATGAATCGTTCAGCAAGCTGTGCGGCCGTAACTTAGGTCTAGGTTTCCCTGATCTCTAGCTTCTTTTTCCTTCCCAGTTCCTCAAGGGTGCGCTTACCTCCTTCCCCTTTTCCTCCCCTTGACGACAAGATGCAACTTCGCGAAACGCCCCGAACCCGTCCTACTATCCTTTTTTTTTATTACTCGTTTTTTGTGTTGAGACTCGCTAGGACTTTTTTCTTCTTTGTTTTTGTAGCGTCCGTCGTCCCTCTTGTAGGCCCGGAAGAGGCGCTCTGAAGATGTTTTTGCCCTCCAGAAATTGATGGCCTTGTAGACCACGCTTTCTAGTTCCCTTCTTTTTTTTCCCCCCCCCCAGTGACTGCCAGTTCCGTCACCTCTTTCCTCCGCAGATTTTTTTTTATTCACTCTCCAAGGCAGTTTTGTCCTGAGTCTACCCCTAGCAATAAGAAGTTTCTCCCCGCGCAACTTTCTTTTTCTCGCTGTTGAATGCTAGATATCAGATCATGAATCCGATTTGTATATGTTTTCCTATAACTAATGCCCTACTATTCCCCCTTCCTTATCCGTCTAGACTACGTCTTCCTTCTTCCTCTTAAGTGGAGACTTTCTTCTCCTCCTCGAGTATTGGACGACCTTTTCCCCCCCCTCCGATTTCCTCCTTTATTGGGCTTGCACCTTCGCCGTGATAGCCTGTCTGCTAAGCTGGCGATCGCGTCTTCTTTTACCTCAAGCGTAGTAGCTGTTGTATTTCGCTCTCTTATTTCTCCCCAGACTGGCTTTTTCCCTTTCGTTTCTTTATGAACCTTTAGCCCCGTTAGGCACCTATCATGTCGCTAACCCAAGAGACCCAGTTTTTCTCCCTCTCTCTTTCCCTCTTTTCCGTCCGCTCTTTACAAGGGCATTACGTCGTTGGTCATCTATCTGCTTTTTTCTCCTTTCCTGCCTAGAGGATAGCGACGTTCTTTTTTTCCTTGGTAGAGACCTTGTCCCTCTGGAAGCAGCTATTCGCTTTTTTTTGTAATTGTAGCTTCGTAATATATCTACCCCCTCGGTGACCCGCATGGGAACCACGATGCGAAACGTTCTATAGATCATTCTATAGGCCCAGTTTCTATGAGAGGTCCCTCTAGTAGATTTTCCAAGAAGTGGTAGCGACCCCATATCTAGCCTAATTTTTCCTTATTGAAGGTTAAGCTTTACAGGGACCAGTGGAAGATCAACCTTATTCCGCACGCTCGCTAATTCCTCTCTACGCAATATTTCCCCCCCCCGCGACGACACTTGGCCTCGACGCCCTTCAGTTGGCGCGCGCCATTCCCTTTGGTGTGTTTCGCCGATGGAACCTTTTCGTCGGACCTGTCCGTTCTTTTTTTGAGCTGGAGTTCGATGGTCCCCCCTTCTCACTCACTTTTTCGCGCCTTTGCTCACTCGATTCTTGAGAGCTTTCCTGCTTGAGCAGAGACCCCTATTTTCGCTTTTTCTTTTACTCTCAAACAACCCCAGCTTCAGCTCGTTTTTACCTGTCCCCAGCGCTCGCTTTCTTCAATACGCAGACAGAAGCCTCCCGGCCTTTTTGACATCCCCACCAGCCTAGTTGGCTTCCAGAGTTTTTTACCAAAATCGGTTTTTTCACACCTCCTTTCTCGACTCTTACTGCGGCTTATCGCCCTTCCCCCGTACTCGCATATAGGAAGTTCACCTCACCTGCAATCCCCCCCGAGCTAATTTTCAGTTTTTTCGACGTGATAAATCAGGATTTATCTCTTTTTTATGATGAAATTCAATGAATCGTTTCTTTCTGGCTCGGGCCCTCTTTCTCGCGATTTACTTCTCCAGTAGATCCTCTCTTCTCCCGTTCACAGTAAGCGAGAACCAACTGGCCTCGTACTCGAGATATCAAATTTTTCGTGCCG
>Ga0179593_1644591_pt1 | contig 10532 bp, 14 predicted proteins | sample CZODoug2_1_08_16_FD_185931 | JGI IMG/M metagenome (GOLD analysis project Ga0179593, IMG submission 185931) | Vadose zone soil fungal communities from Angelo Coast Range Reserve, California, USA - CZODoug2_1_08_16fungal (PacBio error correction) | ecosystem: Environmental > Terrestrial > Soil >... | reverse complement strand
CTCCCCCCCCCTTCTCCTTTTCACCGCAGACGAGTTTTCTCTTTCCGGCGTACCCTCGGCGGCGGCCAAGTTCGTACGATGGGTCGCTCTTCTCCCTCCCTTTTCAGGGGTGATTGTTATTTTCTTTTTCCCTATTTCCTATCTCCAGACAATCGAGCCGAGGAGAGCGCGATGCGAGCTATCTTAGGGCAGGCCGTGATTCCCTCTTCTTCTTCTTGGATCCCACCTCCTCTTCTGATGAGCCGAGAAGAATATCTTTCTTCCCCCTCGGACGCGAGTTAGAGCCCTTTCTAATTCTCCCGACTAGGTAAGAGCTCTTCCCCTTCTTCGGATGAAAAGGCTTCCCTTCTTTTACGCCCAACTCCCTCTCTCCGTGAAAGAGACGGCCGACCGGTCCTCCTCTTCTCTTTCCGCGAGAGGTAAGCAGAGGCCTTTTGTCTTCCTTTTTCTTCTTCCTCCCCTCGCACCCAGTCTTTCGAAAATTACCGCGCGGAGGATAGAGCGGCTCTTCCCTCTTCCTCTCTTCCCCAATGTAGAAAAGCGGCTCTTCTCCCCTTTTTCTTCATTTGCTCATCGCGCGAACGAGGCGGGTCCCTATTTCTTCCCCCCCTCTTCGTCGTACCCTTCCCATTTTTCGAGATGAGAGTAATGTCCATGTCACCGGCTTTTTTCTCTTTCCCCTTCTTCTTCCTCTTGCACACCGAAATCTCACTCCTCGCTCTTCCTTTCTCACTTTCTCCCCTCTTCCGCTTCCGGTGACTGTGCGTTTTTTTTTCCTGCAGCGATAGTGCTTCGGGGGGGCGCCCTCTTGCTACTTTATTCTATTCCGACAAGCAAGATGCTCCTTTTTTTCCTTCCCGGTAAGGTGCGAGGGAAAGTGTTTCCCGAAGCCCACCCCAAACGTCAATGGAGAAGAAACGAAGGACGACTCTTTCTTTCTCCCTTTTTTGCGTCCCTCCTCCTCTTCCCCCCTTGAAACTACCTTCTCTCCGGGCTGCGGGATAGTTTTCTTCCAGGACGAACGACCCCCCCTTCCAAGGCGCTATCCCTGGTCCCGCGTACTTCAAGAGGAAGAGAAGCTCGTCGGCTGTCTTTTTTCTTTCTTTCTGCACAAATTTTTCCTCTTCTAAGGGAGACCCCTTTTGCAGGTTTATCAGACGCCACCCTTTCCCTTTTCCTCCTCTTCTGGAAAGCGTAGGAGTATGAGACCCTCTCCCTTCCCGTTCCCCTTTCGAGAAAGGGGAGACTTTTTCCCTCTTCTCCCTTCTTTGCCGAGAACTAAGAAAGATCTTTTTTTTCCCCTCTGAGATCTCTGCCCCCTACGGGCGATGAGCAGGAGGAGAAAGTTGCAGGTCTTTCCCCCCCTTTCTTCCCCTCTCAGGTAATAGAAGTAGATGATTTTTCCCCTTGCCGTCCTCGTTGTCTTTCTCTCACATTATTGCCATTCGAACTCTTCCTTTTTTTCTCCCTTGCATCGACGAGGACTTTCCCCTCCCCCAGAAGCTTTCCTGACGACGCGGTAAAGGTGAAAATTTCCTCTCTCTTTCTTTTTGCTGGTAAGGTAGAGTTTCTTGGTAAGTACCCCCTATCCCGAAGAAATGACCCTCCTCTTTCCCCCTCCAATTCAAGCTCGGTCGTTTTGTCAAGGGGAAGGACCCCTTTCCCATCCCCCCCCTTTTTCGAGTAGAAGTCTTCCTTCCTTGGGGTTTCTCCCGTCCTTTTCCCCCGCCAATTGAACTTCGTCCCCCCTCCCTCCCTTTACTCCGCGGAGGAGGAGAATAGGGCTTTTCTTCTTTTTTCCCCCCTACCCTCGTTCGCCCCCACCGAAAGAAAGAGCGCTGCCATTCTTCCTCCCCCGTCCACCGTCAAGTATAGACTCCGCGTCCAGGGGTGACCCCCCCTCCCCATCTCTCATCGCTTCCTTGGGGAAGAGAAGAGATCTTTTCCTCTTGCGCCTAAGCCTACCCTCAGTATCTCAGCATTCGAAAATTTAATGGAAGTAGATGACGGTCCCTTTTTCCCCCCTCCTCGCGTAATACTCCTTTCCCCCTTTTTTTCTCTTACGCTTCCTTTCTCCCGATAGCGGAGCTTTCTTTTTTTTCCTTTCGCTTAGCGAGGTCATTCTCATCTTTCCGCGTTTTCTTCGCCGCGAGAGACGAGCGCGTTCCTTCCTTCTTCTCTCCAGATCGCGATCGCTCTCCTCCCCCCTGGAGGCTTTCGGACTTTGTCTTTTTGGTCGGCACGGGAGGGTTTCTCTCTTCCTGGGAGGAGGAATGGGCGGCCCCCCTTTCTTTTCAGTCTCGATGGGAAAGGTGGTGTTTTTTTCTTTCTTTTTTCTTCTCGGCTAAGGAATTTTCTTTCCCCTTTCCTAACTGCCTCGGCGGCTGACTTTTTTCTTCCGCGGCGAATCGACTCGCAACCTCCCCCCCTCTTCCCTCCTCGGGACTCCTTTTCCCCTCCCCCCTTCCTCGCGGACAGTATAGCTCGCCCCTTTTCTTTTTTTTTCTTCGCTCGGCCAAAGGATAGGCAAGCTCTTTCTTTTTTTTCCCCCCCCCTTTCTTTCCGCGACGAAAAGAAAAATGGCCCCCTCTTCCCTCTCTTGCCGTAGCGAACCCATTCTTTTTCTTCTCCTCTTGCGAGAAAAACAGGTAGACGGTATTTTCCTCTCTCAGTTCAACCTCTCCGCTGGGCGAGAGAGAAAATAGAAATGGAGATCTCTTTTTTCTCTTTCTTTCCTCGTCGCAGATAGAAAGAGGAGAGGTTCACTCCTCCCTCTTTCCCCTCCCGAGACCTTTTCCGGCCGTTCTCGTCCGATGGGGTAGAAGACTTTTTTCCCCGGGAGGTGAGTTAGTAGTCCCTTCTCCCTCTTTCCGCTCTAGTCCATGATCTCCGACCTCGACAGAGAGGAGAGCGCCGATTTTTCTTCCCTTCTTCCTCTCGTGTCCGGCAGTGAGGAAGAGGAGGCCGAGTCCCTTCCCCCCTCTTTTCCCCCGCGTTCCCTTTCCGTCCTGCTTCCAAGCGGCTAGAGCAGAGGCAAAGAGACTCTCTTTTTCTTTCCCGCAAGACGACGCGCCCTCCCTTTTTCTGCAACATTTTTACCTTCCTCCCCTTCTTCGTCCGCCGCCCAGACGAAGAAAAGGACGCGCTCCGTGTCCCCCCCAGGCCGACAGCAGGTAGAGGAAACTTTCTTTTCTTTTCAGAGGATCTCTTCGCTGGAGCGAAAAGTCACCTTTCCAATTCACGAGAGGCATTCCCTCTCCCCGCAGTTGAATTCCTCTTCCACTGTAGAAAGAGATTTTTTCCTCTCCTGAACGCGACTCCGCCTCGTCGACTATAGAGGAAAAGAGTCTCCCTTCCTCCGAGCGGGAGCCAGATTCTTTTTTTCTCGAGGGCTTTTCCCTTTTTTCTTTGCAAGAGTAGTTGCCACCTGCATATTCTTTTCCTCTTTCTGAGCTCATGTAATGTAAAGGCTGTTACTTCTTCTCCCTCTTAATCCTCCCCCCCGAAATATCACTTCCTCTTCCCCCCTCCCCCTTTACTATCAGGTAAAATGGAGCTTTTCTCTCCTTCCTTCCCCTTGGCCCTGGCAGCGATCGTGATTTAGTGGGTGCGCCTCTTTTTTCTTTTTTTTTCTCCTCCTTTCTCTTCGATTCCGAAAAGCCGGACTTCCCCCCCTCCCCTTCCCCCTTCCCCTTTTCTTTTCTTCCCGGTAAAGGCTTTTTTTTTTCCGGGTGAAGGAGTGCCCTCCTCTATCTTCCTTTCGCAAGAAAGAAGGAGAAATCGACCTCCCTTCCTTTTTCCCCCTCCCCCCGACAATAAGGAAGGGAGCCTGCCCTCTTCCTTTTTGCAATTTGGCTTCCCTTTTTTTTCCGGTACCAGGACCGCGTAAACTACTACATGACCTTCCCTTTCCTGTGAAGTCCTCCCCTCTCGTTGGGGAGGGAGAGGGAAGGTTGCCCCCTTTTTTTTTTTGTTTGTCCTCTTCTATGCGAAGGGCGACACTCCTTTTTTTTCCCTCCTGTGCGAGAAGCCACCCCCCCCCCTCCCTCCCCGATTTCTTTCCTTTCCTTCTGTCTGGAACCAAAGGAAGACATTCCCCTCCCTCTCGCGCAGGACCTGTAAGAGAGGTCACTTTTTTCGACCTCATTTTTTCCTCCTTCCTTTTTTCCCGTACATAAGAAAGAGAGAGAATTGTAATAAGCCTCCTTTTTCTTTTCTCCCCTTTTCCTTTCAAAGAAGGAGAAGAATCTTCCTGTTGTCCCGTCCCTCTCTCTACAGGGAATGACTCTTTTTTCCCCTGAACTTAGATGATAGAGTTTCCTTTTTTCCCCCTCTCTCCTCGGAGAAGTGATCTTTTCTTAACATTATGAATCCCCCTTTCCCTCGGTTCTTTCCTCTGAGATAGTGAAAGAAGCCACTGGCCCTCCCTTCCCCCTCTTTTCTTCGGAACGTGAACGAAGAGGGACAGGTTCCCCTTCGGCCTGTTGCGCTTCGGGTATTCTTCGTCCCTTTGGTTCCCTTCACCCGACCCGTTTCCCCCCCCGGCTTGACACTTCACGGACAGGCGCCCTTCTTTCCTTTTCGGTACGGAAAACGGGAATCGGTTCCCTCTTTTTCCCCTTTCTTTTCTTCGACAGGAAGTTGGGCTTTTCTTGGACCCATTCCCTCCCCCCCCCTTTTAACGGTACGAACGAACTTCTCTTTTTTTTTTCCTCTTTTTTTTTTTCTGGAATAGAAGATACCATGTCTTCTTCTCCCTTCCCTCGTGAGCCTTTTTCCCGATCCCCCGATGAAAGGAAAGAGTGTTTTTTCCCCCCCCTTCATAGTATAAATAAGATTCCATTTTCCCTTCAAGTCTCCCCCTCTTGGCAAGTGAGATGTAGGTGTGACTCCCCCTTTCTTCCTTTTCACTATTGGGGTGGTGAAGAATCCTCCACATCCTTACTTTTCTCAGAAATTCTGACCCTTTTCTTCGGCAACAAGAAGCGTTTTCCCCTCTTTCCCTTTCTTTGCGATAAAAGATAGGGGAAGTACTCCCCTATCCCCACCCCTTCAGAGAGACCTCCCTGAGAGAGAGGAAATCCCTTCACTTGACCTTTCTTTTTTTAGGAGAGGTACCTTTTTTTTCCCCCCCTAAGATCTCCGTTTCCTCCATTACTAGGAGAAGGGTTCTCCTTTTCCTCCTCAGAGAAGGTAATTTCTATTCCTTGCCTTTCTATTATCGAGAGAGAGAAGAAAGTCCTCTTCTTTTCTTTTTTCTTTTTCTTATCCCTTAGAATTGTAGGATACTTCTTTCTTTGGCTCTCTTCTTTTCGGAGCATGGAGGAGGAGAGAGAATTCTTCTTCCTAATCTTCTCTTTGTTGGTTTTCGAGATTGAAAAGATTTTTTCTTCCTCTTCGTAATTGGCTGTTCCCTCTCTTCTCTTTGGAATAGGAGGAGATCTTTTTTTTCCTTTTTTTTTCTAATAGGAATATGATAGCTTCTTTTTCTCCTTTTTTCTACGAGGCCTTTCCCCCTTTTTCACGGAAGGAAAGATTTTCTTTTTTTTTCTCATAGGAGAGAGAAGAGGCTTCTATTTTTTTCTTTTTCCAATCCTATTTTCCCCCCCAAGAGAGAATGAGAAGAAGAAAAGCCCCCCTTCCTTTTCTTCCCTGCCTGAGATAGGAGTAGTAGAAAACATCTTAGTATACTTCCCCTTTTTTCCCGAGGTCGAGTCCCCCCTTTTCATTTTTGTCCTGATGAAAAAGAGATCGTCCCTCTTTTTTTGAAACTCGTTTTTCTTCCTCCCTCCGCCCTGTCGAATAGAGAGAGGGGAAGAAGAAGACGTTTTTTCTTTTTTTTTCCTTTTTTCTTTTTTTCGCTAAGACAGAAGGTCTTCCTTTTTTTCTCTCAAGAAGGAAATAAACGGGACCTGTTTTTTTTCCTCTATCTTTCTTCCATCTCTTGTTCGAAGACGAGAGCGGCCGCCTTCCTTTTGGGTTTTTTCTTTTTCCCCCCCCTCCTCGCGCAAGTGCAGAGAATTTTTCCTTTTCTCCTCCCCTCCGAGGAGAGAGAAGATTCCTCCTATCCCTTTTTTTCCGCTTCTCTTAGGCCGATTCCCCTCTTCTCCTCCTTTTTTTTTCTCGCGAGACGCAGAGGCGCTTCTCCTTTTCGCGGGCTCTGTTCTCCTCCTAGTGTAGAGCATTCCCCTTCTTTTCCTCTCGGAAGACGAGTTAAAGCTCCCCCCCTTCCCAGAGTTCCTTTTTTCTTCCTCTTTCCTCCTCCCCAGGAAGAGACCAGGACTCTTCCCCTTCCCCCCCTTTTTTTCTTCCCCCTCATGTAGAGGACAAGGAGCGCGAAGACGCGCTTTCCTTTCCTTTGTCGGAGAGAGGAGAGAGAGTCTTTTCCCCCCTTTTCCCGGCTCCTTCCCTAGATTTTCCTCAGGAGGAAGATTTTTTTTTTTTTTTTTCTTCCTCCGCGGAACTGAGCCCGCTCTTTTTCCTTTCCCGACCCTACTTTCCCCTTCCCTGGAATCGTAGAGCCCTCTCCTTTTCCCCCCTCTCTTTCGCCGAGGAGGAAGCGTCCTCCCTCTCTTTTCTCTCCCTCAATAGTATTTTTCCCTCTTCTGACAGGAAGTTTAGATGCTGAGCCCCCCCCCCCTTTTTTTTCCTTTTTAGGAGGCGCACCCCAACTCCCTTTCCTGATTTTCCCCTTCCCTCTAGATAAAGATGAGTATATTCAAAAGGAAACTTTCCCTTTTCCCTTCCTCTTTTTTTTTTTTTCTTTGAATGTGAGTTGGAAGAAAAATCTGTCCCTTTCCTCTTTAGGTGGGTGTCCTTCCCTGGACAGGAGGAAGAAGACATTTCTCTCCTCCTCCCTTCCCTCCGCAGAAGGATAAAGTTATTTCTTCCCCCTTCTGGAAATTTGGGTTTCCCCTTTTTTTCCTCTCCCCTCCCACAAAAGTTATGGCGCCTTCCCTCCCTTCTCCCCCTCTTTTCAAGGGGCAGTTTCCCCCTCCCCCTCTTTCTTCCGAGTAAGTGAAGTGCCCTTTCCCTTTTTTCCTCTAAGGGATGCGGGTCTCGTTCCCGTCAATAATACCTGAAAAGCTGCCCCCGGGAAAATGTGCCCCTTCCCTTTTTAGTCCTTTTTTTTTCTTTTTCCTTTTCAAAGTGGAGTATGCACTCCTAAGAGTAGAGAGAATTTCTACCACTTTTCCTTCCCGCATCTCTTCCCCCCCTCCCTCCTAAAAGTTCGCATGCTGTCCCTTTCCCCCCCCTTCTCTCTCATATAATAGATTGATCTGAGCGCGAGGCCCTGTACTCTTTCCCTCGAGACTTTCTTTTTCCCTCCCTTCGCCAAGTATTTGAAGTACATCCGCCCCTCTCTCCCTCTCCCCCTTTTTTCTCGAGATCTGGCGGAGTACGGTCACAGACTTCTCTCTTTTCTGCACGGCATTTTTCCCCCCGCGAAGATAAGATCCTCTCTTTTCTCCCTCCGCGAACATTGCAAGCATAAGGCGAACTGGAGTCTGGTGGCTTTTCCCTTTTTCACCTTATCCCCTTTCCCCTTTCAGTGGGAGAAGTAGAATACGCCGCTTCTCTTTCCCGGACGAAAATGGCAACCTTTCCTTCGCGAAAGCCTTTTTTTTCCGAGGAAAGGGGAACATTTTCTCCCCCTGCTCTCCTCTTCGGCGTAAGGTTAGCCTTTTTCTTTTCGGAAAAAGATCCTCCTCCTCCCTTCTAGAAATTGAACGCCACGCCTTTCCCCCCTTTACAGGACTCCCCTTTTCGGTGTCTTCCTCCCCCCTTTCCTGCCCGTTTTCCCTTCTTCTGTAGGTATGAGAACCTTCTTTTTTTTCTCGTCGGGCAAGGACTCAACCCCCCTCCCTCCCCCATCCGGCCCTCACGAAAGGGATGCCTCCTTTCTTTTCGGAGCTCGGGGGCTTTCCTCCGTCTTAGTCGAGGACAGTCGCCTTCCCTCTTTTCTTCCATCCACCGAAAGCAACGAGCCTCTTCCCTTCCCTCTTTGGCTTACCCTCTTTTCCCTCTCGTCAAGGGTGAAATGATAGCCCCTTTACTTTTTTTTCCTTCTTCGGGACTTCTTTGTAGGTTGGCTCCCTCCCCTCCTCTCTTGGGGGTGAGAATAATACCTCCTTTCCCCTTTTTTCAGCATAGAACTTCCTGCAGTTCCCTCTTTAGGCCCGTTTTCCCGTGGATCAATAGTAAGTTGCGCTCCCCGCTCGGTTCTCCCTTCCTAATCGCTCCCTCTTTTTTTTCTTAGAGGAGATATTGACTCGTCGCTTCTTCCTCTTTTTTTCGTCGAGGGAAGGAGAAGCGACAAGAGCGGTCGACTTTTCCGGAGTTCTCGCCCCCCCCCTTTTTTTTTCCCTCCTCTCCTCCGAGATCTTTCCTTTTCTCTTCAGAGTGAGAGAAAGATCGACGATCCCTCCTCAAAGGAAGATGATTAACCCCTATGAGGAGTAGAGTAAATGGTCAGGCTATCTTTCAGGCTTGGCCTTTTTCCCTTTTTTCCTTCCCCTTCTCTCGGAAGGGAGGGGACTGTCTTCTTCGGACTCAATAATGTGTCGTCTCTTTCCTAGTTTTCTCTCTCCTCTTTCGTTAAGAGGAGTAAATTGCTTGCCCCCTTCTTTTTTTTCCTTGGAATAGCGAGGAGAGCCGCCTTGAATCTTGCTTTTTTTTTCTCGCATCGTCTTCTCTCCCCTCCTTCAGAGGGAACTAGGCCTCCCTTCCTTCACTTCTTTTTATCGGACTAGAGGCCCTTCTCTCTTCCCCTTGCGAGCCTCGATTTTTTTTTTTCCTGAAAGGAGAGAGAAGATGTTCCCACACCCTCTTTTTTTTTTCCCCCCTGAAACGGAGAGACGGCTTCTCCTTCCTTCCCCCCCTGTGAAGAAGAAGGAAGGCAGACCCTATCTCTCTTCTAGTGAGGTAATGCTTTAGCGAGAGCCACTCCTTTTTCCCTCTTTGCAGGAGAGAGAAATAGAAATGGCGATCTCTTCTTTTCCTTTCCCTTTCCCTCCAGGGAGAGGGAGAGAATAGCCAGCGGAGCGTTCACATCCCTCTTTTTTTTTAGAGCCCCCTCCTTCCCCTCCCCCTTCTTTTTTCTTCCGATACTAGGAGGAAGGAAGTATCGGTCCTCTTTGTTCTACTATTTTCTTTCGGTAAGGGGTGATGTTAGTCGTCGCAGGCGCCTTCTTTTTTCCAGATATAGCCAGTGCCCTTCTTTTTTTTTCCTCCATAGAAGAAGAGGAGAGCGACGATGCGAGGCTATTATTTTCGGGGAAGGAAGTGCGGAAGAGGATCCTCCCCCTCGAAGCGTGTCTCCCCCTTCTCTCTGCGATGCGGAAGCGCCGCATATTTCCCCCCCTCGACGCGAGTTCGAGCAGGCCGTCCGCCCCCTCCAAGGACTAGTTTCTCCCCTTTCAAAGAGGAAAAGACTGACAATCTTCTCCAGGCTCGATCAAGCAGCCAAGGCCTCTCCAGACGCTCTTTTCCCTCTCTTTTCCGCAAAGCAGGTAGAGGCAAGTCTCTCCTTTTCGCGGTAAGAAGATCCTTTTTTAGGAGACTCTCGCGAGCTTTTCAGTAACGGAAGAAGTGAGAAAATTTTTTCCTGTTCTTCTTTTTTTTCTAAGGAGGCCGAGAATCGCGGCCACTTTCGCCACGTTCTGTCCCTCTTTTCCCCGAGCGCAGTTGAAGGGAGACTCTCGCGCCCCCCCATCGGCGGCCCGAGGAGGGAGCGTACGGCCCCGAGCGGGCCTCCCCCCTTTCATAGTTCAGCCTTCTTTTCCCTCTTTTTTTTTTCCCCTTTTTTTTTTCGATTGCTGAGATAATGTTCCATGTCAATGCTTCCTCCTTCCGGATATAGGACCGCGCACACGACATCTCCTTTTCCCCTAGATCCCAACCGCTGGTCTTCCCCCCCCCCCTTGCCGATGAGGCCAGAGACGATGGGAAGGTGACGGTGCGTTGGGACGCCCCCCCCCTCGCTGTGCTTTAGGTGGTGAGAACGCGCAGGCCCCGGGAAGTCCGTCTTCCCCTCCTCTTAGCTTCGATTAGACAAGCCCGCTTTTTCTTCACGTTCGTCGGACGGTAAAGGTGCCGAGGTTGCCCGTTGGTTGCATTCCTCCTCGCCGAGCCAGCCCAAGTCCTGGCGCCTTACCGACTAACGATTCCCGGTGGCCTTCCCCGACACGACGCCCTGAAGGTCTGTGTCTTTTTTCTGGCAAGGTCGATCCTGTTTTTTCCGGTACAAGGACGAAGACCCCTACTCCCTGACCGCTCACTTTACCAGTGAAAAGCTACCGCGTCGTCACTTTCTTTGCTTTAGCGTGAAGGTTGACAGTGGAGTCTGGCCCTCTCTAGCCTCCTTCACGGTGAAGTTCGATGGCAATCCGTTTTTCTCCCTCCACGTTCGCAGATGTGGCAAGGTCGGCCGATGACAGTTCCTCCCTTCGATGATCTAGCGCGCAGGCCCTTTCCAGTGAGAGAACTTTTCTACCTGCACTTTTCTCTCCCTTCGCCAGTCTTGCACAGTA
>Ga0179593_1523182_pt1 | contig 10532 bp, 6 predicted proteins | sample CZODoug2_1_08_16_FD_185931 | JGI IMG/M metagenome (GOLD analysis project Ga0179593, IMG submission 185931) | Vadose zone soil fungal communities from Angelo Coast Range Reserve, California, USA - CZODoug2_1_08_16fungal (PacBio error correction) | ecosystem: Environmental > Terrestrial > Soil >... | reverse complement strand
TCCCGGCGGTTTACTGTCCTGAAAGAACTGGCACATGGTGTCGCCGTTTTTTCCCCTTATTCGATGATGGTTTGTGTTGGCGACCCCCAACGTTTTTTCCTGGCCGAATTTTTTTTTTTCCCTTAAACAGGCTTTTTTCTGCAAGCCGAAGCGGCTTACCCGATGAAGTTTGTCGTTTGAAAATTGCTCTATTGCCGGCGCGGAGAACGCCGGACCCCCCACAGGTCGTAGTGCTCGTTTAAAGTCTTAATGTGGACTGGTAGGGGACAGAGGCCTTCACACTGACCTTGGCTAACCCCCCTTAATGCCTAAAGTGGCTTTACCGGATGCAGACGGACACCTCTTTGTGTTGTTGTGGTTTTTCTTTTCATCCCTCTCCTAAGCCGGCTCGAGCTTGCCGTGCCCTTGAGGCGGACTCCACGGTATGCGGTCCGATGGCGCCGTTTTTGCCTTCCCCCGCCAGCATTTCTTCTTGGTACGTTGACGGACGTGTTATTCGCAGATGCCGCTGAACCCTGACGTGGTCTTTCCCGCTGCCTGCAAGGATTTTTCTTTGGAAATTCCCTGCCCGAACAGGCTGCCTACACAGCAAGTAATGTCGACCTTTCTTGGCGGTGAAACCCTTGGTGACGGCCCCATCCGACCCTTTTTTGCCTTTGAACCCCTTTTTCTTTCTGACCGTCTTTTTCTTTCTTTTGGCTTTCCGGTGGTCGTCTTAAAGAGCGCTGATGTGGCCATCGCCCGAAGTTGCCACCCTTGACAGCAGAATCCTTTCCCGGTTGCACCGCTCTCTTTACACCCCTCTCGGGCAGTGGACCTTCACTGGGCGAGCATATTCCGTTCAGGTTCCTTTCCATCCACACCAGGCCGTTTCCCTCTCGGCCAAGTGTCGTGTCGGGCATTTTTGCCTGTTTGTCGTTTTTTCTTTCGAATCCCCTTTGTTGTTTTTCTTCATTGAAATAGGGTCAGCTATTCGTCAACTACGCCGCCCCCCTCCGCGAGCCAGACGAAGTGGCCTTGGGACAATTCTTGTCATTTCCCTCAATTGTTCTACTTCCTTTTTCGGTCCCCCATCTTTTGGATTGGCCTGTGGCGCCTACCGTTAGGCACCTTCGCAAACTGATGTTAGGAAACTTCCCTCGATGCAAACATCCCGTGAACCAGCCACAGGCGCCTCGGCCCACCCTCCGCCCTCTAACACTCCCCTCCTCTGCCTGACTTTTTTTACAACTCGGCCGTGTTTGGACGGAACCCTTTTTCACCCCCGGACCCCCTTTTGGCTACCATTATGTGACGTCAAGAAGCCCGGGCGGGCGTTCTCACAAGTTGACGTTGTCCTTCAATAGACTGCCTAGGGATCCCTGTACCCCGTCCTGTTAGACCCCCCTTCTCTCAACTCCGACTCGAGGCGGCCGTCTCCTTCTCCCACAAACGGACCCGAACTGCAGCCTTCGGGATTCACGCGACCTTTCCCCGGGACGCGTCACTGTTTCCCTCGGCGGTCCAAACCTTTCCCTTGAAAATTCGTCAACCTTTCCAGGAGAGGGGGTCAGTTCGAGGTTGTGTAAGCCGCTCGGTCCGGACTCTCCCGACCAGTAAACTCCGTGACGGTCCCTAATAAGTCGTCTCTCCCCTAGACCCAACGTTTTCACTCCCTGTGCGTGCTTTCAAACCATTTTAAACCATCAGTCCTAGGAGTCCAGGGCTACGTGGCCCAGCAACGTTCGCCCTGCCCCCCCCACCCTGGGCCCCTTTTTCAGCCCCCCACCCCTTTTGGTCCTCTCGGTCCTCCTAGCTGTTCACTCCCTCTGTAAACCCGGTCTCACTCGGGGACCGACGTGCTCTTCCTCCGGACGGCGTCCACCTTTTTTTTCAACTCTCCAGATTCAAACCTTTCCCGTCCCTTCCCGCCTTAGACGCGCCTTGGGCTAGGCACTTCAAAGCCCGACCCCTTCTGCAAAGGCGGGCGTTTTAATTTTTTTCGCCCCGTTTTCTTCTTAAAGTCCCCACGGAATTTCTTTGGATGGCTCCGGCAACACAATAGCGCGTTTTACCTTTTTAAGGGCGGCGGAGCTTACTCTTGGAAGGTCACCACCTTCCGATGTGTCCCCCTTCCTGTACTTGGGTGCGTTCTTTCGATACATAACACGATAGGCAGTAAGAGAACTTTTGTGCATTACTTTCTTATTGTCCGTCCCATCTCCCCTTAATCGTGACGCCCGCAGACAGTTCGAATTACTTATTATAACTGCCGCTCCGGTTCTCAGCGCCCCCTTTTTTCCGTCAATTCTTTTCTCTGGATTTTCCTTCCCTCATCAAAGCGTTCCCGGGAGGAGGCACGACACTTATTTGTTAGAAGCGCCAGGGACAGATCATCGTTTTCCTCTTATTCGCCTACTTCCCCATCCGGCTAGTTTCTTCCGTGCCTCCTGCTAAGCAGAATCTAACCGGGGCGGCGCCTCGCTTCTTTCATCCTCCTCTTTGTTTTTTGCTCTTACTCATTGTATCTCCTCTGCGTTCAAGGCTACGACGGCCACGAAAACGGCCTGTAAACCGTTTTACCGTAGGCGAGACGCTCTTATCTCCCTTGCCGTCTCCCGGCGTCCGCCCGGCCGGAGCCTTTTTGATGAGATGTCGTCCCTCCCAGTAGCGTGTCTTTCCCGTTTGAGGCCCTCCTGGCGAAGCAAGGACGTCGAAATTGATTCAGCTTTTGGCGTCTTTCCCGGTTTCTTCCATCAGACCCACCGCTACGCCGGTACGGCGGTCGATTGGTGCGGTTGATGTCACCCAACGCCCACTCCTCCCCCCCCTCCGTTTTTCGGACCACCCCTTCTCCTTTTCATTATTACCCGAACCCCGCGCCGCACTGAGTTAAAAATCGCATGGATTTGGTGGCCGTCGCCCCCGTGCTGTGTAAATGGCGGCTTGGCTCCGTTGGCTTAAAGTGCACATTGAAGTTGCATCTCCCCAAGCCTTTTGGCATTCAATTTGTTTGCCGTTGCTTCCAGGATGGCTTTTTTTTTTTAAGGCCTGTTGGGCCGGTCATGCCTACGGCGAGAACCGAAGTCAAGCTGAATATCCGTCTCCCTCTGAGATCCCGTTCCCCCCCTCGGGGATCTCCTTTTCCCTCTCGTCGACTTGGGAGACAAGAACTGCCCCCCTTCTTGGTGTCGTTGAAGTATTTCGATGTGGTTTTTCGAGGCGACCCTTTTTTTTCAGATGCCCCGCCTCCTGGGCCCGCGTGTTCAAGCACTAAAGTACGCTGCCGTGGTCGTGTTTCATGGCCGAAGGCTTCGTGAACGCCCCTTCGTGCACCCCGAGAATGGGGATTCGGTGGCGAGGAAGCGCCAGCTGAAGGAGTAAACACCTAGAAATCTACCTTCTCCTGGAAACGTTTGTCCCGGGTTCCTTTCCGATTTCCGGTCGTCTGCCGTTTTCTTCCTTCTGTTTGCCTTCTTTTCATTGATTTTTTGAGCTTATAGAAGGATGAGGCTTTTGCCCCGGCGAAGTTGTTGAAGCTCCTTCCCTTGCCCCTCTAAGGCCGTCCATTGGCGGTTCGTATCTTTGTCCCCTTTCAGTCGTGGTCGAGCTGCCTTAAGGAGGATGGGCGTCGTCCCACAGGCCACATTCCACGCCCGCCGTTCAGTTGGTACTCCCTTTCCTTATCTTCTGCATTTCGTGTGCCTTCTTCCGCCGAACAAGTTTTGCCGAACTTCCCCCAAAAGGCCTCTGATCGCGAACGGATTTTTTTGCTTTGGTCTTCTCCGGCAAGGGCGGCTCCTTCCAATAGAAGAGTTACTGAACGAAGGTAGTTGGAGAATCCGAACGTAGTCGGCGCCAGGGCCAATCAGCGCGGGCTGGGGATCTCCTTTCTTCCTCACGTGTAATCCGCAGTTGCCTCGGCCACGTCGTAGTGTCTCTTTCCATTTGGCAGGCGAGTTAGTGTGACCCCCTCTTTCAGACGATGTTCTGGCCATCCTCCCCCTTTCCTCCTCCTCCGTTGTTTGTTTTTTCCTTAGATTCTTCCCCCCCGGCGTAGCTCCTCGCGCCAATGACGTTTCGTCCGTGCCTTGTGTTTGTATATGCCCCTTCCCCTTGAATCTGCTCTTTAAGGGTAGAGTCCACCGCTAAATTCGCCCTTTTTTTCCCACTGGGAAGCCGAACCCCACCTCCGGATGCTTTTTTTTCCTACCCATCCCGCTTTCCTAGGCAAGCCCCAGGACACGAACACCCTTGAAGGTAGAGATCGAAATGTGGGACTGAAGCTAAAACGGTTCTTCGGTCTGGCACCCCCTTTTTCCCTTTTAATTTTCAAAAGACTCCTCCGGCCTTAATGAAGGCGTTCCCGTGACCCCACCTTCTTTTTTGGAACTCCTCAAGAGGTTCGGAAGAACCAGTCACGGCTGTTTAAGAATCTTGCACACTCCCCAGTCTCCTCTTCTTCGGAGGACGGACGGAGTCAACAATAGAAATCGGCACTCCCCTGAGACCGGCGTTGAGCCATCCCCCCTCCTGACTTTCATCCCCCTTTCCATCCTTTCTCCCCACTGTTCATAGAACCGCTCCTTCGTAGGCATCCACCGGTCAAACGTTCCAGGAGAGGGGGTTCCCCTAAGGTTGTGCCGTCAGCGTCCTGCCAAAGACCTCCCCCTTATCTCTTTCCACCCGCCTCTTCGAACTTTCCAGGACGTTCCTGGAACCCCAATACCCCTTATGTCAAAAGACCCCTTTTCCCGTCTGTTGCCTTTTTTCCCCCCCAAGCAGTTCTTTTCTTGGGCAACGCAACCTAGACAACACCAAAGACTAGAATACTTCCACGGCGACACCAGAACGTTTTTATTGTAACAAGCCCGCCGCCGGCCATTGGCGGGTTTACCAACCGTGTTCTCCTAGGGAAAGTCCCTTCAGCTTCCCGAAGGCGTAACACTTTAGGAGGAATAGGAAGACCGGTCCCCAAGGGAAAAACCTTTTCCACGGACGGAACCTGACTGTTTTCCCAGAAGACCCTTAGGGATGCGATTGAGGAAGTTTAAACTGTTTAAGGACCCTCCAGAATACGACGAGAAAAATCTATCAAACGAACGGCATTGGTTACTTGCAACAACTCTTTTCAGTTCTCTTCTTTTTTCAAGTCTCATTACCTACGCCCCCCCCGGGGGTCCAAGATCAGTAGTGGTTAAGGACTGAGGGAGTTAGACACCCCCCAGTTTCTTCCCCCCCGGGTACTTGCCTCGGGGCGGTGACTGGGGCCGCACCGGCCTAAAAGGTCTACGACTCCGCCACCAGGCGCGATCAAGTCGTTTTCTCGATACTTATTCTCCGTTTCGGTCCCTCTTTTTTCGCAACTCTCGGGACCGACCCCCGGAGCCCCCTCCTGGTGAGGCAAGAAAGTGGAGGTGTTTCAAGGAGTCCAGGGAACAGCTCCGACTTTGGCCCCCGTTCCCCCTTTTCACTTTCGGTGGCGTCCCTTGAACCGAAGGCCAGGCCGAACTTCTCACCGGGGTTTACTCTGTCCTTCCTTTCTTATTTTTTTTTTTTGAGAGCGCCTTCCCCCTTGATGTGTCCCGGCTTTGACGTAGGAGTTCACGCTATACGCACGAACACGCTTTAAACGTGTTCCCTTCCCGAATCCCTTGCTCCACCTCCACATTCCAGCTTCGGCGACTTTTCTTCTTTTTTTCGTAGATCCCTCAGTTGACGTCAGAGGTGCGCGACGCCGCCTGTCCCTGTTATAAGCCTCTTTTTACTTCCTTTTCCCATTAGACTTTTTTCGCCCCGACGTAGTAAGGCCACTCTTAGCAGTTACGTCTCCGAGCATGGTGTTTTTTTTCTCGACCCCCCATTCGTGTATCCTCCTCCTGGACCCGCTGTAGAGTTAGGGATTGCTCCCCCACGACGAACGCGCCCGCCAGAGACAAAACTCTTCGCATTTCATTCCCCTTCGTGCATTTTGGCTTCCAGGCTTCCGGCGTGTACGTAAACGTGTTCCCTTGAAGTTGCTCCCGCCACTCTTGGCCTTCTCTTCAACCTTCATTCGAAAGTCGTGACGGCCAGTGTGACCGTTGGGCCGTTTGTAGATGCAGCAGGCAGAGAAGTTTCCGTCGAAGCTGAAGGAGTCCCTTTTTTTTGGACTGTACCTCGGGGATCTCCAGTCCTCGGGGCTGCGGCTTCGCAGACTGGGACGGAAATTGACCGGTGGTTCTGCCGTTGAAGGACCTCTCGTGGTGTTGGCGAACTTTGAAGCTCTTCTGCTGGTCCCCCTGTTTCGGCCCCCTCCCCCGAGAGGCAAGTCGAATGCCCTGTCGTTGACATGTCTTTGTTTTGCACTGAACTATTTCTGTTTGCACCGTTTCTATGTGGAATGGTCGGTTCTGGCGGACAGCTTTAAGGCGTACACCTCGAAACTTCCTTGAACGGCTTTGAGGGCCTTTTCGACCCGTTCCCTCGAAGCTTTCCTTCGAGCTTGACCCCGGGTCACAGTTTGACGGGAAGAAGCCTTCTGCGGCCTTGGGCCCGTTTTGCTTTTTGCGCCTTCCTACAGGGCGGCCGCGGGACGGAGTTTTATTGGAAGGTCTGATGCGCTAACCCAGCGATTTTCGTGACTCAGTTCTGATTTTTGTCCCCCTTTTTACGACCCCTCAGTAAGGTGCCGAACATTCGTACTGTTAGACCCGATGCAGGCTCTCCAAATCTTTTACCCCGGTTTCCGAGAACCCCTCAGTCCCTTCCCGGTTCTTTGTAATGAGTTGGCCTTCAAGGAGAAGGTGGTCTTTTAAAGGCGATGATGTGGCCACCAGTTGCCGCAGCATCTAAGGTACCAAGTAGCCCCTTCCTTTCCCCAAAACCTAGTGCCGTGGTCTCTCACCTGATGGAGAGATTTTCAGGTCATAGGGACATCCCAAGGCCGTTGCCAGCGTCCCGGCCAGCGTCGTCTTTCTCGGCGTCTGGTGTCCGTAATATTATTCTTCTTTTATCTCTCTAAAAGTCTTTTTCTAAGCACTGCAAAATGAAGCAGGACGAAGTGTCCGGCTCTCAAAAGGCATTGGGGGAGTCTTTTAGCCGAAACGGGGAATTTCCCTGTTCCCTTCCATCTATCCGGCGCCGACTTCCCCACCAGCCACGACCTTCTCCCGGAGAACTCTTTCTTTTCCCCCACTCAGAGCCATTTAAAAACGACCACCTTGAATTAATAGGCCAAATTCAGCAGAGCACCGTCAGAAGCTCGACCCCTAAGGTCTTCCCCCCCTTATGCCTCTTTTCCCCATTTCTTCCACCGCCTGCCTAAATTGAAAAAGGTACCTGTTACGGCCAGCTTCGGGTCCCCCCCGTGTCTACCTTCAGCGTTTCACGACCGCCAACGTGTTCTGCGGCCGGCGGTGTACCGTATCCTTAAGGCCCCTCTTGCCTTTTTAGGCCCCCCTGTCGTACAAAGCGCGCCATTTAACTCGAGACCGGCGTTCCCCCCTTCACTGGCCCGATCCGTGCCCCGTGAGTGTACAAAACCACTCATAGAACAAGGGCCCCTTTGGCATCCCGGTTCCCCGGCTTTGGGTTGTCTTCTTTTTACTTCCTGCCTTCTTGCCCCGACCCAGGATACACCGGTATCGACGGTCACCCGAGCATCTTCTAGCCCTTTTCCAATATTTTTAACGCCCCAACTGGCATCGACTTTCAGAGCTTCGTGCTTTCCCCCTCCAATACAACCCCCCCCGCGGGGCGCCCGGCAAACGTTCCGCTCCCGCACGTCGATCCTTGGCAAGTTTTTCGTCAAGCTTCTTTAGGAAAGGAAGATTTCTGGGAGAGTTTCACCTTCCTTTCTCACTCCTAGGGACCTTCTTGCTCTTCCTCTCTTCGTCCAATTCTCGGAAGGCTGCCTGACGACAGGCCAAACCCCTACAGGCCGTCCCTCCCTCCTTTCGGTTGCTCTCTCGACTTGTTTCTTTGGAGGCGATCCCTTCCCGTTTTGCCAATGTACGGCAACGAACGCTTCCTGCAGCCGCCCGAATTAACAAGTTCCCGATTGACTGGGTCTTCCCACCCCCTCTGTTTTATTTTCTTCCTACGTCTTGTCCAATACCAATACTCGCCCGGCGGATTTCACGTTCCCACCTGGCTAGGGACTTGGGGATCTCACATATTTCTTTAAGGCCTCCTTCTCACTTTTTCTGTCGTTTTGGGTGATGGGGCCTCCCCCGTGAAGTCAAAGACGCCGAAACCCCTCGATTGCAAGTTCCCTACGCTCATCTTTTAGTCCCCCCTGCGAACGTTTCCTCCTTACCTCAAAAAGGCGCAAGGCCGCGGAACGCACTTTTTCCGACGTTCTACCGGTTCTGGGTTTTTTCGCAGACTTTTTCCAAAGGCAGACACATAAACGTTTCCGGCGCATCTATTCCTCCCTCCCCATCACGTTTGTCTCGCCGGCCCCTCTCGATCCTTACGTTTTCACCTCCTCAGGCCACTCCCACACTCCTCGGGTAAAGTGCAACCAGGAGGAGAAGCTGTCGTCTGTTCAAGTTATCCCCTCGAACACTCCCCCTCCGCTTGCCCATTGACCTCTTCGTAGATAACGTAGCCTACGTAAGCTTGTTCTTCCCTCGCTCCCCTTTAATTCCTCTAGACCGGCTCGGTTGGCGTCGCTCCTGAATTAAGGTGCTGGGCCCCCCCCGGCCAACGCCTGCTTCTGCGTGGTTCTTATCGACCTCCTTTCCTGAACCACTCTTGGATCAGGAACCTCCGACTTGTAATTGATCCCGTCTCCGTCCGATGAGAGATTAAACCGCTGGCGGTTGCCTTCGCCCCCGTTTCCACTCGTGCCGGTGAAGTCGGTGGCCTTCGTCCATGTATTCCCCCAGTTCAGTTTCCCCTCACGCCTTGGCCACGGTAGGATGCCCTGTTCGAGCGACCCTTATCGGAGAAGAGACTCCCCCTCTTGACGGCCAGTTGTTACCTGGCCCGTCTTTACGCAAACTCCTCTAAAGTCCCTTCCTTTTTTGTCGACCACTTTTTACACAAAGGGGAGTTGAACAGTTCGCAGGAACTCGGAATTTCCTCACGGCTCAGATGGGACGAAAACTTCCCTTTCTTGCCGTTTATGTTTTTTTTTCGGCCAGATGGCCCAGCCAATCACGGAACGGCGAGGCCCAACAGTCTGGGCCCTCCCCCCTCTTTTTCCGGCTTTTTAATTTGTCGAAGGTGCCCGTCCAATCTAAAGAAGTTGTCATTTCGTAGTGATCGTTGACTAGATGTGGGGTTTTCTGCCGACGGACCTTGACGGACAGTAACTCGCCGATCTTGCTTAAACGTTTTTTTTTCCCCTTTCTTCCTCCGACGTGGTTTTGGTGATGACCGTGTTTTTCCCGCCGACTTCTTAGATGGCCCCAAAGCCGCCCTGTCTGCTGGCGCCTTGCAGAGGCCGTTGTTGGACCCGACCGGCTTCACATTTGTCCCTTCTTTCTTACAGTTTCTTTGTCTTATTCGTCCTCTGCAACACACGTTCCGTGGGGGATAAAGATGCGGAAGTGCTTCCAAAGTGTCCCCCCAGTTTTCACCATGGCCATTATTTGATGATTTCGGATGAAAAGAGGTGAATGGTCCCGGCCGAACCTTTTCAGTCCCTTTTTCTCCTTCAGTTGTTTGGAGATGTTTGCCGCGGAAGGAGACTTTGTCGGGTTAAAGGCGCGATGGTCCGCGCCTCCCTCCCGAACGTTTCCCGGTTTTGAGGGGCCTGTTTTTGGAACGGAGGGAGCCTCGTTATTTCCATAGGACCTCACAAGCCGTTGCCCGCTGTCCACGTCGTCGTGCCGGTGGCCTATCTTTCGATTTTTCCATCTCTCTAGAGATTACCGAAACCGTTCCTTTTTCTTTCGACCTACCTTCAAAATGCCGACGACGCCTTGACGTGGCCGGAGAGGGTCCCCGGATTTGTGGATGTCTATGACCTGCTCTCAGGTGCCTTTTTTCATTTCCCTCATCACCGGTGGCCACTTCCCCTGCCAACGACCTGCTGTTTCCCCTTCGGCTAGGCCCCCTTAGGCCTTTAAAAAGACCACGTGTTTCCTAGCCCCCCCCCCCCCCCCCCCCCCCCCTCCCCCCCCCCCCCCCCCCCCCCCCCCCCCCCCCCCCCCCCCCCCCCCCCCCCCCACCCCCCCCCCCCCCAAACTCATCGCCTGACTTTCTATAGTTTTTCTGGATTCCCCCACCCCCTTTTAGGCAGTCTTTTTCCTGCACCTATTCAGACGGAATCAATCAACAGGAAGGACTGTTTCCTTCCCCTTACGGCTTTCTCTTTCGTGTTCCCCCCTCCTTTTCCCGTCAGTTCTCAAGGTGCAACACGCCATTGGAGTTCACGGAATCGGCGTGCAATAAACCAGTCCACGAGGGTACCCGATGTCTAATTCGATTGGATCCAACCGTTGCCATTTCACGCCGCGACAGGCGGCTTCTCATCAACGGGGACCTCTCAAGCTCGCATTCTGCGCCCCCACCATCGACCTTTTTTCCTCCCCAGGTTCAACCCGTTTCAGAACAAAAAA
>Ga0179593_1451481_pt1 | contig 10532 bp, 8 predicted proteins | sample CZODoug2_1_08_16_FD_185931 | JGI IMG/M metagenome (GOLD analysis project Ga0179593, IMG submission 185931) | Vadose zone soil fungal communities from Angelo Coast Range Reserve, California, USA - CZODoug2_1_08_16fungal (PacBio error correction) | ecosystem: Environmental > Terrestrial > Soil >... | reverse complement strand
ACGCTTTTGACCGCGACGCTTTTTTTTCTGTAAGAGACAGTCGCTTGTTATGCGGCTTTACATGCGAGTAAGCATGCCGCTCGTTCTGGTTTGGAACTCTCTTGCCATTGAACCTGTCGCATGCTCACTCTCCGGGCTTCCGGGTAGCTCGGAGTGTGCGTCCTTGGCCTGGCTTTTGGACGCATCAAATGCCACACCTATCAGTTGACCGGGAATAGGGCCATCGATCTTTTTCCCTCATCTTCTCTTCCCTCTGAAAATCTCATTCCCCAGCACATTCCGTTTTCCCAGAATAACGGTTCATGTTAAGGCCGGGATCCACATCTGTTTTGGGACCGCGTCTTCCTTCGTGTCACCCACCCGAATAATGCGGCACTCACCGGCCCCCTTTTACTCTTCTTACTTCGTTCTTTGCGCAGTTTGTCCCCCCGCCCTTGTCCTTTAGAGACAGTTAAGTTTTCAGTCGTCCTGCTAATGTTTGGTTCTCGCATTATTACTAATGAGGTGTAGGCTGAACCTTTTCTTTGTTTCCTCTTTGATCATGTCGTCCAGGGCCTCCGGTTGCGAGCATCTCCTTGACACAATGGTATCATCTCCCACACAACTTCTCAAGAAATGCGAATTGCAGCCCGTTTTGGCACGACGCCCCCCCCCGGTCGTCCTCGTACAAGGTTCCTTCGAACAAGAAAGGGACTGACAGACTTTACCGTTTTCTTGTAGATGGGGGATTATTGACAGTGTAACTCGGTGTTGCGGCTTTCGGGTTGGTTCGGTGCTCGTGCGGGATGTAGTCTGGTATGGGGTTTGGAGGGTGGAAACGGAAAGAAACTTTAGCTTGTCCCCCCCCCATAAAATGACTCTTTGAACAGCCTTTCATCTCCTCTCCGATGTTACTTTCTTTTTGTCCCACCACGTGGCACAATTCCCTGAGAGTTTTGAGGGCCACCTCACCCCGGGGGCCCCTTTTTTTACTCTTCGAAAACACCGCGTCACGCGTTTCCCCCGGCACTTGAAGAGATGGTTTTCCCTCGTTTTTCAACCTCACCTAGGTTAACATGCCCTTTGACGAGTCCTTTCCCTCCTTCTGTTTTGCTACTACCTCCGATGTGTACCCCTTCTATTCTAATGTGTTGTCGAGCGCATTTTCCTTCTATTGGTTTTCTTTCGGCTTTACTCCTGTATACTTCACTCGGGCCCCCTCCCACCTTTTGACCGATCTGCCGCTCTCCCAATAAGTCCCATGCTTGGCTGTTTTCCAACGCTATTTACTCCCCCCATCTCGGGCAGAGCCCTCCTCATTCTCTTCTGGGTAACCTGGAGCGCGTTGCGCCCCCTCCCTTTTCTCCCACAGGTTAAAATAACCATGATTCCCGTAAGGTAGGTTCGGGAAGTCATGATGCTTTACACCCCCCACCGAGACGTCGATCAGCTCTTGCACTCCCCTAATTCATTTCCTTTGCACCCGTCTTGTTTTGTCTTCCTAGAAGTTTGAACAGCTCTGAGTGCTCGTAGATGGTTGATCACAAACTTCCCCCTCCCCGAAAACTAATTTTGAGGTCCCCACCCCCTCCCTCCACCTACCCTTTGAATTTGCGACTTCGACCATGACCTCCTGTTCGTGGTTGATTTCCGCTTCCTGGCTTTGGCGTCCCTGCACAGTTGCTTGCTTAACCCCTCCTACCATTTTGACACCCCTCCAAAAATTTCATAGGGGCCAGGTTTTTTCTCTTGTTGGACTGCTTCGCGTTATATGATTTATTCAGCGCTCCTTCCCCCGAGCCCGTGACCCCCAGAGGATGGAGAAATTTCTATCCTTCCAATCTGCTCTCATTCCAAGGTATTCAGCCCTCAGAAGCAACTACGGGCGTCTCGGAGAGTATAACCCTTTTTTTTTCCTACAGCTCCCCCCAGGATCCGATTCGCTGCCCCCCCTTTTTGGTTCATGATTCTTCACCCCGAAGAATGTTTTTTGTTTACTCTGCGTTCATTTCACCCTTTTGGTCCACAACCAGAACCTTTGCCAATAGATCCTTCTGATCAAAAGGCGTGCCGCCTCTTTTCTCTGTTTTTCTGGTGTGAATCCTTATTTCCGGCCTGGGAGCCTTCTTAACCGCCCCAAGGACCCACACAGTACAATGGTGATCACGCTAGTATTGTATACCGAACCGCTTCCCCCACGAATGCTCCGTCCGCCACCTTTTTCCGTTTCGAGCCCTTTTAGTTAGTCCGTGACCCTCGAACTGGTAAACGCCGCCCAAGCACGAATCACCCGCTTTCATGTGTGGTTATATTATCCGAGTGTTCGTTCCTGGATTGGGAACGGATTGCCGAAACCTTTTGGTAACCCTTGCACGCACCCAGCTGATGGACAGCACCCATTCTTGTTCCAGCTGCACCTCATGGTCATAGAGGAGGACCCACCGGTCAGGTTCATCCCCTGCCTTGCGTGTCTGCTTTTGCCTAAGTTGGACCCAGACCCGCCAAAACCTAAAGCCTTCCGCAAGGCTTAAAGATGGTTCCTTTTTTCCCGCCGGCCGTGGACCTCTTTCTTTTCTACGCCGGAGCTTACGTTTCAGTCCAAAATCCTATCAACCCCTTCTTTACAGTATACTTACTCCCTTTTCCCCCCCACTCAGTATGTCGCCATGGGATCCACTTTCCACCTCTCTATGCAGGCCCCACCCCACTTATGTCAGGAGGGACCACTAGGTAGCACCCCTGTTCTCTGGTCTTGGTTCCCATTCCTTAACGCGACACTTCAAATTCTTGTCATTAATTCCCGCAGCCCATCAAGGTTGGTGCTGCTAGTCTGATTGATTTTTGTAAACACCCCGGCCGGTTTTCTTTCCAGGCGTACTGAAGAAGGGCAAGCAGGTTTCTCTTCCACCTCCCACCCATTCCCTCCCCACCAGTTTTCCCAAAAACCCAGCAAGCTGTAACCACCCCCTCTGCAGGATATTTGGATCCCGTGCCAACGCGCGCACTTTAGCCTTTCAATGCACGAGTCACTTTATCCCAGGTACTCACCGGCCCCTTTTCGCTTGGCCATTTCTTCCAAATTCCCCCTTTTCCTCACCAAACCATTCGTTGGAACAACACCGATGAATGTCTTCACCCACACCCGCAACCTCACCTTTCTCCCCTTCATGACCACAGTAAGAAAGCTGGGTTCCTCCCAAAGCGTGACCATTCTCCATACAGTCACCCTCTTGCTCCGATGACGGACGGACCCCTGACTCCTCCTATGACTCCCCTCTCTCGTCTCAAATAGTTGGTTGTTTATCTCTATTAATTCAGCATCGGTCGTTCAGAAACCTTTTTTGGGGTAGTGTAAAGCCGTGTCCGCCGATCCCGAGCGGCATAGTTTTATCCAAGTGTTATCGCACAAACGTTGTCGCTTTTTGAGCCATAATTCGTCGGCTGATGTCACGAGAAAACTGTTTGCAAACGGAAAGGAGTGGTTTCCCTTTCATTAAATGAGGTTGTGGCACCTTGGGGGGGGGGGGCCCCTTGTTTTTACCCCCCCTTGCATCCACCTTTGTTGAACTGGTTTCTCAGCAGTCTGGATAAGACCGAATTTTTTCATCTTTTTTCTCACTATTCCTAGTAGAAGGAGCCGCGCTAGGGCCCCTCCCCGGAGTTCCAGTCCATGCGTCTCCTTTTTTTTTTTGAACCTCAGAGATGGTTTTTTTGAAACACACAAGGTTTATCCTTCCTCGCGTCCTGCAGAAAGGAGACGTACTCCTGCCGCTCTCTGTGTATAAGCTCTTCGCCGTCGTGCATGGTCTTTTTTCTTTTCCAGGACTTCAAGCCCGTCCCATTGTCATGACGACCGTCTCCCTTTACAACAAAGCCCACTTACTAACTTCTAGGGTAAAATAGTTGCACTAGCTGTTTTCCTGCAGACATCGGGGGCCCGTTCCCCCCCGCTTTAAGGGACTGGGGGGTATGGGTTGAACAGACTAACGCATGGCAATATGTGGTTGTTCGGGCCGGGTGTTTTTTCTGTTGCAACACTAACCAGGCTAAGAGAGCCTTGCCGAGTGCCCAAATCCTTATCGATGAACCCTTCCCCCGACCACACACTTCCTTCAATCTCCCCCTCCCAGTCACTTAGTTGTTGATCATTTTAAAAGCCTCAGTCCCCTGAAATTGTGGGGGGGCATTGCGTAATGATCCTATTAGGTTAATCCCTCGTTCCACGCGTTTTCGAGCCTGAGCCCCCACCTGAGAATTGGATGGTTTGTGGGTGGAGTGGCCGCGGTCTCAGTTTCCGGACTTGTCGCGCCGTGTCAATCCGTCCCGGATACCCTCCCCTTTATCCTTAGCAAAAAAGTCTGTTGCTGGCCGGCAAGCTCATTAGCTGTACTCGCCTCTGGATTGACTATTTCTGGGAAACTCGGTTTTTATACATAACTTCTTCTTCGTGCTTTGGACTACTGGCCCCGTTCGTTAGCATGTCCGGTTGAAGAATGAGTTGTCCACCACCCTGCGACTTTCTTCCGCTTCGATCTGTCTCCGATGCCCTTGGTTTGTTTGTAACCCCCCCCACTTGTGTCAAATGGCCCTCTCTTGAGCCCCCCCGTCCACTGACTGTTCGAATCTCAGAGTCCCGCTTCTGCCATTTACGGATTCTGCGTGCGGTAAAGATGTTCAAGTCCGAGCGCCCCCCGACCTCCCTTGCTCGCTTCCACCATAGCGTTGCTCCCTCTCTGCCTAAGTTGGTCCCCTTCTATTAAAAAGAGTAAATCTTCTTTTAAGAGTAGTGGGCCGTCTGGATTTCTAAACGCCGCTCAGTGCGCGCTCACCCCAGCCTCCACGACCCTATGAGAGAAGATTGAGGGTCGGGTTTTCGTTCTTTGAGCAGTCCGTCAACTGTTTCCTCGGCGACTCTCCCCCTTTCGACGTTTAGAACCTTGTCCCTCCCTTCTTTCGCCCAGTAGTCGAAATCGCATTCCCAAGGTAGGTGGGGGTGTTCGTCTTGGTTAGGTACTTTTTCTTTCCTTTTTTTTTGAGCACGAGGTGAAAATCGGTATTATTCCTTCCTTCCTTCCGTTTTTTTTTTTTGGCTTTGAATAGGCCCTCTTTCTTCTGCGTTGTCCGTTTCCCTCTTCAAACGTCAACAAAACGAATGGGGGCGGCGGTGTGCGCAGTTGTCCTCGAGCTCCTTTCCTATTCTCACAAATCGTTTACCCGTATCGTCCTTTACTACCCTACGCGCCTTCTCTGCGTGTCCTGGCCCCTACAGTTAGGGTTCCCCCGACAGCCTTCTGAAGGGCAGGCGCAGCATTGGGGCCCATTCTTTTGTCGTTTTTTTTTTTGGGCGTCCCGATTAAGGAGTAAAAGAACCCGCCGGTCAAGAGCTTCCATGATCCCGGAGACTGTCCTATTTCTTCCCTGGGCCCACCAGCAGTAGATCTTCTTTCTCCCAACTGGTCTGCGTGGTCCCATCCGTGAAAGTAATTTCCAGGTCGAGTGTGCGTATGTCGGTTCCCCTCGTTGTAAGAAAGGGGGTGCGGCTGTCCTTTTTCCCCCTTATCGATGAGCCGAAGAGCTGTGGGTCCCGTTTGGTCGCTGCTAAAACTCTATAAATTTACCCTTTTACTTTTTTCTCTCTCTGTTTGCCACCTTTTTTACCCCCCCCAACCAACGTTGCCCCATTTGCAATCGATCGGCTGCATGCGGTTCGCCTCACTTCCCTTTATCATGTGGTCGGTGAGTACACGGCTTTCCTTCTTCGTCGCCTTCCACGTTCTAAAAGACCATAAGATGTACCTGAGTCGCACTCTTCCCCTGACCTTCAAAATCCGTCCTCCTTCCCTCCTCATGTATTTCCCGTTTCCTTAAAAACCTTGGCGCGCGAATTGTTATTATACACTCTTTGGACTATTCCCTATTCATCCTTACCGCCATTTTGCAAGTCACCGACCCCTGTTACTTTTTTTTGCCCCTCAGCACTACCTTTGCGGAATGGGGATTAGGCGACGTGCCCGCACGCCGCGGGGGTATGCCTTGACTGACGACCTCCCTTAAGTCGCTGAGGCCGATTCGCAAATTTCACGCCAACGAAACCTTGGGAGGGAATCTAGAATGGTGGTTTACGGGGGAGTATCTGTTTTTCGCGAGGGCTCGTGTCTAAGAGGAGATGTACCGTGAACATATTTCCCACTTGTCTTACATTCACTCTTTTTCCCCTTACGTAGTGCCGCGGATGGTCACGGGTTCCCCTCTCAGCCGGTCCACCAATAGAAGAGTTGACCGATAAGTTAATACCTCCTGTTTTGCTTGCAATCACTGAGAACTTTCCCGGCCCCAACTTTGATCCTTCGGTCACTCCTCCCGCCTATGAACACCCCATCCAGTCAGTCTGGCATACTTATACCAATCCTGACGTCCGGTAACGGGCCATCTGTCTGAGAAGTCCTTCCGGTCCTGTTTCCCCCTCCACCGCATCCCACCTTCCCCAGATTAGACGGTAAAGAACTCTGCCTTCATCCTCTAAGTGGTGGAGGGTGGTGAGGGGTCCACATCTCCTAGGTTCACTATATCATACATTGCTCCCTATCCCCTGGCGGAACATCCCCCCCCACACCCTTGCTGCACCGGTCTCCCTGTTTATCCAACAAGTATCCCCGGGTCTTAACCCAATGGAGTGGGGCGCACAAAGGTGGGACCCCCACCCAACACTCCCATATCCTACGCTCGCGCATACGGTGGCCTATGCACGTCTTTAGAGAAGCAAGAACGATCTTGCGTTGTGGTGTTGGTGGGGACCCCCGTTCCAGACCATACCGTCCCTCCAAGCGGCTCCGCAAGGAGGCTTCCGGCTTGAAGGATGCCCTGGTACTTAGATGCTTTATGTCCGCACACATATAGATATTCTCCTCCTCCCGTTGTTTTTTTCTTTCTCTTCTAGATTTGACTTTCTCCGATTTCAGGCGGTCGTGGCCATCCGTTCCTCCCCTGTAGGTAGCCGCATGAGCAATCCGTCATTCTGCCCCCAGTGTCAAGAACTCAGGTTTGCTTCCTTCGTCGATGGTCTGATCTCCACATTGTAGCTTGCAAGGAGACGAGGCATCTTGTGTTGTTCACATTGCCCCCAATACTTTTTTTGCGCCCCGGATGCTGTAACCATTTTCCCCCCCCCTACTTTGGCTTTCAGTAAGCCCTAACTTATGACGTGGCCAGCCCCTTGTTTTGTCCCTTCTCTCTGGCGAGCGGGACCTCCCCCCCCCACTCCAGAAACTACCCTGCAGTTGAGGCCTGTTATTTCCCACCTCCGAAAGATGGTTGCCCTCTCCGGTTTTATGTCGACCGCTTTACTGAATGAGGCTCCTTCTATCTGGCGTTTGCTCCTTAGAGGAGCTCGCTGGTTATTAAGGCTAAATTCCAACCGTCGCAGGATTTGGATAGAGGGATGCACCACTGAGTCTATAGGAAGGAGTCCCAAATTTTATTTCCCCATAACTCAGGTATGACATTATCATTAAGTACCCCCCTCTACTCTTTTTGGTAGAAGCGCTCTCAGGGTGACGTGCTCTCGTTCCTCCTTGTTGGCCCCCCCTAGTGCAAGCGAACCCAAATTTCTTCCCCGGTTCGCTTGTTCCATTCCCCCCCAGATTACTTCACTCTCACGCTTTCCCCCCCTACCAGGTGGCTGAAAATTAAAAGTTCAACCCTTTCCTAATTGGAGAAAGTAACTTAGTGTCTTTCCACCACCCCTACGTCATCCGGAGATTCACTGGTTCGTCCTGCTTCATTTATTGAACGTCGCGCCCGGGGGGTGTGTTTTTCGTCTCATGAGGTTTCAGCGCTGTCCCCACCTCAAGTCTTTTTCCCGTTGCTCCTTCAATAAGCGCCTCCTGGCGTCAGCCGTTAACTCCTGTTATTTTCCGCCAAAGTCCCACCTGGAATGGTCTCTCCGACGCCCCATGCCTACCGGTATTCCCCTCCCTACAGGAAGGCGGTCGACGACCCCTGGGTCCCTACTCCCCGGTTTTTGAAGGCTAGTGATCCATGAATTCTGCATGATGGTGGTTACCCATGCGACTTTCCTTCCTCCCATTAAGAAAAATGAGCCTTGTCCCCCTCCACATGAGACTTCGCTTCTCCCCGCCCTTTTTCCCTCTTCCTATCTCGGGGTAGTCCCTCTGTTTTCTCTTTGTCCCCCCCCATTTCTGCATAATGCAAGCCTTTATCCCCCCTCCCTTAAGTATGTCTCCCCGTTCATTCCCCCCCCTCTTCAATCTTCTTCCTGATCATCGGTCCCGTGGTTCGGTTCCGCTCGTTTTGCCCTGAGAGGAATGATCACCCGAGCAAACCCCACCCGGACTGCCTGCTCCCTCTCCTTTGAGCCTTAGACAGCTCCACCTGCGTTCACCCTTCGCTCCAATCCCACCTCTTCCTGGCCGAGAGGCTTTTCTCCCTTATGAAATTTCCTCCGGCCCAACCCACAGTGACTCCCACCCCCTCAATAAATACCTTTGGTCTGTTTTATTTTTTTTTCTTGCCTACTGGCACGGCGTTAATCCTTCGCCCCCTTCCGGGGCCCTTTCCCCGCCTCTGTAGCATCGACATTCCCCTTATGCCCACCCGTAAGTTCGTTTTTCTTTCAGGTTAGTTTTAGGCTTATCTTATCCGCATTAAAAGAAGATGGCCCCTCCCTCACTCCTTTGTTTTTGTGAGAAGAGATTATGGCTGATGCGTCCTTCGTCATGGTTTCAGTCCCCTTCTTTCCAAGAACCGCACGTCCGACTGAACCTTCCCTTTCGAATTGATTGTCCTTTCTACAAATTGACGGACTCCCGCGAGTTACCTTCCCACGCTGATCTTTCGCTTGCTGGTTGCGGTCTTTAACCCCCCCCTCTGTCTTAGTGAAATCCCCGCAATGGGCTTTCTTTTCCGGTTCTTCAGTTTTTTTTTTACGGCCTTTCTCGGGACGACCCTCTCCTGGACCCCACACTGAGAGGCAAAGGATCAATCATTTCATAACTGCCACTGAACGTGCCGGTCAAACTTGGGTGTCGTAAAATTCCCCTCACCCCCCCCCCTCCCTTCGGCTCCTTGTTCTTGAGTGAACTCGTGAAAGAAACCTTTGAACCTGGCGGAATTACGCTCTTTATGTGGTTATCGTTTCACCGACGCGGGGAGGACGACTGGTCATTTTAAACTTTTTTTTTTTACAACCACCCTCCAAACCTTGACCAGATAGGTGAGGATGCTGTTGCCGAGCAGTGACCTGTGGAGCGTCCCTCAGGCCCTTACCCCCTTTTTTCTCGCATTAAAGAAGAGAAGAGTGACTGTTCGAAAAAGCACCGCCCGGAAAAAGAAAAGGACTACTTTCCCACACAACAACGGGGAAAACACCAAAATGTTTTGGTTAACAAAAACCACCTCAGGGGTTTTGTGGGGGGGTTTGGTAGCGGGGGGGCCAAACCACAAAGGGTGTACCCAAACCTGGGTTTCGTCACTCCCTGTAGGAGTCATGCCCTTAAGTAGAAATCTCCCGCTCAAACCCCCAGGAAAGAGGATTTGTTCTATACCCCTTTTTAGATTTTCGGCCCCGAATGTCTTTTGGAAAAAGTTCCCATCCCCGCCGCCTTCCCCAGACATTTGCTTGTTTCCCGGAGCCACCTGGGAGAAATAGAGTCAGCAAAAAAACGTTATCACTCCCTTTTTATCCGAGTTGTCCCTCACGGCCCCTACTATGAACCCTTCTCAGGATGGACCTGGTTGCTTTTCTTTCCGGCCAAAGGCAGGTGGACAAGGATCGCCTCTGTCTATCTAAGCAGGCGTCGGCACAATATACCATTTCATGCGCTTACTCATACGTGCGGCGACCCAACCCGTCGTGCCGCTTCTGAGGACACCCTTCTACGCTTTCCCCCGGAAAAAAATTCGCCAAGAGCTGGCCCCAATAATCGTTCCCCGATTTCTCGCGGTTACATGTGTCTTTCGGAGGGGTACGGCCATCGTTGTTGGCCAGGGATGCTCTTCTTATGACGTCCACCTTAATGAGAATCTATGGAGGCTTATTATACCACATCCGATCGTTCCTTGGGGCTCCCTGGCAGTCTTTAGACTTATCTCCCTCTGCACCTCAGGTTCGATCCCTATAGGCTTGTACAAACCGTGCCTTCTCCCTTTGGCCCGCGCCCCCCCTCGTACTCCTGAAGGAAGCTTGGATTTTGTCCCCTTTCCCCAATTCTAGAGAATCACGATATTAAACATGTTAGGCCCCTCGCATCCCTAGTGTTCCTCCCCCAGTCAACCCAGGATTTGTTCACCCCGTTCTCAAGTCTTTACAGGGTTGTTTCATTTCGAAGGGCACGGGTGGGTTCCACTAACTCCCTTATCCCCCATTTCCTATTCTTCCCACCCTTTTATATTAATTTAGACGCCTAGGGAAGAAGTCTCTCTGGATACCAAGATGACGTCATCCCCCCCCCTTACTCACACGGATAGTCAGTTGCTGTTCGTTTCCGGTCATTGCGCCGTCCAGCTCTTTCATTTCGCGTTGTGACCTGGGCTTG
>Ga0179593_1379086_pt1 | contig 10532 bp, 11 predicted proteins | sample CZODoug2_1_08_16_FD_185931 | JGI IMG/M metagenome (GOLD analysis project Ga0179593, IMG submission 185931) | Vadose zone soil fungal communities from Angelo Coast Range Reserve, California, USA - CZODoug2_1_08_16fungal (PacBio error correction) | ecosystem: Environmental > Terrestrial > Soil >... | reverse complement strand
TTGTTGTGAGGATTCTCTTCCGCTTTGGTCTTATCATCGGTCCCCCCTTTTTCTTGGGTTCTGCCCCCCCCTCCTCCCCCACGGAGTGTTTCTTTTTTGCCCCTCTTATTTCATTCCCCCAACATCTTAATTGGTTATCATTGCCAATCCTTGGCCTGATTTACGGATCTAGCGTGAGTCTCTCCTCTTTTTTGTAATCACAGAACCTTCTCACACCCTTGAGACCTTTCTTGTCTTATCTTTTTTCCCCTCAACGTCCTGGCGTTGATCAAGCCCCATTCCTTGCATTCCGCCTTTTGAGGCTTCAGATTGTCTACGGCCTCCCTTCCTTCGTTTTTCCCCCTTAGATGCATAAAATGCGAGTCATGGATAGTTGTGCTGTTCCCCCTCCGTGTTCCTTCAACAGGATTCTGCGCCAGTGGTACTCGATGTCTTCGCCAAAACGAGAGTTTTTTGCGTCGTGTGTCACCTATTGTACGAAGATTCCCCCACAAAATCATGGAATTACGCCTAGAACTAGAAACAACATCTCCGATCCTTTTTTTAAGGTTGCTTTTACCTCCCTCCCTAATTGTCCCCCCTCTGAAGGCGCCTTCATGAACCCCTTTTCTTTTTTGAAGACGTCGCTGAACACTAAAGTCACTTCCCTCTCCCAAAGATCCCCACTTCTCTTCTTTGAGCCTTTTCGGGATTTTTTGTAGGACTGCCTCAGCAATGTTTTGAAACTAATCCTTTCTTTATTGTGAACTCTCTTTTCCCTCTAGTCCCCGCCTGGACCCCCTATCTTCTTTCGTTATAAGATCCTTCAAGAGCGATCCCTTCTCTCCCCTGTTTCCGTTTACTCCTTCTCTCCCTCCTGAGCCCCCCCATACCCCCCCCCCCCAGCCTTCCCCCCCCCCCCCCCCCCCCCCCCCCCCCCCCCCCCCCCCCCCCCCCCCCCCCCCCCCCCCCCCCCCCCCCCCCCCCCCCCCCCCCCCCCCCCCCCCCCCCCCCCCCCCCCCCCCCCCCCCCCCCCCCCCCTTGAGAGTGTCCGTTCCTTTTCATCCCACACCTCCGGCTGATTACTAGTAGAAGTCGCGCTGGCCTTCATCTGTGGAGCCCCCTCTGCCGGACTCAACATCGCACACTTTTTCACGTGACCCGCCTGAAATTTCAACCTCAATTCCACGTGGTTGGTCTCCCATGAGGAGCGCGTTTTTTATCCCGGAGACAATCGTGGTAAAACCTTTCAGATCGTCCCCTAAATTGTACGGGCGAACCGACGGCCGCGCATATCTTTTCCCCTTTCCAGTCTTTGTGAGCTCTGAGTTGGTGTTCTCGATTTTTCCCGGACGGTCTTCTCGAGATGGCGTGTTGGTTCGAAAAAAACCCTCTTTTATTGACCAGGCCCCCAGCGCGCTCACATCTTTATTCTCACCTCGGTATGACTTGTTCGATATGCTTTCTCCCCCCCCTTCACTTTCACGCCCGACTATGGGGTGAGCCTTAAAAGCAGGGGGAGCATGTAGACATCCCCGTCCTTTTCCCCCCAATAGGACTTTGCGATTATTCTTCCACCTCGTATTCGCACCCCCCCACCTCCCTTCTGAAGTTTTCTTCCCCATATAGTTCCTTTTGGCCAACCCCGCTAGATCTGCTTATTATCACGGTTGCGTAAAGGCCACTCGCCCCACCGTCCCTCCCCCACGTTATAACTGTTTGGATCGCCATCAGCATTCCCTCTTCCCGCGCAGGCCGCTCATCCAGGTATTAAACTGCCAACGCTCCTTCTCTCTTTTCAAGAAATTTCCAGCCCACTGAGAGCGCTCTTTTGCCTGCTGGGAAAATTCTCCCCCCAAGTCCTCGAGCACTCACGAGAAAGCACTGTCTTGGGTTTTAACTCACAGAATGCCGCTAAGTCCCGCTTTTTCGGTCTCTTTTCGCTTACACCTAATAAAATTTTCTTCTGCTGGGAGAGTCTAACGTTCCTTAATTACCCCCTACTGGATCGTCCGAAAGAATGGGGTTGGTATCTTCATTGAAATATAATCTGTCTGCAACCCCCCCTCTCATTCGTCAATGATAGTGCGACCCTGTATAGTCCTTGGTGATTTGCAGGCCCTCGTTCGGGCTGTGGAGAGCGTCACGGATCACCTCCTCATTTGCCCCCCCCCCTACAGTATTTTCCACAGTCCCGCGTACACAATGCTCCCAATTTTTCTCCCTCTATTGAGAGTGCCACTATTTTGTAAGCCTTATCCTGGAAAGTCCCCATTCAGAATTTCGATTTTCGATGCGTTTCCTCCCATTTTCCCTTCCCCCGTTTTACACCCAAATGTGTTTTATCCCATAGCAGCAAAATAGTTTAGGGCCTCGACCCCCTCCAGGAACCCCTTTTTTTCCCCAGAGTGTCTCCACGAAGCGAACCGCCCGTCCACCCTTGCCTCCCAACATGTGAGGTGAACTTGGGACGGGACCTGCCCTCCCCCGGTTGTTTGCCCCAGGATCGGTCTCACGAACCGGCCGTCCCCTCTTGCTTTTTTAAGGATGGAACCAGGGTAGTCCGCAGTCTCGCGGATTCGTAAACGTCCCCTTCCTTGCTTTGCAGGATAGTCATGCCTAATGCGGCGGCACCCACGCCGGTGAAAGAAAACTCTCCATCAAAGCCTTCCCCCTTTTCTCCCGAAGAGATTATTATCCCTGGATGCTGCGTTAAAGGCTTCCGCACTCTCTCGGCGTGCGGGACTTCTTTCTTCGATCTGTTCACCCGATTTGTTCCCCCCTTCCCCCCCCCAATTTTTTTGATTTCGGAAGCGCTCCCAACTCCCCCCTTCCCCAGACGAAGATATCAACCCTACCGCCTCTGCTGGTTTTGTTGGACCCCGCGGCGTCCCCCGTGCCGTTTAGCCATTACCGTCCGTTCACACCAGGGCCTTTTAACTCTATTCATCCCCTCGTGCGGTAGATAGTGCATCCTTTGGTGATAATCATGGACCGACATTTCCCTGTCACCGGGGTATTCACGCAGGTTATTTCAATGGCCCGCAATGTTTCATAGCAGCATCGAGACACCGCCCACTTCGCCTTCACGGAATCGCCTTGACTTCCTTTCTTCCTGTTGTATCTTGTTAAGCGCACTCTTTACTTTTTCGTGTCCTTCTTCGGTGCGGAACGGTCAAATGGGTGTTCCTTCCCCGCCACCCGTTCCGCTTCTGTCCCGAGCTAACAGCCGGGCCACATTGCCTGTACGCGAACTTCGCCGCATGTATTATGCTCACGACCCTTTTGCGTTCTTCGGAATTAGCTAGCAATAAGTCGTCCCTTCCTTCTGTCTCCCCCCGTCTTTTGTTTTTCATTGTCTGGAATGCATGCCATGACGCGCAGCATCCCTGAGTAATTACTCTGTGCCTGTACGAGCCCCCTATCTTAGAAGGCTGCAGGGCATCTACCCGTTCCGTTCCAGATTGCGATGTTTCTGACAACTCTTTTCTTCCATGTGTTAATCTGTTCATCATTATGTGTCTCGTTGCGGTTAGGACACCTTCCTTTGGCTGGCACGACCCGCCATTTTCACTGACTCTAGCCCTTCACATTTTCACCCCCGCCTAGCCAAAGTTTAGAGGCGCTCTGTCCCTTCTCGGCATGGCGCCCGGCTGTAGGTCCCTTAAAAAACGTTCCATAGGTCCCACACTCACAAGTCGATTCTGTACCCTCGGAATCACTATTCTTTTTACCTGACAGCGTTGAGAATTCCCAGTCTGACTGTATGTTTACTCCTATCTTTATCTTTTGGTCCAGTGGTGGTGTTTTCCCGCGACTCGTATCTCGCTCACCCACGTGCCTTGATTGTGAGCGGTGCACTTCTTTAGCCCGCCAGTTGCACTATCCGCATTGCCTAACTGGTCGATTCTTGTTTTCTTGGTGAGTGATTTTTGCTGGGATCCCCTCGCGACGGGTTGTCCGCTATCCACCGTTTTTTTGCGTTCTGTTGTTGTCTATAACGACACATTGCTTTTTACTCACGAGGCTCCAGAAATTGCCAGTTTGTTGGCATGCTTTTCGGCAATTGGAACATTCCTCTTTCAACCCACAGGTTTTTCTTTCCTATATTTACTTAAGGATACTAGTCTTCCTGTATATCTCTTGGTGTGTCCATTTATCGCAGTATTAGTATTGCCACTCCACTTATTGCCTGTTTTGCATACTGTGTATTCCCTTTCACACGCACCTGTTTGCACACATAAGACAAGCCTGTTGGCACTCTATTCCTCCTACAAAAACTCTTAACCACATCGCATAAAGACATTAGCGACAACTTGTACTGTACCACTTGACCTTAGGGCTGTACGACTTTCCTCATGGCCAAATGTCTTCCCTGCAGCTTCCGCATCTTTATAACGTTCCTTAGCCCTCACGTGTAGGATAAGTCGACGCGGTTTGTCCTTTATTTCGCCAAGTCACGCACTATGTATACATCTCAGTCATGCTCAGTACGTTTTACCGAATTGACTGATGACTCCCCCGGAGCCAAGCCGCACGTGTGATGCCTGCCGATTACTCACCCATGGGCTGTGTTATTCCCCTTGTCTTTTTTCCTCTCATATGTGACAACGGAACCTTTGGGTTCTGCGTTCCACTTACCGTTAGGTGCCCAGGGGTTCGACCTACACGTTCTCCATGATCTGAACCTTAGGGTGTCTTCCCCCCAGTCCGCCGTCCTTGTTTGCATAGATCTCGGAAGCACATAGCCGTTAGAGTCTCTGGCACCTGCGACTCCCGGATTTGATCACCGGCAGCGGAACGTTGCTTCTGCTTCCTCTCACGGCTATACCCTACTTTGTATCATCGTGTGATGTGACGTTACATGTATGGGGTCGCCCCGTTTTCAACTTCCAGCTGTGTGCTACGCACCGCATTATGGTGCTGACGAGTACCGGGGTACAACATCCTAGTTGCTGGGCCTTTTTCCGACGCCTTCATAAGATTGTAATATCTTTGCCAAGTCCGACCTGGACTGCGTTCGGTTCTTTCCATGCCAACAGGGGGTATCGTACTTGTAAGCGTCGGTGGGCATTTGAGTGTCGCCGTATCATCCTCCTTCGTCCGGTCTTCGTTTTTCCCTCGGGCGGAGTTAGCAACTATGTACCTGTAGATCTTTGTGGTTTGCCGCCCGTATATGGCGAGAAGGCCGCTACTGCGACATGTAAACATCCTTGGCTATTTGTTGATATTGGAATTGATTCTACTTGACAATCCCCGATTATTGTTACATGTTACCTGTATTTAGCTGAGGATGAAGGACAGACGGACCTTGTGTTTTAGCATTTTTCTGCTATGACAAGCTTACAGACTACTAGACGGTTCTCGTCGTCGCGACTGGACAGCCCAAAGCGTCGTACTACTTTTCTGGCTCCGCAGTTTGTTACTCCCCCCCTTTACCCCCCCACAACCCTGTCTCTATTTTTTTACACGATTCCTGTAGATTCATGAAGCCCTCATTTGTTTGGCGCAGCGACATTCTAGTTCGGACCACACCCGGCTGTTTTTTTTCGCACCCTGTCCCCTCCCCATGAATAACTCAGGAGCTCGCGTGGCGCACTCACATTTTCTCCTTACCCTCGTATTAGTAGCATCAACAAAGCGGCGATGTCATCCTTTGACACACACGTCCCCAGTTTATCGTTCCAACGGGTCTCGAACATGTTTACTTTCCTGCTGTACGTGGCCTTAGGCTCAGTAGAGTGCCAGCCATCAAACTCTTTCACCCCCCAGAAAGTTTGCTCCGCGAGATGCCGCCGGGCTGCACGATCCCCCGTACGTTACGTCACCCCAAATTCATTCCCTCCCCGCATCCTAACGCCCATTATTTGCTTTAACTTTACTTCGTAAGCGAATTGTCTGTATTCGGCAGACGTTCACCTCACGTCTCCTCCCCATTTTCATCGTGTCGTAGGTGCCCTCCGATCGTAAATTTTTTCTGTACCCGACGACGGGCTACTGCCACTATGAAGGCTGAGCAGCGTGCGCCCAGCCCTCTTATCAGCGTTAGCTGGGGATGGTTCCCCGCTTTTTCACGGGCCCCACCGCCCCTTAGATATTTCCCAGTTTATGGACGCGCCGGCGTGAAGCATTACCTTTTGTGCAATCAAACGGATTGCGTCCAGTGTGAATGCACCTTTGTTTTCTGCCTGCTCCTGTTCCGTTTTTACTGCTGGTATCGAACCCGTGATCGTGTCCTTTCGTCGGAAGTGATGGCCATTTCCCAAAGGTATATGCTACTTCCCACCCCCCCCCCACGCCACCCCCCTTTTCTATCCTCACCATCCCCCCACTCTCCCCGCCCTTGACTGAACACTCCACCCCCCCGTGGTGTACACCCCCGTCCTGTTTACTGTTTGCCTCACGGTCGACCCTGCTTTCTTCGTTCCCTGTCCCTCTTTGATTCTCGTTGCAAGACTCCCAATAGAACCGTGATCAGTAGCGCGTCGGGCGCAGGCTCCGGTACCCCAGCTTATTTGCGCGCGGTGGCTGACACTTTGAATCCCTTACAGACTTATTCGAAGCTTCCTTGTCCGCGAAACGGGCGTCAACTCGCTAGTCGCAATGCACCTGGTCGTTCGTACACATAGTACCACGTGTCTCCGAAAGCCGCATAATTACGACGAGAACCTGCCTATGATCCTCTGTTGTTATTCTAGTTTTTACCCCTACTCCCTCGGGGCAGCTTAGCCGCGTCGGTCTCATGGGAACCCCAGATACGTGCACCTGATCTCTTGGCATTGGACAGTACGAACCCTTGGATCCCCTTTTTTTCTGTGTTGGATCGTTGTCCCTATCTTTCACGCCCGAAATGTCACTCCACGGTCGGCATCGCGCCTTCCGCCACCATGTTTCCCGTGCATCACACTATGTTTGGCCTTGTTCGTTTTAACTTGCCACACTGTTTCAGACTTTGGGCTCACTCATGCAGGTGAGCGGCTATGAGGCTTTTCCGCACCCTTAGAGAGCGCACGCGCGTCCTGAATCAGTTCTCTGGTTATTATAGCCTCCCCCCCTTCTGACCACTCTCCGGTTCGTCTTGTTTTTTCTATAAGATCATACACACATGCCCACGCAGTCGCTTTGGGCATCTTGACTCTGCCGGACTATGGCCGAACCTCACATCCGCCACCATCTGCGATTCCACAAGCGTGTCACCGCGTCCCCCCCCCCATGTCTCTCTTCCTCGGCATTTCTGTTTGGTGTTTGTCCTAAATTTCTCGCGCATTTTTGGCCAAACCCGCGCCTGTCCGCACACCTATGTCTTCTTGGTGATCCACACAGACCCCGCGACTCTTGTTTCTTCCATGACTAGTGTCAAGGCCCTTCAATGCATTATAGAATTTTTGCGGGCGCTTGTTACTGCCTAGCCCTCGTCAACCTTGCTCCTTGCTGCCTGTTTCCCCCAGCCGAATGGTTGGTCCTCCAAAAGAATGTCAGGTCTAATCGATACTTTTTTTCCCTTTTTTTTTTTACCTGGTCCATTTTTTCCACTGAACCACTTAATGACACCACAGTTTATGTGAGATGGCTGTGTCGATCTGGTCGGACTGTTTTACACCCTGCCGCACGCATAGTTCTTTGACAAGCCCCTGGATCACCCTATCTGTGACCTGGTAGTATTTCCTGGCATGCCATTAGTCTCGTACTCACGGATTTCCGATCGACAGCGGCCTCTGTCTCTCGTCGCCACGATGCTGCAATTGGATCCCATAAGTTTACTATACTAGGTTCTTACCTTACCCGTGTGTTTGTTGTGATACGGCCGCTGACGGGCCTAGGGATCGTGCGTATTGTCGTTTATGTTGCTTGACTCGAACCTGTTACATGCCCAAACCTCTTTGAGTTTCTCTCATTCAATAGCCTACTTCCCTTCCCCTTTTAGGCGTTGCCCGTGCTCTCTTCAGCCGGTAACTTCCCCTATGCCTGCGAACATGCGCGCGCAGCGAAAGCACACTACGCCCCCAAATCCACACTTATTCCTTTGTCGTGTTTCTGGGAGCCTTTTTTCTTCTCTCATCCGGGCCGACAATATCTAAAATCGAAACGGATTCTTGCAGTGCCGACGTAAAAGCCAATATAGTTTAGTCCTTACCGCTTTTTTCAACCACTGGGTCCTCCGTCATAGTGATTACTTTAGGACGAGTTCTCCCATCCATAGCGGTTAGCAGCTAGACCCATCGACTATGGCCCAATCGTGTACATTCAATGGCATGCGACCGGGGAACTTTCCCCCGGTTCCCTTTAAAGTCGTTTATACTCGTCAGTAAGGCCGCTGATTCTACTTGACCCGCCCCCCGCTTCCCCCTTCTCTCCCCCATAGACATACCGTTTACACACATTCCAATTCGCCTTTTAGCCTGGCTACGTGATTGACAAAGCACTTCAAAGCGTTTTGTGGACCTTTCCATCTTCCCATCCCATTCCCGGCAGCTTCTTGACAACAAAAACCTTAGCTCGCCCGCATATAGTTCACTCCCGCTGGTCCAAGAAAGGACCTTCTCAACTCCCCGGGAAATATTACAATTGCCTTGTTTGTGGCAGATTTTCACGCCGAGTGAGCGCTGATCGTAACGACGGTTCAAGGTTGAGCGCAATTTCCAGACTCTCGAGATGTGTTGGAGCGACTCCTCGAACCACCCCTGTGTTTTTAAAGCCTTGTCTCCGTACCAGTGGCACCCCCACCCCAAATGCGTCGGGGCCAGACTCTTCTTTCTTTCCTAGTTCCCTAGGTTCTATAGACAACTTTTTCCGGCCGTCTGCTAAACTCACTCCTCATCCCATTGTTTCCTCCGTAGTGGTTAGAGATGTGGTTGTGAGACCACCACGTTTATCGAGGTCATTGTAAACATTCTCTTCCACTCGTGATTAGGCTCCTTTGATTCCTTTCCCCCTATTTTTACCCTCTCCAACCACTTTTGCGTTTCAAAGCCCTTCTTCATCGGATGGGTCACCCCCCCCCTCCTTTGCTGTCCAGGTTGTCACCTTTATATGCAAACTCTTCCCCCACTGCCGCCAACGTCTTTTCTACCGCCGAGATCGCCAGCGCAACTCCCCTTTCCCCCCTGCTGGACCCCTTGACATTTCGATCCGTCCCTCCAATCATTTCGTCCCTTTAAATACTGTTGTGCTGGCGCTGAGACACACGGACAAATGTTGCATGTCATCGGCACTGCGACACTCGACCCGCTGCTCCTGGAGGTCGCCTCTCACCACCACCATGAATCTCACTTCACTTTCCCTGCCCCCCCAATTTTTTGGTCCTTTTAGACCCGACTTTATGTGCATTTGGCCGTCGCGGTTCGGGTGCCGCCTCGTTGTTGGTGTTTGTTTATTTGTATTTTTTTTTTATTTGGGTGGGATGTATTAGTTTTGTTTTTCCCTTTTTCTTTAAAGATCGTGTGAGTGGTAAGGATACCGCAATTCCGCCCACACGCGATGTGCATCAGACCGCACCCAACCACTTAATGCCGACGGCTCTTGACGTGCATTCCCCAGTTCCCCCTGTAACGACTAGCTTAGATAAACTCTAAAAACCCCTCGGTACGGCGTTGAATGCTCTCGCAGGGTATTATACATCCCTTTTTCGTCCTTACGGACCTACAGTTCTTTCCGTGACGCCGAAGGGTTCCCATCGTCGATCCCCCTCTGCACGCCTTTTTCCCCCGTCTCTCTCACCCCCCCTTGATACAAAAGTAAACAGTACCAGGTCCCCGCGTTTTCGGACCCATTTCCCATAGGAGATCTCCTCACTTTCCCCCCATCTCCTTCAAGCATGGGCACACCAATTTTCTCCCTTTTCCTCCTCTCGCTTTCTTTGAGATTCACGCTTTACCTTGAACCTTCCCGCGGCCGTCCAAACCCAGAGTGGTCTATACCTTATCCAGCCCCCCATCCATATCTTTCTAGTTTCCTTTCCCCACTAACCCGCCCAACTGGCAGCGACAGTTTAGCCCTGTCCAAACGTACTTCCACATCCGGCCTCATTCCCCCGTAAAATCGATGGGATCGTGCACCTTGGGACCGGCACCGCTTTTTTCTGCCATGGAGTTCCAGCAGCCTTTATTCCCCCTTCTCCTCCGTCCCTTTGCACCTGATGGACCCGGTTAGTCGCAGATGGCCTTTATTTTATGTCACCCTTTCTTCCTCTGGGGTGCAGTGATTTAGATTCCCTGTAACCTGGCCTTTTTCTGTCGCCCATACATTAATTGCAAAATGTTTTCTAAGTTGCTCTCCGTTCGCCCCCGATGTCTATTTCCATCTGCCCCCCTTCACGATGTCGTCGTGAGGCCCATTCCTTTTTCTCCTCCCCGCCTGCCTTTTTCCTTCCCCAAACCTTTCATACCCGAGTTTTTTTCCCCGTGGAAGTTTGTCTTCCACTTTCTTTCTTCATTCCCGTCAAAACAATTGCTCTGACCCCCTCAAGGCCTTCCCTTCCCTTTTTTCTTTCCTGCGCTTCATCCCAGGCTTCCCCCTTGAAAAACTTTCTCGCTTCTCCTCACTTACCCCCCTCG
>Ga0179593_1731539_pt1 | contig 10533 bp, 17 predicted proteins | sample CZODoug2_1_08_16_FD_185931 | JGI IMG/M metagenome (GOLD analysis project Ga0179593, IMG submission 185931) | Vadose zone soil fungal communities from Angelo Coast Range Reserve, California, USA - CZODoug2_1_08_16fungal (PacBio error correction) | ecosystem: Environmental > Terrestrial > Soil >... | reverse complement strand
CCCTTTTTTTTCTTTTCACGCTGGTGGTTGCACCTGCTAAAAAGTGCCTCCTCTATTGTTCCCTTTGATTCCCGGGGTAAGTATTTGGGGTCCTTCCCCCCTACTGAACCCCCCCCAATTGGGGTGTGTATCCTGCACCCCTTTTCGACGCTGCGCGGTCCAACCTTTTCCCGAAGTTCTTTCTTTTTCAAGGGTCACACCTGGCATTTTTGATTTTTCTGGCTTTTGGTCTCTTATAGTCCATTAAAGTGATCCCGGCCCAAACCTCCCCCTTTTTGGCTCGACTTCTTTTTTTTTTACTTCCCAAGTTTTGACCGTCCCCGTGATACTACCTCCCCCTTCTACTTCGTTGTTCTTTTTTCTCCCCCCTAACACATTACCACGTGGATGTTCTTTATGTTCCTTGTAACCCCACCCCCCTATGGCTCTCGTAAGAGACCCCGGGAGAGCCCGGGTGTCACCTATGGCTTTTTCGAAATTCTCTTTGCACCCCGGGGTGCGCCCCTTCTACTTCTTTCATTTACATTATATTGGGATGTCTTTCAAGCCTGCTTCGTCTGTCCTTTCACCTAGAGATGGCATCACGTCTCGAAAACAGTGTTTTCAGCGTTGTAACTTTGTCCACCGTGGTCCCTTTCGACTATGCGCTTCTTCTTAATGGGCCGCATGATGTGTTCTCCGACTCAAACTCAACCCCGTATCACCCTGTCTTACTTGATCGTGGTTTATTTCCCCTGCTGCTGGACGCCCTTTGCCAGCCCCCCTCGAATGGTTTTTCACACAGCCCATCTTTCCCCCTTTTCCTCCCCCAGCCTCCACCGTTCCCCAAGGGCTGCTAGTTTGCCCACTGGTCGTCAAATCTCCCCCCCCCCCCCTTTGCTTTGGCGATCCGGACGAGCATCGGCCCACCTTTCCCGAACCGGTTTTCTTTTCTCACCTACTCCCCCAACAAGACAAAATAACGTTATACAGGGCTTGAAAACTTCCTTTTTTGCCCCCTTCCCCTTTTTTTCCCCCCTCCGCTTTTTGGATAGTTTCCCTTTCCCGTGGGGCCGAGCTGGACTTTTCTTAACTCCCTCCCCAGCCTTCCCGTTTAACTGGGTTTTCTTCCCCCCCTTTCCTTGTTACTCCTCCCTCATTTTTGCACTGGCCCATATGCGCCCTGCCCAGCACCAGGGCATTTCGTTTCTCAGTTTCTTTAATGGTCCATCAACATTCCGGGCTTTTACCTTAGCTTGTGGGGCCCCTTTTTCTTTTTCAAAGGGCATTCCCTTTTTCGGCTACTGGCACACACTTTATTCAGTTCCTTTTCTTTCCACCCCTCCCCCCCGTTTTCTTTCAGGACTCTCACCTATTCCCCTTGCAACATCCAACCAGACGGCGATCATCTACCCTTGGTTCTGTTTCTTTTTTGGCCCTCATGACCCTGGGGCTCGAGGTCTTTCGTGGCCCCACGTAACCCCCCGGGCGTCACGGAGGATTGGCATCTCCCGCCTTTCCCACCTTACCCCCCAAGTTTTATAAAACTTTTTACCTTGCCCGTCAGCCGGAGAAGTTAGTAACGGTCAAACCTGGACGTAGATATGTGACACCGTTGGTCGTCCTTTTTTTACCCTTCCCCAAATCCTGTGATTCTTTTTTTTTTTGCGGAGGCGTTCATGGATTAGCTGTTTTAGTAGAGGGAAGGCTTCCCCAACCTCGGTTCTTTTTAATTCATTCAAGTTTTCGGCATTTTTTTTCAGTATCCCCAGATTACCACCCCCCAACCTCCCGACAGTTTGTCTTTTCTTCTTTTCCCATTTACTTCAAGTTGACCATCATATATTGTCCCCCCATCGGGTCTCCCCCTCTTTCTTTTCTTTGAGACTGGTAGAGGGATTTTTCTTGGGGGTTTGCATTACGGGTCCGCGACTGCCCCCCCCATTTTTCCCCTGCGGACAGTGATCTTCACTGGTCTTTACACTTTGTACTCGGAAAGGTCCGGTCCTGATTTTTTCCTCTTTCGCCCTTTCACCTTTTCCCTTTTTCCCTTTTCCGGGGGCCCTGGGTCTCTCCGAGCTCGCTTTTTTGGACGTACGGAGGTTTTGGGCAGTTTTCCCCTATTGCAGAGGGTTCGACCCCCTAAGTGATTTCCGAGGAGGGTTCCCCTTCGGTGCCAATCAGTGGAAGAGTTTTCAGTGTTCCTTGTCAACCTTTTTTTACGGCTCAATTTCAAGGTAGAAGTTTTTTACTCTTCTACCTGTCGTGGTGGCATTGTTGGGACTGTTGCGGACATTCAGGTCTTCATTCCTCCTGCTTATCTTCTTCGGTTTTCCCACCCCCCCCCCCCCCCCACCGCAGGGCACAGGTCTTTTGAAATCCGAGGCTTCAAGGCATTCGAGCCCCGTGGTCGGACATCCCCCAGTCCCCCCTTCACCCCCCCTTTTTTTGATTTTTCTTTTAAACTTTTCCCCGCACAAGCCTCCCCGATTGGCCCGTTTTGATTTTTTCGACGCTCGAACACCCCCCAAAGTCTGAATTGTACGGTGTGCTCTGCCCTTTCTTGATTCCTTCCCACCCCTGACGCGTTCTCGTGAGTGCCCGATGCCCCCCATCTTCCCCCGACCTTTTTTGTGTACCTCGACCTTGATTTTCCGTGCGCGCCGAGGCCCTTTTCTTTTTTGATAACTCCCCTTTTTCTAAACTCTTGGTGTGACACCGCTGTCCTTGTCCTTTTTTTTCTTAATTTCCAGGGTTTCCCAAGGTTCCATTCCATTTCACGTCCTTTCAGGTCCTTTTTTGCAGGGCATGCCCCCTGGGCATTAAATCCCCAACGTCTCCGAAACACTAGGAAAAGGTCTTCCATTCTTTCTTGCAAGACTTTCCCCCACTTCCACTCCCTCCCACCCCTTCTCGTTTTTTCCCAGGCAAAATAGTATTACCCCAAAATGCTCTTTCGGTCCCGATGTGCTTTGCGCTGTTCTTTGCCCTCCTGGTCCCCCAGCTTTCACGTTTTTTCTTTTTTTTTTTTTGCAACGGTGGATGTCGATTTTGGATTTCTCTTTCCCCTCCACGATATGTTGTGTTGGCTTTGCTTTTTTCCTTTGGCCTTTTCCTTACATTTCCATCTCATTCCAAGGTGGAGAAGGAAACCCCCCCCTTTAAAATGTTTTTCCTTCCCAAAACCGTGGCATCATTTTCACAGGGTCCTTATTTTTCTTTCAATCACCACTATCGTTGTTACCCTTGAGCCCCTCGCTCCTGTTTTGAGTGATAGCGGTCGACTTGCACTACACCAGCCAGAACTTATCCAGTCCCCCCCCAGTCCCCCCCCCACCCCCCCCCCCCAGTCTTTGGAGTTTCTCTATTTCCAATTTTTCATCTTGTGCCCCCTCTAAAACGGACACGCAATGCCAACCCCCTTCTAATTTTTCCCGGTCGTCATTGTTTTGTGACTTTGTTGTTCGGCGGTTTCCGGTTTTCCGAAACGTCCCTGCGAAACCGCCGACTGCTCTTCCCCTTCCCCACGTTTCCATTTTCGCCGTTCCCGTCGAGCCCAATGGACTTGAGGCCCGGGCACCATCGTTGTACTTCGGTTTTCCCCCTTTTTTTTTTTCTAAATCCCTTTGCGCGGCGCACCAATAGTGTAGGTTTCATACGGCCCCACCAAAAAGCCTTAGCCACCTTTTGACCCGAGATAAACCTCACCCCCCCCCCCTTCCCCGAACTGCTTTCCTGTGCCACCCGGAACGTATTTTTTTCCCTTAACGTACGCCTGATCCCCTCTTTCTCTGCGGACGCCATTTGTGTTTGCCCGCCGCCTGTCTACCCACCATTTGACCAAACAGCCCCCTCCTTCCCTCCATTTTCCCCTCAGTTCCCCACCCAGTCCTTCTCGCCTTATCGAATTCATCGCTCCAGACCGACAACCTTGTGGGGAAAGGCATCCTTTCCCCCCTTTTCATCCTCCTCCCGTTGTTTTTTTGTTTCCGTATTCTCCCACCCCAACTTTTTTTGTTTGGTTGATGACTCTTCTTTCCCCAATTCTATAACTTGCGCGACCGGTCCGCCTGTTTTTCACGGCACCTTCCAAGGGCAGGCGTCTCTGCGGGTTTGTTCCCTGTTTTGGTTTCCGTCTGGCTTTTTTCCCCAACCTCATTTTTTTTTCGCTTGGTACGGGCGCTGACTTTTTTTCCCCCGTGTTACGTTTTTGCCTTTTCGCCTTGGTAACCCTCGGACACGCAGTTTTTTTCCCTGTTTATTCCCCCGTTTTTTCCGGTTCCTTGACCTCCCCGGATTGCGGCGCCACCGGCATTTTTATTTCCGTCGCCCTTTTTTTCCACCTGTCACGCACCCTGCTTTTTCCGTTGGCCCCCTCTTCGTTGCGGCCTTGATTTCCATTCAGTCCGGTTTGTGCCCCCCCCCCCTGGTTTTCTGTGCCTCTTGGCAACCCCTCTCCCCGCGGCAACCCCCCCTTCACAAAACCCAAAAACACACTTTTCACGCCCCTTTCTTATTCGTACCTGAGGTTGCACGATTTCTGAATTCTCAGTCTGGAGTGTCGCTTTTCTTGGTCCTGATCGATTTTTGGGTATCTCGAACCTCCCTCAGACTCCCTAGGATGTCAAACTCCCCTTAGATGTTTTTTTTCCCTTTACCCCTACCCCTTTTTGATTTCTTGTTCGTTTTTTTTAGGACATCCGTGGCCACTTCATCTGATTCTCTTTCGGCCCCCTGTCCAGCTGCTACCTCTTTAGCCGGGATTTTTGCAATCAGTGCCGTCCCAGGACTCTTTTTTCCTCACCCCCCCCCCCCCCCCCCCGTCCTTATCGGTCACAACCAACCCTCGGGCCCGCCCCCCCTTGGGCTCCGATTTTTTCGTGACCACTTGTCTTTGTAGGGGAAGGCAGGGTTCTGTCCCTCGTTGATTAGCGTGTTTGCCAACACCCGAGGAATAGCCGTTCCATTTTTCGTTTCTTTCCCTCCTTCAGTATGTCCCCCCCCCTGCTGCACCCGGACGGTACCTCGTTAAATTTCTTAGGCTCCCCTCATCCTTCAACCCCAAATTCGGGCAACTCACTTCAGGTTCACCAGAGTTGATTTGAGTGAGTTATCACATAATCGTCCCTTTCAGATTCCCTTCCCTTTTTTTCCCCCAATCCCGGTTTTGACGCCGTGCTGGTAATATGGTGGATTGCTCGCACTCACCGGCCCGCGGCAGTCTTCCCCCCTCAACCCCCCCCTTTTTCCCCTTTCTCAGTCTCCCCTTGGTCGGAGCCTTCATACACACCGGACCTCGCGTTGGGGTTGTGGCGGCGAGAGACCCTTTTCCCGAACCCCCCCCCATCCTCTTCCCCCCCAATCCTTTTTTACATTCTGTTCCTGCCGCGTCTCGGGAGCCGGGGACAATTGGCATGATCTTTGGGCTTTCCCTTTTTCCCTTCTGGTCTTTCCCCCCCTCGCACTCCCTGGGGTATTTCCACTGTGACCATCACGTAGTCTTCCCCTCCTTCTTTTTTTTTCTCTGGCCCGACCTATTCGATCAGTGCTGGAAGTCGTGGGAACCAGTTGGGCGGAACTACTCGTCACTGCCTGGCTTTCCCACGTCTTCTACTTTTTTGACATCTTTTTTTTTTGGCGCGCTCGTCTTCTACCCTCCCCATCCAACCTCAAGATTTTTTCGCGAGCCCGGATCGCCCCCGGCTTCCAACCCTTTCAACTTGGACCATAGCTTTTTTTCCTTTTTTCTGTTTTTCCGAATCCCTGTGATGGTCTTAGTCCCAACAAGTTGTAACCTTGCCGAGCGAACTTGCCGATTTTTTTTTTCGTGTGGTCATTGCCCCACAAACTTCCCCCCCCCTTCTCCACGCTGCTTAGAGATGTGGGGAGCCTCGGTGACCACTATGTCCTTTTTTTTTGTAACTTTCCGCTTGAGAGTCCTCCAATATTGTGCGGGCCTTTTTTTTGTAATCTTGGTCTGACCGCCGGGCCTTTTTTCTCTGCCCATCGCCTTCCCTTCTCTTCTTTTCTTTTCCTAAGGAGGTTGCCACTGGCTATACAGTGACCCGGCCGCCGAGCCCACTTTTTTTACCAGGGATGTTCAGGGCTCCGTTCCCCCGCTTGTCCCCTTTGCTATTTTTTCTTAAATGGGTCCCCGTGTTTCAGTCGGTTCTTTTTAGACCTTGGTGAGGTCAGGGGGCGTCGGACGGTTGCTTTCTCCCCTTTTTCTTGTCGTCCCCCAACCCACCAAGAGGCAATCTTTGGTTCTAGGGACGGGCGAGCGGCCTCCAGACCGGATCGGTGACTTAACTTTTTCTGGATCTTCCCCACTTGTTGAGCTCCGATTTGGTCCTCTCGATTGGGTCGGCGCCATTCGGGTGATTATGGTTGTACCCATTCGGCAGAGCGTAGTGCCCCCCAAGCTTAGGCAAGACCAAGACCGTTTCTCCCCTGTTCCCGATTTCTGGACTTTCATTCTATGAGACTTCCCGGCCTAAGTGCTTGCCGGGTGGTCTGGGCGCGATTGGGGCAGGGCCCGCTTGACCTTTTTAGTCCTTAAGGTACAATGCCAAACCTTTTTTTATTTGGGAAGGCTGGGGAGGTGGGTCTTTTTAATTTTCGTTTCCAGCGAGGTACCACGAGGTGTCGAGCCTTCCTCCAGGCTTGCGGTCGCCGGAGCCCTGCGGAGTTGCCCACCCTACCCCCCTTTTTTTTGTTTTTTTTTGTTCTTTTCTGGGTAGCGTGATCTTTCCCCGTCGCCCCCAGGTGGGCTCTGCTCTCGTCTCGTTCGTCTCCCCCCTCGGTTCGTGGTATGAGCGTGAGTCCCTGTACACGGCTCCATGCCCCGAGTTGATGCTTTTTCGAGTCCAGTTGTGGGGCCCCAGCGCCCAGCAGTACGTTTTTGCCCCTTAACCTGGGTATAGCTTCCCCAAGGGTGATTCTCTGGAGACTTTTTTTGTTTTTTCTGTGACTTTCACGTTCGATTAACTGGGGGTCCCCCCCTCCTTCACTTCATAGACAGTTGGAAAGTCCCTCATTCTTCTTTGGTGCAAGGCTGCGACGCCGACCCCCGTATATCGCCAGACTACGGCGGCACTCGGATTCCTCACCAGGTGCCAGTCCCTGCTGCACCCCCCTCCGTCCTTTTTTTGATATTCTGTTGGCGTAGAAGGTTCTGATTTTTGACGGGGCCCGATGGCTTTCCCGTCGCCTTTTCCAACCCCCGTGTTAGAACTGATCTCCGTGACTTCCCCCGTCCCCTGGGCATCTGTCGTTTTTTCGGGACTCGGAGCCAGTCTTTCTGTTGTGACGTGGCCGGGAGATCGTTTTTTCTCAACCCCTGCGGGTTACCCTTGTCTCCTTGCCTCATCCGTAAGAGTCCCCTTTCCCTTTTGATAAAAAACAAGGTAAGGTACCTCATCTGCCTTTCTCAGTCGGGATTAATTTTTTAACCACCCTATCTGTCGGGTTTTTGATCTTTTTTTTTTCCCCTCACTGTTGAGAGACTTTCTTTTCCCCCTCGACCCCCCGCTCCTCGGGTTTGTTGGGCCTGTGCTAAACCCATCCGAGGCTAGTTGACCCCCTGGGACTATTGATACGCCTGGACCTGGTGGTTTTTTTTTATAATGTATCTTTCTAGTCGGTGTCCCCAGGGCCGACGTTTCAGTACCTTTCACGATTCTAGACTCCCCTACTTCCACCCCACGGTATGACCCCCCTTTTAAACTTTTTTTACCGCCCTCTGCCCCCATTTCGTGGGTTCCCCTTTTTTTTTTTCCCCGTCGGGTGTTCCTGACGGCACAGTGGCGCATCTTCCCGTCTGGACCCTTTTTTTAATGGAGTCCAGACGGTTGGTTTTTTCTTTCTCGCCGGTTTTCCCAGCCTTTTTCCTGGCTCTCTGCACCTGTTCCGTTCCCTCCGTGAGCTCCCCTGCTTACCTGATTTTTTGCACGACCCTGGCTGTCTTTGCATTCGGTTTCCCCTGATTTTTTTTCAATGTAGATTCGTTATTATATCCTTTTGGGATTTTTCTTGGCCCTCTTTTCCCCACTACTTTTCCCCCCCACGGGGTAGTCTTCTTGTGCCCCTTTTATCGAGTTCGCCTTTTCCCCCCCCGGTCCCAGGATTGGGGTGTCGACTCTTTTTCTTTCGGCTGTGCGACCTGATTTTCCCTCCGCCGTCCATTCCCCCCTAAGGCAAACCCCTCCCCTTTGCCCGGCTGGCCCCAATTTTTTGACTTTTTCCCGGTTCCCCTTTTCAAACCCCCCCCCTCCTGATCTTCTCGATGCCCCCTTCTTTCACCTACGAGAGCCTGCAACTGCCGACGGTTCGGCAAGTGGATTTTATATCCACACACACCGGAAATACTCGGCCCACCTCCTTCCCCTTTACCCCCCCCCCAACCCTAGTTTTTGCTCTCCATTGGCGCGGACGCTTTGACCCTCTGCCCCTCACTCCAAGACTCCCTAACTTTTTTGGTTCTTTTGAGAGTATTTTTTTTTTTTTTCCGGTCACGGAATTCCCGGGGCCTTTTTCCCGTTCCCCTGAAAAGTTTCAAGCTTTCCTTTCCAGAGGCAAGCAAAGGGAAATTCCCCGGTTTTCCCCCCTTGGTTTTATTTTTTTTTCAATTGAATAATAGTTTGGTTCTGGGCTTGTTGACCTAATCTTCTACGCTTTTCGCTTTTTTTTACAATTATTCCCACGATTCGCCCCGTCGCACCACTTTTAGAGGGCCTCCCTGGAGATTCCTTTGCCCCCCTTTTCCCCCCATCCCCTTGATCATTTCTTGTTCTGGTACCTTTTTTTCCGATCCTCTCCCGAATGAGCGACTAGTTGACCCTCACCTCACTGAGTTTTCTTCTTCTTCTCCCCCCCATCGATGACCGGCTTTTCCACTCCTCAGGGATCTACACCTCCGCCGTCCCTTTTGACACTTTTTTTCACACCCCATAGCCCCGTGAACAAGTGCAGGGACACCCCGTTTTTTTTACAGAGGCTGGCTACTTTTTTCCCCGTTCTGTCTAGCGAGTAGTAACTGGAAGACCTTTCCCACATTTGTCTCTTTTTTTCCGCTGCCTCACGAGCTCTGGGGCCTCCTCTTGACTTCGCCCGGGGCGGTTTCCCTTTCCAAGATTCCAAATCCCTGCCCTCCCTTTGGCGTCGTTTCTGCCCCTCAACTTTCCCATATTACGTCTCCCAATCAGGTCCTCACCGAGCTACCCATCTCTTCGCGCAATTGGAGAGTTTGTGGCTTTTGGTGCTTGCATTCGCCTCCCCCCGTGCCCACGAATCGGGCAAGTCGATAGGCACTGGTTCTGGGACCTCCGTCCGACAGGAACGACCTCTTTTTCTAGGCTCCCTTGGTTCAGTTGGCAGGGCGCGCACTGGATAAGGCTGATGCCCTTTGTTGGGGCAGAGTGGGATTTCCTGTTTTTTTGAATCGCGCGGTTTTTTTAGCAAAACACTCATTCTCTCTCTTCTTTTCTTTCCCCCACGTTCTTTTCTCCCTTTGCTTGAACCTTAGATTCTCAGGCCAACTGGTCAAGCTCCAAGCCATGGTTCTACAATTTCTCGGTGTTCTTCGGCCCCCCCTTTCCCATCGACTTACGAATTTATGGTCCATTACGCGGACCTCCTTCCCCCCCACCAACCCCCCCCCCAGAAGGGGCAACAGGTAGTGGCCACCATGAGCTTACACCCTTCCAGGAGCCCCCCCCCCAGCTTGTTTGGACCTCTTCTGTTCAACCTTCAACCTTTTTTTGATGTTTTTTCTTTTTGTCGGTTAACGGGGTCCTCGCGGCCAAGCTCCCCTCCTTTTTTCTCTCTGTTTCGACCTGGGCCCCTACCCCATTTCCTCCAAATGTCCTTTGGCTAACTTTTTTGGAAGAAGTTATTTCCCCCAGTGGGGTCCGTTGTCCTCCCTTTCCCGATGGCAACGGAAGGTCTTGATTGTCCCTTCAATGTCCCCACGCCTGGACCGACTCCTCTTCTTGTGTTCTCACCTCACCACTTTTGCAACCCTTTTTTTTCCTTTGATTTCCCCCCCCTGAGGAGTTTCTTTCGCCAGTTCCGTCGACCGTGTCTCCCATGTTCACCTTTCCGGGATTTCATTTCCCTCTAATATTCCACTTTGAGAAAAGACCATAGGGACTTTCTTTCCCCGGTTCTCCCCTTTTTTTTTCCCCCCCGAACCCTTAGTCCGCAAAACTTCAGTGTGAGACCACCCATCATTTCCACCCCACTTTCTTTTTGGGTTTTTCCCGATGGTTTTTTTTGACGCACGGAAACCGTCCGTCGTTCTGTTCCTGGAGAGATGTCCCCTTTTCCCCGTATTCCCCCCCCCCCTTCAGTCTCTACCTTTTCTCGGTGGCTTGGAGGTTGTAAGGTGCCGCTAAAATTACCCATTATGTCATTCTTCCCCGTCCCTTTCCTCCACCCCCCCTTCTTATCCTTCCCCCCGGGCCCCGTATTACGTGATTGAACCCCCCCCTCCTCCCCCCATAACCCAGACAGGAGGTTTGACCCTCACTCAATGGATGTACCCTTGTGGTAGTC
>Ga0179593_1647445_pt1 | contig 10533 bp, 12 predicted proteins | sample CZODoug2_1_08_16_FD_185931 | JGI IMG/M metagenome (GOLD analysis project Ga0179593, IMG submission 185931) | Vadose zone soil fungal communities from Angelo Coast Range Reserve, California, USA - CZODoug2_1_08_16fungal (PacBio error correction) | ecosystem: Environmental > Terrestrial > Soil >... | reverse complement strand
GCTTCCCCCTCTTCACCTTTCTTGGGCATCTACAAAAGCCTGGCCGGTTGGACGTGGCCTTTTCTCTTTTCTCGCGTATTGACGGAGACAACCCCCTGACCTTAATTGTGGAAACTACCGAACAGTGCGTCCTTAAAAACTTCATCACTCTCGTGGCTGGCGAAGATTCCGACAGGAGAGGACTCCCTTTCCTATCCCGATGCCCACTGGGGTGTCTCTCCAACCCATTACGTCTTTTTGGATTCTGGGCGGGCAAATTTGTTTTAATTTTTTTTTTCCCACGACCCACACTAAAAGTTGACGTTCCCCTTGGCCCGATTTTTCAAGCGGAAGAACTTTATACTATTACTTTTTCCCACTACTCTGTTTTGCCTGGAGTCCCCTTCCTCTGTTTTTTTTCCTTGGGACCATTTCGAGGAGTCTTTCCTTACTTTTTCCCTATAGCTTCCGCTTGTGTTGAGTTTTCGCCGGGGCTGGAAGGTTTTGTCTTCTTTCCCTTAGTACAAAACGCGACCATCGCATTTATGTCTTTGACTCGTTGAATCAAACCTTCCGCCTCGTTGTTCTTTCGAGCTTGATTTGGCTTTGCTTCTGACATACCCCCCTTCGTTTTTTCCCCCCCTGAGATTCGGACGTTTGACCCTAGTTTTTGATTTTAAGTCCAGAGGCGGCGACTGTGCTTTTAGTCCTTTCCCCCCCCCCAAAGAAAAAGACGTTGTTCTCCCTGCATGCGTTTTGTTCCCCCGAGCTTGGTGTTTCTCTACGTGGTGAAACTGTCTTTTTTTCCCTATTTTCTAAGGAGCGGCAGCCCATACAACGTCACCCCCCTATTTCCTCGCTGCAATTGAGTCCCTTGCGTTCTAATCAAACCTCTGCAGGACAGATGGACGGAGATGCGAATTTTCTCTCTTTTAGCATTTTCAAACCTATTCTTTAATTATGCCGACCCCCCGAACAATCCTTTATATATGTTAATAATAATAAGTTTGTCTTGTTTCAGATATCTTTTTTGAGGCCCAAGTTGAAGGATTTTTCTTTTTCTAGTTCTCGCCAAAAGCTCTCATTCTCTCCTCGGAGTACTCCCCCCCCTTGGGCCTTTGTCAGCCGCAATGCACATTCTTCCTGGTTTGCAGCGCCGCTTTGTGACGATTGTTGATGTAAGCGACGTGACTCGTACCCCTCCTCAGTTCCCCCCTTCCTTCCTTGAGAGCAAGGGAGACAACATTGTCGCACTTTTCAAACGCCCTCTCCCAGTCCAGAACCCCAGAGTTGGAGATTGAGCCCCTTGACCTCAATGGCCCTCCCCCCCGAGGCCTCTGGACCATACTAATCTTTTCCTTGTTCTCCGCGCCCATCTCATGTGCCATAAAAAAAGACCTCTTTCTTCCCGAAGGCCCGCGACCCGTGTCTCTTCCCCAGCTTTTGAAAAGCCACGCGGACGTCTGTCCACCGTTCTGATCGCGCCATTTCCCCTTAGTTTTTTTTGCCCTCCCCCCATTTCCCACCGACGGCAACCCCCTTGTTTCGCCCCGGCGACTCGTTCAACCCAAACCCGGGCGTGCAAAGATTTCATTACCTCAGACGCGCCTTCACCCACAGACAAAGAGGCCTTCTTGTCGTTCTCCCAAACAGTTAGTGTCAGCAGTACTCTCACCCCTTAAGATTTACAACCTCAGATTACGCGAACCCCACATGTTCCCTTGGTATTTACTTGGAGTGTCTTGCCTTCCGGACCCCCTCCAACCAATTTTCCACGCCCCCTTATTGCCGAAACGTGTTTGATGCCTTTCCCAAACCAAGTCGAGGCCTCAGGTCTTCTCCTCCGGCTTTCGGACGCGATCTCCCCTTTCCCCCCACCAAAAGCGATATTGTTCCAGCCCCCACTTGCCCCACATTGACGCCTGGTCCGTGGCTTTGGAGATTGAACTTCCGGCCCTCCTTTATCGAGACTTCCCCCTAGGACACCCTGGCAACGGTCAGGCGTTCTTGTCCGGCCAGATACCAAGAGCGTGAGTGTTTCCTTTTTCCCCAAAGAACTCTCCTCAAGGATTTTTTACTCCAGTACCCTCCGGCTTTTTTTCGACGTTTTGAGGCTCCTTTACAGTTTCGTCCCTTGCTCGCCCACGGCTTTTCCTGTACCCGATCCGCAATATACATCATCCCCCCCCCCCCTCCTCTTATTCCAAAACCTGAGACGCCGGCCGCCTTCCCTTTTTCCTCCGTTCATTTCCTCTTCAAAACCTCGTTAGCGCAGTCGGATCCACCTTTTACGCCCTGATAGTTAAAATTCACCTTTCTTGTCCCCTCCCTTATGATTAATAGTGAACTAAGCACTATGTCATTATTCACTTCAGTACCCTTTCCCTTTTCTGGAGATTTAGAGTGGCCTTCCCCGATACTTTTATGTCATCCACTAACATTCGCTGAAATGTGAAGAGGGTACAACCTGCCTTTTTTTGTCGATATTTTCCCCTCCTTCGTCTCACCTCCCCTTATTCCACAAAAAGGGCCGTGCTTCGGTCTTTCTCCTCACGCAGACAATTTTTTTCCTTTCCCCCTTGGATTTCGATAAACGAAGACAGTTAGACCCCGTTTCCCCCCTTTTTGTCGGTCGTGACATCTCCTTTCCGATCAACCAGCTTTACGGCCGCTCCGTGGAACGCGGACCAACCCTTAGCCGTCCCCTTCACTTTTCCCTACACAAAAGATGCTGGGGCACGCCACTCGCAGCACCGCTTGGACGTCTTCCTTTTACGACAGCCTGATAACCTTTTTCCCGTACGGTGTTTGCGCGAGTGTTTTTTTTGTTCTCTCCTTTAAGTGTCCAGTTATTTGTGGTGATGTTTTGTGTCACCCCCCCCCCCCCCCCCCCGATTTCCCCATAGCTCCCCTTTCGTCGGACCCCGTTGACAAAATGAGCGCCCCTCAATCCGGTCTCGCCTGCCCCCGTGTCCGCACCTTTTCTTTTTCCCCCCATCCAACTTTTGTGAAATCCATTGAGCTTTTTCCTTTTTTTGAGTGCCTTTTTCCCCACAAGTACCCATTCCCCGCACCCCTATGCGAGTTCCTTCCAGCACTGTTCCCCCCTCCCTTCCTCACCCATACATTGCAAGGCATTTTCCCTTCCTCCTTCGGGTTTTTTCTTCGCAAACGGCGTGGTATTTTATAGGCGAATACGTAAACGGGCTTCCTCTTCTTCCCACATCTTTCAACGAAAGAAGTCGTGGTCGTTTCGTTTGTGGCGGTCCCCCTCCCCCTTTTCTTCGGGATTAACCCTTTTTTGCTTCGCCCTCGGCTTGCGCGCTTGCCCGAACGAACCAACCACCCACCTTCGTTCCCTGTGGATTTTTTGCAATCGCACAGCTTGATAGCGCATCTTTTTTCTCCTTTTCCTCCCCCTTTGTTGGTATTCCCCAGCGGGGCGCTTTGCCATCGCTAGTAAGAAAGCCACTGTTCAGTTGTGTTGGGTTCGCGTTGAAAGCGAGGAATCTGTTTTCGTTCTTTCCCCACTCTTGTTTATACGAAAAGCGTTGCCATTTTTTCCCCCCCCCGTCCCCCCCCCCGGACTTCTTGTCGTGGCGACGATTGTACAAGGCCCTCGGACTTCTTTTTCTTAAACGAGCCTTTTCACACGCCGCTGATACTATCAGACGTCTTTTCCCTTTTTTTCCCCAGGATTTTTTGAGGTCTTCGCGACGAGATTCTCGTTCCCTTCTTTTTTTTCTTTTGGCGAGGATTGTGCGGGGCCATTCGCCCTCTTCCCCCCTGTTCGCCCTCAAATGGATCACAACGTTTGGTTGGTGTCTGTTTTCTCCCCCCAATAATCTTTGCGGTCCACGGGTTTTGCGCCGTCGTTTTGCTTTCCTCCCTGAAACTTCCCCCCACGGATGTCCGTGCCGGCTCAAGATAACTTTCCCTTATCGGACGCAGACATCACCACAAATCAAATTTCACCCCAATTTGAAGTCGTTTTACATCGCAAACACCGTTTCCCGGAAAGGTTCATTTTTTGAGCTTAATTTCACGTCTACCTCTGTTTGCTTTGAGCGCCCCCGGCGCTGCGTCTCCCCGACTTTTTCATTTTTTCCTTCCTCCCCCATCTTGAAGGGTTTACGTTTGCGTTTCCTTTGGCTCTCCTCTCATGGTTCTGATTCCGGAAACAACTGTCATACCCCCCCCCCTGATTCTAAATCGTGGAGCTGACCCACTTTTGTTAATCCTTTGGGTGCGGGTTTTGCGACACCTTCGGACTTCGTGATTGGTCAGCAATCTTGCGCGATCTTCGATTCTTTCGAAGTACGGCAGCTCTCCCCGATCCCCATTTTGGAATGAAACACCCCGTTCTACCTGACTCGAGCCGGACTCTCAAGCCCTTTCCCGCTGGCCATGAAGTCGCAAGCTGACCCTTGTTTCCCACATTTGTCACGAGAACCAGATTTTCCTCGAATTCATTGCGATTGTGTGCCTCCTTTCGTCTTCTTTCGCGACTTTTTTCTTCTTTTCGCGAAGAAGTCCTGTGATGGCGCCAACGGCGAGGCCGCGAGGGCTCCCCACTTCTTCGCTTTTGTAGCTGTGACGAGCTGGGGAAGTTGGGAGAGACCCTTTCCCCTAGTGATTCTTCTCAAAACGTTCAAAACCAGCCGTTCTGACCTGTTTCCCCTCCTTTCCGTTGGGAGCTTTGGCCTCTCTGGCCACAAGCTGTTGTACGCTGCGTTGTTTGACTTTTGCTGGCTTACTCACCGCCCTGGCGTTGCCTTTGTTTGATTCTCGTGTGCCGGAAACCCATAGCCATACCAATCATCTTCCCTAGTAAACGTTTTTCAAGCGCTGGCCCTGTCTCGCGGCGGTGTTTTGTGTTGCATCTTCTATACGGTCCGTCCTCGGAACGATTTTCACTCCTTTCAAATTTCTACAAACACTTCTCTTCCCCCCTTTTCCTGACGGGCGCGAAAATTCTTTGGGGCGTCATTTTTTGTTTTCCCCCTCCCAAGGAGTCCTTTGCACTGCTTGCGCCCCGATGCTGCAATGGAAGTTTTGAACCTTTACCCTGGCCACTAACGCTGTTTTCGCTGAGGAAACGCATCATTTTTTTTTTCTCCGTGGACCTCGAGGAGCGGGGCGCGCTTCTTTCGCTTAGGCCGGACGTTGGCGGGTGTCCAGCTTCCTTTCTCACGAATTTTTTTGCGTCAGGTTGATTTCTTTCACTCTGACTTTCCTCAGTTATGCCTGGGCGAGAATAGCCCCCATTGCCTCAGCGACGTTTCGTCTGCGTTCGTTTTTGATTAGCGTCCCTTTCCCTCTGATTTAAAATTTTCCGGCGTTCCCCAGGAGATTGAGGCCTCTTCCCTCGTTTTTCTTTACTTATTTATTTCCTGCGTGAGACTTGGCTGATGTCCCTGTTTCGTTCCACCGAGCCCCCCCCCCTCCCTTTGATGGAGGCGGCGTTGGGACACGTCTGTCTCTGCTTTTTACTCTCCTTCGCGCACCCCGGCGATTGTTTTTCTTTGATTTCTCCTGATCCCGGCGTCTCATAACCCAACTCCCCCCTTAGATCAAAGACATCACGGAATTGTCGGGGCTACGCTTTTCCGACGCGATCCTCCCGCCTGGCGAGATTCTCTCAATTTGTTCCCCTGTCCCCCAATAGCGAAAGCGTCCCATTTGCGCCCATCCCTGGTTTTTTCCCCCCCTCCTCTATTCCTCCTCCCCCCCCAGTTGGTTACATAGCTCTTTTCCCTGTATTGGCTTCCATTGAAAGGTCTCAGATTCTCCCTCCTCACCTTTTTTCCATCTCGCCAGCGGCTTGATTACTGAATCGGGCGTAGCGCACAATTTCTTGCACTTTTCCTTCTTGGACTAGTTGTTAGATGTCCTGTCTCCCTCCGTCCCCCTAGTACCCCCCCCCCAGTTCCCACGCCTTCGAAGGTTTCTCTTCCAGGAGAGAAACAATCTGCGCTCGCACTTCCGCTGGTTTCCCAACTTAAGCCAACTGTTTTCCCCTCTTTCCCCCTGGAATTAAGATACTTTCAGTCCAGCTTCCTTTTCCCCATAAACGCCGAGCTTTTTTTTAAGATTCTACTTCCCAAACGGTACTTGCTTTAAATCCCTACGTCACCCCTCTCCCCCCTTTTTGAGCGCCTCCCGCAGCCCGGCGGACGGCAGTTTGAGCACCCTTTCGACTTATTGCCACCTTTTTCCTAATTCCTATTTGAAAATCCTCCCCCGAAGAACAAACCCCTTTCCCTTTTCACGCCGTCACCACAAAACTCCGGTCCATTTCTCTCTCTCCCCGAAGTTCCCCGCGAGTCCTTGAAAATTTAAAGAACTTCTTTTTTTTCCCTCCAAGGTTACAACAGAGTTTTTTCGCGTTTTACCTCTTCACATCTCAGCAGATCGAACATTTTTTTCGTCCTCTTTCTTTCTCCTTGGTTAGTGGTATTGCCGTCCCCCCTTCTCACTTTTCCCGCCCCAATTCGCGCACCTCTCGGCACTTTTCTCAGGTCAACGGGCGATTCATTTTCGGACGGCGTCCGGTTTATCTTTTTTGAAGCTGTTTCACACCCCTCCCCACATACTCTATGTAGTTCAACTTGCCCATGGTCGTGTTTTTCTCCGTTCAGTTCATGCGATCAGTTCTCCGTCGAACTCCTCTCACTCCAATCGGACACGCCTGGCCCACCTTTTTCCTTGTCCTTCCCCCTTCTCTTCAATTTGCTTTTCCAGACACTGGTGGCACTTCCACGTCCCTTCCCCTGATTTCACTCCCTGAGGTTTTTTTTCTCCCCTTTTTGGATCCTCCTTCACTAGTTTTAGACCTTTTCTTGATTTTCCCCTCGAGATTAACAGCTTACCAAAACAACATCTTAGGCCCACCCTGACCTCGCATTTATTTTCCTTCCCTCCCACTTTTAGTCGCAGTACTTACCCCAACTTAGACTCCCTAATTTTTTGATACTTAGACTCGTCAAATTCAAACTTGACCCAACTTAATTCTCGTCATTCCTCCCTCGCTCTTCCCACGGCGTTCGCAATGTCTTTTTCCTTGAATTTTTCTCCCCTTCTCATCTAAGATATTTAAAGCGGGTGCCTTCCCAACCAATCAAATTTTCGGGTACTCGCTGCGGTTTTTTCTTCTGAAGAATAGCAGTCTCTTTCCCTCATTTTTGACCAAATACGGGAAGCTTGGTAAGGCTTTTGCGACCGCAGTGAGATTGCCTTTCTTTTTCCCGCCCTCGAATTCAGGTTCATTGAGGTAGTCTTTTTTCTCTTCTTCCTACCCAGGGAAGGTTGCCGAGTATCTCTTGGTACCATCCAGGAAAACAATTTAGATTTTGGGGAATGTTTCCAATTTCCTCTTTTCTCCAGGACCACTAGATTTTTAGTACCTCTGACTCCCCTTGCCCGTGATTTCCTAAAAGACGCTTCCCCTACGTTTAGGTGGTTTGACATCCTTTGAATGTAAGCATTGAAAGTAATGATTTCCTTTATTGGTTTTATGGTTCTGAGTTCACTAAAGTTCCCCCTTTCCCTTTTCCTCTTGGAACAGCCTTGCCCCCATGGTTTTTCCCCCCGCACTCAGGGCACCGCGGCCTTTCCCCATTTATTTCTGATTTTTTCCCCCCGACATCAAAACCGTTTTGTTTCCAATTCCGCGTTCATGTTTGTTGAATTACGACTTTCTCCCCCCCACAAACTCCCATCCGTCCACGTCAGGAGCTTTTTTTGCCTCCCTTACTCCTCTTCAGCAAACCCAAATCCTTGTCCTTATTATTTTTTTCCTTTTGCTGGATAGGTCGCCAAGCTTTGGCTTCTCTGATCGTCGAACCCGGTTCTTCGTTTTTATTTCCCTCTCTCCCTCCCTAAGTGGTCGGTTTTCCGTTTGTCCCTCCACTCACCCCTCCCAAGATTTTCCTTTTTCTTCCCCAGTACTTGGCCCGGTGATTTTTTCCTCCCTCTTCAACTGAACCCACACCTTGGCCGGAATATTGCAGGGTTTTTTTCTCTTTCCACCCTTTCCCAAGACTTTGATAGCGTCCATCCTCTTTTCCCCTCACTTGTTTTTTGTGCGGACTTTAGTTGCAATCTTTTGAGTGACGGCAACCGGATTCTTCCTTTTTTTTGGGGTTCAGGTGGAAGCGCGCAAGGAGCTGTCGAGCACTACGGACAATGTGAGTTTTTCCCGCGCTTGTTTCGTTTGACCGGCACCCCTTGTAACCGCCTCCCCCTTATGTCCTTTTTTACGGCCGCAGGATAAGACGTCCCCCCTCTCCTCCCCCTCACACGTTGGCGCCAGCCAGCACCGTCCCGACGCCGGAATTTATTTTTTTGTTTTCTTTCTGCCACCCCGGCCGTGCTGGATTTAAGCTCAGCAGTCCGTGAAATGTTTTTTTTCTCAGGCCGCAGTCTTACAACTCTCCCCTCTTCAGATTTTTTTCCCCAAAAAACGTTTTATTGATATTTTTCTCCCCCTTCCCTTAATCGGTGCCTGCGCGCCGGAAGTTGCCCCCGGTGCTGAATACTTGCCCTGAGGCTGGTCCGCTGGCTGATTTTGACCCAGCGCCTTCTTCCTTTCCTCTTACGCAGATCACCACAAGAAATTCCCAATGACATTTCTTTTTTTTCTCCCCACCTACGGAAAGGTGAGTTTCTTGCCTGTCATGCCCGCCTTTCCAATTCCTTTCTTGTTCTGTCCAATGCGTGTCTCTGACCCTTAATTTCCCGGATCGCATATTTTTTTTTTCGTTTCCCAGGGCCATAGTTTTTATTACTCCCCCCCCTTTTTATAGTCATTCCTCTCACACACGGCCTTCGCAACTGGTCCACCTTTCATTGAACGCGCGGGAGTATGCTCCCCCTTCCCGAATCATCAGCTGTTATTTTTTCCTACCAAGGACGGACCCCAGCGGAACCTGCATGGGTTCTGTGATTCTCCGATTAGATCTCCTCTCTCCCCCCTGCAGCGAGTACCCCAAATGATACCCACATTGTAGTGGGCCTGCTTTCAAACCTCCCTTTCTTTTTCCGAGAATTTTTCCTCTGAAAAGGACCAAATATTTGTGCTCCCTTTTTTGTCTTTCCTCAGAGCGGGGACCGTCTGGGATGTCCGAGGATTCCCCCTTGTCGAGAACCTAAATTTTCCATTCGATTCCTCTTAGCAGCTTTCGCGCCTTGAGAGAACCTTTTACTTTTCTCCCACCCGAAGAGTGGATGCGGCCGGAACTCTCTCGGCTCAGGGTGCACTAGACCGCGCTTTGTTTGGTAGACTGCTGTTTTTTGCGTTCCTTTTCCCTTCCATCGGGTGCGTATCAATTTGAACCTCTTTTCACATCCCTGATGAACACACCAGCCGTTCGGTAGAAGTAAGTCTTCCTTCTTTCTCCTTCTTCGGTGGATTTGCACAAGTGGCTGACGCTCTATTTCGGTTGGCCTCCACCCCCTTTTTTTCAGTTGTAGATTGATTTCCGATCTTGCCTATTCCCCTCGAAATCCACGGACCGCGTAATTTTCACGCCCATGTGGGCAGTTGGGGGGTTGTTTTTTTTTTTGATTTGGTCTTTTTTTTGGGTGGTTTTGTCTTTTTTTTTTGGGTTTTTTTTTTTTTTTTTTTTTTTTTTTTTTTTTTTTTTTTTTTTTTTGTTTGTGGGTTTTGGGTCCTGGGGGTGGGCTTTTTCAACACATCTATCGCGGCGGTTGGGTGGAGAATTTTACGATTTCTGAGACCGCAATCGAGTGACACCCTTTCCTATTTAAAATCTCGCGCGGTTTAGATTATTTTAGTTCCCCTTTTTCTCCCGGGTCCGTCGGACCAAGACCCTACAAAGGAGATCCTGTCAATGTTTCTCCTCTTTTCTTGTAATGACCCTCGGAGGAAATCCCCCTGAGTACGGGTCTGCTCCCAAGCCTTTCCCCTCATCAGCCGCTTTGACTTTGTCTGTGAACTGGCGACGGAAGCTATCTTTTCCCTTTTTTACGATTTTTTTCGCAGGAGAACCTGGATGCCTTTCTTTTGATCGTCATTTCCCCCGTCCTTTTTTGAACGATGAAGTCTTAATTTTCCTAATCCGTCCGCTTGATCCCCCCCCCTTGAAGATCCATTGATGCTTGCTTTAGTGCGCGTGTTTCCCTTCGGATTTTCCCTCTTCCCCAGTATATTTTGATTATCGCGGATTCATAGGATCAGTTTTCGTTTCTTTTAAGTTTTTTCCCATCTTCCCTTCCTAATGCTTTGAATGTCCCTTGTGGCTAATGTCCATCGCCCCCCCGCTTTTGGTTTTTTTTGCGTGTTGGTGACATCGGGGGAGTTTCAGATGTGTTCTCTACTTTGCGAGGACTCCGTTTTTTTCCTTTTCGATTTTCGAATGGAGCCGCTCTTTCACTTCCAACTCGAGTCCGAGTACTTCCCTCCCTTTACGAATTTTTTTTCCGGCTACCCCGGAAACTTTCGATTTTGACGTATAATCGCCGATGGCGAGATGCGCGAAAGAGTTTTCCTTACCACCTCGCAGCCAGGGCAATTTCCTCCACCTTTACCAA
>Ga0179593_1625661_pt1 | contig 10533 bp, 14 predicted proteins | sample CZODoug2_1_08_16_FD_185931 | JGI IMG/M metagenome (GOLD analysis project Ga0179593, IMG submission 185931) | Vadose zone soil fungal communities from Angelo Coast Range Reserve, California, USA - CZODoug2_1_08_16fungal (PacBio error correction) | ecosystem: Environmental > Terrestrial > Soil >... | reverse complement strand
TACTGATTTTTTTTTTTCTTTTCCCTTTTTTCCCTTTTTATTTTTCAAAGTTTTAGCTGGACTCTTTCTTTCGCGAACAGAGTTCTTGCCCTTTTCGTTCTTTTTTTTTTTCCCCCCCCTTTGGCAGGAAGTAGTTAGATACCTATCCTTTTCTCCTGACCACGGTGCTCCCCCTAACCACACTTTTTTTAGAGGGATGGCCCCCATAGAAGACTCCCTCTCCTATTTTTTTCACGAGAGGAGGGGGAGGGGACGGGTCTTCTTTCTTTTCTTTTTCCCCCCCCTCTTCCAGGGACCGTGAGATCACCATTCCTTAGGTTCTAGAGACAAATTAATCAAGCCGACTCCCTTTTTTATTTTCCGGAGAAATAAGAGGAATGTCCCTCTCTTTTTTTTTCTCCTGCGGTAGACATGAGCGGCCCCCCCAATTACTTCTCAATCCAATCCGATCATTTTTTTTCTTTCCTGATGAAGAAATGTCCCCCTTCCTTCCCTTTTTCCTTATCCCCCCTTTTCCTGGCAGTACGTAGGCTTATCGGCAAGCTGTCGTTGATTGTGGCCTCCCCCCCTCTTCCCCCTCCCCTCCCGAAGAAAAGCATTCTTTCCTCTCTGACCTTCGGCGACCCTTCGACCTTCCTCTTCCGGTGCAGCTGGCTTGGCGATGATAAAAAGATCGCCCTTTTTTCCCTTCCTTTCCCCACTCCCGATCGGAGGGTCTGGTGATTTTTTTGCGGCGTAATTTCCCTTTCTTTGGTCACACACAACAAGGCATCCCCCCCCCCTCTTCCTCTTTTCTTCTCCTATGAAGCGCTCTCGTTCATCGCTTCGAGCTTCTTCTCCTTCTTTTTTTTTTTCCCCTATGAAGCGATCGACTCAGGCCTTCCCTTTCCTCTTTGAAATCGCTGTTCTCCGGCGGCGACCTCTCTTTCTTTTTTTAGAAACTGGACCCTCCCTTTTTGCTCGTCTTCCACGTCAACTATTGGTGCGCACCTTTCCCCTCGGAAACAAGTGGAGAGCCTTTCCCCCTGAGAGTATCCGTTATGTTCTTTCCGCCCGAGAACATTGGCCACTTTTTAGCAGATCGGCCCTCCCTTCCCCGATCGAAATTTTGCCCAATCCCTTTCTCTTTAAGAGATAAAGGCTCTTTTCCTTTTCTCCTTCGTCGGTCCTTTGTGGTTTCTCGGAACAACGAATGGAGCTGGGGTTCGCCCCCCCCCCTCTTTTTTTCCCCCCGAAGGAAGGGCGTTTTTTTTTTTTTTGTTTTCACTCCGGGCCGGGTCGAGTTTCTATTTTTTCCGACGCATATTTTGCAGACCATGGTGGGCGCTTTTTTTTCCCTTCTTTTTTCTTAGAAGATAATTGGGGACGGCGTTCCTTCCTCTCGTTTTTTTCCAGATTGGCTTTTCCAAGATTTCGGTGAGCGCATCGTCACTTTCCTTTTTTCCTCTGATGGAGGGAAGAGGCTCATCTTTCTCCCCCGTTTTTCCGCGATGGACGTCCTTAGATTCTTTTCTCTCAATCTCTTCTTTAATCCTTTCCTCCTTCTTTTTTTTTTTCTTTTTCTTCTCCGAAGATGGTAAAGATATGACTCTTTCCTCCCCCCCCCCCCTTCCTGAAGCCGCCTGCACTGGCTTCCCTTTGACTTCAAGTCCGATTGCTCTTCCCCCTTTTTTTCCTTTCTACCTGTATTGGGGACCCCCTTCCTCTCGCCGCGCGCACCCGTCTCGTATCAGAACCCCCCTTCTTTCCCCCCATAGAACCAGTCCCTCCCTTCGAGAACGGGAAAACTAGTCCTCCCCGGCCCGTCTTTTGAACCTTTTTCCTCGCGGAGAAACGGAATTCGTTCCCCTTCCCCTCTCATAGTTGCTCCTTCGGCCCCCCCCCTCCCGCTGCGCACGAGGGTCCCCTCCTCCTTTCTTTTCTTCAGTAGAAAATTTGCTTCCTCTCCTCGCTTTCAATTTAGAGATTTCTGCTTCGCGGGAGAAGATCGCCGTCTTCCTCTTCCTTTTTCTTCAAGAGACAAAGTCTCTTCTCTCTCTTCTGGTGAAACCTGCGCTTGCCGTGGGCCACAGGTCTTTTCCCCTTTGTTTCTCTTTTCTTTCGCGAAGGAAGACCCTCCTCCGTTCCTCCCTACGGATCCACCCCGGATTTTTTTCCGATCGGTGAGCGCAGAGGGATCTGCTTTTTCCTTCTCCCCTTTTCCTTCTACAGATAGAAAGGCCTTCCCCCCCCCCCCTCTGAGATATTATCTGTTTCCCACAGCGAGATTTCTTCTTTGGTGAAAAATTTCCTCCCCCCCCTTTCCCGCCGCCGACGAGAACCCTTTATCATTGATCGGAGATTGACGTCTCTCCCCCCCCTTTTCCCCCTTTCCCTCTCTCTCTCAAACGAAAGCCTGCCCCCCCCTTTCTTTCTTTTCCGTCGATGTCTTTTTGCTTCCAGCACACAGGCTGGTTTCTCCTTCTGTTTTTTTTCCTCTGTAGAACATCGAAATCTTTCCTTCTCTCTTAAAAGGAGCATTACGCTTGGGCTCAGCGGCGCCAGGTCCTTCCTTTCCTTTTCTTCCCCCTCTCGCAATGATAGGGATTGCCTTTTCTCCCTTCTTGCCTTGACCGCCTAGGTACATTCCAGTTTTCTGCGAGGACAGGCAGCTGATGGGCTTCCCTCCCCCTCCCTTTTTTTTTTCCGTGTAGGGAGGATTGGATTCTTATCTAACTCTTGCCAGAGTAGGTTTTCTACAACCCCTGGTGTCTTTCCCTGCGGGCTAGGAGCCCTTCCTTTTCTCCTCTTTCCTCGGTCGGAGATTTCCCCTTTTCATGGTGTTAGATGGGGGGCCATCCCCTCTAATCTTCTTCTGAGAGGTGGGCGTGAGGGTTTTTCCCTTTTCTTTCCCCCTCCCCCTCTTTTCGAACGAAGTCCTTCCCCTATTCTCCCTCTCACGCGGCAAAGACCTCGTCCTCTTCCCCCCCCCCCTTTTTTTTTTCCCCCTGTGAAAGGAAGAAGGTAAACGCCACCGAATTCCTTTTCCCCTCCTTTTTCGTTTGATTCTTGTACGATGGTATCTCCCCACTCCCTCCCTTTTGATACCTCGGCCCCTCTCCCACTGGAAAGAGAGGTACTTAGGTGGCGTTTCTTTTCCTTTGTACTCCTACCAGATTGCGCTGAAAAACGAGTTTTGACGTTCCTAAACCTGCAGGGAAGTCGTCGACTCTGTCGTTCCTTTCTTTCCCTTCTGAGAAGAAAACGACGCCCACCGCTCCCCTCTTTTCTTCCCCCCCCTCGCCGACGGAAGCAGCCGAGGCGCAATACCTTTTTTCTGGGCGGGGGTGTGAGTCTCGTCTCCCCCTTCCCTAGGATCAGTGAGATAAACCTTTTTTTTTCTTCTCCCCCTACCACTTCATAAAGCCCCCAACACTGGTCGAGATGGGCGGCGCCATCCTCTTCCTTCCCCTTCCCTTTTTTTTCCTTCCTGCGAGGACAGGTCAATGACGTCCCCTTTTTCCTCCTTCCATCCTCCAATCCGATCAAGTATTTTTCAGGCCAGGGGGAACTTCCTGTCCTTTTTTTTTTTTTCTTTGCAAGGGAGTAGGATACTTTTTCTTTTTTTTTTTCCCTCTTTCTTCGATGTGCCTCACATTTTCAACTCACCGACGAGACACCTCCTTTTTCTTCAGATGAATAGGCGCCCTTTCCCCTTTCCTTCCACCACAGATGCCGGTTCGCGTTCCTCCTTCTTTCCCCTCCCCTTCTTTTCTCCATGAAATGATAGTGGCTTTCCTCAGTTCTCGGCGGGCGGCTTTATGTCCCCTCGAGGAAAAATTCCTTCCCCCCCTTTCCCTCCCCCTCCTTGTTTCCAGCTGTGAGAGAAGCTTTCCTTTAATCTGATTTCCTCTTTTTACTTTTTCGATAGAGGAGGACGGTTTTTTTTTTCCCCTCTCGCCCTCGTCTTTCCCGGATTGTTTCCGCTTCCTTTTCCTTTTTCTAAGGGAGGGAGAAAGAGATTTTTTCTTTCCCGCAGGGTGCGAGCATCCCCCCCAAGGTCCTTCCACGTGGAGAGAGTGACTGTTTCCCCCTCTTTTTTAGGGGAGAGGCTTCTCTCCTTCCCCAGAAGAGCCCCCCCCTATCGCCTTCCCTCCAATGCCTCCGCTAGAAATTGAACCTCTTCTCTCCCCTCAAATTGAGATGATTCCTCCTTTTCAACCGGAGGGGCGCTTAGTTCTCTGCAGAGCACAGGCAGTTCCGGGCTTTTTTTTTGGGGAGAAACAAGCTTCCCTCCCTCGTGGAGACGCTCTGTTCCCCTTTCGGCCGGGTCGAGTTCTTTCTTCCCCTCTTTTTTTCCGAATATTTGAAGATAATGGTTTTTTCTTTTTTTTTTTTTTTTATCCTCTAATTGGATTGTTTCTCATCGTTGTTGAACTCTTTTCCCCCCCCCCCTCCTCTAGGTGAGAGAATTTCCCTTTTCTTTTGCAGTGATCGTCTTACGTTGCCGGTGGCTTCGTCTTCTTGCCCCTTCGAGCAAGATCGGGACGCAGGCCCCCTTTTTTTTGCGCAGTCACTTTTCTTTTGAGGAGAGATGCGCGAGCTCGTTCTTTTTCGCGGAACAGTATACCGCCCTTTTTCCGTGAACGCAATTTTGCCCGCTGACTTCAAGTCCGATGCTCTTCCCCCCTTTTTTCATGTCGGTTTTCCCCCTCTTCGCAGCGGCCCCTTATCGTATCAGCACAACTTCGTTTTTCCCTTTTTTATGCAAATAGGAGTAGAAGCCGTTCCCTCTTGTGCACCTTCGGACCCTGCACGTATTGCACCATTGAGGTCACCTTTCCATGCCTTCGGTGTCCTCCTTTTTCCTTTTCCCTTTCTCCAGATAAATTAGGGGCTCCTTCCCTTTTTTTCTCTGCAGCCTGTCCCTGAGCCCGCCGGTGTCCCCTTCCCCCCTTTTTTCTTTTTTTCCTAGAAAAGGTTGAGTACCTCCCCCAGCAAGCACTTTTCCGGCAATGGCTTCGGGGCGCCTATTTCCCTTTTTTTCCTTTTTCGGGAGTCATACAACGCTTATAAACGGATATGTCCGTTCACGCTCGAAACGGTGGCTATGTCCGTGCTTCTCCTTCCTGGTCCAGGTTATAGAGAGAAGAAAAATCCTCCCTCTCCCCCCAGAAGGATTTAATCCTTCTTTTAAAGCTTCAAGAGGGAAGAGCGGTTGAGCCCTCCTCTTTTTCTTCTTGTCGGGACAGGCCTTTTCTCCTCTTCGCCCGGAGTCCACTACATCTAGATCTTAATAGGCTCCCTACCTTCCTTTTCGAGTTCCCTTATTCCCTTTTCCCACGAGACCTTGACTACCCGCCCTGCGATCCTCCAGCGAAAATCCCTCTCCTGCTCCCTCCTCCCATGGAGATCTTTGGCATCCTTTCCCCCTCATCGTGGGCCTTGGACTCTTTCAGCTGATCCAGCACCAGGCGGTTCCTGTCTTTTCTTTTGCTTGTAGGCAACATCGCCTCCCCCTTCCTCTCTCCGTGAGCCTACCGTACTCCTGATTTCCCCTCCGGCGCCAGTTCATTGCAGTGCACAATGTCTTCAGGTCATTCCCCCTTCTTTTTTGCTATGATAGAGAGCGTAAGTGAATGGCCCTTTCTTTCCCTTTTTTTCCCCTCCCTCCTCCGGTCGGCTGCGAGGACCCAGGACTTCAGGTTGGCGTGTTGTTGGCGTGATGCCGTTTCTCTTCTTTTTTCTTCCGTGTTGATCTCAAATCATGTCGGTTTTTCGGCCGCTTCCCTCACCCGGCCCCTCACACGCCCGCTTTCTTCTTCCCCTTTTGCCTCGGGGATGAGTAGGAGGATGGGGCACATCCCCCCTTTTTTTTTTTTTTTCTTCTTTTCGGCGCAGCCGGGTCATTGCCTCCCCCGCCTGAACGACGTCCTCAGGTTGCTCGTCCCCTCTTCTCTTTCCTTTTTTTTTTCCCTTTCAAGCGAAATCGGGCGAGGTCCCTTTTTCCCTTCCTCCGCAGGTCCAAGCCCTTTTTCCAGTTCCGGACATCGTTGGCGTGATATTGTCGATGGTCTCTTTCCTCTTTTTTTTCCCGATACCATCGAAAAGATAAACGCCAACGATTTTTCCTCCCCCTTACTTCCCCCTTTTCTTTTTCCTTCGTCTTGGAACGTTTTCGTTTCCCTCCCTTCCCTGATGACACGAGTTCTTTGAAAGCTATCTTCTCTCCTCTTTTCCCCTTCCCTTCCAGTAGTTAGAAGGCCCTTTCCTTCCTTCCTCCTGACCCTGGATCCGTCTCTCCCGCAAGAGGGATCTGTTCTTTTTTTTTCTCCCGGAGGCGAAGAAATATCCTATCGCTCCCCTCTTTTGGGGGCGGGGTGGCCCGCGGAAGCCCCCCTCTCCATTCCTTTAAGGATGGAAGGAGTTTTTCCCTTCCTTCCAAGCCGAAAATAAACGTCCCCTGTGACCCCCTCGACTGTCTCGCAGGAAGACACGTTTCTCCTTTTCTAACTGATTCTTTTCCCCTCTCTCCTCTGAGAATCGCCGGCCACCCCCTTTTTTCTTTTTTCCTGGAAATGAAGGAAGTGTGCATCCCCCTCCCCCTCTTTCCCCGATTCGGACAAGTACGTAGTCAGTACCTCTTTCGTTCGATGTGGCCTCCCACTCTTTTCCTTTTCGAAAACGAATGGTGCTTTTTCTTTTCTCCCCCCCCTTTTCCAGTCCGGGAGGCCCTCTGCGTTTTTGGCGGCTGCTCCCCTTCCCCCCATGGAGTGACTCTTCCCCTCTACAGATCGGAGGTTCGGGAGCCTTTAGGCGGCTTTCTAAATCCTTTTTTTCCCCCCTCCTGTTCCCCCGCGCCTTCGCGCTGCGTTTGAAGTGTTCGCGCTCTCGTTCATCGAGTTTCCTTTCTTTTTTCCCCCCGCGGCGGCAGGTGAAGAGAGACTGAAGTCTTCCCCTCCTTCCTCTGGACGCGGAAATCGCTTTTTGTGGATTTTTTTCGGCGCGGGAACCTGGACCGCAGGTTGCGGAGCGCCCTTTCCCCATTTTTCTTTCCCTTTTTCGAGAGTGACGGTGTAACACCGCCTTTTTTTCTTTTCGGGCGTGTATGACCGCCTGTATTCGTAGAGCTATCGTCCCTTTCCCCCCTTGAATAGCTCGAAATTGAAAAGCTGTTTTTTCCTTTCTCTTCCGAGCTCATTGATGGCCCTTTCCTTTCTTCCCTCTGGCTGAAGAGAAAAGGACAGGTGCCTTTTTTTTTTTTCCTCCCCCCTCTTATCTGGGGGTTTAGCTAGGCAGTTGAGACGCGGGCAGTCTCTTTTTCCAAGAAGGGAAGGGGAGGATCCTCTTTTCCCCCGGGCGTTAGAAGCCTATTTGCATTTTTCACCGGTTCTGGTGGTTCTTATACTTCCCCTTTTTTTTCCTTTTTTACCGAGTGGCCCCCTTGGTCTCTGCTCGGAATTGAAGGAAAGCGTGTTTCCCTTGTTTTTTTCCGCGAGCAGTGACCTTTGCTCGGTTGGAACGTCGAGAAGATTCGGTCCTTTTTGCGGAAGATATGCTGTGTCCTCCTCTTCTTCTTTCCTGGTCGGCCGCTGAGTCACGATGAGCGACGCTTTCGGAACAGTCTGCCTCCTGAGCCTTTTTCTCAGGGCTGTTATTGGACTTACAAGTAAGATGCCTTCTTTTTTTTTTTTCCCCCAAGAGGGGCACCGAGGTCCTCCTCTAGTATAAGCAACCCCTTCCACTCTCACCATTATTCTGCAACCGTCGTTGAACTACTTGAGAGAGACACTCGACCCCTTTTTTCTTGCACCTGAGAGGAGAAACTGCATTCGTTTCCCTTTTTTTCTCCCGTATACATTCGTGCTCTCCACTTCAGCCACTGCTTGATTCTCGTTTTCAAAGAGACTTTTTTTTTTTTTTCCCCCCTCCTCCCCAATTTGCGTAATAGCCCTTCAGACTTCGAGCGGAGGGAAATGGCTTCGTTTCCTTCCTCTACTCTCTTGGCAAGGTTCTGGCCCAACGCGCCACAGAAGCAACTTCCCTTTCTTTCTTTACCCTTTTTTCTTTTTTGCAGATGGAAGTGGGAAAAAGGTCCTTGATTCCCCCCTTTTTCTTCCCCCCCTTGTTCCAGGTCGCGGCTCCTGTCGCCAGCCGGATAAACCAACTCCTTGCGATTTCACCTCCCTCTCTCTGTGAGAGAAGAGGCTCTTCATCCTTCTTTTTCACCACGGCCGGGCCTTTCTTCGAAAGGAGGAGAACTTCTCCTTTCTTTTTTTCCCTGTGCTCCGAACAGCTTCCCAGACACCTTGCTGCCTTGGTGACCACGGGTTCACTCTTCCCCCTGCACGAAGAAAGAGACCCCTTCTCCTTTCCCTGCGACCGCGACTTATGGCCTCCTTGAGCAAGCGCAAAACGCCATCTTGCACCTGCCTTTTTTTTTGGACTGTAGAAATTGTGGCCCCCTCTTCCAGCACAGTCTTACCGTTGTTGCCTGTGGTAAAGCTTTATTCCCCTTTTTTTTTTTTTCCCCTCAGTAGATAACGTAGCCCCTCTCTTCTTTTCTCCTCTGATCCAGCTCATACACTCCCAGATCTGCCTGATCGGATTGATTCTGCCCTTCGTCTTTTTTTTCCTTTTTCCCTGGCAGAGAGTAGGGAACCCCTCTCCTCTTTTTCCTTCTTGGGGGGGTTTTTTTGGGTTTTTTTTTTTTGGGGGGGGGGGGGTGTTTGGGTTTTTTTTTTTTCTTCTCTCGAAAAGGGTGGGAAGTGTAGTTCGGCCTTTCTCTTCTTTTTTTTTTTTTTTCCTCCTCCTCCTCCCTTCATTTTGATCTCACGGATACTGATCGTGCGTCCGCTCCGGCAACTCAACCCGCCGAGAGGTCTCTATTCTCCCTTTTTCTTTTCCCGGCGATGGGGGAAATCCCCCCTTTTTTTTGTTAGGTCGGGCGCAGACGGGTTTCCCCTTTCCCAGTCGTCTCAAAGACGTATGAAGGTTGATTCGTCCCCACTTCTCCCTCCTTCCTTTTTCCCCCCCCTTCACTCTTGTAGATGTACCAGAGACAAAGGGGCCAGACTTTTTCATTCCTCTTTTCAGTTCAGGAAATCGTTGGCCTTGTCGGTTTTTTTGTTGAGAGAGATACCACGACAAAGATCTCCCTTTTTTTTCTGAATGGAAAAGCGAGGTACTTCTTTTTTGTCTTTTTCTTTCCCCCTCCCGATGCGCTGAACCTTACCTTGTGCCCGCTTTTCCTCAACCGCAGGACGTAGTTAGAAAGCTTTGTCCCTTTTTTTTTTTTCTTTGAAAAAAGATGAGAAGACAATCACGCCCCCCCCCCCCCCTCCTTCTCTTTTCTTCCCCCATAGACGAAGCAGCTGGCGCTCTTTGAGGGGCCGGGGGTTTCTTTTTTTCCCCCGCCAACAAGATAAGGATACGTGAGATCACCCCCTCCCTTTCCTTTTCCCCAATCAAGGGCGCCCTAAACTTGGTCGATCGGGCGCAGACATCCGCGGCCTGTTTTTCCTCTTCGGCGGTCGAACTGCGCGTTTTTTCCTCCTCGAGCATCGGCCCTCCAGTCATTTTTCTTCTGTTCCTGCGGACATGAAGGACATTTTCACTTCTTCTTTCTCCCCCATATGAAGGGAAAGATCCTTTTTTCCCTGATGCGGCAAGCTGTCGTTGGTGTTTTTCCCACAGGCAACTCACCCTCCTCTCCCTTTTCTGATAAGATGAAATTAGGAGACAATTCCCCCCTTCCCCCCTCTTGCCGGTGCAGATGGCCCCTTTCGCTCAAAGATCGCAATGGAGTGGATTCTCCTGAGGGTCGCTGATTTCCTTTTCCCTTTCCTTCTTCTTGTCAAGGTCACTCTATGTCCTTTCCTTCGTGCGCTGGGGAAAGCTGTCGGCGCCGATTCTTTTCTTTTAAGCAGGGGATTCTTTTTTCTCCTTTTTCCAGCGGCATGAAGTAGATCGCCCTTTTCCTTCCCTTGCTTTGAAGCTTTTTTCAAATGGTGGTGGATCAGGCGGGCGCTTTTTTTCCCTCGAGAACTGTTCCCTCTCTCCCTTTCTCCTCTCCCCTCACGGAACTGTTTCGGCCACCGTGGCGAGAGTGACGGTTCCCCCTACTCTCTCTTTTTTTCTCGTGTATGAAGAAGAGAAAACTTTTCCTTTTTTCTCCCCCCCTACCCCCTTCCTCCCTAAGCCATTGCCCTCCGCTCTTTGCATTTTTTCAAAATTGGCGAGAGAGTCACTGAGTGGGAACCGGCGGTTCCCTTCTTTTTTTTCTCCAAAGGAAAGGTGACGGCCCCTCCTTTTTTTCCCCAAGAGAGGATCTGAGACTTGTGCAAAGACGGGAGGGTTCGAGTTCTCGTCCCCTCTTTCCTTTTTCTCTTTTTTTTTTTCCTGATTTGAAATACGGGTGGGAGGTGATACGACCTTTTTTTTTTTTTTTTTTCTCCCCTTTTTCCTCTTGGCAACAAGCCGTATCCCCTTCCTTGAAGTCAAGAGTGTTGCCTCCTGTCTTTCTTTCCTTTTCCGGTGGAGGAGAAGGTTCGC
>Ga0179593_1567396_pt1 | contig 10533 bp, 11 predicted proteins | sample CZODoug2_1_08_16_FD_185931 | JGI IMG/M metagenome (GOLD analysis project Ga0179593, IMG submission 185931) | Vadose zone soil fungal communities from Angelo Coast Range Reserve, California, USA - CZODoug2_1_08_16fungal (PacBio error correction) | ecosystem: Environmental > Terrestrial > Soil >... | reverse complement strand
CCCAATTGCCTTCAGTCGCTTTGCCCCTTCCTTCCAGACTGTCTCTTTTTCTTAAGATTCCAGCGCACATCTTTCAAGAAGTTTTACATTTCCCCTGCTCCCGGTACCTGCCCGCTCCGCTGCTTTCCCCGCGGAGCTACCGATGCGTAGGCTCCTTTCTTCCCAAGCCTCGCCGCCTTTATCTGTGTTTCGGCGTGATGCGTCGTCCCGTTCCTTTTTTGTATTGGGTGATTCTTTCTCCCTTTTTCTTTTTTTTCTGCGACCCAACGATTGATGGAGATGCATTTTAGCTAGTTAGACGCAGCCCTTTCCGCCTCCTTCTTATCTAAGGCGCCCGACCCTGAACGAGACGAGAATCAATCCCTCACTTTATCCAGCACTCATCCTCCCTTTTTTCGACCCCTTTCCTTTTTCCTCTTTTCCTTTCTCAGCGGCTTAAGGGTCGCCGCCCACCTCTCCCTTTTGAGGGCCTTTGAAGTCCCGTGTGAGTTTGACATCGATGTGTCCTTTCCTCGCGGGAACCCTACCAGACCCGCCCCTTCCCTCGTTGGTTTTTGAGGGTACCTTCCTTTTCTAGCGACGACTCTCGCCCTGCTCATTTTCAGTTCGACGGTGTCTTGCTAAGGATTCTTGGGGAGAATTGCAGTTGGCCGATGTTTGATTTATCTTTCGATCCAGAGTCCGAATTTCTTTAGTCCTCGAGTTCATGGTTTTGAACAGTTCGCGGTCGTCCTGGCTTGTCCCGCGCTGCTAATGATCTCCCCCATCCCCTCCTCCTCCCCCCCCAAGGCTTTTCGTCACTTGAGACCATCTCCAGTAATTTGGTTATTTTTTTTTTTTTTTTCTTGGATCCTCCCCCTTTCCTCATGCTCGGATAAGGCAGAGCGGTTGTTCTGCTCCCGCTCTTTACGGTCCAGCCGCGTACTTTTCAGTCGACTTGCCGTTGAACAGCCGCTCCTTCTTATTTCCTCATCACGTCTTTCTGTGGTGCGCCAGCCCTTTTTTTTTTTGAAATCTGCCAATTTTTCCCTGTTCTGAGTCTGCTTGTCATACTCGCTCCCCCCTTATCGGAAACGAGGTCTAGCTGTCCCCTCGTTGCGCTCTCTCCAACTCCCGATTTTCCTTCCGTCTTGACCTACCCTTGCCGTCCTTTGCCTCTTCCCTCTCTTTTTCCAGAGTTAAGATGATCCTTGCCCTTGATAGGGATGTGCGAATTTCTTTGAGTCTTCCAGACACCTTTTTTAGTCCGTCCGTCGCGCACCCCTTCAATTTCGAGGTAGGCTCATTTTTTTCGATCCGACTTGTTTTCTCTTGATCGTTCCCCCTCTTTCCAGTGACAGGGCGAGGACTTTCTTACCGTGTCCCAACCTTTTTAAGACTGGCGCTCGGGGCGTCTTCTTTGAGGCCCCTCGTCCTCTCGGCCCGCCGGAAAGAGAAAGCCTATTTTCCCTCTTCGTCGGGATCGACGGTTCCAATGGTTCCTGCGGTCCTCACGTCGGCAAGAAAGCTTGATTTTCGGTTTTCCGCTCTTGAACGCTAGCCTTCTCTTTTTCTCTATTTGGGCGTTCGCGCGGTTTACACAACTGACTTGCCCCAATGGCCTTTCAAGATTGTGAAGTGTCTTTCTCACCTTTTTTGACCACCAGCTCCCCACCACTCGAGTGATAATAGGTTCTGTTCGTGTTAAAGTTTTCCCGAGCTTTAAGCCTGCCGGTGACCGCCTCTAGACTGCGACGCCCACAAACGCCCTTCGGGCACAATTGTTTATTCTACTCTCCTCTCCCCCCCTTCTACCTACCCCCAAGACTTGCTGAGGATGCATTCTTTCGGCGCATGGGGATCCGAGCACCAAGGCGTCCGTCGACTGACGACGCTGACTCCCTTCTTGGCAAACACCTTACATCTGTATCCTCCTCTTCTTTCGAAATTCTTATAGGGATGATACGATCCCCCTTTTCACAGGTCTGGACACGGCCCTTGTCCTCCCTGCAACACGTTAATTTCCACCCCCCCGACACCGCGACTCTCCTTCGCTTCGTTCCCTCATCTGAGATTGCCCTGCCTGGTCCTCATTAAAAGCGCGGGGGGTGTCTGGGATTGTCCGCTCCGGTCGGCATTCTTCTTCCGTGTCTCCTCCCCCCATTATTAAGGACGGATTCACCTGGACCTCTCCTTGTGTAAGAGTTTTTTCGTTCGGACCCCTCTCCCATTTTTACGGAAGTCACCGAAGGATTCTGCCACCTTTTTTTTTTTTTCTTTTCGTGATGTCTTTCTTTCTGTGCGGCATGACTTTCGGCATTCTCGGCTCTGGTTTTTTTCCGGCGATGCGCGGGTTGTGTTTAGGTGGCGTCTCCTCTCTTTTTTCCCCCCTTTTCAACAGTCGCCAACGAAACCCTTGTGCGCTCCGCCACCTCCACCATTGTGATCTAACGACACTACTCCTCCTCCCAACACGTGTGCCACATTTATCCTGACGAATACCCTCTCGCGCCTGCTCCAGCACCGTCCTCCTCTATGCCTTCCCTCCTTTTTTTTTGAGAATTATATCTCGTCCTAGTTGGGTACCTCCTGTAGCTTCTCCTATTTTTAGTTTCGTAGATAGCGACACCTTGCGCTACTTGGGGCCACCCCTTCCTTCTCCCCCTCCCGGTGTCGACCCGTTCTCTTTTTTTTTTTTTCGGGATCTTGCTTACCCAGCAACTGTCTCCATTTTTCTTTTATGCCGCCTTTTACTCGGTCTATGCGCGGTGTTTGCCCCTGGATGAACAAAGTCAGCACAGCTTCCTCTCCCCCTTTACAGGGCATGCGCTTTCTTTCCCTTTTGACTCGTTTAGGTTATGTGGATTTGGCGTATAGAGTTTTTTCCCCTTTTTCTTCCCTGTATTGTATACTGGCCGGCCACCGATCTCTATTCTTTCTCCGCACCCGTTCATTTTGGAAGCCTCCGTCCTCTCCCCTTTCTTTTTTTTGACTTTCTTTTATTTTTTCCGCCCTTCCGCATTCCGACGGGTCGGCACCGGCTCCCTCCGCTGCGGTCTGTGCGCCGATCTCCCCCTGCTCTCATGGTTTTTCTTGCGCTTTAGCATCGCGTCCTATGGTCCTGGAGCCGTTTCTTCCCTTCCTTCTTCTGTCCCTCCCTTTCGATCCGTTAAAGGACTCGATTCTAATTTTTGCATCACCGATCTTTCATCCCCGTTTGTTGTTTGAGAGATCTTGAGTCAAAACCGTCTTCGAGGCCCCTCCCGATCGACGAGTATTTTTCTTTTTTTTTTTCCCTTCAGAGTGGAGCGTAGCTCCTCCGCTAGTTGCACCCACAATATCGTTTAGCGATCGGTTCGGCGAAGGCCGCTCTTGAGACCGTTTTCCTGCCGCAATGCGGCCGTCCCTCCAAGTAAAGATGCCGACTGGTTTCGTATCTGTCCGCTTCAAAGCGTTAGACTGCTTTTTCTTCAGAACGCCTCTTTCCGGTGAAGGAAGTCTAGAAGTGCCGCCTCCTGCTGGCCAAATGAACCCGACCCTCGACAAAGACACTTCAACGCAGCCTACTCTTGCCTTACGTCTGACTCTCTTTCGCTGTTTAGTCGACGTTCTGACTTTTTTCCTTCCGTTTTAAAATCCCCCTCTTCCCACTCGCGGTTATAGACTCTCGAAACAGTCAGTCGTGGTTCGCAAAGATCCGGTCCCCCCCTCCCCTCTGTCCTTGGTTCTTCCACCGTGTCCCCGCTCTTTTTCCTTCTTTCGATACTTCCCTCTTTTTGTTCGCTCGAATTCGCGGCAAATATCGACATTCGGTCTTGTTTTTTGTTGAGGAACTCGCTCTCTTCTTTGCGCGGGTCCCGTTGTTCCTTTGCAAACGGTCTCTCTCTTTTCGTTGCGCGCTTATTTGTATTCGGTTTTTTTTTTCTTTCGTGCAACGTGTTTGCTTCTTTTCATCGGGTTCGTGATCTACTCCTGTTGGTCGCGCGAGATAGTTGGCGCTTTTGCGCCGTCAACCACTTCGCGAGTGGGATTTTCTCCTTTTACTTAACTCTACGCATATTAGCGATGCTGTCTGAGCATGCGTGCTGCCCCCCCGAGTCATTCCGACCCTAAGCCTTCAGACATCAGGTGACATCCCAGGATCACGAAGGCTCCTTTTTTTTATCAAGAGGCGGCCAGGGGTCGCTCTCCCGCCTCCCTTCCACGCTGAGGAGGGACCTTTGAAGCCCTTTCCCTCTTTGTGTTCGTTGCACCTCCTTGAAACCTCTCTATGCTTGTGTGAAAGCCCCTCAGCGAGCTGTCTTCAAATGTTAGTTTTCCCCCGAAAGTTTTTTTAGGTAGTCACTTCTTTCTACCGGGTCCCTGCCCTTCGTCGTGATGGTACGGCCTTCTTTTTGCTGCCCGTGTCTTCTGGTTTCCCCGTGGATATCCGATTAAGTATTCTCCCTGCGCTCCTTCTTTGTCATCATTCTTCGACCGTCCTTCTTTCTGTTCTGCGAGTGGCAGGATGGGTCCCCTTCTGACCCATGCGCGAATAGAATCTCATCCTTGTGTAGGTCGGAATTCCGCTGAGCTAGTGATATTCACATTTGATTCCATCACTCTTGTAAGGGCCAGGAGACGGTTTCGTTCTTTTCTACATGGACCTTTTTCCAGACTCCCACCGCTCCTCGCAACCCTCCTCTTCCTGAACTTGGGTGTGTAGTTTTCCCCGGCTGTCTGAAAGCCCCCAAGTCACTTTTTCCCCCCAAGTCATTGTCCCGCCGAGTCTTGACTTTGTCAACCTAGGCCCGAGCCATTGGGGGGTCCGTCCTAGAAAATAGAGGTATAGCTGTTCACTCTTTTTTTAAAGTCCCTCTTTTTTTTTGACAATGAAGCCTCCGCCTTTTGGGCAGACGCTCTGGCGCCGGCTGTTGTTGATTTCTCTTTATCCCTCCCCAGCTCCCGAGCCAGCCCCCTTTTCCCTTCGAGCCGCCTGAGTCGTTTGTTAGTCCATGAACTGGAGTTTTTTCCATGCTTCTGTGCATCAAATCCTCGTTTGTTGTTGAGAGTCTCTAGCCCGCTCTTTGCCAGGAGTTGATGGCTTTTTTTTCCTCCAGTTTCTCCTGCTGCTCAACTCCCCCGACTGCTCGTTTGAGGTCCTGCGAATTCTGAGCGCCCTCCAGAGAAATCCTCGTCCGGATCTTCCCCCCCTTTTTCCCTTTCGCGCGCATTTTTTCGGAACCAGAAAGCTGCTATTCTGTTCGACTCTCCACCTGACCCGATTTTAGATGAGGCCACTTCCTGCGTCGCGAGGTGACAAGTCCTTTTTTCCGTGAACATGCCTTTCTTTCCTGTCTCCCGATTTTCTGGGTGACTTTGTTCCTTCCCCTCTTCTTTCATTCCAACTACATTTCTTGAGTCTTGCCTCGGAGCATTGACCCGCGGAGGGTTTCCCCTTTCTCGAGCCGTTAGCTTTTCTTTTTTTCATGTCCCCCTCGCAGAAGCAAAAACCTCTTCCTTTATTCCAATTTATGTGATATCCCTCCTCCCTCCCTCCTGTCCCTTCTCCTAACACCGGACGGGATGCGTTGTTCTCCCTTTTTTCCAGATGCGAGAGCACGGTTTCTTTTGCTCATGTACAAGCACATCGGCGGGCCCCCCGATTGCCCGCCCCTATTTGAACATGAACTAGCCCTATCCGCTTCGCGCGCCCATTTGATCTCTGAGATCCCCCTATCCCTGTCTGCCCTTCTCCCCGTCGCCCGCAAGAAAGTCACTAAACTCGACCCTTTTCGCGACAACATCCAGTCGCGTTGACGAAGATTGCTTGTGCCGAAATGTTCCCCCCACCCTTTCCTTCCCCCCCTTTTTTTTTTCCTTTGGCGGGCTTTTCCCCCCGCTATGTCGTCACCATCTATTTAAAGATTTTTCCTCTTTCTAAAGGCGGGTCACCAACAGCGTTTTTCTCATGTTCTCGGCTCCCGTTAAGGAATTTCCCCCTCCCGCATCTCTCCCCCTTTTTTGGTGTCCTGAGGTATAGGCTATTTTTGATCAATTTGTGCTCGGGGCGGCTGAAGCCGCGGCGTCTTACTCTAGATGGCTTCTCGGTTTCGCAGTATCCTCTCTTACCAGGGCCCAAGTTCTCCCCGTCAAATGTTTCTGCGCCCCTCAAGCCTCCCCCTAGACGCCGCCATCACCGGTCGACGTCCATAGCCTATCGGCGCTCATGAATCAACTTCCTCGAGAAACCTGTTTCCTTTGACTGCCCCGCTGTTACCTCCTCTCAGACTGATATTCTTTTTTTTTTTCCTGTTACAACGTCCTTCTTTGATTAACTGTCGATGGGAGAAGTAGTGAATCCGACCCCACTCTGAAGCCTTTGCCGTTGCTCGACTAGTTGCCTTTGTTCTCCTGGTTCCCTTGACATGTTTTAGTCGGTTGCTTCAATCTGTGAGTCCCTTCTTCCCACTGGCTTTCGGCGCGCCCTTCGGGTCACCGTGGCCTGAGCCCATTTTGTGGCCCACAAAGTCCATGCTACCCTTTGACTCCTCCGAAGGCTTTCTTCTTCTGAGTTTTCACTTCCTGCGATCCTTTTTCTCGTTTCCAAGGTTCTGTGCGGGGCTTCCTTTTAGTTTTTTCCGCGCGTGGTATGGCGGCTTCGTTGTATACGAAACCTGGCAAACAGGGCTTTTTCCTCTTTTTTTTCTTATTTTGGTTTTTTCCTTAATTCCTGCAGCCAGGCCGGCACCAGTTTGAGTCCGGCTTCGTTTCGCCTAAGCGAGCGACTCGCATATATGGTTTGCTAGTTCGTGATCCTGGCAAGTCGCCTCTCCTGGAGCGCGATTTCATTTTTCTCCCCTTGCAGCCCTTCTTTCTCTCTGAGTAAAGGCACCGAGATTGCCTCCCCATCTTACTCTCATTGTTTTTTGCGAGATTAGAGCCGATCGCTTCCTCCTCCGACGCACGTTGTTGAGTTGCTCCTGGATACGTCTCTCCACCTTTGCGACGGAGAGAGAAAGATAGGCCACTTCCTAACCCTGCGATAGGCGCCGCTCGGCACGGACGCAAGTTCGTTTTTGCCGGCAGTCGGTCCTTTCTCTCCGCCATAACTCCTTTTTTCTTTTTCCCGGCTTCTTTTCCCTTCTTAACTGCCGTGTAAGACGAGAGAGTCTGCTCCGACTTTCTTGCCGCCGCCACTTTTTCAGACCTCCCCCCTGACCCTTTCCTCCTCCTTCCCTTCCGCTTAGGCAGTAATTTAAACTCTCTCTTTCCCCCCTTTTTCCCTGGGAGTAGCATTCCGCCTTAGCATGGTCCCCTTTTAACAAAATTTTTCCTTCTCCTCCTACCGATTTTTCGCCGTAAATCCCGTGAGATGGCGCACCTCTCAAGCCCCTCTCCCACTGCCTCCAGGCGGGTTAGGCCCTTTTTTCATTTCTGAGAGCGATTTTCACTTCCTCCGGCTTTCTCTTTTTGCTCTTTCACTGAATTCTCCGACCCCTTTCTGCCCCTCATCCTGGGAAACGTAATTTATGAGCGGCTCTTCATTACTTTCCTCCCCCCTTTTCTTTAGGCGATCCCCCCTTTCGCAGATATTGTAGTAGGAGGTTCTGTTTCGTGTTTATGATTCGTCGGTTTCGTTGTATTTTGCTTAGACGTACCAACTTTTCGTGTCCTCTTTAATGGCGTCTCTTTCTTCTTTCTGAAATCTATCTTATCTAAGGCTCTCTCTATCCGAAAATGCCCCCTCTCCCGCTAATTCAATCATGCCCTCTCTTTTCAGCCCCTTTTCTCCCTCTTTTTTTAATAGCTCCTTTCTCGGTTCTTATTCTGCGGGACAGGGGTCTGGCCCCTCTCCTATTGCCTTTGAAGTCCTTGTGTCTAGCCCTCTTTAAATCGATGTGGGCCTCCTATCGCGGGACAATACCAGACCATCCCCTCCGCGCTTGTCCTTTCCAATTCCTTCTTCCATTTCAGCGCGATTGGGCTGCCTAGTAGGAATCTTTCTTTGTCTTAGTGACCCGCGGTACTCTGCGGCGGACGGCATCCCGCCGTGGCCCTATTTTCATCTCCGATCCCTCTCCTTTTTCCTTCGATCTTTCGTCTTTCTCCTGGATTTTGCAATGCAAGGCGTTCGTCCGCTTTTAGTGGCCTGAGGCTTATGATCTCGACCCCAGCGATCGCCAAGATCTCACCCGACCCTCCTTAAGTCTTTTTTTTTACGGGTCCGCTGATCTTCTCTATCATTTAAAGATTTTTGTTCATATTTTTTGTTTCTGTTTCCTTGTTGATTCTTAGGCAGCGAACGTCCCCTTCGTCGACGAACTTTGTAATTGTCCTGCCTTTATAGGGCCCTCACCTTGGTGGCTTGTTGCCAGCCGGTTCCTGAACGCCACTTCCCCCACTTGAATCGTAATCCTTTTTTTTTTTTTTTTTCCGTCGCGGCGTCCTTGTCCGCTCTCGTCACTCTGATGGTATAGCGAGTTCAAGAGTAGAGAAGATTTCCTCCCCTTTTTCTGCCTAGTGAAATGCTCTCGTGCCTTTCCGGTGTGGTCTCGAGCCGTTTGGTGGGCCGACTCGGTCGGGCTGCTAGTTGTCTCGCTTTTCGTTCCCCTTGCCGGCTCCCTCGTTCAGTCCATTTTTCAAATTTCCGAGCTTTGCGTTCCGCTCGTCAAACTGGGGCTATTTTAGATCTCTTTTTGTGTTTTTTGAGTCTCTTCCCCTCTCCGACCCATCCAGTGTAAGTTGACTTTTTTTAACGACTTCTCCTCGGATAGAAACCCCTGTTATTTTGATTCTTCGTTTTGCGGTCCGCGACCGAAGACTTTATCAGCGACCCCTCGGCCATTGGTTTTTAATTAGGACATTCGCTTAGAGTTTTTCTCTAAAAGTTGACTTATGATCTCCGGTCTAGACCTTCTTTCCCCCCACTCTCTTTAGACTCATTTACTAGATGAGGCCCAATTCTCGAGCGATCGGAGAGTCCTTTCAATTTTCCCGATTCGATTTGTTTCCTTTTTCATCCGCTGGGAGGTATTACCCAAACTCTCCTTGATGAGTCCCTCGAAGGACCCTCAGTTTCGGTGTTCCCTTCCAAATTAGAGCCGTTCCGCTTCCATTAGCATTTCCCTCCCGCTATCCAAAAACTCGTTCGCCTGGAAACGCTGGGTGTATGGGCTGATATCCCTCCTCCCTCATCGGCCTTCCGATAAACCCCCTTTCCTTTTTTTTCCCCCCGGAGGTTCCAGTCGGTCGATAGTTTTATGCCTTTCATGAGAATCGTCCCTCGCAGGTCGCCTCCTCTTCATGGTGCACCTCGCCGAATATCCTTTTTGGACATTTATCGGTTTTTTTTCTCCCTGCGACACCCCGTAGCCCCCCCTTCGGCCCTGTTTCCCAGTCTCCGCCGACCATGGCCCGACATACACGCGAACTTCTGCATCTACGGTCGGCGTCGTTCGCCGCTTCTGCCTAGCATTTGTCACCCCCCCTTTGAAGGACCCTGATTTGGTCTTTTCTGGGATTTTCCCAGCACTGGCTCTTTTCCCCTTCCCCCCCGGTGAGCCCCCCCTTTCGCATTCCTCTTACCCCCCAAGGCCCCTTAGAGACGTCGAACCCTGCAGCCGCTCCTTCAACGTCGCTACACGTTCTCTTTACGCTCGGCGGGACGCTCATGCTTCGGATTTCTCCTTTCCGTCACTGTCCTTATAAGACCGGTCCCTGGTGGAGGCTCTTTCCTTCCCTCGGCGAACTCCAACCAATCGGTGGTCGCCCGTCCCTTACCACCTGTCTTACAGAACCCTCTCGCTTGCAACATTTGCCTTACTCCTCCAAGACGATCCCTTTCGATTCATCATTGGCTATCCTCGAGATCCTTTGAGTTGACCGTGGAGATTGTTCTCCCTTTCCCTGACTGACCATCTCGGCATTTTTAGAAACGTCTCGTTATTCCTGGTCCTATGTTTTGACGTGCGTCACAAAGGGAAGCCGCTACTTGCGTGGGCCCCTTCTTTCTATTTTCTTGCCATTTTTTTAGTGTTTCCTTTTTGAAAATTAATGTTTTCTCTGTCTGATCCTGTGAGCACGCGCCGTCCTCCACGGGATTTTCGGCGCTTGTCTATTCCCTTTCTTTTTTTTTGACCACTTCTTTCCCGTCAGTGATACGTAGATAACTTCGACTCCTGATTCGAGCAGAGAGTTTTTCCTTCCTGATACCACTTTACCGGCTGCGTGAATGTTTTCTCGGGGCTTCGTAGTCGTCACAGATTCCTTCCTTTAGAGATCCTTCCTTCAAGATCTCTCGTCTTCAACGGCCGTCCTAATGCTTTGTCCGCTCTCTTTCGCCTAAGACCCCTTTCCCTTCCCTGTGTTCTTGTTCCCTTCCTGCTCTCTGACTCTTCACAAGGGCACTTATTTTTTTCCCGCCAACGCTCGCCTATCGCCGACCCGATCTTCTTGGTTGCGCTTATCCCTTGTCAGGCCTCGCTCCTTATCCCCGGAGTTTCCGGTATCCCTGGACACTCCCTGAGCGTTCAACCTCAACGGTATTAGATTCTGCTTCCTCTTTTCGGGCGA
>Ga0179593_1531337_pt1 | contig 10533 bp, 10 predicted proteins | sample CZODoug2_1_08_16_FD_185931 | JGI IMG/M metagenome (GOLD analysis project Ga0179593, IMG submission 185931) | Vadose zone soil fungal communities from Angelo Coast Range Reserve, California, USA - CZODoug2_1_08_16fungal (PacBio error correction) | ecosystem: Environmental > Terrestrial > Soil >... | reverse complement strand
ACAGCACCGGATCCCCCCTCCCCCGTCATTTTGTCTTCGCCGATCCGCCACCCACGGCGCGATTGCCCCTTTCTCCTCCATCGAGGCTTCTTGTTCCCCTGCTAGGGCATTCTTTTTTTTTTTCCTCTCCGATTTTTGACAAGACCCCCTAAGAGCCCGAGGGCCTCCAGTTATGTCGACTTGCCCAGCGTCCCACTATTTGTTGCTTTCTGACGTGGGCTTTCCCTTTCTCCAATCCGGCAAGGTCTTGATAATCCTTTCAATTCAATAGAACGGCGGAGTGTACCCGCGGCACGCAGCTGAAACAAAGCCTTGTCCACTCCCCCAAGAATATAAATCTCCGATATCGTCATCCTCCAGTGATGGGACCCCTTGTTTCACCTGTAGTCCCCCCCTTTTCTTGGTGATATACTAGCCACGTCGTAGCTTGATGTTGAATAGATTCGCGCCTCCCCCACTATGATATACACCCGCTTGGTTGCCTCTCCAGGTCTTTTCCCTTTCTTGTCCCCCTCCAGAAAGGGAACTAGTTGACAAGAAGATCGGCCAGTAGATGAAAAACACCCCTCTTGCCTTCGCCCATTCGCTGCCACTTTCGCCAGGTTTCTCCTTTTTCCCCAGAAAGTTCCTGATCATCCAGTCCGATTTCTCCCTACCCCCCCTGTTTTCGAGATGCCAGCTCGCGCCACAATCAGTGCCAGCCAGCACCTCTCCCCCCGAAGTGGACTTCCCGCCGTCCGCAATTCAGCCTTTCCTCCTCCCCGAAGCCTCTTCCCTCGCCCCCAGAGCTTGTACGAGGCGCGGGTCGCCATCCTCCAACTCGTCCTGACTGCTTGCACGCGTCCTGCGATTCTTTCCTCCGACCAGACCATTTGCACCGTTGGCGATTCCCCCTGCGCCCTCCGGCGCCACCTTTTTTTTCGACAAAAGCTTTTTTTTGTTGCTTTTGTCCTGTTGCCGCGCCATCCCTTTTGGACGACAATACTCGCACATGGCGGCCATCTCCTCTTCCTGTGGTCTTCCACCTCCTATTTCCCTTTTTTTTAGCCCACCTCTCAATTCCCTGGCCTCTCTTGCCTCGCAGTAAACGCAGGGTTTGTCGAATGGGCTCTTTTGCTCCTCTCCGGCGCGCCGACCTTTTGGTCTTCTGGAGATTTCCTCCGTTCCCGAAGAGCAGCTTCGTAAGCCTGTGTTGTCTCGAAAACGTAAATAGTCTTTCTGCTACATCGGGCGGGCACCTTCTTTTTCCTCCCTCGCGGCGAACACCCTTAGGATTCGGCTACAAATCGGAACCCTTCCGCTCTTCGGCTGCGGATCTCAATGAGAGCCGCCGCGGACCCTCCTCCTGACCTCGTTCTCGCGGCCCTCTTTCGCTCACGAATGTGTTTTTTTTTCTTATCGTGGTTAGGCCTCACGGCCGTTGCACTCAAACACCGATATGGTGGTTTCCTCCCTTCCTCCGTCAGGAAATTCTTGATTGACATTGAGAAAGACTTTCCCTCTTTCGTGTCGTATACCTTCCCCCTTGTCGTTTTTTGCACGACCGACCTTGTTCGATCCTCTCTTGATCCGCTCTTCGCCAGTCTCCTGCCAGGATAAGCCGTCGTGGTACCTCTGTCTTCTTTGTCCTCGCGTTTTTTCGTGTTGCTGTACGTCGAACGGTTTTTTTTTTTTGGCCAAATCTTTTCTTGCGCGCCGGTTCCCTTTAGCGCCATCGATCTTTGCGGGGGCATGCGAGAGGTTATTTTATCCTCCACTACCCCGGCCACGCATTCCTGATAGATCCTTACCTTCCCCAGCAACTCCTTTTCTTTATCACCCCCCCTCTCTTAGATAATAAATGGATCCGCTTCACCCCAACTCCGCACTCCGAACGATCCCAGTGTCTTTTGCGCCCAAATGCAGCGCGTCGAATTCCATTCCCTTCTCTCTTCACAGTTCTTTCCCCTCTTTCGCTCAACCTGTTTTGTTCTCCCGGACCGACGGCGTTCTACGAAATCACAAGGGCGGCTCTGGCAGATGAGGGGATTTTTCCCTTCCCCGGCTTATCGTCCCTCCCCTTTTCAGCTTAATAATCCCCTTGACATAGGGTCCTCCTCCTCCTTCACGTTTTTTTGTTATGATGCTGCGGCGCCCTAACTCAGATGAGAGAAATTATGCCTTCCCCTCCTGGAAAGATCCCTTCCCGGCTAAGCGGTTTCGAAGTTTCCCTCTTTTCCCCCCTTCCTACGCTCTTTTTTCTTACCTATGCCCTTTTCCAGCAACCGTCACTGAGATTTCGCCGCATATCCTCGTCATTAGAAAAGACCGGCATGTCTTGCGGACGCTGCTCCAAAGCTCTTAGAGCTTTTGGTTGGTAAGGATGATCTTTGGAGCGGAGCGGAGAAATTCTCTCCCTTTCTAATAGACAGATCCCCCCCGTTGCGGTCCCAATGTCATGAGTCTCTTCTTTTTTCAGCGGTTGAGACCCCCCCCTCGACTGCAGGAACCCTTTACCCATAAAGACGAAGCTCGATAGTGCGATGGCGCCCCTGATAGCTCCCCCTTTTCTGGACGTTAGCTTTTCCCTCATTACTCCCCCCCGATTCTTCTTACCAAGTCCGCTGGCGAGGGACTGTCTTCGAAGAGAGGATACAAGCCCTTCTTCCCTTTCGCCCTGCAAGGTGCGGGCCCCCTCCTTTACGAAAGCTTGTTCAGGTTTAGGACGCCATCTTTTTTTTTTTCGAATAGCTTATCACTCCTCCCCCTTCCGAGTCCTGCTCTTCCCCCACCATATACGATTTTTTTTTCTTTCCCCCTCGTGATCCCCTTGACAAGAAGTCTTTTGCAGGCCAGCGAGAACGTCTTTTCGATCTCCCTGTAGCGCACGTCGTGAAACACCGCAGAAGACCCTGAGCGTCCTTCCCCCCTTTTGTACGAAGACTTTTTCCTCCCCTTTCTCAAATGATAGAGTTCCCTTTTTCTGCCCTCGGAGAGGAACTTTTTTTTCTTTAAGCAAGGTTCTCAAACCGCTGCCGCCCATCTGATTCGCAAACGGCCCCTGTCAGCGCCGGATGCGTTTTTTTTTCCCTTTTCAACCTTTTTTCCCCCCCCCCCCCCCCCCCCCTACGTTGCGGCGCGCAGTTTTCCCCTTCCTGACCGCCCTTTTTTTTCTGCCGATTTCTCGTCAGGGCTGAGGGTGTCTTGCACCCGCCGAAAATCGGCTGTATTTCAAAAGTCTATTTCTCATGGCCGCCCCTCTGATAATTGGCGGCCATCATGTACTTTCTCCCCTGTCCTCCGGAAGGTTTCCCCTCCCCACATACCCCCACACAGTGTCGAAGGCTTGCATGGTTAGCGAACTGATTGTTTTTTTTTTTTTTTTTTTTTTTTTTTTTTTTTTTTTTTTTTTTTTTTTTTTTCTATCTTCCCCACGCATGCAACTGTAGTTGCAGTCGCTGAGGTTTGGATTCTGCGGCGACGGACACTGTCCCTTTTTCCTTCAGGAACTGGTTTCTTTGTACGGATGCTTTTCTTCCCGTCCAGAATGCTTGAGCCTTTGTGTGAGCTTCTCTTTCCCCATGATGCTGTGGCGCGAGCTTCCGCTAGATCCTCCTGTTTTCCTAGCCTTCTTCTGCCGCAACCTTTCTTTGGGATACTGCTTTTTTCGCCTTCCGGAAGAGTACCGGCTGCCTCATTAGTGGTTCAGCGCAGCGCCTTATCTGCTGGGAGGATGATTTTTTTCCCTTCCTTCAAAGATGTTTCCCGCTGTTCCCGTCTGGATTGCCCTGCCAGCTTCTTCATCTGGTGGGGTTGCGCGATCACCCCCATCAGCTACGAAGTTCTTTCCCTTCGCTCTCCCCCCCCCCCCTTTTTTACAGGTTCCTTTTTGTGAGAGAGAGGTAGTTCCCTGTGGAAAGGCTTTGTTTAGTGCGATGTGCCGCCTGTTCCCCCTTTCTCCCTTTATCTGGCATTGCTTTTATGATCGCAAAGATCGTAGTTTCTTTCTCCCTTTTTTCCCTTAGACCACGTCTCCGTCTTGAGCGCCCCCTGTCTCTTGCAGCTTTGATGCATTTTTTTATTTTTTTTTTTTTTTTTTTTTTTTTTTTTTTTTTCTTTTTTTTTTTTTTTTTTTTTTTTTTTTTTGTTTTTTTGCTCTGCACTTTTTCGAGACGTTCAATAGTGTGCCCTTGAGGGATGATTGCCCAATTCTTTGCTTTGTGGCGATCGCGAACGACGGTTTTCGAGAAGGTGCGGTAGATCTCTCTCCATAAGTTGTTGTTGTTGATTTCTGATCTTTTCGCAAAGTTGCGTTTGGTTAGGCGATCGCCCCAGCCCTCGCTCTTTCATAATCGCCTTCGCTCCCGAATTTATATCTGGAAGATTTTCCCTCTGTTCTCCCTTTTCTTGAAAGCATATCCCCTCCCCGTCTCCGATTCCGTCCAGACGGAGCTCAAGATTTGTAGAATGAGAAGGTGTTTCTTTTTCTATGCCTTGCTCAAAATCCCTTCCTACCGATAGTCCCAGATGAATTTTTGGTCAGGCGGAACATCGGAACCTCAAGCTTAGAAACAAACCTTGTCCACTCCTCAAGGAAATATAAATCGACCTCTCCCGAGAATCCTCATTCTGTGAACAAAATTTTTTCCCTGTTTCTCCAAAGCTGGTTTTTTGAGAGGCCCTCCTACCAACCTTGTCCCCCTCCCTCTTCCCGTTCCCGTCCCCCTACTGCCACTTAGCTGATGTTTTCCTCCTTTCCCCCGAAACCCCTCCCCCCGCTTGATTGGAAACTCGGTGACAGCTTTACAGCTTGTGGATTTCAGAAAGACCGGAATCATTCCCCCCCTCTCTCGGCCAAGAGAGCTTTCTCCCCCCCCCCTCCCGATGCTCCTTTTGGGGAGACCCCCTTCCGACGGACAAGCCCTGTCACATATTGTACAGGCGTCCCCTTTCCTCCCCTCCGATTCAGAACATCTTTTCAGATACCTGAATGACTCTCCCCCCTTGATAAGTGACATTCCTTTTTTTTTTCCCCAAAATGCTTTTTTAGCACTAAATCTCCCGGGACGACACGCAGCATCTAATTGAGAAATAGAACGGTCCCCCTTTCCCCCTTCCCCAGCGACAGTTCCGCGGACTGCGCAGGCTTCCCCCCCTTCCCCCCCCAACCTTCGAGAGTTTCCCCTTCCTGCGACCCCGCACCAGATACCCTGCTTCCGCTAACTGCGCCGCAGGCGACCTGTGTCTCTACCACGCTTTCTTGAATGGATTTTCCGCGCAAAGTAATACCCTTGCCTGCAAAGTATAAGGTCACATTTTCCTTCCCTGAGATCCTTTTTCTGTCCAATACCTTCTTTTTTTCTTTTTCTCCATTACCGATCACCATTGCTTCTGAAAATCGCAGACGAAGGGTCGACTTTCCCTCGTCGGTCCATATCAGGCGCGCACGACCTTCTTTTCTATCTCTTTTGCGATTTCCGTGCTCGATCATAATGGGGCGTCGTCTGCGCGACAACGACCCCCTCTGGTCTTACCATCCGTTGCACCTATTTCCTCGCCGTTTTTCTCCCGATAATAGTATTTCTTTGCAATCCCCTTTCCCCTAAAAAGGTCGCCTGCGGTCCCTGACGGATCGTTCCCTACCGATGCCGCGACGATCTCTCTGAACTCCCGCAGAGCATTAAAATGTTCGCCCCTCCTTGGTCGAGATGGGCGATTTTCTTTTTTTTTCGGTTTTCAACACCAAAATCGATTGTGGTTTGGATCGCAGGACGAGATGCTTCGCCCTAGAAGAATATGGCGATCCTTTCTTTCTTCCTACTGATTCCCACTCTTGTCGTAATGAAGCGGTCGTGCCCTCCCTTTCCCCTTCTCCGATCTTTTTTTTTCTCAGAAGACCCCGCTTTTCCTTTGTTTCAGCCCATTTCGGATGGCCTCTCGTTGCCTTTTTCGGAACGTTCTTCGGTACTTCAATAATGTTTCGGAGGCGCCTCCCCCCCCTCGACTAGCTTTATCCTCCCTTTCCTTCTTTCGATTTCGTTGTTCATGCGCCCTCTTTTCCATAACGGGCACGCAGGAGATAGGACGAATGACCATTTCCGCCACCGGGGTTGATCGGAGATTTCTAAAGTCTCTTCTTTTTACCGGATTTTCTTATTTTTTTCACCACCAGCCAGCCAGTTGTCCGAACGCGCCTGCTGTGCCCCCCTGAAGAACAGTCGTCTTTTGTTTTATGTGAAACCGGTTCGATCTTTTCGGGACGCTGCTCGGGAACGGGTTGCTGTTACCGGACCTCTTTTTCTTCCCTTTACGCAGCACTCTCGATTCCCTCGTCTTTTTGATAGTATTTTCGGGTTCTTCATAATCTTTCGAATCATCGATTTAGGGTTTTTCCTCAGCATCTCTCTCTTTCCCTCATCGTGGGAGAGAGATGCTGCGGCCCCCCCCCCCTCCTCTTCGACTTTTTGAAATTATTATTTCAGCTGAAACTCCGTGCCGATCCCGACGTCCTTTTTTTCTCGATCACCTTTTTCGCCACTGCTGTTCTTTCTGTAACAGCACACGTTTCTGCCGCATCGTCCGATATCTCTTGTTCATTAGAACCGACTTTTTATGCGGATCGTCGGCAGTTGCCCTCACAGGCACTGCGTTTTTCCCCCTTTCCGCCGGAGTCTTTTTCCTTTTTTGAGGATTTTTTTTCCCCCCCTCCCGCGCGACATTGATCAATCGCCTCCCCCCCCGGTGGCGGGTAAATTCATGCTGAGATTACTTGCGGGGCCGGGTTCCTTGTTGCTCGGTCGCCCCCCGAGCGAGGCCCTCTCCCCCCCCCCCTACCGAGCACCTGCTCTGGTCTGAAACCGCCTGGCCAAAATGATTTTCTAGACGGTCAGCAACCCGCCCTTTCCCCTCGCGGCACAATCCTCCTTCGTACCACTCCTTTTTTTCTTGAAGAGTTTTTTCGGTCTGATCAAACCAATTTAGGCGCCCGAGCGCGTCCCGACAGAGTAGGGTGGTACCTCATTCTTAAGACAATTCCCCGCTTTACCTCCGATCTCAATGGCGAAGCCCCCTTCTTCCTCTACGATTTTTTTTTTTTTCCCCAGACGATTTTTTTTTCCGTGAGCACCCCAGATAATTCGACCCCTTCGAACACACAATTCGGTGCTTCGAATGGAATTTTCCCTCCTCTCACTGGAGGTCCTTCATTCTGTTTCTTTAATAGTCAGTGAAACTTGCGGTATTCCCCTCCCCTCCCCCTTTGAGAGACGTGCCAAGAGTTGTACCCTACGCGGATGGCCCCCTCCCCTTCTCCTGGAGTTCTCTGCTTTTTCTGATAGGTGCCTTCACGAGATGCAGTTGTCCACCAGTCTGGACGCCATCTGCTCTTCGAGGCCACATGTTTGGTCAGCTCCCCTTCTTCCGTGATCCCCCCCCCCCTGACGGGAGGTCTTCTCTTTCTGTGCCAGATCCCCTGCGTTCTGCCTTTCCTCTAAGTGATTGATCCCCCCTGGCTGCTGGTTTTCAGAAAACGCCGACACGCTGATGTCTCTGACTTCTATTTATAATGGCCGCACTTTTTTTTTATAATTGGCGGCCATCATGTTCTTCAAAGTACCGCCGGAAGTCTTTTTTCCAGGCAACCTTCTCTTTTATCGTGTCGAGAACCCCTTCGCCGGCGTTTTTTGGTTTCTTCTGCTCTTGTCTGTCAACGATTTTAATTCCATGGCGTGTCGCCAGTCTGATCGGTTTCTCTTCTTTCTCCAGCTTTTTTTCGGGATCTTTGTGTACGACCGTTTGGGTCCTGCTGACGGATGCTTCGTCCCCCCCGGCGTCAGACTGTCGGAATTCTTTCCTTGAGCCGTCCCCGGCACTTGGGAGCGTTTTTTTTCCCTGATGCTGTGGTTTTTAGAGAAATTTTTCGTTTAGTTGAGACGTCAAGTGCCGCATTGGGATAAGTCGTGATGGCGCCTATCTCCTTTTCTCTTTGCCGCAGACATTTCGCCTTGCAATAGTGCCTTTTTTCCTCGCAGCGAGTTGTTTTTTTTAGGATGCATCCAAAGCCCGCGTCGGACCGGATGCTTGGCACAAGCAAGCTGTTAATCATTTTTGGGGCGGTGTTCCTCTTCTCTCCTCCTACTAAGACTCCCCAAGTCAAGAGTTGTATACCTTTCTCAGACATTTTACATCCTCTGCGGTTTTCTGTGCGAGACGGAGAGTTAGCTTTTCTTTTTCTTTCCAGCTTTGTTTCGCCTTGGCTCTGTTCCGGCTTTGGTCCCTGCTCCCGGCTCTTTTTTTCTCTCGAACGAGAGCCCCTTCCGACATCCGTTGGGACCCCGTTGAGCGCCTCGACATAAACAAAAAACAAAACTTGCTTTGCAAAGTCTTCCTTTAGCTTTGTTGCTTTCTCAATCGGATCATGTCTTCCTCCCCCCGGCGGCAAGATTTTTCGTCGATGATTCCCTTTGTGGCGCTCGAGAACTGCCCCGTGTGAGTGAGCCGGGCTCTCTTTTCCTCTCTCCTCCGTTTTTTTCTCTCTCTCCCCGCCCCTTTCTTTCCCCCTCCAGGATCTTCGCCCCAATTTTGATTGTCCCCTCTCTGCTTTTACTATTTCGCTGTGGCAGCGGTACTGCTTCCGATGCGAAATCTTTCCCTCCCCCTGTTCAAGTATCCTGTCCTCCTTTATGCCCGATTCCCCCCCCGGGTTCGCATTTTCCTTGATCCCCTACGCTCGTTCTTCGAGCAGGGCCATCGAACTTCTCTTTCTCCCTTCCTGCACACGCGTTCTCCCCTTTCCACAAAGCCTTGTTCTCCCCCCTTCACTCGCCCTGTTTATCTTACCTGAGCGAAAACTGTATCACCCCTCTGGACTTGTGAGTCTTTCTGAGAAGCACGTCTGCTTTCTTTTGTATAGATTTTCGCCACCCCCCCAAACTAAAACTCCCCGCAGCCTTGGCCGCGGTACGCTTCTTTCCGCAGCCCTGGTCCTTCGCAAATCCTATCGGCCCCTCCTCTCTGGATTAAACCCCTTCTTTCGGAGACAATTTTTTCCTGCGCCCAAGCTTCGGCAAGCCCGTACCTATACCAATGCGGCCCTTTCCCTTACTCCCAGCGTCCCCTCCCGATCGAGCTGCCTCTCGCGCACTCATTTCCCCTCCCTCCCCCGCGCCTTTCGGCGCTCCTACCCAGTCTGAAGAAGACGCCCGAGTATCGTCACAGCCCTCGACCTTACGGGAAACAGAGACCTTTTCCTCCCCGCGTCTCTTGCCACCCCCCCCTAGTCCTTTCTCAATCAAGTTCCCGAATGTTGATTCTCGATAAGACGTGCTATGCCCCATTCTCCCCGCCCCTTCTCCCCGCTCTAGAGTTTCCATGCGATGTTGATTCCATCCTCAGGCGGACTTTGCAGAGCCAAGACCCCCCCTTGATGGCCGGCCCCTTCTCAGAACTTTTTCTGGAAATTTTCCTGGAACTTCTGCGTTGCAAAACGTTCAATTACCGATCACTCCTTGCTATGAGCAAAATAGCAGTCCTGTTTTCTAATGGGACTCTCAGAGCTTATAAATATCCTGAGCACCTCCCCCCCCCCCCGTCGGTTGCTCCACGCTAAGGCTCACCCAGGTGGCTTTTTCGTCAGGACCTGTTCTGAGAAAAAGCCTCTTAAGGGATCTTGCCATCGGGTTCAAAGAGTACTCCCTTTTCTCTCCGATCATAGAATGACCCCTTTTCCATACCTCCAACTAGTGGAACCCTTTCGATCAGGGCGGCTGAGGATCGGTTCACCCGATGCCGGCGACTCTTCCTCATTTATCGCATTCCATGTTCCTTTTTTTCCGAGCTGGTAGCCTCGGGTCGGTAGTGATTCACGGCGTTTTCCCCCCCCACTCAAACCCCCATCGTCTCTGGTGTTTCCCTCCCCCCTTCTCCCTCAGGAGAGAGTCAGCTATGTCGTTCGGCCTACCTGAGGTACACCCCCATTCGTAAGGACGCGGCGTTCCGACCTGGCCGGAAGCTTTTTTCCTCCTTTCCTCCCTCTTCTCGGCGAAGAAGACGTTCTGTGCGGCTACGCGTTCCTTTCTGTTTTTCTGATTGTTTTTTCCATTGTATTTTCGGCAAGGTCCTAATGTTGGTTTCGCGCGACGGTTACGCCATCCTCGCGCATCTTCGTCGGTATTGTTTCTTCCTTCCTCCTCCGGTTTGTGACTTCTCCCTCTCCTCCAAGGGCCCCCCCTTCCCCGCAAGTTCCTTGTCCATTGACCCCTTCTTTCCTGGCGATTCTCAAATTCCTTGGAGGTTTACGGCGCGCTTAAAGGATCAGCCTGAAAAAACCCCTCCCTTCATGAGACCGCGCAGTGATGTGAGCCCCCTCCCCCCCTATATTGGTCGGTTATAATCCCTCCCTTGACGTGATGCGCTCAAATTTTTGGTTTTTTCCCGACCGACGGCTTCGGCATCTTGCAGTGCGGCGAGATCGCCTCCTTGTTCTTCTTTTTTCTTCCCCCCGAAACAGGCTTCTTTCTTTCCCGAGTTTCAGTCCCCTTCTTCCCATATAGATTG
>Ga0179593_1507078_pt1 | contig 10533 bp, 13 predicted proteins | sample CZODoug2_1_08_16_FD_185931 | JGI IMG/M metagenome (GOLD analysis project Ga0179593, IMG submission 185931) | Vadose zone soil fungal communities from Angelo Coast Range Reserve, California, USA - CZODoug2_1_08_16fungal (PacBio error correction) | ecosystem: Environmental > Terrestrial > Soil >... | reverse complement strand
CTCTCTTTTGGCCCCCATTCCCGTCTTTTCCCTCCCTTCTGTCTTTGTCCGCGGGTCACACCACTCTGCCTGCATCAAACGGATTTAAAACCCCATCATCTTGCCAGTCCCCTGTGGGTTCATTTTCCTCCCAGAACTCCCCCCAAGGCTTTCTCAAAGACCCCCCCCCCTCCCCTCTTCCAATAAACTTATTTTCCTCCCATTCAAACCCCTTCTACTGCGTAACCCGGCATTCCCGTACTTTCCTTCCTCTCATTGACCCCTTCTATAAGGTTTCGGCGCATGGTGGGTATTCCTTCTCCGTTGTTTTTATTTTTCCTTCTCTCAGATGTTAAGTTTTGTGAGCTTACCTTTGTCACCCTTTACGACTATTAGTATGTTGCGGAAAGTGATAGTCCGCCCCGTTCCTCCTCCCTAATCTCTCACCTTTTGATGCGTATGTTTTCGTAGGCTCCTTGACCCGTTTCTACCTTCCGAGGTTCGTGCTGCTGCCTTTGCCGCGAGGTTCTTCGCCTGATCCCAACATTCTTGTGACAAATTGTCCACTTTTGCGCCCAAGGGCCCCTCCCCCCCAAACTTGGTCCCCTTTGTCTAAAAGATTCTTGAGTTGTACCACAAGGGGATCATTATCTTCCCCAACCGTTGTGGTGGTCACAGACCAAAAAGACCTTCGTTTCCCCATCTCATAGACTCCAATGAAAGTTGTTCCACTGCCTCCTTTTGTCTGTTGTGTTTTTGAAACCAATACCAGACCCCAAACCAGATAGCCTTTTCTTTGACCTTTTCTTCTTACCCCACCCCTCACCAACCATGCCGTGAAGGGCCTTTCCTTGCCTTCTTCGTCCTCTTGCAAGCTCATTGCGCGACAACCCCCTTTCTTCAACCACACGACCCTAATGCCTAGTTTCTCTTCCTCCCTTTTCCTCTCCCTACCGAATTTACAAATAATATTTTCTGTTATTCCCTCCTTTTTCTCCTTTTTGCTTTTGTGTTTCCCCCTTTCCTCCACCTTTATGGCTTGACTGGTTTTTGTGCCCCGCTTTTTGCAGTGGCTCCTTTCTACTCCTGCCTCACACTATTGTTTCTCCTGGGTTTTGTTTCCTACGCTCACTGGCTGTTTATTTTCCTCTTCACTTTGTTTTGTTGTCCCAATTCAAACCCCCTTTGAACCCTCCCAATTACGGTCCCTTTTTTTAATCCACCCTGTTAGCGCTGTTTTCACATTGTGACTTGCTTTTTTACCGGACCTATCAGTCCCACGGCCTTCTTTCTCCACCATTTCCCCCTGGCATCCCTGAGCCCCCCTCAATTTCTTTCTGATCACTTCTAGGCTCCTTTCCCCCCCCTTCTTTTTGTCGCCCAGAACTCCTGTTTAATAAAATTTACCACAAAAATGATGACCTTGATCTTTTTATCCCACTCGTATAACAATAGGCCAATGTCACGTATAAACCCCTTTCGGTGATTTTTTGCTACCCCTAGTCTCCTTCTACCTCCCTTTTTTTTCCAGGACCTCGTCCAGGATCCCTGCCTCTCATCTTTGCCCCCCCCCCCCAATACCCCACCCTCCCATTTTAAAAAGGGAACATGATACCGTCCCGGTCATCAATTGTTTCTTTTTTTTTTCTTTTTGCCATTCTGCGACTCAGCTCTCCCAGGGAAATCCCTTGACCCCCCTTTTTCCCTTCGCTTATTCGCCTTTTCTCCCGGGCTGACCCTGTGCACCCCCCTTTCACCTTCTTTTTTCTTTTATCGGGATGTTTCCGTTGGAAATTTTTTTGATCCCACGAAGTGAGGAGCCTTCCTTATTCTCCCTCTGTCATCCCTGATAATTTGTGGGTCCCACTTAAGCCTCCCAATCCACAAAATTCCCTGAAGATTAGGGCGCCTTTATCCTCCTTTAGCGACCCCCACCAATCCCTGGCCTCCCTTGATCTAATCCACCACAATTTTCTGCCCCCTTCTTTTACAAGGTTTATTACCAATTTCCCCGCAAATTCTGGCACCAATTTCGTTTTCCCCAATACCTTTACTTCTGAATGGCTGAACGGGATGAATTAGCACTTGTTTTTTTTATTCCGCCTGAATTTTGCTCTCTTAATGAATCTTTCCCCTCCGTTGGGTGGTCTTAGCTTTCTCGAGCATCACCTTCAAATTCTGCCTCAACCACAAAGGCGGTTTTTTTTCCTCTCCTAACTTAGCCCGGGCCCTCCATCTTTAATCCGGATTGACCGTTGTTTGGGTCTTTTTGGTCTCAACTTGTCCCAGACTGTAGCCTTTCCTTGTTTCGGCTGTGCGTGGTGATTTGTTGAGGATCTTGGGTACCAGGTCTCGTTCCCCCTGTCCTTCTAAGGTTCCGGGCTTTATTGTGTTTTCTTACCCCACAAAGGGAGATAGGGTAAATTTCTATCTTCTCGCCTTCTTCTATTGCCAACCCGACATCCTGTACCACATCCCCCAGATAAAACTCAACAGGACCTCATTGTCTTCCTTTTCTCCCCTCACCTTGCGCATAGGCCTGGTTACGCCCCTTTTTGCCAGGTACAAGCCCCTTCCCATCCTTGAGCACGTCTCTCCTTTCCCCCTCCTTTTACCCCCGTCACACCCTTGATGACATTTGGATTCTTTTATTTCCCCATTTTTTAACCCTTTTTCCAAATTTATAATTGGGTGTTGTCAATTCGTTTCTTCTTACTACTTGTCCCGATAAGGAATGCTCCTTACTAACCTGGATAAAAAGATTAGGTTTTGCCAACAGTTCCCCAAATTCTTTTTATAAACTATTTATATCCCACTGTTCACCTCCTAACCTATTTTTTTTTCCCCAAAATAATCTTCTTCCCTTATTTTTTTGTTCTCCTGCTTGATTTTTGACCCCCCCCTTATTGCTTTACCCTCCAGCCCAGTTGGATTCTCATGGCATTGCTGCTCCCATGTCCCCCTGCCGTTAACTGATCCTTTTCCCCTGTTTTCTTTGGTGAAAAATTTTTAAGGAATGTGCCTGAGCTATCCTGCCTCCATCTCCCCCAAAAGCGTGAAACCGCCCCCAATGTTTGGCCAAGAACAGAGGCTCCCCAGGGTGATCTTCCCCCCCCACGCTTTCATTTTAGGTTGATTACAACAATTGTTATACACCACAGTTACCGATGACCAGACAACCCCGTCATGATTCCGCCCCAACTGACGAACTCTACTGGAGGCCTCTGTTCCTGCGAATACTTCTCCTTATCCACTGCCCCCCTCGCGCAACCCCCCAATCCAATTTTTCATTGAAACTGCCCCCCCCAATCCCCCAAGCCAACATGATAAATTTTAGGGACATTCCCCTTTCTTTTCGTCAATTCGCCGTTAAAAATTTTTTCTTTTTCCTCCCTTTTTACGCAGGTCCTTTATGGCGTTGTTGTTTTTGACCATCCCTACCAGGTTTCGCCGGTAAACTTCATCAGGTGTTTCCCCTCCATGCACTCCTCCCTTTTTGTCCGTTGGGATTTTGGGGTCTCCCATCAAAACGTTCGTGTTTGGGTCGTCGTACCCCCACCAGCACTAGGCAATGGCCACCACCTTGTCCTTTCCTGGTCGGATTCTTTCCAGGCTCCGACCCTCTTTTTTATTTGCTCATTTTGATATCAAGCCATCTTTCATTTGTCCTGACATCCAGTTCCATCACCCCTTTGCCCACGTTGGTTCCCTTTTTTGCGAAGCCCAGAATACAAACCTCTCTGCTGTCGATCCACCTAACTTTGTATCATCTTACTTCACGCATATCCTCTCAATCCCCCCTTCATCCGGTTAACCTTTTGTTTAACCCAGACATATTCTTCCTTTCGGCCATTTGATTCCCCCTCCTTAATCCACTGCCCCGTTCGACTTTTCCCCCCCCCCATTTAATAGTCCTCCGTTGAAAACATACAAACAACCTTGCCGCCCTATCCCACACCCAATTTCGCAATGGACCTTCCAGCTTGGCTGGCCCGGTGCAAATACCCCCCTGAACTGCTTTTGCTCCTTAAGCCGCGTTTTTTTTCAATTGTTGCTAAAGACGTTTATTACTTACTTCGGAAAATGCTGTGGGTTATGTTTTTTCAAATGCCAAATTTCCCGGCTTGCAATCATTTTCATTTTCGTTTGTAATGACGTCAGCCCTTGTGGACCGTGTCCCAGCGGACAGTCGTTCCTCACGAATGTCATTTTCTATTTTAGGCTTCCCCAACTCTCTCTTTTCCTTCCGTTTGTTTAGTTGATTGGTTTTTTTCAAAGCATGGGCAATTTTTCCCACGTCTTCTTCAACGATCCCTGCGCTTGACAGTTTTCCCAACGGGACTCCTAATTTTTGTCCCTCATCTTGCAGCCTGTGGGTAATTGGCCCTTTCCCCCAAACCATACCCCCCGTTCCCTTCGTTAGAATTGCCCAATACCTATAAATTAAACTTTCTCTTTCCTCCAAATCCATTCCTTCGGTACGGACTGCACCGTCTCTTTAAGGGACCAAGGCTATACTCATTGAGGAAGCGTGGGGGATACCAGGTTTTTCTGTCCGTCGTACTCCCAATATTTTAACTTCTTCTCACCCCCCTTCTCCTGATTGAGTTTCCTCTTTTCTTTCCGGATCCTTTCCGGCCAGGTGTCCTTTATAATATTTTCTCCCTTCCTGATGACTTCCCTCGTGTCTGAGGTTTTTTTCCGTAGTCACTGACACTTTTCGTTTGCCTTGGATGTTTCTGCTGAATAACCTGATTTGAGAATTTCCTCAACATTATTGTTGATAAATATTTTTTTTCAAGTCCCCTTTCCCCAAAACGTGGAGACAACGAGGGTTATTCCAAGAATTTCCTTTTTTGTTTCAACCCTGCCAAACGCGGCTGGATTTCCCCAAGTGGTTTGGTCCCCTTCCCCTCCCTCGTGGCCAGTGAATCCCTTCATTCCCCACCGCATTACACGTTTTGTTGCCCTTGAATAGGTTTGGTCTGTTTTTTTCCAAAATCCAGTCCAACACCCTCTTAGCGGTTTGAGCCCCATTTGATCGGTACCCACCAACAAAACCAACCCATTTTTCGGCGTGACTGGCTTCATCTTGAATAAAAGACCGACCTTCCCCGCGGACCACAACCTTTTATCTTCCTTTAGAATTCGCCCGCCAATGCCGAGTAGAATGGTAAATTAGGTTTTTCCCCTCTCCCTCTTTCCCTGTCATTAAGCCCCCAATTAGTTTTTTCCCAATATTTTACTGGCCTTTTTTTTATGGGGGGCTCCTGCACCGTGTCTTGGCCGGTTTATTCCGCCCGAGGTTTCCCGTGGATAATTCAAGCAAGTCATCGCCCGGAGTTTTTCGATCTCAGGGTTTTTTCTTGATATGCCCGTTTGTGGTCATCTTTCCTGTGGTGGTGACCCCCCCAACTTGTGGTGATCACAAGACCTTTCCTGGACCCAGTTTTAATTTAGCCGTGTTTTCATTGCCCCCAGGTGTCGGTTTCCTCCCCCTTTTTTTTCCTGTGTCATCCCGGATCAGCTCAGGCCCCATTCAGTTTAGGCATAAGTCCCACCCCCCCCCCCTTTTCCTTACTGCCCCCCCGTAACTCGGTTTCCCATCCCCGCATGCAGGATTTTTCCAAATGTCCTTTTTCGTTCCAAGCCCTTTAATCGTTTCATCCCCCTTCAATTATACACAACCCCCGGTTCTAAAATCTTTCTATAACAACATGTAACATTCAATAACCTTCTTCCTTCCACAATCCATTTCTTTTGAGCGATTCTATTTCCTTTCCTCCCGCCATCATTCCTCCTCTTCTTCCTAGTAAGATAAGTTAATGCGATCATTGCACAATACCCCCCCCCAATCCATCCCCCCTGGTCTTTTTTCCCCCCAAAGCCTCTGTCATCAATTGTCTTGGTTTTTGGTCCCCCGTATGCCTTCCCGTTTCCCTCATTTCCCAAAGTGACCATTCTGCAATCCATTGTCCTCAAAGCCAGTCTAGCCGGGTGACTTCCCTTTGTTTCACAAAGACAATCCTTTTGTTTTTATTTATTGATGGGGCTTAGCTTTTGTTTAGACCAGCTGCTGCGAGCCTCTTCCTCCCCACTTATTCCTCGCCGTGCTATCAGGCAAGATGTTTGGCAACTTAAGCCTCTGAAACTGGAACCCCCCTGATCCCCGGACAGCCTTCTGGTCCTGACGTTCTGGCCTCGATTTCGCCCCAATCCTAAAACAATCAAACACCCTTGCTCTACCCGTTTGCATTTTTGAACACCCCCCAATAATGATGTGCCAAGAACCTCCCTGGTCCCACTTTGCCTTCCCCCCAGGTCATGTCTTCATGGGCTTTCCCTGCTCGAGCGTCACCAAACCGCCTTTGTGATGCGAATTTATAAGGTGTATATCGAGTACGCCGCCTTCTTCTTTTCCTCCTCAAAGGGTTTGTTTGGAGATTACCCAACCCAAAGGCTCCACCACCCCCCTTGCGGTTGGTCCGCCCCCTCCTTTTTTGTTTAGCCCTTCTTCAGACCTTATTAAGGTATTCAGCGGTGGTGCCATACCATTTTGTGCATTGTATACCTTGCCCCCTCATTTATTGCTACTTTTTTTTTCTGGATGATAAGTGATGATTTGTTTAGATATAGTGGTCCCAACGTTTTGCCCCAGTGCCCCTTTTTCTTGTTCTTTTTATAAGGGCTTAATTGAACCACCCCCTTTTTTTTTTATGTATGCTTATCGCCTTCATGCTAATGTTCCCTCCCTCCGTCCTTGCCCCCTCCAAGATAAACTCACACGGACAGTCCTGGCATCTTTCCTCACCGCTTCCGGCCTTTCTCTTCCATTTTTGTACTCGTGCTGCTGAGCCCTGCTCGTTTTCCTACAGAAGTTTAAAGCACAAACCCACTTTCTACAGGATGCGCTTCATTCCCCCCCCCCTTTTTAAACTTTCTTAATGGTTGTCTCCCTGCTGTTCTTTTTGAACTATGTGACTTAGGACTTCTTCTATGAAAGAAAGGATCCAAGGCAAAAACAAGCTGCTTCCCCCCATGGATTGTTCCAACTCTTCTTCCCATTATCAACATTTATAACCTATTTTAAGAAACAATTATTCTCTGATTTTGGATACTTTTTTTTTTTTTTTTTTTTTTTTTTGTGAGTGATTATGGCTTTACCCTCCACAGCCAGTTGGACCTTAGCTGATGGTTTTTCCTCCGGCCGTCAATGCGATTGTTCCGGGTGGGTAATTGGATAAGCCTTGCTTCTGCTGATCATGGCATCATCTCCAACGTGGCAGGACCCGTCCAATGGTGCCCCTACATCCCTTTCCCCATTTTTCTTTTTCCAATGTCTTCCTTTATGGTTAAAAAACAACCATAACCCAGTTACCCTATCCCCTTTCCCCCGTCTGATGTGCGGACTGAGCTAACCCTTTCCTCGGCCGCTGACTTTCGACTACCTTGACCTCCCCTCAACCCACATCGTGCACTAAACCTTCCACAGCGGTGGAAGGCCTCCCACCACCAAAACTCCCACCCTTTTTTCAATTTAAATAGGGGCTAAATATCCTGTACAACCTCGGGCGCCTGTCCCCTATTTCGCATCGACCTGCCCCCTCTCTTCGTTTGTCTTATTCGACTTGTAGAGGTCAATTCCCTCGTTGCATCGCACCCAAAGAGTTTGACTCACTTAACGCCCCTGGTGTGGATGTTTTTTTCCTCTTCCCCGGAACACAAACGGATATTTTTTCTTTCTTTCACACCCCCCCCCTCCCAAGTGCCTTGGCCAAACCCGGGTTTCGGTGTTCTTCCCTGGCTTAAGTCACGTATGGTTTTTCTGACACACACTGACTCTCAATTATCATACTTGGCAATGTGACACCACCCTCAATCCTTCATCACCCTCGTTTTCCCCCCCTTTGTTTCATTTTTCCCCCTTTTTAACTTTTATTCACAAAGATTTCTCCACAGGCCCTTCTTCTTCCTTCTCTCATCCCCCCCTTTCCCTCCACTTCTCATTTTACGTCCAGAGCCTCAGGAAACGACACCCGGTTAACCTTTCATCAAAAAGCCAGGACACTTCCTTCCCCCTTTCTCCCCTCTTATAGCCACGATCGAAGCTCCCCCCTTAAACTCTTCATCTTATCTACGTCCCAAAACACACGGGCAGAAGTATACCCCACCCGCCGCACCTGACTTCTAGGACTTTTCCTTAGGCCACCCCCCTGTCCTTCCCAACTGCTTTAAGACTATTGTTTGAATGTGATTCCCCTAAGAGTTCTTTATCCTATTTTTCCTCCGAAAGCTGTGTAGTGTCTGAACTCCAATTCACTTTTCCCGATGATTTTTTCTTTCCTTTTTCTTCCTTCATTTCCCCCTTGGTCCATCTCCTTCCTTTCTTCATACCTTAAGTTCATCAAATCCCATAGTAAAAACATCTCTTTTTCCCATGTTGAGAGCTCTGGGCAAAGCTAGTTCCATTTCTATTTTCTCCCCCACTCCTGTCGCTTGTAACGGCGGGTCCACAACTATTCCTTTCTCCACCTACCCTTGTAAAAACATCTTGCCCGGGTCTTGGTTCCGGTCCTTCCAGAAATTTCCACCAGTTTCTCCGCTGCCCACAACAAGTTAATAAAAACAATCTCTTTCCCCCCCTTTCCCACCCCCTATTGCATTGCATTCCCCCAGGAAGTTCAGTTTTATTCTCTCATTCCCCCAATTCTAGAACACTGATATCAGGTTTTTTTTCCCTCCTTTGTCCGCCACCCAATGACTCATTCCCGTTTTTTTTTCGAAATTTCTACTATTACAGGCTATGTAGGTACCTCCAGGTGTCATCGCCTCTTTTAATCCCCCGTTTTAATTTGATGCGCCTCCTTGTTGGCTCTTCGGACTAAGTTGTTTTTTCGTGTTTTGATCCCTCCTTCCTCCTCTTGCTGAATCCGTTTGATCAACATTTCTTGTTTCATCAATATTACGCCACTGGCGTTCCCCCCTTTGCCCCCACTCTGGGTGAGTTCCAAGTATCTCGTTGGGTTTCACCTCCCCCCCTTTTTTCGGCATTGATATGCACAAGTTGTTTTTCCCCCAAGTCCCATCCCCTTTTCCAGTTGACAGCCAGGAGCGCCCCTTTTAAAGTGAATGGTGTTCTCACCCCCAGGTGGGGGTTTTTTGTGACCCTTCCCTTCCCCAAGATAGAGTTTGCCTTTTGCTTTTCCCTTCCCCAAAAAACCCCCACCCTTGGCCGCTTTGAAGTTTTCCTCCCTTTGCCTCGAAGTTGCATTCCCTTACATTGAGTTGCCCACCTTTCGAATTAGCCCAAAACGCAATTCTTTTGATGCTTCCATATTTCCCTCTCCCTTTTACTCGAATTTAGAATAAAATGGGAGTAAACTATTTACCCTGAATTTTAATGTTGCTTTTTTTTTTTCTTTCAGCCCCGCTGGCTGTTAATTGTTTCTATGCCGAGGTTTCTAATTTAGTCCTTCTCCGCGCGCCCGTTGAGATTCGAGATTTCCTTTTTTTGTGTTCCTCTCATGACAGTATTTACCCCCTTTCCCTTTGGTTTGCCCCCTCCCACGTGTTGCTCTACCCCGGACAGGTTGTTACCCTCAGATTTTTTCCCGTGTGCGGTTTCTCTCACGGTTTTGGCGCTGTATTCCCAGGATCAGTCTTCCCCGGCTTAGCCTTCAGTGCCCCAAAGGGGCATCGGAGACCCTTTCCTTCTTTTCACCTTCTATGATCAGCAATTGGCTTCCCAAAACTGGACTTGGCGTCAAGAACTGTTGTCCATGCCATCCAATTTTAACCCCCCCCCTATGAACTCTTTCTTTCTTTTTTTCCCAAGTTGATCACCCACAATGTACAGTTGTAACTCCACTTTATTTTCACAACCCCTTTTTATTTTTTTTTTGGTGCCTACTCTGTTACCCTCTCTCCCTCCCTTAAACTTTCGTTACATTTCTAGCATCCCCGTATAATGCCATTTTCCCCCCCCAATACAACCCATAATCCATTTTACCCCCTTTTACAATGATAACGCATTGTAAGCCTTGTCTTTTGTTGTACTTTGGTAGGCCTGGGCCTCGCCTTTTATGCTGTCCAATGCCCATTTTACCCCTCCCTGGCACTTTTACCGCGAGGCCCTATTGCGCAGTTTCTTAAAGGGCTGACACGGCACAAAAATCCCTTTTGGTGGCTTTGTTCTGTGTTGGCAAAGGATGGCGGGTGCCTCTCCTGCAAGCTCCCCGATTTCCGCGCTCTCCTGCTATCCCCCCCTGATAATCTTTTTTGTCACACTTAAGCCCCCTTCCAGAACAAACATGATCCCGTTTTTCTACAGGCCTCCTTCCAAGGGCCTTACTGTTATGTCTATTTCCATCCCAAACCAAAACCGAATCACTTGAAAAACAAATTCTGTAAGATCTTTGACAAGGTTAGCCCCGGCCCCTCCTTATTTCCCAAACCGGGCCGTAAATCATTAATAAGGTCTTTTTTCATGGCTACGTGGAAGTTCTCCCGTAAAAAACTCCCCCTGTGTTCTCTCCGTATGTTTATTCCTACTTT
>Ga0179593_1435418_pt1 | contig 10533 bp, 19 predicted proteins | sample CZODoug2_1_08_16_FD_185931 | JGI IMG/M metagenome (GOLD analysis project Ga0179593, IMG submission 185931) | Vadose zone soil fungal communities from Angelo Coast Range Reserve, California, USA - CZODoug2_1_08_16fungal (PacBio error correction) | ecosystem: Environmental > Terrestrial > Soil >... | reverse complement strand
CCCTAAAAAAACGTTTGAAAACACGATCCCGGTGACCCCCCCTCCGGTCGTTTTTTTTCTCCCTTTTTTCCTCGTAATTGTTAACTTTTCCCTGTCGTTTTCCCCAGTTGCCACCTCGATTCGTTTTTTTTCGACCGTGATTCTTTTTTTGAGTTTCCAGGATTCTTCTAAACCGGGTTTTGTTTTTTTTGGCACCATTTGTCCTTTGTTGTTTTTGACCAGGGGTCGTGACTTTGTTTTTTTTTATATTGGACCGGTTCGCTTTGCTCTTTCCGCCCCCCCCCCCCCCTCTTTCCCATTTCTCCCTAGATTTTTTAATTTTTCCATCTGCCATTCGTTGGTTGTGAGATTGGTCGGTTACGTGTTTTTCAGGGATGCGGGTTTCCCAGCCCGGCGTTTGTTGTGATATCGACCCACTTCTTCCTCGGGCTTGGGAACGCCCCCGAAACTCTTTCTCGTTTTTTTTTCTCCTACTCCCCTGGAAGTTCTTTCCAGGTTTTGAACCTTTTTAATTTTTTTCCCCTGATTCTTTGAGTACCCTCCCAATTGGTGTGCTATGTCCCTGCTTCCCCCTCCCCTTTTTTTTCCCTTCTCATCTGGTCATAAGCACGTGCCGTTCAAGTTTTTCTTTTTTGGAGTTTTCCTTACCCGAGCACCACCCCTGCATTTCAAGACCAACATGAAGATACCCTCTTTTTTCCCGTGAGATTGCTCACGCTTTCCTTCTCTTTCCCCTTCTCCCAGCGATTTCAAAAACATTTCGAGTTTCTCTTTCAGAACTTTTGGAGGAAGCTTTGGCAGGGTTTTTTCAACAAAGACTGGCGCTTTTGCGAGTTTTTTTTGGAAGTCCCCCCTTCCCTGACTGGATGTTTTTCGTACAATTTCTTGCACCCTTTCCGTTTGCTTCGGGTGGGCTGTTTCACGTCTCCCTTTTTCACAGCCTTCGTCCCACCCCAAATCTTTGCCCTTCCCCACCATCTGCTTTTTCTGCGATAATACTTTTTTTTTCTACCAGAAACGCAGTCTTGGGATGGCCTTTTTCACCGCAAGCTGTTTTGGTCCCTTCACTTTCACGGACTTTGCTCAGATAGGCTGTTTGATTATCTTCCGGGCTTTTCTCTGACCCCTCTTTTTTTTCCCTTTTCTCCAACAATCACTTTTTCAGTCGCCGTTTGATATCGGCATGTAGGTCTTGTGACCCCCCGGTGCTTTGATATTTCTCTTTGGCTTGCTCAGCACTTCGTCTTGGTTCCCCGGTTCTTCCCTTCCACACCCATTCGCGTCCAGTTCTGTTTTTTCCTCGTTTTGGGATGGGCCATTAGTGTCCCCGCAGATGTGCAGGGTTGTCTTTCCTGAACCACGTTAGCATGAGATTTCCCAGAGAGCCTCTTTTTCCCCCCCCTTTCCGTCCTTCCTGAATCTCGGAGTTCTGCACTCTTCGTTTTTGGTTCCCCACTCCTGCTTCGATGAGAACTCCAGGTGTCGCCTGCATACCGAGTTACTTCCATTTTCTTCGATTCCTTCCCTGTTCCGAAGTGCAATTCTTCCGACCTCCTTTTTTGGCAAAGACCTTTTGGCTGACCCCGTACACTGATTTGTCCGGTCCTTTTCTTCCCGGCGTTTTGTTACCCTCTTTCTTAATCTCTTTCCGGTTTTCTCCTTTTTCTCTGTGATTTGCCGACGTTTCATTGGCTTTTTTTCACCAAACAACGGGATACTTTTTTTTGCGTTTTTTACGATCGAATCGATCTTCCTTTTTTTTCTTTTGAGGGTTTGAATTTTTTGCTTTCGATCGTCATCCCCTAGTCCTGTTTCTTTTCCCGCTTTATTCTTCCCAAAAACTTTTACTTCCTGCTAATGGCGTTTTTCTAACGATTGCCCCGCCCCTGTTACCGACGCTGTTTACTCCCCTTCTTAAAGGGTTTCCACACTGTTGCCGCCGCGTGGCTTGACTTCCTTTCTTATCTTTTCCCCCCCCCTTTCGCCGGACCTTCTTGATACTTGTTTTGTTGTGCTTTCTTTTTGAGTCTTAGGCCGGTTTGAAAGTTGTCCACCCTTCCTTCGTGACACCTGTTCTTAGCCTGGCGGGCACTTGGGCAAAGCCGTCTTTTTCTTTTCCCCCTCCTGCTCGACCTTCTCAGCCCAAATTTTTTTTTTTCTCTTTCGGTGCTCCCCCTTTGGCCAGTTCCTCAGCTTCGCGTTTTGGCGCCCGATTTGTTACACCTGCCCCCATTGCACACCGGTTTTTTGACAACTCGTGTGCTGGAGTTCGCACCCGCCCCCCCCCCTCCTGGCTCCTCTTCTTTTTTTTCCTTTTCCCCGTGCCCTTCCTTTTCCAGTATCCGTCTCTTTTTGATGTTGCTCCAGGAAGATTCGATTGGGGGTGAAGGCCCGTCTTCTCGTTTCAAAGCGAACGCTTGCACCCCCTTTGTGCAAAGTCCTGGTTCCTCTCTCTCTTTCATCCGACTTTTGTTTTCTGGTCTGCTGCAAAGCCACTCGTCGACTTCGTCAGGTTTGCACCTCTGGGTTGTTTTTCGTTGGATATTGTTTCCTAAAGGGGTTGGCCCCCTTCTTTTCATTGCCCCCGACTTTTCGGTTTCTGTCCTTTTTTCTTTCTGATCACCGGCGGATCAGGCCTTAGGCAAGCGTTCGTTTGGGCTTTTTCTCCCTTTGCCGCATCGGCTCTTGGCCCCCCCTGTTTCAAAGCTCTCTGGGATCCTTCCTTTTTTTCTTCTCTTTTTTTCTTCATTCTTTCCTTTCCCTTGATGAATCGTGTTTTTTTTTTTCACGGATTAGTTGTTCTTTGGTTTTTTCTCTGGAGCATTTTGATGTGTGAGCGGTTGGTGGCTGGTCTCCCCAACTTTTTACCGGAAGTTCTTTTAGGGTGGCCTTTTATGCTCTGACCTCCTTGTTCCTATTTTTCCTTTTTTTTCCGCCCATCATCCGAGGCATTTGTCCCTGGCGGAATCTTTTTCGTTCCCTTCCCCCCCCCTCGTTTCCCGTTTTGGCTTCCTTTCCTGTTTTTTTCGGCATCTTTTCACGTCTCCCTTTCTTCCTTCCCTCTCCGGAGCTTTTGTTATCATTGTTCTACGGTTGGGGCTGGGGGGGTTTTGGCTTGCGATTTTCTTTCCCTTTCACCGTCTTCCCGTCTCTTTCCCTCCCCCACCTCGTGCAATTTTTTTTCTTTTTTTTTGTCCCAAGGATGGTTCTTCGTGCAGAGGAGGCGTCATTGAGCATCTCCCCAGTGTCCGATGTTGCATAAGGTTCACTCCCTTTTGTCTCCCCATTACCCCCTTGTTCATGCTTTCCGATTTTTCCTTGCTTGATCAACTAGCGCCTGAGATTGTTTTCCCCTACCTTCCTTGTTGTGTCCCCTTTCCATTGAGTCCCAGTATTTTTCTCCTCTTTATGGTACACCGTTCTTCTTTTTGACTTCATTCAATGTTCCCTCTCTTTTCCCCCTTGTTGTTGTTTTTTATAGATTCTCACCTCCCTTTTTCCGGCCCCAACATTCCCAGATACGGTTGCCCAAACATCGATGGTCTGTCCTTTTGCTTGCTTCCGTACTGCCCTTTTGTCGGTTGGAGGGTTCATTTTTTTTTCCCATCGTTTTTATTTCGGAGTGCTCCAGTTCCCCCTTGCTTTTCTTGAGCTATCTCAGGTCTTTTCCCCCAAAAGTTTTAAGGGTTGTGCCCCCCGGTTTTTTGCCATTGCTTTGGCTCCCATTCGGCCCGTGTTTTCTGTGATTTCTCAGGACTTAATTGCCGGCTCGGGCAATTTTTTTGGTGGGAACCCCATCGCTGGTCCGCTATTTTCATCGAGGTTGTTTACATTTTTTTGACTTTTCGTCGGTCTACCTTGACGGCCATGTGGTTTTTTTTGTCCTTTTTTTTGCTTCGGTCCCCCTTAACCCAGCGCGTTTGGCTTGACCACCAGTCCTTTTTCTCCCTTTTTCAAAAGATTTGACCTTTTTTGAGCGGAGATTTTTTTTTCTTTTTTAAAACCCGTTTTAAGTCTTCCGGGGAAAAAAGGTTCTTTTTTTTCCCTTTCCCGCCAACCGCTTTCTCGTTCCTTTGGCGCTCTTCTGCTTTCCCTTCCCCTCCTTCCGTTTTTTTTTCTTTTTCAGATCACTTGGGCTTTACCGGAAGTTTTTCTTGTTTCGTGCCGCTGCTCACTTCCACCCTTCCCACCCAGGCAATCGCATAGCAACCTTTTTCCTCTCCCCTCTTTGCTGACTGTGCCGCCCCCCGATTTCCCAGAATTTTTCCCCCCCCGATGGCTTTTTCCCAGTTTGAGGCTATTCCTCTCCCAGAGAGTTTGCCCCTTTTTGGCCAAGACTTCCCTTTGCCGCTTTTTGTGGTTCCTCCCCCCCTTTCTGCCTCCTGGCCCTTTTGCGGTTTTTCGTTCATCGGGGGGTGATCTTTTTTTCCCTGTGTCCTCTAAGTGTCCGGTGGGTGCTCCTCTGGTCCTTTTTTTTTTTTTTTCCTCCTCCTTGACCTGAGAACCCTATTTTCCCAACTTATGTGAGCATCTTTTTTGGTCGACTCGCCCCCTTTGGGACTGTTTTGTCTGCTGCCTTCTGAATCCTCAGTCTTCTTCCTTCTCAAGCTGATCTGGTTTCACATTTTTCAAAGTCTTGCCTTTTTTGGCTATTTGAGCTCCCCCGGTCTCTCGCCCCCTCGTTGTCCCCCTGACCACAATTTTTACCCCCTTCCCTGAGGACTGGTTCTTCGTCTTTCATCGGTGACCCTTCCAGCTCCTCTTAGTAGTTTCTTTTTTTTTTTTCCATCGGCCACCTTTCCTGCTTTTTGAACTTTTTTCCAGGAACCGGCCCCAATTTTTTTCCTCCCAGCACCGTTATTCTTGGGTTGGTTCCCCCGTAGTTTCCCCTCCCCCCCTTCTTTTGCCCCTCTTTGTCGATGCTCCTTTCCAGAACTTTTTTCTTTCACTTTTCCGCACTCGGTTTGGCGGCCCCATTTTGGGAGCGTCTCTTTCGGATAGCCGGCTCTTTCCACAAGCCTTTCTTTTTTCCCTTTTTTCCCCCTTCCGATTCTTGGCTCACTGGTGGTTTTTGCAAAGCACGACTTGATATCCATTCGCTCGCCTGCGGACAATTGTTTTCATTTTTTTACTACATCCAGTGAGTTCAGCACTGTTTTTCCGAGCCCCCAGCTTTGTGTTTTTGCACAGTACACTTGCCTTGTAACGCGCTTCCCGTTTTTTCCCCAGGGCGGTTTTCTGGGTTCGAACGTTCTTTTTTTCAGGTGGTTGGCCGCTGGCCTTTTGTTTACGGGACCTGCCCGGCCCCCAATTTTTGCGACAGCCGGGAACCCACGGTGCGTGTTCCCCCTGATTCAAGAGTCCCTTTTTTTCCCATCAGGTTTTGGTAGTTGTTGAGCCCCTTTATTCTTCGATCCCACCTCCGCGTCCTTCATCGCTTGTGAACCGCCTTGGTCTGTCCCCCAATACATGCCTGCCCTGCCCCCCAGTCGCCGGCCCTGCTGCGCAGCTGGGCTTTCCCCCAACCCGGTATTTTTTCACCATGCTTTTGCCTGCGCTGCTGAGCCTTCTTCTCCACAGGACCCCTTTGCCTAACTTTCTTCTGGTTTGTTGCGTTTTTTTTCCACATTGGATTTCTTGGAAGTGGTTCCAACTGGACTCCGCTTTCCATGTGCTCCTCCTTTAATCGTTTCCTGTTCCTCCTTTCTCTGCCTCTTTTTCGTTTTTGAATTTCAGGACCCAAAATGCTGTCCTTCTTTTGGGAACCAGTTTTTTCTTTCCATTTTCGCGCTAGGCGCTTTGTTTTTAACGTTCCTGTCCCGTTTGTGCACCGACAATTCTGGTTCTGGTGCTTTTCTCTCCACGGGTCTTCCCCTAGGATTTTTCCCTTTTTTTTTTTTCCCCTCTGTCCTGCCCGATATCAGTCTTCGGTCTTTTGATTTGTGTTCCCCGGAACGTGTTTAGGAGCCCGTTTTTACTCTCCAAGAGGAATCTCCCTGTCCCTTTTTTTCCCCAGGTCCCCTGGGTTTCCCCCCCCCGAGCTTCATTGCGTTTGTTTCCCTCCCGAACTGCGTCTTATTTCTTTCCAACAACGCGTCGTTTTAACCGTTCAAGGCACTGTTGGGGACTGCAGGATGACGTTCTGATTTTTTTTTGGTTTTCTTGGCTTTTTCATCCCTTTTAGCCCGCACCCCTCTGCCGTCCTGAGCTTACGTCATCTCATTTTTTTTTTTTTTTTTTTCCTTTTTGATTGGCCGGCCCCCAGTTGTTTTCGTTGGCATTGGTCTTCAACCCCCTCTCGTTCTCTCTCCCTGCCCCACTTTATCTCTGTGTTCAGAGAAGAGTCTTCTCCTTTTTCGGTCCACGTCCATCATTTGACGGGAATCGGATGGTTCCCATCGTGTTTTTTTTTCCCCCCCATGACATTTTCCCCACCCAGCGGGTAATTTTTTTTCCACGTTTGCTCTTCTATTGTCTGGTTTGGCTTTTTTGGGTGCTTTTTGCTCAAGATTTTCCAACCTCCTCTCTCCTTAGTTTCCTGTGATATTTTTTAGTTTTTTTTTCGGAGGACGCAGTTTTTTTTCTAGCGCCACCTTTCCGGCTTTCTTTTCCTTAATTCTCAAAACCGCCGTTTTTTTTTTAAGACTTTCCTGTTCGTTTCCTCTCTGTCCTTCCCCCCCACTTCTTTTTATCGCTGAGCTGGTGGTTTCTAGCACTTTTTTTTTTGGGTGATTTTTTTTTGCGTGCTCCAATGGCCTTTTCCTTTTCTTCCTTCGTTCGGAACCCTATGTCATTTGATGATTTTCTGTCCCCCTTTGTTCGCTTTGAACCTGCCGGCGTATTTCTCCCCCTTTTTGCCGGGGCTTGCATGAGCCTAGTTGTCACCTTCCCTGGTAACCCCCAGGGACACTTGTCTTTCCTGTTCTCCTCTTCCTTCCACTCATTTTTGCTCCACTGCCTTGCGGAATCGATGTTTCCCCCTGAACTCTTTGGCGGTGCTGCGCCCTGATCCTGAACCTTTTCCTTGGTGTCAACCGTTCTCGCGTTCTTGAATGTTCACCTTTGCTCTTTTGTGTTGTGTGAGGTTTTTTTTTTTCGGGCTCATTTGAAACGTAGGCCAACCTCTGAGGGAAGTTCACCCATCCATGTTTGAGCCCTAGTTGCTTTGTACGGCACAAGGATGGTTCCAGTTGCATCGTGATCATCTTTTCTTTTTCGAGTTTTAGTTGCACCTGCACCCCTTATGGAAATTCGGCCCCCCGATTTCCCCACCCTTTGGACCCCCTCCCCCTGTTGTTACCTCTTGAATCTCTTTATATTTGGCCCGTTTTCTTCTGTTTTCAATCAGTCAGGGGGGGCACCTCCCGCTTTTACCTCTGGGTTTTTAGATTCGGCCCCCTCCTCTGGTTTTGAAGTCAACGATGTTTAGTTTCGTCACATTCCCGGCGTCGCCTTCGCGCTTTTGAGTAGCCTGTTGGCGTCGTTTGTTGAGACCTCACCCCCATGCCTTAGTGGAAAGCCTCCTTTTTGGCAGCGTTCCTTCTTTCTAACCTGTGCCAGTTTTCCCTCAGGTTTCCCTCTTTTTGTCTTTACCGCCAACCGTTCCCGAGTTACACCCGTTTGAGCTTGTATGCCTGAGGCCCCCGTTCACTCCCCGCTTGAGCATAAAGTTTTGACGTTGACGGGCGCTTCGTTGCTGCTGCCTCCAGCCACCGCTCACCCCCCCCCCCCCCAGCCCAACCAAACACACATTTTTTCGCAGGCTGCACCTTTTCTAATTAATTGTCTGAGTTTTACCGTCTTGAACTATCATTCTGTCCCGCCCCCAAGCCGTCTGGGCAGTTTCTTCCCCAGTTTCGGTCAATGAACTCTCTCTTTCCCTATGCGGGGGCTTGAAGTGTGTTTTTGGCCCAAGAGTTTTTTTTTATCCTTGCTTTTTTTTTTTTTCGTGTGGTTTTGGAAGACCAATGGCCCGACCCTTTCCCTCCGTTCGTTAATTCGCCGGTTTCTTCTTTTATCTTGGTTTTTCATTGAAATAGGTCCGTTTTACGGTGGGGGACGCTACCCGCCCGCCCTTCGACCCCCAAAATCTGCTCCACCAGAGTTCGACTCTTTTTGTGTCGATAGATACTCTGAGTTTCTTTCCTCTCCTTCCCGTTTCTGGGACATATTTCATCGTTGGTTAAAGGACCTACGGGTTTTCCTTTCTTCTTAGTTTATTTTCTGTCTCCCCCTTGGCTCCCTCGTTGTACTTGTCCCTCCCCCCCCTTTTCCCCCTCTCTCCTCTATCTTCTTCTTTCGTTTTTTTGAACCAACGGAAAGATTCTCCAGGTGCCGTTTGGTTATTAACCCCAGCCAATGTTTTTTTGTGTTGCAACCGGTTTTCCCTTGACGGTAACAACATTCTGGGGGGTTCCCCTCACTCGCCCCTTCCCTTTTCGGCTTTCCCCCCTTATTCAACTGAGTTTTTTTCCAGGCTTTGTACTGAGAATTCCATCTGCGTCCCTCTATTCCTCGTGCTGCCCAGTGGTTGCCGTCTTCCGGATAGACTTTCTGACGCTTCTTTCCTTTTTTTTCCACCCCCGCTTATTTGATAACCCCTGGTTTTAACATCGTCAGGTCTATCCATTCCGGCGCTTTCTTCACGTTGTCTGCAGCCCAATTCGTGCAGTGGGCACAGCTGAGTTCCCCGTCTGTTCCCACTGTCCAATTTGAATTGTAGGCCCAGCTTTGCGGGGGCGGGCTGGCCCTTAATAGCTGGTGGTTCATTGCGTTTTCTTTTGGAGGGCTACTCCCTCGTTTTTTCACCACCCCTTCTTCTTTAGCCGTTTTCCTCTCCTTAAATTATAATAATTTTTTTGTTTTTGGAGAGGAGATTTTCTGTCTCGGGACCCGCGCTTTTCCGTCTCTCTTTGACCCCAGACGTCGTCGGCAAACCTTGACGGCACGTCCCCCCTTCCTCCTGCTTACTTTCTTTTCCCCCCCTCTTTGACGGCTCCGTGTGTGAATCGGGGTTACCGTTTTCCGCACTGCTTGTTTTATAGTTTTTGTTGACGAAGTGTGTGACTCAGCCTTCCCTGTCAGTGTGACTTCGTTTGCGATGTCTTATCTCCCGGTTCCGTTGCTTTCCCCCCCTGTTTTTCTTCTTCCGAAGGTTGGACGTTCAGACGAAAATAGTGCTTTCGTTTTATCGGAAAACTCCGCCTCCCGGGGCCCCCCTTCTTCCTCTGAACTTTTTTCGTGCTCGATGTCCTTTTCTTCCGCTCCCCCCCCCAATTGCCCCTAACCATTGTTTTCATTCGTTTTTTTTAGTTTTTTCCACGTTCCTTTGACCGTGCCCACCCCCCCTCCCTTTTTTTTTTTCAGTTAATTCCCACCTTCCGATGCGCTTTTTTTCCGGTTTTCCCCTGGACCCTGGTCTTCCTCTATTCTTTTTCTGATTGATTTTGGATTATCAAGCCCACAACTCGGTCGTCAGTTGGTCTCTAATCGCCCAAGTCCCTCTCCCCCTTCGGTTTAAAGATTTTCCTGTCTCCGCTTGGCTTTTCTGTCCATCCCGGACTGGTTCTTCTTTCTTGATGCTTCACAGTAGTATGTGAATCGTTTTTTTTTTCCTCTGGTTTGTTTGCCGGGACCTTTTTTGAAGTTTGGGGCGCTCTCCCCCCAGCCCTCCCCCCTCGTTCCCAATTTTTTCACCTGAGAGGCTCCCTGATCTCACCGGAGGATGAACCCTCCCGTCTCCCCTTCTGTCGGTTGTCTTTTCCACCACCTCTACGTAATTTGGCCCCCTGTCCCCCCTTTGTTTTAGCAGATTTAGACCATGTTTTTTTTTCTGCTGTTCCCCTTCTCCGGAGTTCCGTCTTCAATTGTTGCTTTTAACTCCCATTTCAACCGGGTTGGTTTCTTTTCCCTTTTTCCCCTGTAGATGTTTTGTTGGGGCCTGGGGTTTTCTGGTGCGCCGCCTGCACGCAGATAGTTGGGCTCTTAAGGGCCCGGTTTATGGCTTCTGTTCTCCGGTTAAGTTTGAGTCTTTCCGTCTTCAATCTCTCAACCTTTGTACGTTTTCTTCCTGTTTTTTTTTTCCTTATTTCAACCCTCCCCCGTTTTTTCTGGCACCTTGACCTTCTGTTCGGCCCTCTTTTTCTCTTCCATCTTTTTCTGGCGCGGAGTTTTTTTTGGGTCGATCTTGGTTACTTGAGTGGTTTTTGCTTTTGATGCGAGATCCACTGGTCCCCTTCTCCCCTCTCGTTTAGCAACCCCCCCTCTTTCATGCCTCATTCCAATCCTCTGGTTTTTTTTTTTTTTTCCCTTGCCCTAGGTTATTTCGTCATGACCTTCTTGGGGAAACAACGGTTGATGAGCTTTTTTACCAACCTGGTCAAACCAGTCCCCCCTTTTGTTTCCCTTTTCCTTTTTGCCGGCCCCCAGTGTCTTCAGCACTCTACCTCCGATGAGAGTTTAAATCCTTGTTTATGGTAGATTGCGACCTTACTTGTTTCCTGTATCGTATTTGATTCCTTTCCCCCAATTTTT
>Ga0179593_1420829_pt1 | contig 10533 bp, 6 predicted proteins | sample CZODoug2_1_08_16_FD_185931 | JGI IMG/M metagenome (GOLD analysis project Ga0179593, IMG submission 185931) | Vadose zone soil fungal communities from Angelo Coast Range Reserve, California, USA - CZODoug2_1_08_16fungal (PacBio error correction) | ecosystem: Environmental > Terrestrial > Soil >... | reverse complement strand
TCCTGCCCCTTGCCCTGGGTCACCCGCATCTTCTTCGCCAGCAAGGACCTCGACTAATTACCACCCCTGGTATTTTTGTGTCAATTTCTTCCCGATGCCACTTACTCTACTATTTTTTACAACCCGCGTACTTCTACTTTCGTTGCATGCTCCAAGGTGTCAAGTGGGCTGGTCTTGCAGCTTACACTTATTAGGTGATGGTAATTTCCCAGACGCATTTCCCCCCTTCCGTGTCTGACGAGGAATTCTGTTCAAGCATAGCCGTCTTTTCTTCTGTACTGCCGATCGTACGGAACTGATCAAACTGCCTCATTCCTTAAGCGGATCCTCGTATTTTTCAGATATTCGCTAGAGGTGCTGCTGCCGACTCTGAGTGCACTCCGTGGGCTCCTTTTCGTTTGAATTACGTCTTCCAACCTTCCTCCGGGTAGATACTCAAAATATGCTCTTGAGAGCGAGTCGATTGCGTGTTCTCAACCTCCCCTCCTCCCGCGTGCCTCCCTCCCTAACGGACAGGGAACGTAGCGACGTTTTCAAGGTGGAACCAGCGTACTTTTTCAAGGGCTTCCCCTTCATTTCTCCAGGATGTAGGATGAAATCTGGGAGGGACGCAAGTTTCCGGGCGCTCAATTTGCTTGGTTTTGTTCCCCTCTCATCCCCCCGCACGTAGGAGGTACAGTGATTTGGGTTGTCTACATGTATTTTCATTTAACCCTCGATCCTACTTCTCTCCCTCCTATTCGAATATAGTGTTTTTTCTGATCAGTGGGACGATGGCTCCCCCCCCCCCCTTACGCAGCGAATGACCCAAGATCCGAGATAATTCTGGCAATTCTCGATGTGCAGAACAGTTTCTCCCCCCACGGTGGTCATAAATCCACCACACTTTCAATGTATCCGCCCTGGAGAGTGCCCTAACGGACGCGGACCTGTTCTTTTCTTAGGTGACCTTTCCTGGTTCATCATTTGCGGCCGGTGCCCCAAACAGTATTCTCCGAGCGGTTTAAGAGTTCTCATGGTCTGATATGCCCCCACGGCTTCCTTAGGCTGGTAAACTCACAGTTTTTTTCCCGGCTTGTTCCCCCGGCGCTTCCCCCCTCCCTGCACACCAATTCCTCCTGCAGGCCTTGAAGATTCCAGAAAACTTAACTTGCTTGACTAAATTTATCAGTTCTTGTTAGTGTGTTGGTTTCTGAACACTTTCCACTGTTTCCTCCCTTGGCAGGAAGAGTATAACATGACTCCCCTCTAGGACCGCCAGATTAGTTCGCTTCGCTTTGGGGGGATTAGACGCCGTCTAGCCAGAAACCCCCTAACTCAAGAAACATAATCCCTCTTCAGCTACCTAGCGTCTTTCACTTGCTCCTCTGCGCATTGACGGCGTATCTGTCCCGCCGCGTGCCAAATGCAAATGTTTGGCAGTTCTTCTTCCCTCCTCTTTCCGCGAAAGTGAAATTGACGGCGGTTGAGTTTTTTGCCCTGCAATTTCAACACTAACAGCCTTCGTTTCCCCGCCGTCGTCGTCCCATCTTGCCACTCGGCTTCCTTTGCCTCAGAAGATTAGAATCCCCACCACTCATTTTCGACCTTAAATGAGCATGCAGTAATTGTGTAAACTAGAGTAGTACCTCGCTCTTTTTTTTTCATTCCCTTGAGGTGATCCTATTCAATGGCTTATCGCTTCTCGATAACTGCTCGTCCTCCCCTGCAGGTCATAATCCGACCTTAATTTAGTAGACTGCAGGAGGCCCAGATCTGAGTACCCTTCTTGTCTGCTTATATCCCTTACTCCAGGTCCCTTCCTAGTGAACGGAAACATTAGGACAGATTTGGGTTCTTTTCGAGCAGTGCAGAAGAAGTAGGAGGTGATTTTCTGGGCTGAGTCTTGGTTTCTCCCTGGACTTTTCTACTGTCTTTCCTCGAGGAAAGCCAGATGTGAAGGAGAAAAAACAGCAACAAAACTTGTGGCTGTCCTTGCTATACTTCCCCACCACTTTCCATTGTAACCATGCTGGAAGGTTTTCATTAGCATCCTCTTCCCCCCTTTCGTAGTTGCCTTTGTGCACGCTGGCACGCTTGCTGTCGTGATAGAAAGGGTGTGCCCGGATTCGATGAGTGTGGTATCTCCCTTTATCGCCGTTTTGCCGTCGTTCCCAACCCCTTGGCGATGGCTGTTTATCAGAAACCGACAATCGCCCCCGTACCCTTGTAAGATGAATTTCCGCTGTCCTGAACGCCTGAGCGACAGATACAGTGTCTGCGTTTGCTGAAAGCGAGGCGGTCTGTTGATCACCTCACATTTTTTCCTGTCCCTCCCCCCTCGCGCCGTCCTCTGTCTATTCAGGCGAGCAGCCTGATTGCCTTAGAACCTCACTGACAACTCGTTGCTTTAACTCGGGTCCCCAGTCCCTTTTGAGATGCATCGACGATGGATTGCTCCTACAGTAAAGAGTTCATTAAACACGCTTTGTTTTTTTTGGGACTTCTGCCAGCCTTCCTGGGAAGAATGGGTGGTTCGAGCCGAGTGCCAGCCCACTCTCTTTAGCCCTGGTCACCCCCCGTCCTCGCGCTCCCAGGAGTGCGATCTCATTTTTATTTCATCCTTCATCCTGGTGCGGCCTTGCTTTTCCGAAATTGCCCGGGCAACTCAACTAGTGCCGATTACTAGTATAAATTGGATTTGGTGTCATTTTCCCTCCATCTTCCCCAATTAGCCGCGATCGCCGATGGACCGCGGAGAAGATTTCGGTATGATGGAATTTTCTTAGACTATTGCGCCGATGTAGTGCCTAATGGTCCCCACCACTCCCAAGTCCCTCAGGTTGTATTATGTTTAGTAAATTTTTTTCCTAGCAATTCCCACGAGCCATCCAGGTCCCCACCGGTTGGCCCGAGTCCTGTGTGCAAATTGTGCAATAGAAAGGTGCTTTTCGCCTCTAGTTCTCCCCGGTGATAGACAGTCGAGGCCAATTCGGGAAACATAGTCAGAAGATCGACCCTCTCCGCGTGTTTCGTCCCTTGCTCCTCTGAAGTTTCCCGCCATGGCGACGATAAAAGGAAATTTCCGCTCTTCCTTTCTGTTTTAGCCTTAGGTCCCATGACTCCCAGCACGAGAACCGAGATCCCCAATTTGAGAACTAGGAGCCTGCTGCATTTGCACCCGCCCAGCTTTTTGCCTCTAAAGGAGCTTGCGTTTGGACCCTATCGGATTCTCCCTGCAGTTCAATTTCTTCGTATTGCCCAGCAGGTTTCTTCGGGCTCGCTTCAACCGCTGCCAATTTACAGAGATGGTTCTGGAATCCGGCAAACTTGTGGCAACGACTCGGCTTCTCAGGTGCGGCAGCCGTCCTTCTGACGCACCCCCCCCGTTCTTCTAATTGGCTGACCAGGCGATCCTACATCTTTTTCTTCTCTTTCCCCTCACTCTGTGGGTGAGATAGACTGAAGATGCCTGGCATCCCCCCTTTCTTTCCCCCTTTTCTGCTTTATATCTCGCGGCTATTCAACACCTTTCTCCGCCAGACCTTCGGGCATTTTAAGAAAAACAGTTTCGCCGCAAACAACCGGCTGGCCTTTTTCCTCCCCGTGTCATGAGGATTCCCCTCAAATGATTTGACTATCAGAGAATTCCGTCCGCCCCCCCAATTTCCTCGGCTCACCGAAAAAGACCTTTGAAGCGAAAAGATCGTTTTTAATGAGCTCGTTCAAAATTGATCTCGCCCCCGCTGTTCGTCTTCCCTCCCCGATGCAAGAAAGGTATTTATTGACTGACTGTATAAGACATCTCCCCATCTATTAGCGTTCACACACGCTCAGATTGTTCGATTTCGAGGGCTATCTGTATATAAGCCCTCTTTTCCCCAGAGATTTTTTGTCTCTGTCGACTGACTGTTTCACCCCCTGGCCCCCTGTTCCCCTGGTTGATGCGTATGGAAATCTAAAGAGAACCGTAGTAACTTCGGGACTGGGTGCTGAGGCTACATAGGTTAAATCTGTATTCTCTCTCCCCTGACCTACCGAGAAATAATTAGCTTTTCAAGTAGAGCATCTGTGAGAAAGGTAAACTGTCCTTTGAGTGCCCATTTCTGAGGCTTACAACCAATCGACAGAGAAATACCATCCCCCCCCCCCCCCCCCCCCCCCCCCGGGGGGGGTTGTGTTTGTTTTTTTTTTGGTGTTTTGAAAACGGCACACTATTAGATTAAGGTGAGCGTTCGGAACAACTCCGCAACCCCAGATGAAGCTGGAGAACATCCCCCATCAATCCCGCAATTTGAGCAGTTCGCCTTGCCCTGTGTGACCAGTTGGTAAATTGTTAAGTTTTCTTGATTCACAGAATGAATACGCGACTTCCGTTGCACCTGCTGGCTTGAGCCTGACTACCCCAGAAGAGGGGTGGAATGAATGTAGTATGACAATCTTCCCGCTCACCTCAGCTCCCAGGGCTGACCGCGAGCTCAACATAACAAGTGAGTTTCCGCGGGGGGTTTTGATCTCTACTTATTCGCTCTACCCAACTCCGCCCGTCGGTTTGGGGATGGCGGTACATTACTCTTTCTCCATTAACAGATATCAACAGCGGGCGCCGTAACTAGACCCAATGTATATGCTTTCCCCCTATTTAGAAAGTGAACTTGTTTCTCTGCCTTCCGATGTCGCGTGATAGATGCCCTTCGGCCCGGACAAGAAAACCCTTATTCTAGGCTCTCTCGTCGCATCCCCGGCCACACTCTCTATCCCGACATAAACAGCTCTCTGCAACCATTCAAATTCGTTTTATTCTGCTCACCCCCAACAGGAACGATGGTCCCTTCTTTTTGGTTTATCCCCTCTCCAGCACCTCTTTTTGTTGCGAAGGTGAGAAGAATGGAGCCCCTAGAGAGTCGTTTGTCCGAAGAGTAGTCGTTTAAGCCCGTGATGACCCCACTTCCCGTCCTCCGCCGCCTCGAATCGCTTCGTGCGCGCCCTTTCCTGGAGTTTCTTTCCTCGATTTTCCCCAAACCCTCGTCAGAACCGATAGGATGCGGTTTTTTTGCTTACATTAAATCTTACGTGCTCGTCCTTCCTGGAGGTTTCCCTTCCCTACTTGGCTTTCTTCTAGAGTTGAACAGACGGTGGTTATGAAGCAATGACCCCCTTCACAGGCAAATCCTTATACCCCTTTCCCCCCTGAATGTACCCCCCCCCCCCGATCCTTCCACCGAGCTGACTATTGGTAAAAAATTACCGCAGCCTGAATCCTTCTCAGTCCATTTTAAGCCAGGATGGGGTTGCGACTTGTTGCAAGACCACGTTAAGAATGGCATCACCTTTTTATACCCGAGGTCCAGGAGATTTGTACGGCTGCAACACCCCTCCACCGCATTTCCTTCCCGTAAAAAGGCACTTTCCGGATGCCTCGCGCGCACTTAAGCGTACATTTCTGTTCATCTCCCAGGCTGACATTTGACAACTACGTCTTGGCTGAGCCCCGGGTTGTAAGTTCTGAATTTGATTTATTTTGTCGCGGTCGTTCCTGATTTCAGAGTCCCAGGGCCAGATGCGTGCCAACCGCACCGTTCTAATACGCCTCTTTTCCTTTCTTATTCAGGTTGAAAGAAGTTTCCTCCAAAATTTTCTGTAGGTGTTCCCCCCCCCAAGCTTTATCCATCACGTCACACGTTTTCCGTTTCGGGATTAAAACTCAGACTTAAAGTGTTCGGTATGTCTCGCTCCCTGGGCGCGTCGCACCGGTGAAAACTTGTGGAAGAAGACCTGATAGATCCGTTGTGGCATGAAATATCCACCCCACTTCACGGTCACCTCCGTACTCAGTTCTTGACTGTTGCTGAACTGAATACCCCAATTTAACTCAGGCCGATTAAACAACGCAAAAATTGTCCCTTTGTAGGACTGGCTTTCTCACCCTCGCGACCCAGGAATGGGTGTAATTTCTGAACAAGGATCTGATCTGCCCCCCCCGTGCAGCATCAGCCGATGCAGCGGAATCTTTCACCGATCTGCGCTTCAATTAGTAGAGGATCTACCCTAACGAGAAGGCCCATAGTTTCGCAGATCTTCTCGGTCTTTGAGAAAGTTGCAATACAGTCCCTCTCAACCTCCCCCCTTCCCCCCCCTCCCCCTTCCTTGGTCTTACCCCTCCACTTTTCCCCCCCGTGCCTCCCCTCCCTCCTTCTATCCCGCGACCATCACCTCCCTCACCCCCCCCCCTTATTACCTCCCATCATTCCCCCCCCCTTCCCATCGGGCGGCTTGGCTGGCCGCATTCCCCCGCCCCACTCCGCTCCGTCCCTCACCTTCTCCCTCCCCCCAATCCTCCCCCCCTTCCCTTCCCCTTAACCCCCCTCCGATCCCTGCCCCCCCCCCCCCCGTCTTACCCCCCCCAATTCAACTTTTTACTAAGTCTTGCGGTTTCGTTCCCGAATATAGACCAGCCCTAGCCCAAGACAAAAAATCTTCAAAAATTGTCCTCCCCCGGGAACTTTTTGCATAGGAACACAGTTCCATGAGGCACACTGAATTGCTTTGGAATGACGGAAAATTCAATATGCCAACGTTTCCAACACCTGTCGCTCTTTGTCCCTATCTTCCTTTCGAGGCGTCAAATCTCTAGACAGGCCACGTTCTCTCGTGACCCTAAGTTGGACTCATCGCCACCGGCCGTACTTTTTGCCCCCCCCCCTCTACCTTTCAAATCAGAAAAAATTCCATACCTTTTACATAATATTTCGGACCTCGACAATTCTAAATTTTCGCAACCCCGTCTCTCCCATTCTGTAAACGCAACAGATTTCGGTATAGTGTGCCCTTCCGAGGCGGCGTCGGCAATCACCAACCAGAGATGGAGTCAGTACATTAAGTTCGACGTCCGCCCTGCCCCTTACCATTGGAGAACCGGGAGATTTACGAACTAACCCCTTTTCAACCACAATCCTGGGAGCGTTTGCCCCAAGACCCGCCCTCCTTTGCCCCCCTTGGCGGCCCCGAACCCTGAATATTTTTTTGAACGAGTCTCCCCGTTGTGAATTTACCCCCCCCACAGAATCTGAGAGATTTTTGTCAAGTAGACAGTGCAGGAGGTAGGACAGACACGTTCCCTTCACCCTGGGACTTTCCTTATTGGCGATTCGCTAGTATTTCTCCTATACTTGGTTTGTTTTTGATTATGATCGACCAACTCTGAAAGGCCCATTGAATTCGCCTCCGGACATGACAGCCGGCGTGAACCCGGCAACCCCTCTGCGATTATTTGGCCGACCTATGCGGCTCCCTCAGGATTGATCGCTAGCTATGGTACCCCGTCCCGTACCTTTTCGTTGGAGTGATCCAAGTCTTGCCCGGAGGTAAGGGTTTCCCAGATCTTTCCCAAGGAGTAGTGATGTTTTGTTTGTACCTTCCTTAGATGACAGGGCTGGAGCCGGTTTAGTCCACTAGTTCAGGCCCAGGAGGCAAAAGGAGGCTGGGTTACTCTTAGATTAGTCTCGATCTACGGTCCACGAACAAGCAGTTTCGACGGGCTAAACTTCTGGCATCTCTTCTTGGGTTCGCTACCCTATCCCTTTGAGATGCAGACGCTTAGTGCACGGAATTCCCTTTTCCAGCTCACCCGAATTGCTGCAGACTTCCTTCCCCCCGCATTTTCAAATCTGCTTTTTTCTAATAGACGAGTGGAATGTTTTTTAAACCTTTTCGCCCCAGAAATTCTCTTGGCCCTCCCTCCTCCCAGTGTTGCAAGCTTGTACAGTGATTGGCAATTTTTTTGATTTCCCCCCCCTTCCCTTTCCTATGATGAGAATAGGAACTCGGGTTCCTCCAGCCACGATCGGCGCTCCATGAGGTTCTTTCGGCCTTTCTTTGGCGAATATTCATCCGGACGGGTAGCTTATGGGGTTCTCCTGTTTTCAAAGGCCTACCCCCCCCCCTATCTCGATAATGTAGATATATGCGACAGCGGCTTTCTTTTAGTGATATGAGTGGCAACAATTGAAGCTCGTTCATATATCTCACTCCCCCTTCCAGAGCTCCTAGAGGACCGATGATTGTTCCCCCTGCGTATATCATTTGTTTCCACTATGTACCACCCTCTTTCCTGGTTATTCTCGAGGTTGTCAGCGCCCATAAAGGCAAACGGACCCTTTCGTCTTCCCGTCATTGTCAACATTCTGGTCCGTTGTTTTTGGTACGCCCACCTGCCTTACACAGACTTCGCTTGAATCCGGTGGATTCCATTCCTTTCTAACCGGGAGTGCGGTCCATCCTAACACAGGCCTGGATCCACTGTGCGCTTCATTACCTCCCACCGTTGGACCGAGGACAAGATGCAGTCCTCCCGACAAAATTCAAGTTCGATTTGTTGAACTTGGAACGTGTGTTTAACCCCCATGACAATTCCGCAGTTTAGGCCTTTTCTTTTTCAATGGCCGCGCCCGAAGAGTAATGTTTCATGAGCGAGACGCCTTTGGCTTATGGGCGGGAGACTTGGCTTTACCGAAGGTCCGGGGACAGTACCTGACCTTCGTCCCCATCCGTCATTTTAGAAACATAGCGTTCTTGATGGCCCACTCCTTGCTTTTTCCGTACTTCAGAAACTTTACATGAGAAGGATGTAAACGCAAATTGGTATCTGATGTTTTGAGTTCAGTTCTTGAAGTGAATCCCGATGCCTTTTTCCCTACGTAATCGTTTTTTATTTTTTGAAATCCTAAAATGCACTGGACCGCATAAAAAAGACCTTGCGATGGTTCTGCACCTTCCTTTTTCTTTTTGCCTATAAGCGAGAGAAACATTCCATGTTCCCCTTTAATGTATGCTACGTTCCGGTATGATGTATTGTACTGTGGGGCGTTGTGCCCTAGTGTATACTAGTTGGTACTCTACCTGGGGATTGGTGATAGCCCGGTAAGGACTTTATCGTCGATTCGATCCAAACCTTCTTCTTTCCTTCATTTTAATAATTCAAGTTACTGGCGGCCAGGGCCGAATATCTGGACGTCGAAAATTTAATATATTTGTATAGCCTCTAAGTGTTTACCTTGATTCCTAGGACGCCATGAAACTTTCCTTCCGGCAGGTGAAAGCTGATCTCTCTTGCTGCTTCCTTTCTCTTGGCTACAAATGGAGTGTTCGCACTGATAAATCCTGTAGGAGCCGTCAGCTCTCTTTTTTGCTCCCCCCTTTAGCTTCCCATCTCAACAATTTCTCGGACGATCTCACATCCCCTCCCCCCCTTCTTGTTTTTTGTTTGAGAAAGCCGGTCGCAGTTGGGCCTCAGTTGTGCAACTGGGTTGATGTCGTGATCACACGGGGGGGGTCGGGCCTTGCGAGTGGTTCGCCACGGTCTGCATTAGTAGGTTCTTACATCCTTGTATGGAATAACTTCCCCCCGCGCCTCAATACTCAGATATTGTTACGCGGGAGGAAACTTAGAGAAAGCTTCAACGTTTTTGTTCTGTGCCCGGCTGAAGATTTTTTTCTAGTATTTCTAGCTTCCTCCCTTTAAAGTATGATGATTTATACCTATAGCGCTAGGTTAGGGCATTCTCCTCTTCCTCTCGTCCCCCGCACGTTCCCCTCATACTTTAAAATTGTGTGTGTCGCAGCAGCGACTCGGCCAGCCTGTAGAGGTAATTTCTCTTCGCAGTCCCTTCTGACGAGGAATTCAACCCCCGGCTGGGCTTGGCTCCAGCTAGGTTCTTGACGAAGGAGTAGAATCCTTTTTTCTCATGGTTTATCCAGAAAATACGACCCCCAATGTTCCACAAAGCACTATTAAAACTTTATTCCTTATTCCCTTTTTTTCCCTATTTATGCACTTTTTGTGGGTCTGCCAGTAAAGCGCGACCCGACTCTCAGTGAAGGTTACTTAGTTCCCTTGTTCCCCGTCTCTTGTAAATCCCCCTAATTGGAAAGCCCATTCTTCCAGTAGTGCGGATCCTTCTCCTACCCTTCCTTACGAGCGCGAAGTATTCTGAGGATGTAAATCTTTCTCACAAAGCTTGCGCGTGCTCCCTTACCATCACCCATCTCCTTATAAGTTGTTAAGTAACTGCTCTTCTGTTCGATTCACCCTTTTTCGACCAATTTTTCACCCCCTTTTGTCTCTTTCTGTTGAACCCGTATAGAGTCACGACTCGTCCTTGAGAAGTCTAGAAGCTCCTCTCCCACAATGAGAAATATCCTCACTAGGGCCTGCCCGCTGATTTAGAAGTGCGTCCCGAGGCGCAACTACCCTCCCCCACCTCCTCTAAGGATGGAGCCCCGAGGGCCCGCCCCCCTCAACAACTTTGATGAAATTCTCTTTCCCTCTCTCATTGTACCCCCCTCTCATTTGAAGAAGGATAGTAGACGAATGGGTGCTCCCTTCCTTCTCCTTTTCCCTCTTAGTATCGACGCAGGTTCTTCGTTGTAATTTTCTCACCCCCACGATGGCCAATTCCAGCAGAGTATTATCATGAAATTTTGTCCTTCTGCCCTCCTTTCTTATGTCTTTGTGGGAGGTCACAAGAGCCCGGCTCTTGAAGAGACCGTTACTGG
>Ga0179593_1303555_pt1 | contig 10533 bp, 18 predicted proteins | sample CZODoug2_1_08_16_FD_185931 | JGI IMG/M metagenome (GOLD analysis project Ga0179593, IMG submission 185931) | Vadose zone soil fungal communities from Angelo Coast Range Reserve, California, USA - CZODoug2_1_08_16fungal (PacBio error correction) | ecosystem: Environmental > Terrestrial > Soil >... | reverse complement strand
GGCGCGACGTGCCTGATCTTCTTGTTTGTGTTGCTTTCTGCTATGACTGGAATATTTTTTCCATGTCGAAGTTTTCTCACGGGTTTTGTCATCTCCCCCTTCTCTCCCCCTCCTAGGCTTCATGGGGGCTCCTTCCTCACCCACTTCCCGCCTCTCGTTTTGTTTCGGCGCGCGGCCCTAGCCTAACAATGGTATTTTTCTTTTTCCCCAATTCGTCCATCTCCGCGCCGATAGAGCAGTGCCCTAGGCCTTTTTGCTCGGACCTTGTGAATTTTTTCTTTTCTTCTTTCCTGGCTGCGCGGTTTTTCGCCTTCAACCCTCGCTCGTGCGGCTGCCCTCGTCTCGTTATGACGAGTGTCCCCATGGCAAGTTGCCATTCTTTGCGTCCTGTCGAATTGGTGTTTTGAGAAGTTTGGAGTTTTTGCCGGCAGACCATGCCTGATCTCTCCCCCTTTCTTTGCGCTCCGTCCGACCCCCAATCTTTCCCTTCCGTTCCAATTGCTACCAGCTCAGACGTTCATCTCTGTCCCTTTGAGCGGCGAATCGGACCGTCTTCTCGCTTTTTATTCGCCCCTCAAATATTTCTCCTTGGCACCCCGACTCGCCTTTTTTACGTTTGGTGGAAGCTCCCTCTCAATCTGCCCGGCCACTTCCTCCGGCTCCCTCCGTACTGACTGACCGAGAGTTAGGAAGACGATTCCCTTTGAAACTTTTAATCTCTTTCCTTTCTTTTTTTCCCCCCCTTCCCTCCGGCGCGCAGATGAAGTTTGGTCGATGGGCCCTGCCACCTCCCCGCACGGCGACCTTATCCTCCCTCAGACCCTGATCTTAAAGAACTCTTCATGATCCCCTTTTAAATGATCGATCTCTTTTTTCCTCTTCTCCTGATAACGGCATTTCCCCCAGGAGGCGCTCCTGCTTATTCTCCTCGACCCCCCTGGTTTTGCAGCAAAAGTCACGCAAGCATAGCCAATTGCCTTTTTCACTGGCGATGGCGGACAAGAATCAACTTGACCCACCCCTTTCCGGTCCGAATCCCTGCAGGGTCTCCCCCTTCTTCTCCTACCACTCGGGTGGTTCCAATTTGCTTGTCTCCCTTTTTTTTTTTCTGTGTTATTTTTCCCCTGATCCCTAGACGCCGATTTGATGGCGACTTTACATCCTCCCTATTGCTGAGCCTTCGCCGAAGGAGAGACCCCTACAATTCTGGTGTTTCCTCTCGTCCCTCCCTCTCCGTTTTCAGACTCGACGACCCTGTCTTTTGTACATTTTTTCTTGCATGTCGTACCCTCTTCCGGAGCAACCTCGAAGTCCCCATCAGGGAATCGACGATCTTGACGGATCCGGCGTTCATCGATCTAAAAGTACGGTTTTGTTGATTGCAGATGCCCCCGTCGTCCTTCTTTTCCTTCCTTGTCTCTTTCTTCCCTTAAGCAGATCGTGGAAATAGATTTCCCTAAGTTTCCGCTACAACTGTCTTTTTTTATGATGAATATCCTCCGAGATTTTATTTCTAGGTCGCAAGCACTGACCTCCCCCACTCCAGATATTCTTCCCAGCGCCATGGCCCCTCTATTACTCTTTACCTCTCTTTCTTCGAAGTTTGGAGTTTCATTTGCCTCCCCCCTCTCAGATGTCCTCTTTCCCCCTCATCTGTCCCGTCGTAGAAGTTCTTCGACTCATTGCCGCCCTTGATGAAATTTCCCCTGCTTTTGACATCTCCTTTCCTCTCTTTTCCTTTTTGTTTTTTATAGATGGTCTCGATGACTCATTCTTTAGCTATGCAGGACTATTAATTCCCTCCATGCCCGTCGGACGATGCGTTCCTTCTTTGTGGTTTTTTTGGCCCCGGTTTAGTCTTTCCCCTCTTCTCTTTCCTGATCTTGTATTTCTTTCAGCCCCGACTTTTTTCCCCCTGTTGAACCTAGTAAATAGCGTTACGGTTTTGTTCCTGATGTGGAAACTTCTCAGGTTTAGTCCCAATCCCTTCTCTTTTGGCGCCCATCTTCTCATCTCGGATAACGCGATTTTTTGCTAGAAACCCTCCTCCATTCATTCATATAGACAGTAATCCTCGCCCCCTCGACACGCACCTTTACTTTTCCGAGAGTCTTCCTAAGTAGTACGTACTCCCCCCTTCGATTTGACTCCCTTTTTTGCTTTCCTTTTTCTTCCGTTCTTCTTTTCTGAACATTGACGCCATGTTTTTTCATCTTGTGTCTTCCCGCTTATGAGCGGTTTCCTTCCGAGACCACTGTTGTTTGACTGCCTGTCGGGCTGGAAGGTATTCATCTGATAGGAGGATGTCACACGGCCCTCCTTTTCCCCCCACTCTTGCGTCGAGATCGTCACCCCGACAGCTTCTCCCGGTGCAACCATTTGTCCCCCTCCTTCCAGTTGTTTAGAAGTAAGGGTCCCACTTTGTTTTCCGCCAATTGGGTTTACTTTGACTTCCCCTGGTTTTGCCCTTCACGATAGAAAGTGCCCTTCGGCCATGTCCTCGCCTGTTTTTCCCTTTTCCTTCCAACCCTGGTCTATGATCACCTTCCCCTGCATTGCGGCCTCATTTTTTGTTTTTTTTTTTGACCGTATATTCTCTCCTCTCGGCGCCTTGAGAGATATAGATAATTAATTTGTTCATTCCTGTTGTTTTCCGGTTATATTCCTTTTTTCTTGAGGATCATGCGCATTAGTTTTTTTGTTGCCATCTCGCTATTTGCTTTCTGTTTTTTTTTTTTTTTGTACTCTGAGGACCGTTTTCTCCGCAGCGCGCGGGTCTAGGAAAGATCTCTTGATTTTTATTCTCCCTCTTCCTAATATCGTTTTCCGGCTCACATTTTTTCCATTTGTCCTGGCCGGTCATGCGCGTTTGCTAACAACCCTCTTAATGCTTTTTTCCGCGACTTTCCGGTCGATTCGCCTTTTATTTTAACACCAGCTCCTTCCCCCCTCTCTCAGTACTTCTCCTTCTGACGCGGCGCGATTTTTCCTCTGCTTGCGAATTACAGTCCCTCCGAGTTGCCTTTACCTTGATCGCAGCTCCGACATGGTAGGACTATCTTATATTTTGAGGTGTGGCGCCTCTCCCCACCCTTTGATTAGAATAATTTCAATTGTTTCTTTTCAGCCAGCGTGCGTCTCGGTGTCTCCGCACTTGAAGAGTGGAAGGGGCCGCCACTGCTCTTCGTTAAACAGACATCTGAAGAATGCCGTTATTGCCGGATGCCAATACCTATCCTGTTCTTCTCTCCCTTCAGTCGTGAGCTGGCTGTATTTTTGGATCCCCGTCCTCCATTTTTCGGCGTATTTCCAGCTCAGACTCGGCTCTCTTGGGCGAGGGCGTTTAGGCGGCGACCCTTTTATGGTGTTTCTTATTAGTTTTTTTGTTTCAAGTTGCATTTTTTCAGTGCTCCCCCTTTCTCCCTTTCCCCTTGCTCTTCCCTGGTCCCGATCTTACAATATAATTGCCCGGCGTTTACGGGGCTCTCCGGTCACCAAGCAAACGTCGGCCTTTACTGTAACCCTCGTTCGTTTCCCCTCTTTCTGGCGGCTGGTTGGTCTTTCCTGATCTTATGAGATTCTAGTGTTTTTTGCTCGAGATCAGCCCTCCTCTCCCCTTCCTCTGTCACCCCCTCCTCCAAGATGAAGTCGGTCTGTCGGAGGTTAGCACCCGCTTTGTTTGCTGATTTCTTGCCGTCTAGTCCGGCGTTCCCGTGTCCGCCTTATCTGTTGCCCCCTTTCTGGGTATCGGAACGTAGACTTTTTGTTACTTTATACTGTCTTCAATCAAGATTGTAAGAATAGATATACCCCAGGTTATTGACCAAGGCTTGGTTTTCCCTTCCCCCCACCTTCCCGCCGCGCCAGAGCGCGGCCTTCTTCGGAGACTGCCCCGCGCAAAACTTTTCTGTCCGCTATGATGCCAAACATCGCCAGCGTGACGGCTTCTTCACGCGGGCGTCTGGCCTGGAAACAGGCAATTCCCCTTTGTACCTGTTTTATGAATGCGTGTCGCTCCTTCCCCCTTCTTCTTCAGCTCAGTCGTTTTATCTGCGCGACGCGCTCCCCAGATGAATGATGAACAGGCTCGTGAAATCTTCTGCGTCGTCCTCAAGGGGTTCTGAAGTTTTGACCCCCCTCAACTCCCTCTTCGCCGTGAACCATGTCGATCTTTTCACAAGTCCCCCAACTCGGCTCTCAATTCGACGGCACGCCCCTCCTGTTTCCCGCTTATGAGTCCTGGCGCCCTCTTTCTGCTCCGCTGTTTTTTTTTTTTCCAGCGATAATCCGTTTCCTCTCCGTCCGGCCCTGCTCAGCAGATCTTCCCTTTTTTTGGTTAAGCGTCCGACGCCCATTCTTGCACTGCAAGTTCCTAAGATTTAACTATCGGAAGACGACGGTTTTTTAGCGCCTGCTTTTTTCCTCGCCCCTTCTTCGGGTGTTTCTCTCCCGCAGCCCCGTTTCGGCCCCCCCCCCTCCCTCATAACTTTTTGCGCGCGCTTCGCGCGATGGTTCAGAAAAAACAACGCTCCTCCTGATCCCTCCTCCGACCTGATCTAAATCACCCGCCAGGCTTCTCCCCCCCATGAACTTCTCGAGTAATCTACGGTCCTATGCGCTTTCTTCTTACGTGCATTCCACAGGAGGCGAATGGATAAGTGTCCCCCCCCCCTCCAGAACCCCTTTATCTGTCCCCCGCCCCCTTCTTCCCCTTTTCCTCTGTTTCCTGGATGGCGGCGCGACAGGACCCAGCCAGCCACTGGCGCATAATGCCTCCCTTTTTTTTGCCCCTGTTCCCTGCGAATGACCACTGACTGGTGTCCAATGCGTCGGGATGTCCTGATGTCGGTCATGGGCTATTTCTGACGCCTCTTTCTTTCTCTTTTCCCATCTGCATATCGGCCTGCCCGCCCAGAATTTTTTCTTCAGCGCTTTTGCTGGAAGAGGAGGAATTTTCATTCCCGTTGCAGAACCTCACGTTCTATTGAAGTTTGAAAATTTTTGATCCCCTCCTTTTTCCCCCTTTCTCCAACCGAGTGCACCTTACGGTTCATTCCGCGATGAAGTTGCCCCTGCGTTCCTCCGATCGTCTACCAGGGTCCGTGTCTTTTGTCGAGGACTTCCGGTAGAGGAGTGTTGTACTTTTCGCCTTCTCTGCGCGCCCCCACGTTCTTTTCTCCTGCTGACTTCCTCTTGTGAGATCAATCATCGTCGATACTTCATTCCGTCCTCTGACGTCCCCCGATGTTTCTCCACTTTTTCTACGCCCGTAACTCGACTTTCCTTCCCCAGGTGATTTTCCCCATTCGTGCCCTCTCCCTCCTTTTCTCCGAATTCGAGTTTTTTGAGGTTGCTCACTGACCCCCCTTTGAACCTGACTGTACGCATTTCGGCGATTCGTCGCCGTGCAGTTACTTAAAGCTTCATGCAACCTTCCCCCCATGTGATCGAGTCCCCCTTTCCCCTTCTTTTTCCTCTACCCGTTGTTTTGTTCTTAGATTTTCTCGCGCGCGTTTGAGACTGGCCGGCAGATTTCCTTTCAACGCCCTTTTCTACCCCTACCTGTCGAAGATTTTATGTCGTCCCTTTTCTCAGGTGAAATTCCCTCCTCCTTAATCTTTTCCCGCCGGAGGTTAAGTTGAACTATTCCCCATTTCCCTGGTTAACTAAATAGTAGGTCCTTTCTGCGTGCGCACCTCCTTGCAGGACTTTTCCTTCCCTAGACCGGTCAGTTCCCGGGGATTTTCCTCGTACAAATCTTCTTATTTGATAATCTCTCTTTCCCGAATAGAACCAGAAGGACCCCATTCCCTAACTTACCTTTCCCAAATGGTCCCTCCACGCGACACTACCTTTGTGTAGAGAGAGTTTTTATATCCGTATCAGGAGCTTCCCTTTCTTGATTTTGAGGCTAGGTTGAGACGGGAATCTTTCTTTGTTCGGGGGCGCACTTCACCTTTGTGGACCTTTACTTCTTCTCATGACATTGTCCTACCGAACACCACCCTGCCTCTATCTTTCACCCCCCCCATACCTCTCTCTCCACTTCGTTTGCCCCCCCCCTCCTCTTCGTTCGGTCGCCGCGTTTAGGACCTTCTTTTTTTTCTCGCGACGGCGTGGCTTGCAGGGCCTTCTTCGCTCACGGATGGAAAAGGATACCCTTTCAATCCCTTTTTTCTTCCTCTGATTATTAAAATAACGGCATTGGCACCACTCTCCCCTTTTCCCCGTTTTCCTTCGCAGTAACCGGAAACCGTTTCGGGATGGTTCGCCCATTGTGGATTGTCATTGTTCTTTTCCCCTCCCCCTCCAGTGCCCCTCTCCTACAAATTGTCTTATGGCGTGGCCGTTGCGTCCCCATGTTGGGGTAGTTCGTAACGTAGTTAGAATTTGTTGACCTTTCTTGGAGTCCTTTTTGGCTTTTTGACTATTTATAAGTCCTCTTTTTTTTCTTATTTGAATGGTAGGGTTCGGTTTTTGATTAAGGGGTGATTGGGTCTTTCTTCCCCCTGTTTTTTTTTTTTTTTCACATTTCCCTCTTTCCTTCTTCCCGGTAGTCCTCGATAGTTTCTTTCTTAATCGAGTCTTGTATGAAGCCTTTGCGAGACTCTGCGTTTTCTCCGTTTTTGTGAGGAAGAGTGCAGTTGGCACTGTCTTGGCCTCGCCTCCCCCCAAAAGCGGATTTCCCATCTCTGACGCCCCGTGTCGGGCTTCTTCTCGGGACCTCTACTCTCACCCCTCTGAGTAATTGGGACGTTGATGCCGTCCTCCCCTTCGTCGATTGTACCATTAGTGGACGATGCATTAGTTTTTTGCATTGGCCGAAGCCCTCTGTTGTTGCCAGCGCTCATCTCGACAGGTTTCGCGTCATTCCTTTTTTTCTCTTTCTTCCTAGCGCTCAAAACTGAGGCCGACGTGAAGAATTTTCACTTCCTTTCTTGTAATTAAGATTTTTTTCAGTTTCGTCGCGTGGGTTGGTTTGCGTTTGCGCCCCTCTCTCCCCTTCTGCGCCGTATTCACAGGACGTTTTAGTGAAGATTCCCCCCTTTTCCCTTTTTTGCCTTCCAAGAAAGGCCAGGATCATGGCGTTCCGATGCTCTTCTTTCCCCTCTTGTTTTAAATATCCTTTCTTGGTTAGTTTCTTCTCCTCTCTGGGCAGCGTGCGCAGTTTTGATTTCTTCCCTCAATCATGGCATTGGTGTCCCGTTTTGGATGGAGGCGCTCGCGGACTGGTTTCACTTTTCCATCCATTCAGTCCACGTGTTGATCCCCCCTCTCATCCCTCTCCATATCAGGTCCCGCGTACTCCGTTTTGAAGGTTTTCAAGCCAACGTTGTCCCCTCGTCCGACCCTCACTCTTTCGGGCTTTTTTCTTCTTGATCTCGCGGATGATTCTTTTTCCCTCCTCCGTTGTTGTTGTTTTTCTTCTTTGATCAGAGCAGTCTCTTTCGACTGACACGCCGCCAAGCTGTTTCCTTCCTTCGGTCGGTTATTCCCCTCTTTTTTTCTTGCGTCGAGGCCCGGCTTTCTCCTTTCTGATTCTTTTTTTGTGTCCTTACTCGCTGTTTTTCCCCTCCATGTCTTTCACTGAAAGCATCGGGTTCCGCATCGAATACCCCACCTTCCTCTATGAAGATCCCCCGGAAATGACTCTGTAGCCAGCCTCACCGTCTGCCCCGCTCGCTTTCCCTTTCTCTTTCTTCCTCCTCCGGAAAAAAATGGACGGTTTTAAAAAATTTTCGCACGCTTTGCCTCCTGCCCCGTGCACGCCGAATTGATGGAAGTTCTTGAAAGTTTACCAGGTGCATCTGTTCTGGTCTTTTCCAGGAGAGACGATTCAGGTACCCTTTTTTTAATAGTCGCTTTTCTTTTTTCTTCTCCTCGGCGCTTCTGATCCTGATGTCCAGGGCCGTGAGTTCCCCTTTCTGTCGTCTTGCAGAAAGGTTTTGAGGCTTCCGACTCCCCTTCGAAAATTTCCGAGTAGACATCACCCTGGTATAGCTGAGTATTGACAATTTTCTTTCCCCCACATTCCTCGGCACGCCAAGAAGGGTCAGCGCTTTTTCTGCCGGCTTCTTTCGAATTCTCTTCCCCTCTGATTCCCTCGCTTCAATCCCGTCAGCTCTGCATTTACCCCTTTTGTGCCTTTTCCTTCTCTGGGGTGCATCGCCGCCTTTCACAACTTTTTTGCCGTTCCACTCCTCTCTCCGAGCCGGTGAGAGCCGATTGATTCTCTGCAGCTGCCCTTCCTTATTCTGCTTTGCCTACTTAGGATTGACACCTCATCCCTCTTCTTCGCGTCTCTGAGCCGCGATGGACAAGTCAAACCGCAACCGGGCCTTGATCCTCCCCTGCTACCCCATTATAACAACGCCCCCCGCAGCTTCTTACCCCCCTGTACCATTTTATTGCTCATACCTTTTCCTGCCCCCCTAGGGCTCTGATCCGGCATGTCAAATTTTTTTCCTTTGCTAGTGTACATCATTCCCCCCTGGGTTTCTGCACGGAAAGAACTGCTAGTCCCTGGCTTTTTCATGGCCCGTGGCGCCCCCTCCCATTACAAGATCAGAGTGTTTGAATAAGTTCTTTTCTTTTCTTCCCCTCTTCGAAGACAACTGACGGTTCTGGTTTAGCCTTCGTGTCTTCTTGGGACCTGATCGCTCCTTCTTTATGTAGAAAGTGGAAACGAATTAGCTTTCGCGCCCTGCCACGTCTCTTTCCGACCCCTCTGCAGGGGGCGTTGGTTTCGTCTCTTTGGTCTCCCTGTCCCCGTCAATTCTTACAGACCATGGCGGCATTGTGTCTAACAACTTTTCTGCCCAACTATCTCCCCCCACGTCTGATTTCATGCGAGATTCTTCTCCGGCGTTCATTCCCCTATAACCTTCCAGGCGTGTCCTCCGTTTTTTGTCTTTTCTCCCTTCCCTTCTCTTCTTCTTCGTTTTTATTTCCTCGCCTCTCGGTCTCCGCGCTTAATCCTCTGTGCGCGACAAACGTTTTTCCCCATGATGACGTTTCATCCTGGCCGAGATTTCTGGTTCTCAATCCTTCCCTTCCGCCCCCGTACCGCAGATTTATCTAAAGGGTTTTTTATCCCCTTGAATCTTTTTTAGCCCTCCTTCGAAGGGAGAGAGTTTTCATGTTCCTACACTAATCAGACGGGACTGCATCCCCTCCATTTTCCTTGCCCGCGCCTTTTTGAATGACCTCCTTCCCCCTTTTCTTCCCCGCGCTCGGAGTCCATCTTTGCTTCTTTTCCTCCACTTTTTTTTGAGCTCATGTTCCTCTCGAGAGTTATCATGTTCGGCAAGCTGTCCTTCGAACTGTCCCTTCCCTCTCTTTCCCGGGCGGATTCGTGGCTTCTGTCCTTTTAGGCCATTTTTTCCCCCACTTCTTCCTAGTCTATAGTGGCTTTCGCTTGACCCTATGTTGCCCTTACATGTTGAACCCGCACCCTCTGCGTATTTCATTCTTTGGCGACATTAAGAATCTATTTTGTCCCCAGTTTCTCCTGTTTTGTCCCTACATTCTTCACTCTTATACCGCGATCGTTTTATGAATAGAACTTCCCGACAGCTTCAACCCTCGACTCCTTTTTTCCCCTCCCCCAACCGCGACACGTTATCTCGCTTTTTATCCGGATTCTCTATTTCCGAAAGCATTCTTTTTTTATCCTGTTGCGCCGTTTTAAGGCTTTTTCTGAACCCTTTTAGGTTTCATTCCTTGGAGTTTTCTTCCCCTTCTTTCTCTTTCCGCGCGGCCAGCCCCTGCTAGGTTTGCCTTTTCCGGGCATGTCTCGCTAGAGAATGGAAACACGGTCGCAAATCACCCCTGGCCGGGTTGATCTTTCTTTCCAATCCTTTTTCTCCGGCACCCATTTTCCCCCCCTTTTTCCTTCTTCGCGTACGGGGCAAACTTGAGTTTTATTTGCTGGAAGTCTTTTTCCGTCGCGCCTCAATTTTCCCCCTTGCCCTTCCTACATGTCCGAGCTGGCGTGGCTGTTGAGTAAACCTGTTTTGTGCCCCCTAAGCAATACGTACTATTTTCTCCTTTTTCGATCGCCCTCCGTCGCTGATTATAATACAGATCATTTCTTTTTTGATCGGAATGGCGTTTTTCCTGTTTTCCAGGTCTTTTTGAGGATATGTGCCGGGTTTCGTTTTTGTGTCTTTCCATTTTTCGTCTCTGCGCGTCTTTCCCCGATGGGCTTTTAAGCATTGCGTTGTCCTCTTGCCCCGTCTATATTGAGCGGCAAGCCCTAGCAGAGTCCATCTCGGCTTCTTTTATCTCCTGTAGGAATCCGGGTTCTTTCTTCGTTTTCCACCCACTTTCATTCTGCTGCGCGTTAGTCCCTAGAGCTCAAGGCCTCGCGAACAAAAAAGTCTCTCCGATCGACTTTCAAAAGTCCCCCCCTCGCTCCTTCCTTTTTTAATCATTCGGCATGACTCGCCCCTATTTTTTGAGGATCTCCTCTGCTCTTTCATTCTCGGCGTTCTTGATTTTCTCCTTGCCTTTGCACAAAATTGCGGCCTG
>Ga0179593_1635633_pt1 | contig 10534 bp, 11 predicted proteins | sample CZODoug2_1_08_16_FD_185931 | JGI IMG/M metagenome (GOLD analysis project Ga0179593, IMG submission 185931) | Vadose zone soil fungal communities from Angelo Coast Range Reserve, California, USA - CZODoug2_1_08_16fungal (PacBio error correction) | ecosystem: Environmental > Terrestrial > Soil >... | reverse complement strand
CATCCTTCAAATCAATTTCTTTTTTCTTCGGCATGCCCTTTCCCCTGAAGGCGCGTCTATCCTTCCTCTTTTTCCGATTTCAATGAGATGCCCCAAAATTGCCAAGAAGTCCCCTTTTTTGCGGGACTGCAAGATGAACCTGGTATTCCTGGAGGTATGCTCTTCTAATCGGTAGCTCAATTTTCCCTATTTTCTTCTTCCTTAATCAAGGCTTTGGAGTCGTGGAAGGCTCTCTAAGATGATAGCTGAGTATTTCTTTTTTTCTGCGCTTCGATGTTTTCCCGCCAACAATGGAAAGCACATTTCTCCCGATAAGGATTCGGTTTGATTCTCTTAGCCGTCGTTTCTCCTCTTTACTTCGCCTGTGGGTTTGGTAGAAAGCCGCTTTTTACTCGGCCTTCAGGTATTGGTTACCGAGTGCGCGCTCGGTATTGTTCGATTTGATGGACCTCGTTGCGGCTCGCTTCGCCCTTTTTTCCCCAATCATGGTCGTTACCGATGTCAGATTTTCCCCATTTTCGATGGTTGAATCTTTTTAGTTCACGACACGCCTGGGATCTTTGTGTTTTGAAAAACCTTCGCCCCTCTTCCATTGGGCAGGCCTTTCCTTATTCAAAGCTTTTTTTTTATAGCCCATCGTAGTATTGCCTCTCTTCACCGTTCTTTGCCGCTCGAACTGCGCAGTACACACCCTGCATGGCCTTTTAAGGTTTTTTATTCTTGATGCCGCTTAGACTCCTTCTCCACGGTAAACTGGCGGATCTCCCTTTTTTCATTTCTTTTGAGAATCTGTCGACGAAAAGGAAACGTTCCAGCGGTTTTTCTCAATCCTCTGAAAGCCTGGTTTTTCAGATCTCCCCCCTTCCCCAAATACCTTCGGCACGCGGTGTGATTCTCACCGCGACAAAGCAGTCCATGGCCCGTTTCATGGGGCCTGATTTTTCTGGTGGTCGATGTTGGATCCTGCGTTGGCTGACTTGCCCCTCCTCTTCCCCCTTGGCACAGCGTTGCGTCCCATCTAACCCCTTTCCTTCAACGGGAAAAAATCATCGAGCATTTTAATCCCCCCCTGAGCCGGCTGGTTTCCTTGACCCAGCGCCATCAGAATCGACGCTTCTTCGTTTTATCTCCCCTGCGACAATCATCTACTTGAAGTCAGCCTGCGCGCATGTTGTCTTTTACCCACGCGTATAGTGAAGGGTTTTCCCCCATCACCGCTTTTGGTCATCTTCCATTTCATTGGTGGAAAAACCCATGCTAATACCGCTCTCCCTCGGGAATTTCTTTGCCCCCTTCTCATCCTAAGACAGCCAGGTCCGCTCCCCCACCTTTTCGCTCCATCGGGGATCTGACCCCTGTGAAATCGCGCCTGCTGCGCCAACAATCCGCAAAACCACCTTCCCCCCCGATACAGGAATTCGCACTTTCCTGTTTCGTTAAGGACTTACGTAACGCTCAGACCCTCTTATTTTTTTCGCGATAAGATTCCTTTTCCTGCCAAGACTAATTAGGAGGGCGTTTGTTATTCTCCTTTACAAGATTGCCGGCCGCCCTCTTCCGGACTTGGCAGGCACGGCCTGAGAGCGTGACCCTTCCCCACCCCTTCTATGGAATCATCTGACTTTTTTATTGTGTAAGTTCGTCTTTCCTGATGGCCAGCGAGCCTTTTTTAAGCATGGACGTCCATTTGTCATGGCTTTCCCCCGACGGGCTGTTCTTTTTGCAGGGAAGGAGTCCGTAAACTCAGATTCGATCTTTTGGTAGGCTTCCTTGCAGGATTCACGTTACCCACTCTGGCTCTCCCTCTTTCTCTTCCCTACGTTGTGGTTCTGCAATTCTGTTGAACTACCTTCAAGGACGAACGCCCTCCCCCAACAGTTCTCCTTCCCCTAGACATGGACAACTCCCCCCAACAGCCGGTTCCGTCTTTCTCTCTCCCATTTACCCAGACGGAACCGCTAGAGTGGCCCCTCTGACCGCGTCCCTTCACCCCCCCAAAAGTGACACCCTTTTTTTCCTAACGAAACTTTTGAGTTTTCAGGCAAGTCGCTCCGCCTTTCTGCAGGAAACGACGGCCGCCGGGCTATTTTACTTCTTTCCCACCCAAGCAGAGAAGCATTTTTTTTTTCCCTATCCCAAGGTGAGCGCGCATTGAAGGTCTGCGTTAAAGTTCTTGAAGCTTACTTCAAGGAACTCACTTTGCGACCTCCATGGCTGCCTTTTCAGGTAAACTGTTTTTCTTATATTGGAGCTCTCCCCCTTAATCCCCGATCCGCCGATGGCGCTTGCTGTTCCGGACCTGTTTTCTAGTTTAGCGCACTTCCCAGGTTTCCCCCCCAAACCACCTTTCCCTCGTCTTTTCGCGCGCTGGGGCGCGCAGTGGGTGTCCCGTGCTGCGATGGACCCCGTCCGGTGTGTGCATAAGGCGCCTTTGTCACGTATTCGGGAACCCACACCCCCCCGCGTTGTATCCTCAGCCCGACAACGCCCCCCCCGAAAGGCGCACCGCTGATTTTCAGTATGCAGCCCCAAACCACATCCCTAGGTCGACGAAGCGTAGCGTCGTCCAACTTCTCCTTTTTCGTTCTCACCAGCGATAATCCCGTTCCTAGTTTCTGGTGATGTCCACACTTCCGCTTTAATTCCGCATCCGACAATGGTTCCTTTTTGACCGTGTTTGCACCTTGTTTGTCAGCTTTTCCCCAAGCCCAAGCAACGAGGAATTCCCCCCCCCTACTAACACCAAACACCCATCCTTCCCCTGAAGATTTCTGAGACGCCACAAAACTTGGTTTCGAGAACGGATGTCCCTTTTGTTCATTAAGTTGAATACGTTTTTCCTAAGGGTTCTTTTCGTAGGAAATTAAAAGGGACAACACGATTGCGCGATTCCCAAGTCTCATTTCCCTCCAACGGGGAGTCACGGGTTCTTGACATCCCGTTACATTTTTCGACCTCCCCCCCGGGCGGCATAAGATCCGATCTAACCAATAGTTCTTGAAAGGAAAGTGAGTTTGTTTCCTCCTTGAAATTGCGGACTCTTCCAATTTACGCTCCCCCAGATGCTTCAGCACCATTTTTAATATTCCAGACGGGTCCGGCCGTTCCCTTGAGGCGCCGATTGTTCGTTCTTTACAATTTCACCTTCCGGCCTGGTTTGTCCCTCATGAAACCGGTCCACCCCCATCGGAAACTTTCTCATGTGGGACCTTGTACCTGGGAATGATTTGCCTCGCGACGTCAACGTAGCAAGCAAAAGCGACCACGACCATTCAAAAATAAACTTAAGCCGCCCTCCCCTTTTTCCCCACGCCAAAGATTCTTAGAAGGTTCGGGCCGCACAGCCTTCGTCCCCCCTCCCACCTGCTCACGGGCCAGGTTCCGAAGGAAGAGTCTTCCCCGGATCGCCCTCCCCAGAAGTGAATTTCCCTTTTTATTTTTTTGAGGACATAGCCCATGGCCCCCCCTCACCCAATTCGCGATTCCTCTGTCCAGTACACTTCCATCCCGCTCCGTTTCGCTGAAAACTGGAAGGGTCCCCCTTTTTTCAAGTAACCCGCTTCCGGCTATACTTTGGCATGTTTGCCCCCCAGCGAAAGCGCTGCTTTGAACTTTTTTACGACTTTTTTTGCCCCCCCCCCTAGATAATTCTCAGGCGGAATCTTGTGACTTTTTAGCCTCTGGCAAGGGAAAAAAGAATTCTTGACGCCCTCTTGCATCTTTCTCTTTCCCTCCCACTTTGTTTCTTTCCCTTCCTTAGTTGAGGAGCCTTTTTCTTGTCTTTCCTTGAGCTCACTTCTTTTTTTTTTTTTCTTTCAGAGGAAATGAAGGATTCCATATCTGCCCGATGTCCCCTATGCCTTTTAATCCTGACAAGAGCTTAAGAGGATTTATGCATAGGCGATTTGTTACCTCTTGGCTGCCCTTTTGAAAGGAGTAAGCCGGTTCTTTCTTTTTCTTTTGAGTCGTCATGAGCAGAGAAGAGCTTAGTTGAATCTCTTTTTTAAAGAGTTTTCTTTTCTCTGTGCCCAACAACTAATTGTTTTTGAGATGATGCAGGTTTCAGGTGAGGACTGCCTCCCTGGTCAGGGTTCTTCTCTGATCGAATGTGGGTTTTGCTTCTAAGATTTCTGCTAACTTCTATAAGGCTATTCCTTCCTCGTATGCGTCTTCCGGTTGTAGGTAGTACGTGACTTCAGAGCCGGCACGTCCCCTCCCACTTTTCATGCAAGGTTCCTTTTCTCTCTCGGTTCCATTTTCGAGGGTCTATTCTTTGCCTGATCACTCACTCTTTTTGTAATGTTTCTGGGAAACCGCTCTCCCCTTCTTAATTGGCGCCTCTTGTTATTCCCCTCATTTGTCTTGCCTGAATAGATTCTCTCCCGGCCAGTAGGAAAAGTTTTCCGCTCCCTCTGCTGCTGCGAGCAAAATCTTTTCGTTTTTTCGGTGATTCCTCCACTCAGAATTAAAGGCACGTGTGACTCCGTTCCCGTTTTTTACGTCCCCGGTTTTACGATAAAGATTTTGCGCTCGATTTTCCCTTTTTTAAAGTCCAGCGGTTTCCTCACTGCTCTACTTGAACGAACTTTCCTTTCCCCCTTTACGTCCTCCAGCCTTTGAGAGCCATTGCGCGAAAAAGCCGAATTTGTTTCTGATCCTCCCTTGGCCCTTCTTTTTAAGTGGTGTGGAGATAGTCCTTTTCCTTTTTTTTTTCCTATTTGTGTCCAGATTTCCAGTTTCCATAACCAAGGGGCACCCCGTTGAACCATTCACCCCATTTTGTTGCGCGCACCCCCTGAACCCTATCGACTGTCCACGCTGTGAAGCGGAAATAGCTTCTTCCCCTTGTAGTACGCTTTCCTCACGAACCGCCTGTCCGAAATAACCTCGACTTTTTATGAGACACCTTCCTTTGCTTTTTTTTTTTTCTCTCTACTCTTCGTCCTTCTCCCCAAAGCTTTGGTAATATTGCAGCCCTGGTGGACCACACCCCCTTTAAGTCTCGAGATCACCGCTCTTTGTGGATAGCTTCTAGACGCCGACGAACTCGTAAATCCGCTCTTTAAACCCTTTCTTCGTCCCGACTTCGCCCCCTATCATCACACCCTTCCCGAACGTGACGGTATTTTTTACAGTTTCCCGGTTGGTGTTGTTTTTTTTTTTCCTGAGTGCGCATACACCGTACTCTCTGACTTTGTTGCGCTTTTTACGCATGGCCTTCTCCTAACTCCCCTTCGTTCTTTGGGCTCCCCCCCGGACCCCCTCTCCTTCCTCCCGGACTTGCATTCAAGCGCGTCCCAGAGACGATTCCAGCGCAAACATGGTTTAGCGTAAGTACTTTGGTTGGTACGGTCTCTTTTAACCCCTTTTTCCATTCTCCCGGACGCCCGGTATTACCTTTTGTACCCTGGAATGGAAGGCGCACGCTTTTTTTGTTTTTTTCGGTCTTTAAGTAAAACATCTTTGCCTTTTCGGTGGCTTTGGTGGTGATTTGTTCACCAAACCCAAACTTGGAAGTGGAGCTTCTCTCTCCCCTTCGTATTGTTGAAGTTTTCGTCTATAAACGTCTTGAATCTGCCCAGGCCAATTCCACCGTGAATCTTCCCTCCGGAAGATGGACCCGCGCCCTACTGAGTGAGACTTAAATTTCCCCTACCGTCCTTAGCATGCTTTCCCCGGATCGTGGTTTTCTTACTCTGAGACGACTACCCCTCCAATTTGCTTCCTTTCCAAACACTTTTTCTTCCGGGAATGTTTTCCTATTTTCGGACATCTCAGCCCACGTCGCTGCCCGTCCGGTCTTTTCCTGCGTGTTCGCGTGCAACAGAGACCGAATGGTTCCTTTTTCTTGAATTCCCCGTCCCATCTCCAACAATTGAAGTCTCACGTTTTGAGCCGCATTCCGCAGCCAAACCCCCGTTGACTTTTTTCTGGAGAGTAACGGGGCGTTCTTTCGAGATCCCGGCAGGTTTGACCCCCGTGGGCATCTCCGCGTTGCTTGCGTTTTCATGCCTGGCGTCTTTAGCTTTTTTACACCCTAAATGACCCTGTTCTCTCTCCTTTTTTGGATCTAGTGGCACAGTGCTTCTTATGTCCCAAGGTGATGTTTTGTTTTCCGCTTTCACTTCTTTCGTATGTTTACAAACTTTTCTCCGAAGCTGTCCGTCGATTTTTCGCATTGGGCTTTGACCGAACCAAAAAAAAAAAACAACTTTCTTTCTCCTTAACGTAGGCGAGGATGCCCCTTCCCCTCCCCCCTAGTACTGCCGGTGTGTTTTTTCCAAAGCGCGAGATGTTTTTTTCCATTTTGCTCTGGTTTCTTCCCCCCTTGTCCCCAGTTTTATGCAACCTCAAACTTAGACGCTTCACACTCTTTTTGAGACCCCACCGATCATTCCGCCGCGTGGCCCTTTAGCCGCCCACCCCCTTGTTTTTCGCGCAAGCTCCCGCCTTCCTTTAAAGTGAACGGTCCCTTTCTTCAAGACCACGGGCTTTCTGTCTTCCCCCCAAATTTTACCCATGCTTCACATCGTTTATGCAGATGCGCACTTTCTCCGGCCATAAAAACTTTGTTTCCATCCACTCCAGTGGAGACTTGCCCCCCTGGCGGAATTCCCCACTTCCTTCCCCTTTCCTGAAAGGCATCGGGTCCTCCCCGCGCTGCCATTTCTAAGAACTCAGAGCCCCGCCAAGATGCTCCCCCCAGCCCTCTAAATCCTTTTTGATTCCTCCTTGTTTTTTGCCAATTTACGAATGGGCGACTCGTTTTTTCAAATTCTCAGGCCCTTTTTGCCCATTGCGTTTTGTACTCTGTCCCCTCTTGCCCAACCATAGGAACCTCCGATATGTGAAATCTGTCTGGTACCTGGCTGGAAGGCTTCTAGTAAGATCTTCCAAATTCCTCCAAACGACATCAAGGACCCGCGCCCCCCCCTCCTTCACCCGGAATGACCGGGTGGCTCCCTCTTCAACCACAGGCGAGTTTTCCCTTCGACGGCGGAGACGGGTCCGCCCTAAAAACACCCGAATCCCCCCCCCGTCCCTCGCTGGCTGTAGTTTGTTGTTCGCCTCGACCCTTTCAGGCCCTCTTAAAACTCACTGTCCACGTATCTCGCCCGGTCCCAGAATGGCTGTACTTTGCCACCCCTTCCCCATGCAGGGAAGTCGTACGATTTCATCCTTACATTCTTTGAAAATCTGGGCTGGTCTGAAGAATCTCTCTTTCCCCTGCTTTTGACTTTCGCTTTGCACCCCTCTTCGTCATATTTATGCGCGAGTTTCTTCCCATTACCAGCATCAGCCGGCCAATCCTTTTGTCCTTTTCCCCTCCACTAAGTTGTGTTGTTGTTTCGACTCCCCAGTTGCAAGTTGCCCTGCCAATGATTCTTCCTTCTTTCTCATCTCATCAAGAGCCTTACGAAGGAACTGCTCCTGAGCACAAACCATCTCTTTAGTCACGCCTCGATGCGATGCAGACTTCATGCTTTTCCCCCGAGTCTATGCGAATCGCTCCCCCTTCAATTTTTTTCCAATCCAGGCATGAAGTTCCCCGGACGGCGTGCTCGGTCCGGGCGCTTTATGAGCAGAAATCTTTTCCTGAATCTCGGTGCCTGTCTTCTTGTGCGCCAACAAAGACATCTTCTCCTCCACTTAGGCGGTTTTTTGATTGCTTTCCGCCGGGAGGTTTTTCTTCCTCTGGGGGTTTTTTTTTCGAAGCATTTTTTTAGACCTTATAAGGCTTCGATTTCCGCCGCTTTGAGCGCGTCCCCCCCCCCCTTCTTTTTCTTGTATGTAGACTTTGATGTACTTTCTGTTGTCCTGCGCTCGCGCTAACCTTAACCATGCCATTTAAAGATGTTCCCAGCACTGTTTTTACGGATCCACGAACCTTCATGCGCGCCTCTACTTTCGGTAAAAGAACGCTTTACCAGCGGAAATTGCCCAGCGTTGCCCTTTTGAATACCAAAGACTTGATACTGCTCATAGCCTTTAAAGTTACGGACCCTTGCCAAGCGCTCCCCCCCCCTTCGCGCGTTTTTTGCTTTGCCCCCACCCTTTCAGGACCCACCCTGTGTTCCCCTCTTTATGCCGCAAGGGTGGGCCGGCGTTTTAGTGGATCAGTTCCCTTTCACGTTTTAATTTCCGTCTCCTCGGTGTATTTTTTTTCTTCCCAGGAGACTTTTTTTTTTTTCCCGAAATTTTCGACCTTGATCCCTCCGATACAAATCAGAAAGGGTGGAGTCGCTCTTCCCTCCTTTTTGGCTTTCTGTCCCCTTGTTGAGTATTTTCTACCCTTTTTCATTCCGAGTTGCTGTTCTCTTTGCGATATGTTGCCACACCCTTGCGGCAACAGCGTTTACCTTTTCAGCAACCCCTTTTGCGGCGCCCCAACCTTGCACCATATTTCCTTCATACACAAAGAGCTTTCTCTCCCTCGCTGGTGAAGCTTTCCATCTTTGCCTCCCTTAGATGGCTCCGTTTATTAGGTAATATTCGCACCCTTTCACATATCCCCACGGTGCGCATGGCCAGCTCTTTCCCGGCATTTTTTTTCCCCCTCTTACGAATCTCGCAGTCCCCCATTCCCCCAAAATAAACGCGGCCTTTCACCACAACTGCTCCCCAACGAGCGTTCCGTTCCCTCTTTGTAAAATGAGTCGCTATCGACTCCTGAACCTCTTAAGCAGCCCAATTTTTTCCTTGAAACCCTGTTTCATTCCGGTCACAGCGCCTACCCTATATTCCCCCCTTTACGACCGCGCCAGGAATCGTTGCCCCAGTTTCGGTGGCTGTAGTGTAGTGACGGGCTGAACCTCGTTAAGACTATTCGTTGTTCTGCGCAGATGCCCTGGCCTTCCAGAAGACCCATGGCTCGCGTAATCGAATTCTGAAACGCAGGCAGCGCATTTTTTAAGCCTCACGGATTTTTAGCCGGAAGCTAAGTCCAAAAGGTCTTTCTTTCCCCTGGAAAGTGGTGGTCTCACGGCTTTTTCTTAGTTTCCTAGGAACCTTCCGTAGCATCTAAGTCCGTCTTGTCTGGCCTCACGGCTCCCTCGGTTAAGGTCTTGTCTTCTTTCCCCAGAGGGCCTCCGACCTCCCGAGTCACTCGGCTTTCCCGAGTGGGGCCGATTGGCTCACTTCAACTTTTTAGTCTTCCTATTCCTCGTGTTTTCTGCTCGATAACCTCTGGTTTTCTTGAATCTTGCCTGGCCTCCCCCTGCCATTCAAAAACTGTCCGGTTCCCCGCAGGAACTGGCCAACAGAATGCCAAACCCTCCCGGATTCCGCTTTTTTTTCCCCATTTACAATGATGCGGTCGGGATACTGTCTTGACCGTCTCCAGACGACCCCTTCACTTCTTGACCGTACCACAGATTTGGAGCCTTTTTCAATCGTTCCTTCCTTCTTGCCCCCCGAGTTTTTAGACGGCCTGGGCATCTATTGCGTGTTTTACCCCGATTTTTCCCCCCCGTACCAAACTGCAGCTTCCTTGGTTGGTAGTTTCGGACCGCTGCAGCTGAATGAGGTTCGTCGTTATTCCCGTGACGCATCCGCTTACAGACTTTCTTCCCTTTGCCATTTTGCGTTCGTTCCTTGTTTGCCGTCTTTTGAAGGGGAAGTTAATATCCCCTATTGTTGAGTTTACGGACCTTTTTCCCTTACTCCCCCGTTCCTTTTGATCCCCCCATACCTGACCTTTCGCTTTTTGGTGATTTTGTGGCCAATGGATTGATTGCATGTGATGGGTGGATCATCTGTGTTCACTATATTCTTCGTTTCTTCCTAGTCCAAAATGCAGGTCGCTCCGCCTTCCGCGCACCTTATAGCTAGTGGTTCTTTACGCGTCCTGTTCAACTCATATGCTCCGTTCCCCCAGCTATTACAGCTTTTCTTGTGATGAACAATTCCTTACTGTTGAGTCTCGCCCCTTTGACTCTTTTCTTTCAACCACGTCCGTCCTAAACATCTCTTGCACCCAAGAACTCGGCATTCGTAGATCCCTTTTCCCACCTACTCATGCAGACATGCCATCCTTTCCCTGAGCCCCGCCCCCCATTAACTTCTCCCCCTTCCCTAAATCACCTTTCTTTTTAAGTGAAGTCAGACGCCCCCTGTTTTCGCGTCGGCCCCCTTTCCTCAACTCTGGAAATTTCAATGCGGCTCTTCCCGAAGATTCCCCGTTTACCTCCAAGGGACGGACCTTCCTTTTGAATTAGGCTGACATCGGCGGGCAAACTTTCTTCCAAAGAGATCCCCGAACATCCTGAAGCAAGTCGGGTTGTCTTACGCGCGGCAGTTATTGGAGACCATGCAAGCCCATTCGCTACTTCGAGTTAGTTTTTATAAAAGTTTCCTCTTCGAGGGCGGCGTGGCCCCAGTTGACATTTTGCGAGCGTTCTTTTACGACCCCCCCGCGACTCGCCCCAATTTTTTGATCACCGCACTGTTCCCCCCCTGAAAAATCTTTTCCTTTCTCTGGTGACATCTGTAATGGGCACTTTCATTTTTTTTTTCGCGCGGACTCTCAAAGAGG
>Ga0179593_1563611_pt1 | contig 10534 bp, 11 predicted proteins | sample CZODoug2_1_08_16_FD_185931 | JGI IMG/M metagenome (GOLD analysis project Ga0179593, IMG submission 185931) | Vadose zone soil fungal communities from Angelo Coast Range Reserve, California, USA - CZODoug2_1_08_16fungal (PacBio error correction) | ecosystem: Environmental > Terrestrial > Soil >... | reverse complement strand
TCTCGGGGGTTTCTAAGACTTTTTGACCTCCGGTGCTGATTTTCTTTCAATGACTCTCCTTTTTGGCCAAGTGACTTTTTCCCTAATAATTTCTTGGCTTCTTTTCGTAAATAGACTCCCTTCAGCGTGACCCCTTACATGCCCCCTCCCCTTTTCTCCCTTATTCGCATCGATGTCTCACTTTGATTGACCGCTGGAGCAGTGGGAAGACCACCCATCATTTATTAACTAGTTTGCCTCAGTGGCGTCTTTCCCTCCCTGGAGGCCTTTCCTCTCCTACCTCTCGCGAAACTAGAGCATTTCTTCGGCGATCCTTGCGCGCCAATGTCGATCGGGATCTCCGTGCGATGGAGTTGCCTCTCGCTTTCAGCCCCCTCCACTCAGCGATGCGTTGTGAGCCTCTGTCGGCAGGAATTGATCGCCGTAAAGCACCGAGCCCACCATCCGTGTCTGCGCTCCTTTTCTCGATTCATGTACTTCCCCAAAATCTTGCAAGAGACCGGACGTCGTGCATTTTACCTCGTGGTCACTGGGGTTTTAAGTGTTGCGAATGATTCTACTTCCCATCCAGCGACAACCAACCACCCACCTTTTTCAAACTATTGCTTTCTTTCGAGTGCCGAGGTTTCTTTTGAGAAGCGCCTCGTACCTTTTGATCTTGCTCTGGCCCTCAATTGATACAGGCCACCTGATTTTAGAAGTTTTTTTTCTCCTCTTCCACTCTCCAGAGGCTGATTGCCTGACCGGAGGAAGTCTTTTCCATGAGCGGCACCGTCCTTCAGTATAGTTCTTACCCTCCCTAGGTTCATACCCTTCGGCACTTTCTTCTTCTTCACTTTTCTATTACTTCGCCGCGCAATCCAGAAGCTCATTTCGTCTCTGTTGCTATGCACTTGAAGGGCAGAGAAGTTTTTCCGATGGGACGCTTCCCCTCCTTTTCCGAGGACTTGGTTTGTTCCGCTTTCCGCGTCTTTTTCTCTCGAGCCCCACTTTTCCTCGTTCAAGCGAGGGGAGGATCGGTGGCTTCCCCCTGGAACCCCGGCGCCCTACGTACTCCAGGGCTCGGAGACCTGATGCCGAAGGCTTTTCGAATAGCCTTCCTCATGTTCAACTAGACTTCCTCTTTCTGAAGTCTGCCCCTACCCTCAACTTCCGGTGCCCGCTTCCCGGCGTTTTAAGAAAGTTGTTCAGAGCCTCTTTGATTGCTGATTGCAGTCAAAGGAAACCTTTTCCTTCAGTGGTCTGGAGATGCCTCCGCAGCTGCCTCTCTTATCTTCAGGCTGAGCAGCGTGGATGCGTCGGGGGCCTTCCCTGAACTTTTTTGTTTGATTTCATGACCCACCTCCCTTCTTTTTCCTACGTTTTTTTTTTCAGAGTTTGACTGTCTAACTCCCCTCCCCCCGACGTCTGGGGAGGAGGAGCAGCCCCCCTTCGTGGTGAGGAGCTTCAACGTCCGCGTTCTCCGGTCTGATTCCCATCGGGCGCGCATTCATCGCGACCTTTTCATTTCTGAATTTCGACAATCCCTTTCAGGTTATTCTTTTTGTTCCTTGAAGTGCCTACGACTGCATATCAAAACAGCCGAATTTTATCACTTCTTCCCCCTCCCCTGGGAGTCTTGCACCTGATTTTAGTGGGTGTTCTTTCCTTCTATTCCTCTCTCTAGTGGACCCTTTCGGCTTATCGACCCATTAGGCGAGCGATAGCTCTTCCCCTCGATAAAGGGCGACGTTCTGATCTCGAGCCACTAACTTCCGATCCCCTTCTTCTGTCGATACTAATTGCAGAGAAGTTCTACACGACCGCAGCTGCGTGGACCTTGCAGTACTCCAGCGCAGGGAAAAATTTCGAGAAGCCCCTCTCCTTTGGACGGGAACGTCAGCTTTCATTGATCCCTCCTCTTTTCAAGCGATCCCAGAGTTTTCACAGACCCTACTAGGCCCTTTCGGTTTTAAATTAATCGACCCTTGTCTCCTGGAAGTTGAAGAAGGAGTCTCCTATTGTGTGTCTCTTCCGAACCCGCTGTGTTATTCGCTCTCAGCGAACTCGCCGGTTCCAGCATCGCTTTGAGCTGTTAATCGATTCAGTCCCCTTTCTTTCTATCCGAGTCAATCTCCTCTTAGACGAGCGCTTTCTGAGTTGTTCATCTAGCACCGACGGTACCATCTCCGATGCCAAGGTCCGAAAATTTCTTCATATAGCCCCCTCAATCATATTTAATCCCCTAAATTCACCCTCTGACCCAGGTTCTTTTTACCCCCCCGAGAAACCCCCTAAACCCCCTATTTTCCCAACCTAACGTAGACCGGTCCTCTCTACTGATCCCAGTCTTGAGTCAACCCTCGGCGTAAAAACTTTCTATGGTGAAGCTCCTTCCTAGCTGCGGATCATTCCTCCTCGTTCTGGAGCAAATGCCTACTCCTGGCTTGAGTGCTCGCCTCCTTCCAGTTCTACCGTTCCTGTCTCCCTCTCGTTCCTTTGCAGATGTCTTCTCTTTCATACTTGTCTAGATTTATATCGTTTCACTGCGCTCCATCCCGGTTTAGGAATTACTTTTCTCACTTCTTAGCCGATCGCATTTGCTCTTTTTTTTTTTATTTCTGCCTTCGTCCGACCCCCGCGTCGAAGCCCCCCAGTTGGCCCACCGTCGTGAACTGGCGAGAATTGATCGGCGAAGAACCTTTTTTTCCCTTTCCCACGCGAGGCATGTTTCAGTACCTCCTCCTCGACTTTTTCAACATCCCTCCTCGGCAACGTAAATCCCTCCCCTTTGCCCCGAAAACCACCCTCTTCATTGAAGAGGAGTACCCTCCCCCATCGACAACACATTTTCCGAGTGTCCCACTGCCGGCCCAATTCGGCAACTCTTTTATTTTCCACTCCTCAGTTTTGTGTTGTTTCTCTAGCTCTGGTTAACTTAGGAATTTTCCAAAATTTGAACTTTTTCCCCCTTTGGATGGGGGCAGTCGCCGGCCTTTCCTTCCTGTCAAGGTTTTACTTTTCCGTTTCCTTCTTGAGATTATGATCGTTTAGTTCTAAACCTCCGCCCTCCAATTGGGATGCCCGACCCCCCACGCCCCATTTTTCCGATCCTAGGTTTACTTTTTCCTCCCCCTCCCTCTTGCTTAGGTCACATCTTGACTGAAACTCCGCACACGCCCGTGATGAGTTGCTATCGTCTTGTGTTCTTTCCTTTACAACACCGCGATTTTGCTCGAATTTGATCCGCCCCATGCGTCTCGAACAACACGTCCGGCCCTTTGTCATTATTACGCGACTCCCCTTTCTTAATAGGGGCCCTGATCTTTCTTGAGACTTGCGATGTATCTCCCCCATTTGTCAGCAATGAAGCCCTGCGCCCGCGCTTTCCTTTGGCAGCGTCGCTTTTGGCTTCCGCCGGATAAACCGCTCTCTCCCCCCACCTTTTGCGCTCGCCGCTTTTCTCGATCTATCCCTTGTACTTAATTTCTCACCGCCCGACCCTTTCTCTTTCCCTTTTTTTGGTTACCAGGGGTTTGCGCACGACTCGCCGCTCGAAATGCACGATGTCGAATCTGTTGTAGTCGGGGCTATCCGCGGGACGGATTTTGTCCTCCCTGACCGTCGGGGCTTTTTCCATCCCTTCTTCAGCCCCGGGAGCGGAGAAGCTGAAGAGTCCCTTGCAAGATTTCCATTGGAGCCGGGCCTGACTGAAAGTTGACATCATTTCCTTTGTATTCTATTCAACGCACTTTCTTCTCCCCCACAGCAGTCCGGGTTCATCCCTTACCCCAACCTGGTATCAAGAAAGTTGTCTTGAAGAGCTACTTCCGACGCCGATTTTTTCTTGTCGCCGGTTTCTTCTCCCCTTGATGAATCCCGCCTTCAGTTACCTTTCACTTCTGAGCGTGCGATTATGCCCTGTCGGAATGTGAGGATCGTGATTACAATCCTGCCGACGAGCGCTATATGGAAAGTCCTTTTCCGCGTGACAGTATCCTGCGCTGCACAAATTCCCCCCCGATATTTGAGTCGTTTATCTCGTTAAACCGGGACCGATGGTTAGCGGGGACTACTGGATATGTTCCCAGGGTCGTTTCCCGCGACGTGGAGGGGTCGCCATCCTTTTTTTGCTCAATGTTTCACCTTCCCCTTCCATACTCTGGCCTTTTACTCTCTCACGACAATAATTCCCATGAGGTCTCTCAAATCGGTTACGTTTTTCCAGGAGAGAGGATCCTATTGGGATCTTTCAGGAGGACGACGTAGACGGAAAACATGGTTTAATAGTTCCTCCAACGGTACAAAGCTGGTCTCACCCTTTTCGTGATGCGCCAGTGGCCTTATCGTCTCTTTAAGATCCGTTGATTGTACCCCCCCTGAGGGGATTTTTTTTTTCCCGCCTCAGATAAGGCGGTGTGGGGGTTCATGACTCTCCAGACCTAGAGTATATTTCCCCCCCTCCCTTGGTGTTGGTGTTTTAGGTGCTTTCTGGTTCCTCCCTCCCAAAAGCTATTTTTCTTAGGGGAGAACGCCCTTTATCGAGACAGACTTTTGTCCTTCCAAATTGCCCTTTTCACGGGGAGCGTTGATTCGGTGAATCGTTAGAACCCTCTTTCTTCACACGGTAGCAATGTTTGGGTGAGTGCTTTCCCAGTGCTACGACACGCCCCTTCAGCAGGGCTCGCTATCTTCTCTTCTCCTCGAGGGCCAGTGAATACGTGAATGATTTGAGTGCTTCGTTTCCATATGTTCCGTATATTGTTATTCAATGATGCCCTCGTTGCTAGCCAATTCTTGGCGGATACAGCCTTTGAGCTCCCTGTTCCCCAAGACTAGCCAGTTGTTTTCTAGACCACTCACTATTCCCTGAATCAGGACTGTCCTCTTTGAACCGGGACCCTATTTGGCTCCGTACTTTTAGATGTTTCGAAAGTCTCCCCGTATCACCCCAAGCAGGCATTTTCTAAACTTAGAGGCGCCTTCCGTTTCCCCCCCGTGAAGGGACGTCTTTTTTGCTTTCACCTCTTTCCTGGGTACAGGTTGACAGGTAACGCCCCCCCATAGCTTATGGCTGCTCTGTCGTCCATTAATAGACAACTTCTTTTTTTTTTTTCTTGCCGAAGGTATACTCGCTGGTTCCCGCCTAGAACAAGGGACCTCCCCCCCGCGATTTTTCTTTCCCAAGTCTGGAGGTTCTCCGGCCTCTCCGGCGAGATCTCCTTCCCTATCCTTCAGCTCGAATAGGAGGGTCCGTCGAGATCCTTCTGAAACCTACCTCTCAACGTACTGGGATGCCCGGGTTTGCCACCTAGTCCCCGTCGAGTATTCTGACGATCATCGCGACTTTCCTTCATAATCGTTCCTTGGACCCAGTATTCTTTGGAGAACCACTTGCACCACCGATTCCCCAATAGATGTCCTTCCTTTTTGGCGCTCCCGGCAATCCTCTCGACCCTTGAGCTCGCCCTTCTTCTCATTCCTACACAACGTTTGTTTTAGACGGGTAAGGTTGCAGCCTTTGTACCTTTTCAGGACGGACGATCAAAATTTCTCTGCCTTCTTGTGCTCAGTTCGAGCTAGATTTCCCCTGCATCCATCTTAAGGGTTCCCCACAATTGCGCACGATGTTCTCGAAAAACCCGGTCTTGTCGTATATTGATAGGATATAGCACTCGTCGCGCAAGCTTGACCCTTTTCTGCCCGTACAGATTACCTCCAAAGTTCGATCATTCTTGCGTATGCTTGTAGCTGCCCCCCTTACAGGGGGACACACCAAATCGTCTGGCGTCCGCTCTTCTCCAGTCAGGCGTGTTTTCCTGGTCTTCATTTCGCTACCCTGCGGACGTGTCTATCCCCCTTCTTAGACGACCTCCCTATCAGTTTCCTTTTTCAAAGGAAAATCCCCTACCTTTTTTTTTTTTTTTTTTTTTTTTTTTTTTTTTTTTTTTTTTTTTTTTTTTTTTTTTTTTTTTTTTATTTTTTTTTTTTTTCCTTTTTTTTTTTTCTTTTTTTTGTTTTTTTTTTTTTTTTCCTTTTTTTTTTTTTTTCTTCTTTTTTTTTTTTGTTTTTTAGACTTCCTGGCGGGCGTTCCACTTAAATAGCTTTTCAAAAGGAGGTTCGGCATCACTTCCCTGCTTCCTTCCAACTTTATGCATACAGTTTTGTCGTTTTTCTACTGGCAGTCCTTTCTTACCCCCCCCGAACCCCCCCTTTTTTCCCCCCCGTTTCAGGTTTGCTATGGGAGGGCTGCCCCTTTATGACGATCCTGTTTCCGCACCGTGGTTATCTTTGCCTGCGCGTCTATTGAGACGGTTGTCTTCCCCTCTCCCCTTCCGCCCCTCCGGATTCCTTTTGCACATTTCTTACACAACAGCATTATTTTCTCTCCCATAGGATTCCGAGTTACACTTGTTCGCCGAGCGTGCTTTTTTTTTCCCCGGGTCTAAGGAAACCGCATTTCTGCGTTTGGCTATTTGCCGTGGCGTTGTTCCCCTCCATTTCTGAGACTTTCTTCCCCTCTTTCCACTACAATAAGCTCCCCGAAGGCGTTGTCATCTTCTCGACTCTTGAGAAGACAATTATCCGATCTTTTTTGAGGTGCTTTTTGTGAAGCATGGCGCAGATCGAAAACCTGCAGCACTTCAGCCAGGCTCGCCTCTGGCAGACTTATGCGGTGTTTTCTACTCTTCTTGATCACCGCTTTCCAGAGTCACCGCCTGGTGTCACCCCCCTCTTCTTTTTCAGCTCTCCCCCCTCCGCGACAAGGTGACTTCCCTCCCGTTTTCCCAGACTAGTTCATCTCTTGGTTACAGGTTTTATCCCGATAGATGGTCGGACGCACTCCCATTATTAACCTTTCTTTCTATGAGAGGTGCATAGATCAGCTTGGAGATTTTTTTTGCGACGATCGACAGATGTACCCTTCCTTTTTCCTGTCCTAGCGCTAGGAGTAATTGACTTGTAGCATTGGCTTCCTATTTCCCTTTAGACATCTCTGCTTTCTGGACCGCCAGACTTCGTCTTTTTCGCGAAACCCGTGTTCTATTCTCCCCCCTCGCTTGAATAGGTGGAACCGGCCCACTTTCCTGATCAGCGTGTTTTGCTCTTAACTTCGAAGCCTTGAGCTGTAGCCGGTTCCCGATCCTCCAATTTTCCCTCCGGCCATGCGGTTTCTTCTCCTGAGGAGCGGGCCTCTTGCCGCTCACCATTGGAACGGTGCCTGTACCTTTTTTTCTTACGCGGAGTTCTCATTTCCCTTTTTAGGTTGTCCTGCCCACCTATTTTACTTTTTCTCCCGCGCATTTTTTTCGTTTCTCGGTCATCTCGGCAAGATCCGGCTGTCTTAGACTGTTCCTTTTTTTAGGGCTTTGGCGGAACTTCCTTCCCACCTACTCCTCGGAAGATCCGTGACTATACCCCAGGTCCGGTCGCGCTTCAGCTCGTTTTTCTCCGCCCAATGAGCGCTTCTTTCTTCGGTTATGTCGTATGCACCGCTCCCTCTCCCCACATACCCTTCTTCCCCTTCCCACAGTCCAGGGATGCCAACGTCCGCCTGTTCGATGACAGGCAGTTTTCTTCCTGTCCTCTTGCGCGCCCCCGAGGTTTTCCACGCGATCCGGTGGTGAGAGTTATTCATGTCCCCCTCTCTTTCTATCCTTTGTGTTGTTGTTTTTTGTTTTCCGAAGCTCAATGACCAAACCCTAGGCTGCTATCCTCCCTCCCCCCCCCACTCCATGGTGAGATCAACTGAGGTTATCAGGGTTACGGATTGTCATCTTTTTTTTATTAGCTGACCCGTTGGCCCCTTTCCCCTGATTCGCCACCCGGTAGCCAAGGTCCCTTTTTCCTTTCTTTGAGTGCTACGAACCGCCGCCCCCCCCTGCCTCTTTGAACTCTTCGCTCGCGGTGATTAGCTCCTTATCATCCCTGTAGATAGTTATATTTCCCCCTAGGGCCCGGGACTTCTCGACCCCTTCGTCTTATTCGCCAGTCCTTTTCCCTGTTGCGAGATGTACCCCTCACCTCCTCCATAATTCCCTTCTGCATCCCCCGATCAGACAGTTGTCCCTCGACTAGAACGAAGCTGCTCCGCTTCTAAACCCCAGCCTTTCACCCTTGTAGAGAAGAGCCCTCCTATCTTTCGGGCCGTCGCTTTATAGGATTACGAAATTGCCTGATTTCGGCTTGCGACAGCCCGTTAATCCTCATTCTGCTTTCTTTTGCCCCTTCTAGACCCAACTTGCAATTTTTTTCAGAGGAGACCTCTACTGGGTCCTTACCTATACTATTTTGCGTATCTTCGACCGGAACCGCTGGCGTTTCCCCGACGCTCGCGCCTTGTCTCGTCCCTCTCCCGCCCCCCGAATCAGTTGATTTTTCCCCCCCCCCCCGAAACGATCCCGCGATTGTTCTCCCTCCTTCCCGGGATCGATGCGCCTGTGCACCAGTCGCGTTTCTTTTTGCTCAGCGAATAATTCCTCCTTTGCTGGTCTTTTTGCCAGTCTTAGAAACACAAACCCCCATTTTCCCACCCCCTACAATAGATGCGCTACTTCGAGCGAGGATACTCAGCATTCCTTAGCCCTCTAGAGCATAGACCCCTTTTCTGGTTGTGACACAGATCGTTCACGTTGTTTTCTTCCCTCGGATAAATTAATGCCTTAGGATCTCGTTTAAAATTCACCCTGCGTACGGCGTTGGTTTTTTTCCAGCTCCATTTCTCCCTCGCCATTCCTACAGTCGCCTCCCGCGAGTTAACTAGATGAACCCAGTTTTTTTTTTCTCGATTTATGGGCTTCGAGCACTTTTTTTCGCGCCCTCCCCTGTTGAAGTCCTCGCCCATGAACCGAGTTAGAGAAGGTTTGTCATGTTTTTCCTTTCGAGCGACCGTCGACCTACAAATTCCGCCCTCCTTCCCTCTCTTTCTGACAGATCGGAGCTGGCTTTGCAGTTTCTCCCGCTTACTTTCTCCTCTTTTCAGACCCGATTTCATAAGCACGCATCTGGAAATACCCTGCCGCAACATTTGTCTCCCTTTAGTCGTCTCCCCATCCCGGCCACGTTTCCCTGTCAACCTTTTTTCGGCCTATGAAACCCGCCTCTTTCCCTTTCCCTCTCTCCGTTTTGTAGAGAGCCATCCGGACTTCTAGGCCTCTGTTTGCCCATTAGCTGATGGGAGGCCTCTTAAGCACAGGCCCCTTTGACGTTCATATCGTCCCTGAAGTTATTTTTCTTCACGCCCCCCTTCTTTTTGATCTTCTCGGATTCTTCTATTCTTTTCCCCATCTAACCCTTCCCTTTCTCCTCTACAGCAGCAACGTTATTCCGATTCTCCTCCCCCTTCAGAGCGTGGCCGAACCCTTTTCGACCTCTCCGAGAATTCTCTACCTCCCTTTTGGGACCCATCAATGATTCCCTCCCGTGAACTTTATTTATATCTACTAGAGTGGCCCAGATCCCCCAGATATGTCTGAGAAGTTCTCTATCTCCTTAAAAATGCTTCTACGGACACCTGCGGCGTAAATTGCTTATTATGGACCCCACGCTAATTGATGCTGATTTTTAGGACGGAGCGCATGAATTTTCCCCCCCCCCCCAGACCATCGATTTGCATAACTCGCCGTCTGAGCAGTCCGTTTCCTTTTACAGCGATGGGGTAGATAGCTCCACCTGATGAAGCGGCTCGTGAAGCTCTAATCAGACGCTTTTGTATCTTTTTTGAAGCGTGGTTCCTGGTGCTCGTGTTTGAGACGATCGATGTTTTTCGCAAGCTCCCTGGCCCAGATTATGCGTAGGGCGGTTGCAAGTATCCGACGATCGCTTCTTTTCGGCGTCTCGCTTTTTCGGATAGGAATTCCCCATCCTTGTCCTCTTTGAGTCAGATTCTTCTAGGCCTATTCCATTCCAGGGCTGTCTCCTCCCCGCACTTGACAGCGTCCGGCTGCTCAGTCCTCCCCGAAGTATATTCTCTCCCCCCTGGACTCGGTGGACTTAGTCCCCTTCATGATCAAATTTTCTTTTTTCCCCTAGACTGCGAATCTCTTTCGTGCGCTGTCGCCAGGTTTCTCATCACTTTGAAGAAGGCAGTGGTCCCCCTTTCTTGCTGAGCGACGTCTTTTTCTTTCGGACTGTTGATGACTCTTGAGTCTTTCAGAAGATGAGCGGTAGTTAGCCCCCCTATTTTTGAGGCGCACGTCCCCGTTTCTGAATCTTTTGTTCCTCTAGGCCCATTCTTGGTCTCTTTTTAGGGATCGCGTAAGTTTAAGTATCCGCCTTGCTCCCCTACCTCTATCGCCTGTCTTGTCCGATATCGAAACAATCACTTTGTGTTTGTTTATTTTTTTCCCGATTCGAGTTTCTCAAGTTCATTAAGAGGAGTGCCTCTTGTCTTTAGAATTTTCCTCACCGTTCTTCCCACACTTTCCTGGCGACTTTCCTTGAACTCCGCGCGAGAATTCGTCCCATGACCGTATTCTTTCAAAGACGAGCTTGTTCGCTACCTTCCACTCTGTTTCTCCTCCCCCTCCGAGACTTCGGTCGGGAGGGGTTCCCC
>Ga0179593_1381135_pt1 | contig 10534 bp, 13 predicted proteins | sample CZODoug2_1_08_16_FD_185931 | JGI IMG/M metagenome (GOLD analysis project Ga0179593, IMG submission 185931) | Vadose zone soil fungal communities from Angelo Coast Range Reserve, California, USA - CZODoug2_1_08_16fungal (PacBio error correction) | ecosystem: Environmental > Terrestrial > Soil >... | reverse complement strand
ATCGTTTTCACCCCTCAATTATTTTTCCTAATTGATTTGCCAGTCCTTACTTGCCCCCCTTAACAGCCACACCCCGGGTAATTTTGATCTTTCCCTTTGTTGAGCAGAGCATTTCTCCTTGGATTCCCCAATGGTGCCTGCGCAACTACGCGCATTTTTTTTTAGTATTGTCCTGCAATGTGGTGACACACACTCAGCCCCCATTTTTCCATCGATTTCTCGCGCCCTCCTCCCTTTCCTTCCCTGCGTACTGAGACCTTCGGCGCCCGTTCGTTTTTGTATCAGCGTCGGGATTGGTAGTTTGAATAGCTGGCGATCTCAAGCCCTCCGTTTTTTTTGTGTTATGTTCTCTTTTCTTTTCTTTTGTGCTGAATCGGCCAAAGACCTGAATTTCTTCTCCTTGACCGAATTTTTCATGGCCAGGACGCACTTCAATCTTTCGTTGGTCTGTTTGTTCAGTGAAATGTCGCCCCTGGTTCAACTTCATCTTTCTCTTTGTATTCCCTTCCCGGGAACCCCTGTTGTCCGTACGTGTCGGAACGTTTTCTTTTCCTGGCGTGTGGGTGTCCAGAATCCAGTTCCCCTTGTGTCTTTTTCATTACTTTGTTAGGGGTAAGTGGTGTTCTCCAGGTGTTTCCCCCGTCCTCCAAATCGCTGGCTTTTCACCTTTTTTGACCTCGCTTTATCTTCCTCTCCCTTACCTGCCGGTTACTTTCCTTTTTCTCTCACTGGTTGTCTTGTTATTGCCATCACAAGATTTTTTTGGTTCAATTCAACGCTCTCGGGCCGTGTCGGGGACTTTCCCCCGCCTCCCCAGTCAAATACGGGTCCCCTTTCGTCCTCTTCCATTTGACCACACTAATCCTTTTTTCTGAATCTCTCTACCAGGTTAATGGCCCACAACGGCGGTCCCGGGTGGTTTTTTTTCTTTTCCTCCTTTTTACTCACCTGAACCACATCCCCTTCCCTCCCCTTCCTTGAGCCCTTCCCCCGCAACCCCCCCTTTTGAGTCGCTCCCCTTTTTTGCTTTTCCCTTTTGGTTTCCTTCTCCCACCCCCCAACCCTTTCTTTCGGTGGCGCTCATTATTAGAGCCCATGGACTATCTTCCCCACCACAACCGTGTTCTTGTGTCCTTCTCACTCTCCCCCCCCACCCTCAGCGCTGTTATCGTGTTTTACCCCCCCTTTCTTTCGTCCGCCTTTTTTCCCCGTTCATAGGGGACTGCGTCTGAAGTGATCCATCACAACTCCTTCCTGTATTTGCCTGATCTTTTCGTTTTGGGCGACCCTTCTTGAACTCACGCAGCCGACCTTCTCTTTTCTCCGACGCTTCTACCCCTTTGGCCCCTTCGGGCCAACTTTACTCTTCCCTTTTATCGCATAGAATCTTTCTTGGCCTTTGCGTGTTAGCGGGGTCCTTTCTCGAGTTGCTTTAATCTCATCTGTCGGAGCTTAGGCGCTCCTTGATTTTTGTTGGTTTTAACCCCCCAAATATCTAAGACAGATTTTTTCGTGATCCATGCGTTTTTTCAAGGAGGTTTCCTCCCCCCCTCTAGTTGCCCCCCCTTTCACACTTTTGCCTTCCGTTTTCTTCGCTTTCCATTCTCTTTTCCGTCTTCAGCGGACCGGGCATCCCCGATTCCCTCCCCTTTTTTCACTGTCTCTTTCTACTCCCAAACATCGTCGTACTTCTAACCAGACCCCCGTCCATTCTTTCCTCAATTTATGTCGGACCTTGCAAGTGCCTATCCCCCCTTTGAACCTAGAGGCGAGAAGATGCACGTTTTTGATCTTCCCTCTTCGTCTTCACCTCCCTTGAACCCCCAGGTAGTTAGCGCGAACGTTTGGCTTCTGGACAGAGTGCCATCTTGCGTCCGTTTTGATACAGCTCATCTCTTCCACTCCTTGAATCATCTCCCGCCCGATTTCACCAGGCCATTATCTTTTCTATTCTAGCGTTATAACCTTCCCCTTTTTTAGACCCCGCGCATTCAAGACTTAAACCATGGTTCCTTCCCCCTCCAAGGTGCCCCTTTCAGATAACCAGCCTTTGACCTGCTTCGCCCCGCTCCCCACGCGAATTCTGGAATTTATTGCACTTCCCTCCTTCCTGACCTCTAATCTTTATTTTCTTTTGTAAGCCCCCCCCCCCCCGTGTTTTTGCCGTCAGGTTTCCTTTTTTTTTCGTCGAGAGCTATCGCGTGGGTCCTTTTCCATGCCCTCATTTTCCAATCCTCCTGTTTCCTTGCTCCCCTTTTTGGTCCCGATGTCCTAGCTTTTTCCGGGATGAATTGAACTGCCCCCTATTGCTCCTGTTTGGCGCCGCGGCTTCGTGACTCCGTTTTTTTTTTGGTTCGTTTCAGACTTTCCCGCCTGTTGAATGATATTGGGCGGTATGTGAAAGCATCTCGTTACTTTCTTTCGTTTTCCAAACTGTATTCCCTTTGAATTAAAAACGTTCGCCCCTACCCTTTTGGTTCGAGTGATTCCGAGATTCTGGCGGGGCGTTTTGCATTCCGCTGCCGTTCCCTCAACCTGCAAAGCGCCTGTCTTATCTTGATTTACCGTTCGCCCCCCGTTCTGGCCTTCTTCCATTCACCTCTAGAGTGAAGTGATCCTTCTTTTGGGAGTGCACGATCTGTTTCGTTTTTGAGGATCGACCCTCTCTCCTTTGGCGTACGCCAGCCCATTCCCCGTTGCGAGTTGCCCGGTCCTCTGCTCAAGAGCCTTTCTCTTACAGTTCGGTTTCCCTCTCAGCTTTTTCACTCTCTTTTTTCGAGTTCCGCAGGGCCCCGTTTGCGACTCTTTTCTTCTCTGGAAGCCATCTTGATGTGGTTTCCCACATTCCTTCTCAAGTTGTCTCCCTCGCCTTTTGAAATATCCTTCACGCATCCCCCTTCCGTCAACTCCAAAAAACGCCGTTTCTATACGCAACATCAAGGGTTTTCTGACGGATTCCCTCGCAGGCCCGGTGTCCATTGCGCCCACTGTCTTCGCGAGCCCTCCTCGCCTTGTATTTTTATTTTCCCTTGATCCCAGTGCGAAAACCAACCTCTCTTTGGGTCTGTCTGCAGTCAGACTGAGTTCCTTATTAAATTCTTCCTCTAGCGTTAGTCTTCCCCCCTGGTTGTCTCACTCTCTTCCTACCTATTGATAGTTTTGTCTCGAAGCCTCCTCTTATTCCACGGTTTTTTTGTCTTTATTTATTGATGTTGTTTTGGCCACCGACACTCGCTGTGTTGATTTCTGTACTCACCACGTTGACCCTTCCCTTGCCCCTCCCCTGCTAAAGGTGTTCCCCTCTTCACCAAATCCAGTTTGGTCAGCTGTCGGTCGCCCCTGACTGTAAATCCCCTGCCGCTGGCCCTTCGTTTCCGGTACCAGCGTTTCCGCCGTGTTTGCCTAAACCTGTTTTGCTTCCCGTTTTTTCCGGGTTGGCTTGGTCCTCCTTTGCCTTCACTGATTTTGACGACTTTCCCCTTCGGTTCCAGCGAACTTTGTTTAATACGGCGGTGTCCTTTCCCCGTTCCCTTGCGCCTTCTGTTTAGTTGTACGTGTCTTGACTCTGCGCGCCTCCTAACCTCCATGTCCTCCTTCCCCTTTCTCTTTCGTTCCTCATAAATAGTTTTTTGTTGCCAGAGAGTACTTTGGTTTGGGACCCTTTATTAACGGGCAGGACCGCCCCTTTCCGAACCCACCCCCAATTCACAGTCCCTTCCTGGCCACCATTCACTGTGACTTTTTTTCCCTTCTGCCCCCCCCTCCTCCCCCTTTCAAATGACTCAAAATCAATTTTCCTTTGGAAGTACCCCCCCCCTGGTGAACCGGTGGTCCCCTTCCAGAGTCACGGGACTCGTGCTTTTACCTCACGGGCGGGACCTTCCAAACACCTCGTCCACCGGCTCGTTTAACTTGATGTTCTTTCCACCCTTTCGAGGGAGTACTTTTTTCTTGGTTTTTTAAAAGTCTTATCCACCCAACACTTTCGATTCTCTCCCCCAGAGTCACCCTAAACGTTTTTTAGTCTTCCTCTCACCACCCAACCCCTTTTTCCGTCTCCCCCACCCCTTTCTTCCAGTCTATATAGCCATGTGCTCAGTTCCTGAGGTTCAGGTCTTTTGAGTTACCTACCCCCCCAGAGTGTGTTTTTTTAGTTCTCCTCCTTCTAAATACCCCGAACTTTGGATTTTCTCGCTTTTGACCCTGAAGCCCCAGTTTTTTTTAACCTGTAGTTTCGCCGTCTCGGGCGAGTCTCTGATCGAGTTGCATCCTCTATGGTTCCCTGGTTGATTGTCTTCTTTATGCGTTAGGATTACAGCCTTTTCCCTCGTGATCTTCTCTCTCCCCTTTCATCTGTGAAACATCAGTTCCCGATTGTCTTCTTCAAACGTATCATGGCAAGCCGCCACCTCGTAATCCTCTCTCTTTCCTTTTTCCCATTCCCTTCCTTCGATTGGTCTTCTTCTTTTACTGGACCCTCATCGAATAAGATATTTCCTTGGGTCGTTTCTTCTCCCCCCGACCTCCTCGTCGTTTTTCTCCCCCCATCGGCCCCACCGGTGAGGGCTCTTCTCTTCTTTCCGAAGGCTAATGTTCGACGGTAACCCCTTGCCCCTCTTTTTTTCCTTTCTCCACTGGTCCAGGCGCATGCGAACGCGAAGGGTACCCCCTCGGTCCCCTTTCCCCTTCACACCCCTTTTCTACTAACTTTTGTTCCTTCTTGGACAGCTTGTTCGCATCGGCGTCCTTCTGCCCATATGACCGCCTCTTTCACTGCTCCTCGTTTCCCTCCACCCTCCTCTTTTTTTGTTTTTTTTGAAACAACCACGAAGGCCACTCGCCTCGGTGTTTCTCCTCCATAGGTTTGACGGTACGCACGGAGCGCCTCCTTTCATTCCGTTCTTGAAGAAGGACCAGAGATCCCTACTTCCTCGCCCCATACTGTTTATTTTCTGTCACTTATGATCTATATGAATAGTTTTTCGTCACACCTTCTTATGTTCTCCCATGAGGGCAATCGCTCGGCTTCAGTTTTTTTCTTGCAAGTACCAATTGCTCTATTTGTTCGTCGGTTGTTGTGGAGCTTCTGTATTCGTAAGTCGTGCCCCTCCAGGATTTGTGCTCCGGACGTCACCGTTGAAGAATCAGTCATGTTTTGAATGGGCCAGTTGGAAATTTGCTCGCTTTGCTTTGAAAACGCCTCCTAGGGGATGTGCCGGCGGCGGTCCTCTTTGGGCTCGTGGTTCTTTTCCATTTCGGCTGATTTGATCCCTGGTTTTTCCTTTCTCTCGAGGGGTGGGTTTGCAAGACCTTCTCGTGTGTTTTCCGTTGGACCCAGGCCGAAGGCCCTTGTGTTCCGACCTTCCTATTTTGTGGTCTTTGACTTGATAGTGAGACATTTCTTGTCTCCCCCTTGTTCCCTTCGCGTGCCCAACCGCGCCCTTTTTTTTTTTTCCCTAACCTGCTTTTCGTTAATTTACTAATTTTGGCCTTCATCCCTACCCTGACCTTACGCGAGGGTCGTTTTTTTCGCCCTAGTTGCGAGAACATTAATACTCCAACCTCTTGCTCCTTAAGTTCCCCATTCCAATGGTTCGGAATATGAACGCTGCACCTGGGCCGTTCTCAGAGCCTTTCCCGACGCTCTCTTGATGTGTTCGCCAGCGAGTGTTTCTCTTTGCTTTCGTCGGCAGTCGTACGTGTGGCGACGCGTTGCCCCAGCATGTCGGAGCCACCAGTTCTTTCCCTTGGTGCACAAAAGTATTCAAGTTATCGCCTCTCGATAACTGTTGTGCCAGCTACGCAGCACCCCGACCCAACGCCCCCATGCTACCCCCTAGCGCTGATGCCGTTTGCGTTGTCTCTCAGGTTCCAATTTTTGCCTTCGAGTCAATGTCGTTTCTTTTTAGGCCCAAATTCTGAAGTGCCCACCTCCACGACCCCCTTTCCGTAGGAATTTGTCCCATCAGGGCCGTAAATTAACGCTCCTGCGTCCCTTTGGCGTAATTAGAAGCCATTTTTTTAGACGTCTACCAGATTCTTTGAAAGTTTTTTTCTCCCCCTCCTGCCGATAAACTTCCCCCCTCTTTTGGTGTATTGTATTGTTTTTGTTCTCCTGCAGTGAACACCTACGGGTCACCCCGATTTTTTTATAGCTCCCCACTTTTCCCCCTCCCCCAACCTTTCATAAGGAGCAATGGTGGAAGGTCTGTCTCCCCCCAAAGCGTGAAGTTCCGATTGCTTTAGATGACTTCCCTTGGCTACCCAATGCTTTTAGGAACTGTCCGTTATAGTTCCCTTTTTCCCAGGCTTTCCTTCTTTTTTCCCCCTTCAACCTTTTTTTCGCTGACGGGAGTGTCTCCTGTAGAAGCTTGAATGTTGTAAGAATTCCCCCCGGAGGCCTGGGTGTGTCTCCACTCTCTTCTCCAATTTCCCCCCTTTTCCAGTCCTTTAGCTCCGTATATTAAGTCCTCATTTTAGCTGGTGATCTTTCTTTGTATGATCTCTTGTGCTTCTCTTCTGTTTCTTTCCTATGGACTTTCCACCTCGCTCCTGTCCTTTTATGAGCTTTTCCCTACCACATTCGTGACAAATTCTTCCGTGCGTCCAATGTATATTCAATTCGCACTCCGCCAGTCCTCAAAACCCCCCTTTTCCTTTCAACCGGCGGCCCCATGAGTCCCGGTTGTCTCGATTTTTCCGCTTAATGTACTTTGCTTTTTTTATACCGCCAGGGCGACATTCTGTCCACAACTCGTCCCAACGGAAATCCAATCCCTTCCCTTTCAGGGAGTTTGGGTGTGGTCTACGGGTGCATTTCTTCTCACCCACCTCTCGATTGTGCCCGTATTTCATCCCCTCCAATCCCTCTCAATACCCCCCCCCCCCTTAAAGTGCTCTTAGTCCTCGCTTCAAACAACTGCCGCCGGGCCTTCAAATGGATCACTGTTGCCCTTTGCATCAGTACGTGTTTTTGGACCTGGGTTAGCTTGTCTTCACGTTTGATCCACACCACACATCTCCTCTTTCGCCTTGTTTGGCTGTTTTCTCATCCTTTTTTGTGTCATACGGCTAGCCTCCGCTCATTTGCTAGAAGATACCCTCGCCCCGGTGCTCGCTTCTCCTGCCTAACTTATCTTTACTTTCCTGTCTCTCCTTTTTGTTCCCCGTGTTTTTTTTGCGTACCCCGTGGCCATTCTTAGTTCGATTGCGATCATTCGTACTGTTTTTTCCCCCACCCATCCAGCTTTTTCTTTCTCTTTTGTCTTGCAGAACCTCCTGGTCACGCGCGTCCCCCGCTCGGCCGACAATCCAACCTGTGTCCCATCTCGTTCTCGGCTGTAATTTCATTCGAGCGTGCCCAACACCGTGGCCACACTCTCCTCATCTTCCTCCCCCTTGTGCTTTTCTTTTCCGCAGACCACTGCCTCGTAGTATACCGCATGACCCCCCTGTACCGGATTTTTGGCCACATGTCGACCGGTGTCCGCCATCTTGTCCCGCGAACCCTCCTGTTGTCTTTGTTCTGCGCGGAGTACTGAGAAGGGAATTACCGGCGTTCACCGCACTTTCCTGCGCAAGTCACATCCTCCCAAAATGTATTTCCTTCGCTGGATACGTTCCCCCGATTTCGACGCCGATGTCACAGTTCTTCGCTTCAAAGTGGTGCTTCCTTTCCTCTAACGATATGTGAAACCCCCACGGTCCCCTCTTCGCGTTTTTTTTCTAATCATCCGTGCCCCCCCCAACAGCCCGGTCACTGGTCGGTCCAAATTTTTCGCGTCCCCCCAATGGTTGAAAGCCCACAAGCGGAGGCTTCGGAACTTTCTCCCCGTTTCATGTTCGTTAGAACGTCCCCAACTGGACGTATCCTCTTTGCTCTCCTCGTTTTGTGGTGATCTCTATACTAGTGATTTCGGTGGTCACCGTGAACTTCCACTTCTTTGGGCTCCTGGGGAATGTTGGCCCTCTTTCCCTTCGCCGCTGTTCTTGCCCTCCAACAAAAACAAAAATAGTTGGTGGTCGCTTCATCGTACTTTACTGTGGGTGTCGTTTGGCGGTGTACCTCCGCTTCGTAGTTTATTCGTTTCGTTTTCGGGAGATCTTTTCCCGGTGCAGTGATGTTTCGTTACTCATTATGCACTGAGATCGGCTTCCGCACGTCCGTGCTTTTTCCTTAAAAACGGTTTCGCATTCGCGTTAGCGCGCTTTGGCGTTTTTTCTTTTTTGATCTTTTCGCCGTCGGTGCATCTACCTCCACGTATGATGCCGTTCTGTGCGTTTCACCTTGTAGCCCCTTCTCTTCTATCCGTCCTCTGCTCCTGCTGGATTTGGGAGTTCTTGTGATAATTCTCTAGAAGTTTCTGCGTCGCCGTGCCTTTTTTATCTATCGAGGATTTAAGGGCCGACCTTCTCTCCTTGAATCTCCTTCCTTGGACAGCCGCGACGTTGGTGCTCCTCAGCCGAGTCTTTAGTCTGAGTTGCGACGCGCTGCTTTCTTGAAGAGCCCCTCATCTGCTTTTGTTTTCCCCCTACTTCAATCCCTTTTGCCTGGCTTTTCCAGCTTGCCCATTTCTGCCATACCCAAGACACCCACGTTTCCCTCCATAAGTAGACTTTTCCTATTAGACGCTGGACCGGTTTAACGTTCCCATGGTTCTATCCCTTCTCCAATCTGCCCCCCGAAGGACGTCATGTTTACCCCAGTCGTGGATTCCGCTTCCACGTGCTGCGCCCCACACAGGCCCCGCCCCCTGGATGTGGAGTAGTAACTGTGATTGACGTGAAACTCCGCACGCCTGATCCAAGTTGTTTTGAGTCTTAGAAGTTTCACCAGGTGTTTTCTTTCTAACGGAGGCAGTTTTAATCAACACGTCGGTTTGGTTCTTGATGAGTGTGAAATGTGCCATACCATCGCGACTTTTTTTCGTCTTGACTCAATTTCCCCAGCCCCTTTTTTCCTGTCTCACTTTTTCCCTAGTGTAAATTCCTGTTGGAGTTTTCCTTGAATGCGCCCTCCTTTCAATGTCCCTCCTGTCCGTGTTATTCGGGTGGACCCAGCGTGTCCGCCTTTTTCTCCGTTTTTCGTTCGTCTTTTTCCCCGCATTTCCCCTCCCTGTCCAATTGAAGAAGGGCCTGATTCGTTTTTTTTTGTTCACGGGCCTTTTTTTTGACTATCAGGATCGTCGACCTCCCGCATGGTGATCTATTTCTCATCCTTTTTTCGTTCTATCCCCCTTTTCTTTCTCCTTTACCTCCGTGGCCGGCGGAACTCCCCGCGATCCGGCCTCAGATGACCTTCCTCTGACTCTGTACCACACTAGTTCCACATCTTGCCCCACCTTTTCCCACCGGGGCTTTCCACCTCTTTTCCCCTGCTCGTCCTAGGGTATTGTCTTTTGCTCCGCTGCACCCCCCCCCCCATATTCCCCAGAAATTGACCCTTGCGTCCATGGCCCCCCAGTTCAGTAGGTCTTTTTTGTTCCGTGGACGTCCCCACCACTTTCGATTGCTTTGGTCCTATGTACATCACAACACTCCCTTTTTCTCTCTCCACCCCACCCCCCTCCCTTTTCTTTTTTTACAGCACGTTTTCCCCCTACCAACTTTCACCCCCTCTTTTTCTCTCATGTGCTTCTTTTTTTGACCGATCATTTTTTTTCTTCGTGACTTGCTCAACCCCTACGTCCTACCTCGTATTTGGGGAATGTTTTGTCATCCCCTTTTTTTTGTCCTTTTTAACACGCCGCCGGGCCTCCGGTGGCGGCGCCCCCGTTGGCACTTTAGCGCCACATTTTCGTGACTAATCGCTGTGGCTTCCCTGCTTCTGCACGGGTTTTTCTTCGTAGGTCTGCGTCCTATTGGCCTTCAGTTCCGTAGCGGATTCTCTCTTTAAGTGGTGTCCACCAAATCATCTTTCCTTCTTTCATCCCTCCCGTGTAATTCAGCCACTCAGGGGCAATCACGCAATCGCTTTTCCACCCCTCACCTCTTCGCATGATCGCTCTTTTTCATTACTGTCCTGCGCAGCGGCCCTCTCCTCTGCTGAAACCATTGAGGCGCGTCTCCATCCGCCTCGGATTCGTTCATGACCCTCCCAGCGGATGGCCTCAACCTCCGCGATACGTACTCGATTCCCCTACCCGCCTTCCCTTAAAGGCCCGCCGCTTCGTTGAAAGGCTGTCGGCGTTCCCATGGGCCAAAAACCATCCCCGCCAGTCGCTCCGGAATTTCCCTCCGCCCCCCCAGACTTCATTTTGTGCATTTCTCTTCTCGCCACCTTTCCCTGCCCATTACGTTGTCACAGCACGCCTCGAGTATCAACTGCTCCGGGCCTCCCGCCTTTTAGAACCTCCCACCTATGCCCGCATCGCGTGCCTCACCTCCCCCTGAGTTATCCCCCTGCCCCTAAAACCCAGATTAGCACCACTTTTCCCCCTGAACGTCTGGCAATCACCTCGGAAGATTCGTCTTTATCATGATGTCGCCGACCCCTGGAGCTTTCTGGCATCGTAGCACACCCCCCTTCAGAAGA
>Ga0179593_1356462_pt1 | contig 10534 bp, 8 predicted proteins | sample CZODoug2_1_08_16_FD_185931 | JGI IMG/M metagenome (GOLD analysis project Ga0179593, IMG submission 185931) | Vadose zone soil fungal communities from Angelo Coast Range Reserve, California, USA - CZODoug2_1_08_16fungal (PacBio error correction) | ecosystem: Environmental > Terrestrial > Soil >... | reverse complement strand
TTGCGGAGCATGCCCGCGCCCTCGACCTGCTCGACGGACTTCGCCGAACTGGGCTGGGCATGTAGCGAGCATAAAACAGGAGATGCTGGCGAAATAGCTTCGGTGACGAAGGAAGGGTGAGACTGCCTTTTAGAGATTTTTGTAACAGCTGGTTGACCGGTAATGTCGCCGGGCAGTAAAAAATGTGCTGGTGAGAATTCCTGCCAGGAATTTTTTATCACCGGCTTTGGTTCGTGAGAAATTGATCGAGTGGCATGGCAAGGAGTTACTGAAGCAATGGGCGTCGGTCTTTTTAGCGGCGAGCGAATGCCGAGGACGCGGTAGACGGTGCATCTGCTTTTATTTGGAAAGTGGTAAAGGGAGGGGATGAGTTGCGGGCGGTTGAGTCGCGCTAGCGCCGAAAATGACGATAGAACACGGTTCGAGGGTTGCGAGTTATCGCCTGAATGGCAATCACCGTCTTCTGGTCTGTCCAAGATGATTCAAGGCGACAATGGATGAGGGTTGAGGAAATTCAATGGCTGCGGGTGAGGTAAATCGTTGAAGCGTCTAAAACGGCAAGAAAGATCTAACAGGAGGGAAACAGAGAGAACAGAGAATAGAAAATTAAAGAGGCCATAGGCAGGTGGTCAAAAATAGCCAAAAGCTTGACGCGTCTCCTTAGTCACAAGCCACTCTCCTTCGCCAAAAGCGTCCGGGAGGACAGGTCGGAGGGCCAGGCCGTTTCTTTAACCGAGTTTCACTTTGGGCATAGAAAAAAAGTAGTTAGAAGAGGGTGTTACGAAAGTTTTTGTTAAGTGTTATTGAGGACGTAATTGCGACTCGGAAAAGTGATTTTTGGAATTTCTAAGTAGCTTTCGACAGGTAGGTTTCAAAGGGTAGTATGCGGCGCTGGTGAAAACTGCGTTACCGAAATGAACAGGGGCAACGGAGCGGAAGCCCGAACCCCGAGATACTGGAGCAGCATTTTTATGTCACGTATATTCCGGATGAGTTTATTAATGAGGCATGGGCCGAGCGGCCTTGATAAGCCAGATCACGTGGGACTTGGTGATAGTTTTCTCGTCGAGCTCTTAGTAGCGCCGCAACACAACTCTGTGCTGTACGCATTCTGCTGCTGTTGATTGTAGCCCGTGCACATTCTGTAACGGAATTTACTGAGTGCGGAACTGTTGATGGGAAGCCAATGAAGCGGTCTGTGCGAAGGCTCATCTTGGACCCTTTATTTTCCCATTCGACGGAGCGATTTCTGCCGTGATGTTTAACGAAGAGAGTGCTTGATGAATTTCGTGTTGCGTTATGGGAGTCAGCGGCTGTGCGCCAAATCAGACCGAACACATTGCCTATAGAGTTTACGCCTTTGCTCGAGACGAGAGGTGGATGTATCTTGTTGCGGTAACTAATTCGCTGTTCTTATTGGAGTCGTCACCGATCTGCACTTCCGCGGAGTTCGTGCAAGGGTGTATTTTAAAAACAAAGACGACTTAGCCAAGCGACACACAGTTAGCGTGCAGCCATCGGCTATCGCCACTATATAATGAGAGGGGCCAGAGTTAACTGGTTTGTCGTGTTAAAGAAACAATACGTTGCTGTGTCGGTATTTTGGATGGCTCAGATTCAGTGCAGCGCGGTGTGTTTTGTTGACTTTAGGGTACACATTGGCGCGTTGGGTGACTGTCCAGCCAACCCACGTGGTGAGCAGCGGGTCCTTTTTAGCTGCGAGCTCGATAATATCGTGTGGTCGGAATTTGGTCTTGTGTGTCTCGGTTCGTCGTCGCGATTTTTGTGCTATAATTCGGCCCGCTCCTGGCATAAGGCTACTCGTCAACAATGGACACCGCAGTCCTGGAACCGCAATCGTTCAGAGCAGACAGTACTGGTGCCGCACCTTTTGACGGAGGAGACATCGAATTTGTGTCCGCAAGGCCAGGCGCTGCGTGGAGCGGTATGATAGGCAAGGAGAGAGGAAACACTGGTTTGGTGTTGCGAGCCAGCGAGCGTTGTTGCATTGCTGCTGGCAAGCCTCCCTCTGCTCGCTGAGAATTGTTTATGCGGCAAATAAACGCAGGATCATATTCACTCTTGGTCGTTTGCAGTTAAGCACGCGTCGCTGTGCCCAGACTCTGGTTTGTTATAAGAGAGAGGTGTTCGTACCTTTGGTGATCTTTTAGCTCGTAGGCAGGCAAGTTCCTTTTGAAATGAATCAAACTGGTGTTGTGAGCAAGGATGTTTCTACAGCTGCCTTCTGTTTGTGCTCTGTGCATGTGGACTGATAGACGATCGGGAGTTGTTGTGTGCCTGTCCTGGCTCTATGCCTCCTCCAGAGCAACCGGCATACTTGCTCAAGAGCCTTCACTTTGGTCCGTGTGTTGGCACCTCGCCAATATGATCATGTTGGATGTTGCCCCTGATAAGTTCGTTCCCGCACTTCTTAACGATTATTTCGTCAAACACTGCTAGCTATTCTCTGATCTCTAGTATTAAACGATTGATCGCGCACCAGTGTGTTCCATTTGCGTTAACACCCTTAGACGTTAAATAGAAAGTTTATTAAATTTCAGGGGTTTTATGGGTTTGATTTCACTTTTCGTTACCCCGATCCGGTGCGCCAAAGTGCCTCGAGGGCAGGCGTTTTCTTACTAGACGTCATTACCGAGGAGGGTGGTTATGCGGTGGGGGATTTGGTTTGACTGGTGGTTGACTGGGTTTGGCTGGGTCGGTGATCTTTGCTATTCACAAAAGCGATGTGGAGGGCAGGTACCGACAACAAAGTTACTCGGTATTTTGTGGTCCTTCGGTAATAAACTCTCAGGGAGGTATATAGTCTGGTCGCTATGGGACCCGAAAGCGCTTGTTTGGAAACAGCTAAGAGTCGTTTGTTGTTGGTTGATTCCACCTCGTCTGAAGAGTGTGTTATATGCAGGGGAAGTACATGGAGCATTGCGGCACTGTTTTTTTAAGTCATACTCCGTTTATCATTTTGTTTCGTTGTTTGTTGTAGCGTCGTTATTTCTAGCGTTGATTATTAGTTTCCTATGCTGTCCTTGGATTAGTAGCTATGTAGGATTGGAGGGAGGGAACAGTTATCGTCCTTACCCCCACTTATAATTTTTGAGTGTGATGAATAATGATAGAATACTGGGAGGCGTTCCATTCCAAGAGACAGCAAGAAGGTTCACGGAGAGCACCAACTTCAAGGGAGTGATTGACTTGGTGCTTACAAAAGCGAATCTGTTCTCTTTTATTGTTTCACCCTCTCTCTTCACAATCAGAGTTGTTTTGTTTGTTGTGATGTATAGCGGATTCTCTCTTTGTAAGCTCCCATCCTACGAGCTCGATTGAAGGTAGGGTATGGTTCTTCCTGGAAAACTTGGTTAGTTGGAGCCTGCTTTCGCGAGTTTTATTTGTTGTAGTGAAGTCGTATCAATATGCACAGAATATTAAGTTTAAGTTGGGTGGCTAGGGAACCACGGAAGTCGTAATTGTTTCCACCATCTCTCCTGTATCTCTTTCTTTACGTCTGCGCAGAGCGAAAAATACTATTAACGCCTAGAAGGAAACGTAATGACGGCATCTCTACAATAACATTTAGTACGGTGATATTTTTACCAATATGAAAGCTGGATGTGATTTAAATTCAACACGTGTCGCATATCTTTTTTTTTTTTGGTTGTTTTGTTTGACTCTGTCTAGTGTACTCTCTCATTAACATCCATCTGTGCGTCAGCGAGTGTATTGGGAAGCTTTTTTCAAGCAACATAAACAGCTCTATAGCATGTTTATCTAACACTAGATTCTGGCGGCACTGGCCTCTGCGACAATATCCTTGAGTATATCATGACAGATAATACCGAGTATACTTTTGTCGGTCTGCCCTCCACATCGCTTTGGTGAAGGAGTCCGACCCAGCCAAACCCAGTCAATCCTAGGTCAAATGACCAAATCCACCCAACCCTCCTCCTATCGCGAGGTAATGAAAGTCGGTAAAGAAGTTGAGACTGCCCTATCTGAGGCGCTTTGGCGAAGGACGGAAATGGAAAAAGTGAAATCAAAACCACGCATTGGAGCTTTATTACAACCGCGCTGAAAATTTAACTTATTGAACGTTCTAGAGGGGGTGATCGACAAAGGGCAACGTGGTTTCTTCGCAGATGTTTAGGGCGCCAGCCGGTTTTACGAATCGGAACAATGGGGTTGGGGACGATAAATCGGTTACGAATGTGCGGGAGTACGAACTTTAGGGCCGAGTTCCATCCTGATTCACTTTGTGGCCGAGTTTTTGAGTAGCCTTTTTGGTGCCTTTTTTAACTCGGCAAGGAGGCGCGCTTGGCAATGCGGCGGCTTGTGGAGGCGGCTTTACTTGGCGGAGCTTTTTGAGGCACACCCGAATCGTGGTTATGCCAGATAGGCCCTTCATGTCACCAAGCCAAACAGCTGAAGGCTGTTGAAAAACATTTGACTCCAGACCCCAGTTTTATTCATTTTTTCAAAGGACAGAGTTGCGCCTCGGATTTACAACGGTCGCACTCTCTTTTCCCCGGATGTTCTGGGCAGACTAGCTTTTGTTTTTTTTTTTGTTTTTTTTTCCGTTGAGCTTAATGGGTAAACGACCAAGAGTGTTTCCTGGGTTTTTGCCGACCATAAAAAGACAATTCTCGCGAGCAGGAGGAGGCTGGCCAGCAGCAAGGCCATTCAACGTCCGCGGCTCGAGCGAACCCAAACACAGTGTTCCTCTAGCTTGCCTATTTTACATAAACGAGGCCAGCGCTAGTCCGGCCTGGCCTTGCGTACAAAGATTTTGGAGTCTCCCTCTAAAAGGCGGCATCCACTGTAAAGTAATGTATTCTGCTCAGGCGTATGGTGTCGAGACTTGTTGTTTTGTTTGTCCTCATTGTGACGGCAGTTTAGCCTCTTGCCAGGGAGCGCCGAATATAGCCAAAATCGCGGACGACAGCGAACGAGGACCTCATCGACAATGCCGCCATCACGTTCTGTCTATTTCAAGCTTCTGGCACTAAAAAAGCCGCCGTAGACGTTGTGTTTGGCTGGAGTCAAGCCCAAACTGTCGCCAAATGGATATCAGGAAAGAACATTGCCGCCTGATGCTTGAGTCCAATCCAAAACGCAACGTGTTGTTTCTTGATAGAGAACCCGTACAAACCAAGATCTCTGGCCCGCTTTATTGTGCGATAGCTCGTAGGCTGCACGCTTGGCTGTGTGCGTTTGCTAGTCGTTCTTTTTGTGTAAAACTTGTGCACGCGTCGAGGCAGACTGATGAGTGGAGAGGGCGTCAAATAATCGCGAAGTGGTCCCGACGATTTTCAAGTCACCTGCTCTGAGTCAAAGGCGCTCGGCGAGCACATATGTTGGGTTGACTTGGCCGCTAAGCTCGCTGATCCTCTATACGCCGCGAAATTCAGGACAAGCATTTCTCAACATCCGGCTCACGCGCTTCTCGATGGGGATTAAACGGGCAAAGCGTCGCCACGGCTGTACATGCTCCAGCTCTAACAGTATCCGACCAGATAACAAGTTTGATTAGTCTTCGCAATGTGGCGGGTATTCTCAATACACATACAGAAGCAGTAGATGCGTACGCACATGAGTGGGGCGCGCTAAAGGACGTCGACGTCGTCCATTCCGGTTCGGCTGACGCTCGGGACACTGCCTACAGATTGTAAGAATAATACTCATCTGGAAATTACGGCGATTATGATGTCAAGCAGTTACGCGTCAGTCACTCGGTCATCGTGTAACGCAGGTTTCACAGCGCCGCAGACTAGCCCCTTTGAAAAGCTCTACTCTGGCGATAGTCACTTCAAAATATCATCTTTTCCGGAGTCGTCAATTAAATTCATCAACGTTATCAACTTACGAAAAGAATCTGGTCGTATTAAAACACCTCGTTCTATACACGATGTTTTTTTCATGTTCCCAAAGTGAAAAACTCTAGGTAGCAAAGAAATCGTCTGCCCTCCGACCCTGTATCCGGATGGCGATTTTGGCGAAGGAGGAAGTGGTTTGTGGACGAAGGAGTAGTTCAAGCTTTTGGCTTATTGTTTGACAACCATCCTGCCTATTGCGCTCTTCTTTATTCTCATTCGTCAGATTCGTTGTTCTCCTATGTTCCTCTGATGAAGGATTTTCTTATCTTGGCTCGTTTAACACGCTTTCCCCCCCCCCTCTCCCGCCCTCCCCCCCCCCCCTGCTCTCCTCTCACTGGGACTGTCGACATGGCCTGATGACACATCCTGTCTGACGATTTTAACCTCACCACTCAAGCCATTGAAGTTCCTGCAACCCTAGCCATTGTCCAGCCTGTGGAATCACTATGGTATCAGACAAGTAGAGACGGGTTATTTGCATTCAGGCGAGACTCGAAACCCACATGTCGAACCGTGTAGTCTATCGTCATGATCGGAGATAGCGGCGATAGAACGTCATCCGCCCGCAAACTCTTATCCCCGCCCTGTATCCACTTGCACAAGATGAAAAAGCAGAGCCGCCGATGTACCGTCGTCGATCGGATCGCTCGCCGCGAAAAGACCCGAAGCCACGATGGCGTCAGGAACTCCGCAGGCCCTCGATTCAATTCTCACGAACAAAGTAACCGGTCGTAATGAAATGAATTGAGCAAAAGTTAGTGGCAGGAATTTCCCCAGCATCATTTTGTTTTACTTGCCTCGCGCGACTATATGGACGAAACGATTGCTGACAGTGAAAAAAGCTCGAAAAGAGGCTCCACGCCTTCGGCAACAAGCTATTCGCAATAATTATCCTTTTATCGCGCGACTAGAGGACCAGCCATCCCCCCAGTTCGGACGGTAAAGATAGTCGTCAGAGATGTCGAAGGCAGCGCGGGCATGCTCGCCAAAAAACGGCGAACGCCGGTTGTGACAAAGCGCATCGTCATTGAAATAGCCTTTTGGCACACGATATTGAGCCTCCGCCAATAAATCTAAAGAGAGATTGCCGAACTTCACCAGCTACGCACTGCGTAAGAGTCCAGCAGGTCTTTTCGCATTCGGAACATTACCTATCGGCATCGGATACCGTCATCATAAATATCCTGAGGTGTTGCTGCTTCTCCACATGTTCCATTTCCGAGCGTGCTTTTTGGAATCGCGGACTGCATCGATAGTCACATGCAGGTCACCGTCAGCGAGAAAACTCGGCGCGGCAGCGCGGCGGTTAGTACGAGGAATTGCTCGGATGGCTCTGCGCGATATGGTACCAGAATCCAATGCTCCAGGGGTCCTCTTGACCCTCTGCTGCGTGGAACCGACACCGTTTCACTCGATTGTCACACGATTTTCCCATTGTCGCGACCGAATTCTCTCTCTTTTCACTCCGTCATTTAGCAGGAGGGAGGTCGGGGCTTCTGTGTGGGGGCAGAGAGTAGAGACCTCGGCTGTCCAGGAAGGACCTTTTTGACCATTGAGGTATACGGGAAGGGCTGCTGGACCTTCGACCCAGCGTCAAGGGTCGAGAGTTGTAAAACGGTCAGAGAGGAACTAGTGGGGTGGGGGTACTTTCATAGAGAGATATGACAAAATGTAGTTTGACAAGGTGAGTGGCACAAGCTGATAGAGGCCCTATGTGCTTCGGGGTTCGAAAGGACACCTAGTAGAGGAAGGGGGGTTTTTAATTGTGTGAGGAGCAGACTCAGAGGAGCGTTATTTATTCGTCGACTCATGAGTACACTGGCTATTTCCTCGTATATAAGTCGCCAGGACGTGTGAGACGATCGCCGAGTTTCACTTCGCTTGCATCGGTGACATGTCAGTTGTGATTTTCTGATCCAGTTTCGCGTATTCCAAAAAGGCCCAGTCATTCGAAAATGGGAATTTGTGAGAAGCTTGTGAACATTTCAGGTATTTGGTACTTGGTTTCCGAGATGACAGGTAAGTTTAAAGTGGTATCGATGTCGAAAGATCGGCTTGCTCGCGGGCGTCAGGCGGGAGTGTCAGTTCGGTCTATTAGAGTTGATGTGGGTAGGATGGCCAAATCGTGGCCAAAAGGTTTTTCAATGGAAGATTGCTGTTGCCAACCGGCAGTTCGCCGTTTTTGGCGAGACGATGCCCGCGCCTTTCGACCTGCTCGACGACTTGCCACGAAATGGCTGGGCATAGAGGGTACAGCGTAGATAAACAGGCATTATTATGTGCGATATAGCTTCGTTGCCGAAGACGGCGTGAGTGCATTTTTCGAGCTTTTTGTAAGAATCGGTTTCAGGTCATGTCGCCGATGACAGTGAAACATAATGTAGCTGGTGAGGCAATCCGTGCGCAGACTTTTCTTTTCACGACCGGGTGGTTCGTTGAGAATGATTTTTATCTCGAGGGGCCTTGGCGTTAGTTTTCCTGACGCTCATGTGGCGTCGGTCTTTCGCGGCTGAGCAGGGCAGCGAAGCCCGATGACGCGGTAGTCGTGCGAGGATGCTGCATTTTTTTGTGCAAGTGGGAGGGTAAAGGCCTGGGGGAGATGAGTTTGCGGGCGGTTGAGGTCGCCGATTAGCGCCGAAAAAATGACGAAGTAGCTTTTAGAACACGGTTCGATGGTTTGCGAGTCTGCGCCTGAATGGCAATCCCCGTCTTGGTCTGTCAAGAGTGATTCCAGGAGACTTGACAATGGTGTGGATTGGAGGAATATTAATGGCTGGTGGGTGAGGTGTAAAATCGTTGAAGCGTAAAACGGCAAGAAAGATTCTACACAGGAGGAAACAGAGAGAAGACAGCGACTAGAGGAATTAAAGAGGCGCATAGGCAGAGTGTCAAAATACTAGCCATAACAGCTCGATTGACTCTCGCATGATTCGTGAACAACGCTATTCATCTTCGCCGCAAGAAGCGCTCCGTGAGGGGCAGGTTGTCGGACGGTGGCATGTGCCTCCGTTTCTTACGAGTTAAGTTCAGCTTTGGGGCCATAAGGAAAAAAAGTGTTCGAAGAAGAGGGTGTGTACGAAAAGTATTATTGTAAGTATGTTATTGATGAAGTAATTGTCGTACCGTGAAAAGTGATTTGGACGGAAGTAGCTTTCGACAGGTAGGTGATTTCAAAGGGATGCGTAGTCGCCGGCGCTGTGAAAACTGACTGTTACCGATTGACCCGACCAAGCGGATCTGCGGAAACTGCTTGTAGATTTATCGCCGTATATTCTCGATGAGTTTATTCATGAGCGTAGTGGCCGAGCGGGTCCGTACCGGTGGCGACGACCCGTTACGAGCCTTTAGCGCCGCTTCCAACTCTGGCCGTACGCATATGATGCTGTTGTTGAGCCACGTCGCACATTCGATCAATTTACTGGTGGAACTGTTGAGGGAGCAATGAGCGTGTGCGACGCTTTGCCCGTTATCCATCGAGAGCGCGTGTCCGGATGTAGAGGATATGCTGCATGAATTTCGTGTGCGTTACTGGGCGAAGGTCAGCGGTCTTGCGCCAATATGTCAACTCAATCAATTGCTTAGCATTTGCGTCGATGCAGGTGATTGATTCGTATCGGACACCATCGCGATTATTGCGCTACCGATCATGCCCGCACGGCGTGCAATGGTTTTTTTGAAAAAAGACGACTAGCACGCACACAGCCAAGCTGTGCAGTCATTCTGGTATCGCACAATAAAAGAGGGCCAGAGTAAATTGGTTTGTCGACGTGTTACAAAGAAACACACGTTGCGGTTTTTGAGTTGGTCACTAAGCATCAGGCGGCGGTGGTGTGTGTTGCTGGGTCCCTTTGGCGAGGTGCTGACTCCAGCCAACCACGGTGACGGCTGGCTTTTTAGTGCCGAAGCCGTTGAAAATAGTGTGTGCGGCACTGGTCGTTGGTTGTCCTCGGTTGTCGTCGCTCGATTTTGGCTATATCGGCGTCCATGAGCAGAAGGCTACTGGCAGTGCCGTAATCCAATGGTGAAACCCGGCACTAGATCTCGAACCATCGTGTCGGCTATTGATCAGTTACTGGTGCGCCTTTTGAGGAGGATTGACATCGGAAATCTTTGTCCGCAATGGCCCCAGGCTACTGCAGGCTGGTTCGGTTATGATAGGACGAAGAAGAGGAGAGGGTGAACACTGTTTGGTGTTTCGCGAGCCAGCGACGTTGTCGATTGCTGCTGGCAAGCCTTCCTCCTGCTCGCGAGAATTTGTTTTTATGCGGCAAAAACGCAGGCCACACTCTTGGGTCGTTGCCATTAAGCACGCGCGATGACCGACCTCTGTTGAAGGGAGTGCGACCTTGGATCGAGGCCGGCACAGTCCTGTGAAAAGAATCAACTGGGTCTCTCTGAGTCAAAATGTTTTTAACAGCCTTAGTTTGGTTGGTGAATGGGAATGCTACCGATTCGGTGTTGTGCCTGCTCCGCGCTCATTGCCTCCCTTACGCAACCGGCCTCTTGCAGCGCCTTTGGCCGAGTTGGCACCTCGCCAAATGATCTGGATACTTTCTGCCCTGAAAGTCGTTCCCGCAATTCTTAACGGATTTATCGTCCAACCCCATTTCCGATTGGTAAAACCAGATAGCACCATTTCCCTTTCGTAA
>Ga0179593_1310920_pt1 | contig 10534 bp, 19 predicted proteins | sample CZODoug2_1_08_16_FD_185931 | JGI IMG/M metagenome (GOLD analysis project Ga0179593, IMG submission 185931) | Vadose zone soil fungal communities from Angelo Coast Range Reserve, California, USA - CZODoug2_1_08_16fungal (PacBio error correction) | ecosystem: Environmental > Terrestrial > Soil >... | reverse complement strand
CCGTCACCCCAAAAAGATGAAACCTGTACCCATTCAGAGTTCGACTTACCACCCCAGCTTTAGTGAAGGCACTGGAGTTTCGCATCCATCAAGTCAGAATGGTTCTTCTTAGAGAATATGCAGACCCGTCCGAACTAGTCTATATAGACTATTATCGGGGATTCCGCTGTCACGGTTTGCCCCCAACCTTACTTGGACCCATTTCCCCCCCCCCCAGGGACTTGTTTACCCCCCTCAAAGTCCTCCTATCTCCTCTCAAATCTTTTCACAGAGAGTACCGAATCTATGTCAACCCATTTTGGCGCCCTCCTCTTGCGCAAAAATCTTGCCAACGTGGCCTCCAATTAACATGCCTGGGGACTCGACTCCCCCCGCCCGGCGGACCACTCCTCCTTCCGGTCTCTTTACGGTTGTTTTGTGTCAGAATGGCCGGTCCCTCCTTCCTTCCCTGTAGCTTCCGAGGAGTTGATTTTACCTTTTAAGGATAGAAGTTCACCACAACCCCCACTTTTATTCCTTCCTTTTTTGGTCAAAAAGCTCCCCGGACCTCTGTTTTGGTGAGGTCACGCGGTCTAGTTCTTCTTCCGGAACAACCATCCAGACTGAAATCCGTTTTCTGATCCCTCGTTGGATTTTTCACTCTTTATTCCTCAAGTTCGCCGCCCGTGACGAAAGCTGAACCCTATCCTCCAGCTCCCAAATGTTGGACCATTCTAAGCGGCTACCAGGCTTTGAGGAATCCCCTCGATTCGCTTTTTTCCCCCTTGGTTTCTTTTTTTGCCCCTACATTTTGTCTCATCCTTTACACTCTTGTCCCCGTGATCGACCGACTCCCCTTTCTTTCTCCCCCAGGAATTTCTCCAAGTGTTCGACTCTCCTTTTCTTCCGCGACTATTTTTCCATGCAAGCTTTTTTTTTTCTGGGTTTTGACCCTTTTTCTTTTTATGCCGTTGTTTCGTCGTTTTCTCTCGGTTCGATTCCTTCTTTTTTGGTCAACGTCCCCTTTCCCAATATCCCCCTTAAGCTCACGCTTTCCCTGGAAGTACGAAGTCCCTTAGTGCAATTCGTCCAGACCCGTACATTTTTCCATCAGGAAATTTTGCCTTCTTCCGTCAGAGTGAAGCTCTTATTTTTAGGCTCTTCCTGCTGGCCGTGGCTAAACTGGCTTCTTTTTCTCACAACTGTTCCTTCGCTCTTACCCCTTCCCCCTTCATTTTTCCTTTTTTATCTTCCTCCTTTGTCGTGACGATGTGGAGCTGACATCCTTCTTTGTAGCTTCCCTCTCTACTGATTTGAGTAAGTTGTCGTCTGTTGTACTCCATACATCCTTTCCCCCTCGTCTGCCTCTTGTCCACCTGATACACCCCCATGTGCACAGAGCCCGGCCGTCCTTCACCGCATTCCGAGGCCCGTTGTATAAAGCTTCGCACGATATGCTGTCCACTTATGTGACTATACCCTGGTTACATCCTCCTGCTTCTAAGTCCGTACAGTTTCGCTTTTCATTCAACTCGTGCGTTCTTTCCCTCCAACTCCGTGTTGCGGTGAAATTCCCAGGGTCCCGTTTAGCCCCCTTTCCCTCGTGGAAGCAACCCCATTTTTTCTGTTTTGAGAGTGCCTTCCCATTGCATTTTTTTGTCTGCCCTTCCCGGTATGGCTTATTTGAAACAGGGCGACAGGGGACCTCCCCCCTAAATGTCGAATTAATCACGGAGGAATTCCCATCGACTTCTCGTCCCTTCCCCCGCTCGACACTCGTCAATTCTTCTTCCTAAGATTGCGAAGGTCTCCCGCCGACCTTGACCGTTCTATTTATCCCCCCATCTAAAACCACCCACCTTCGGCTATATTTTTTCGTCTCCCCTCCTTATATCTCCTTCCAAGTAAAAACGGCCCCTCCTGCCCTATCCTTTTTTCGAAATTCCCTCCCATACTTGCACCGACCTCTTTGTCCCCCCTCCCCAAATTGTTGATTTTCCCCTACCCTTTTCGTGTTGTTGAGATTTTCCGATACCAACCCTCCTTCATTTTTAAGCGGGGCCCGGTACACTTGGATGATGATTTTCGGACGGAGGTTATTCTTTGCCGTTGGTGCCTGGCGAGGAGATAGCCCCCTTTTGTTCGTCCCTTCGGAAAGTTGATGTATTGTTCTGCTGATCATAATATGACTCACGGGCGGTTTTTTTTAGATTCGACCAGACGCGCTGCAGTTCGTCCTGTTTCTCTTGGGACTTCTCGCTACATCGATTTTGCGGGTCACGTGTCACGTGCTTTCTTCTCCTTGCATTGAACTACCTCACCCTTGCCGAAGCCCTTAATGTCGGCGCGTTTTTCACCGCACCGAATTTTTGCTCCCCCCACCACTTCTTTTTTTGAAATCTGTCTCCGGCTCCCCTTTGATCCGCAAACGCCCTTTTTGGTTTTCTTCATAGTCCGGCGTCGTTTACGACTATGAGAAAAAGGTACTCATCGCTTCCCGTTTTCATTCCCAATTTTTCCCTCTCTGCCTATTTCCACCTGTTTTGTTCGTTTTGAATGCGGTTTGAATGACGGACCTTTCGCGCCCCCCCTTGTTATCCTTCTGTTGAGCTTGTCGACGATGAGATTGGATTGTTCAAACAGACTTCGCCTCTTTTTGACTTGCTTTCTGGGGACTCACAGACTGCTGATTCCCTTCCCCTGCCAACCCCTTCCTTCCCACCCCTGTCGATCCTTTTTCTTCGCAGCTGCTAACAGTTTGGAGACTTCCTCCCGCATGTTTTAGCCCCGCCAGGCGACCGAAAAAGCGGCTGACCTTTTCCCTCAGGCACGCTTTTCCTGCATTGGTAGCCCCAAGTCCGTTTCTGTCCGACCGGTATGAAGCTTGTCTCCTTTGCGCTTCCACCAACAGTTAATTGTAGGTAGGGCCATTCTTTAAAAAGAAGGACAAGTGACCTCATCCATTTTGGGCCCCACGGCAAATAGAAGAAACTTCTCACTTACCCGCCCCGGTCCCCCACATTTTATAATGAGCATATTCCCCCAATCTCATGTTCTTTTCTAAGACCTTCTTCCTTTTAAGTTTTTATTGGTTCCTCTTTCGGTCCCGTCGCCCCCCCTCTTGCTTTCTGGTTAATTATCCCCCCTCTCCCATTATTTGACCCAAATAGGTGAACACGCGGCATCCCCGGATTTTAAAACTGGTAGGCGTCCTTTTTCTCCCATACCGGGCCCGATGCGCTTTTTGTTCGGCATGAATTAGGGTTCCTAGTTCTTCTGCGGCTCCTCTTGAATACAATCAACCTTCGCCCGAGAGGGTTTAGCTTTTGAAGTTTCCCTCTTTCAACGGCGACGCTTTTCTTGGCCCCACCCACTTTTCTGTCGATTTTTTCCAAAACCCGTTCGCTGCTTTGTTTTGACTTCGGTAGACTCCGAATGTTCCTTCCCCTGTAGGTTACGCCGACAGTGAATTTCCCGCTTCTCTTTTTGAACCCCCCCCGTCGGGTTCCTTCCTTGAGTATTGTCCCTACTATGCTTTCTTTCCGTGAGCCCGGCGTTTAAAGTTGGGACTTTTTTAGCATTTTGCGATCACGTGAAGTATTGCGCGCCGATTTGATTTTCTGTCCTGAGAACTATTTTTTTTTTTGGTGCCGAGTCTTCGGCTTTTTCCCTTTTTTCACGTTCTGTTTTACTTCCTACGGTCGCTCTCGGGTTCGCGGAGTCCCGGCGGCGTAGTTCTTGATCGCGAGAATTGAAATTTCTTTTCTTCAAACCCCCCCTCTTGCCCGCTTTCCATAACTACTCCATGTTTTTGAGGCTAACCGTTTTGGTACTTTCCCTTGCTATTTTTGGTAATATGTCTTTTTTTTCTGAGTCGTTTCTTTACCATTCTTCCCCGGTTACTTTTTTCTACCGCCGATTTTTGACTGACGATTTTCCGGCCCATTTGGCGGGTCCTAAGTTTCATATTGGTCTTGCTTCCCCTCGTCAATACTTAGAATACTCCCTGATTACATCTCTTCCCAGTTTTTTCGCCTTCACCGATCTCCCCTTCTTCCCTTCAGCTTTTTTGCCGTACTAGATCTGATCAAGTTTCTTTTTTAGATGGAACCACAAAGTTTGATGGAGCTTTCTCTTCCCCCCCGGTAATTGACGTTTCCCCCCCACCTACTTTTTTAGGAGTAATGTTCTCTTTACAAGCCCCCCCGTTCTCTCGGCAACCCAGCAACAAAACAGATCCCCTTCCCTTCTTGGACCCTCCCTTTCCGAGCTTATCCACGCCCCCTCACTCCGGCGACCCCCCTCCCATCGATCATTTTTTCTTGGTATTTAGACTGGCGTAAATTACCCTCCTTTGGTTTTAATCGTTTTCCGTTAACTGTCGTTTTACCTCCCTCCTTCTCAATGGGGGCAGTTTATCCTTTTTTCGTTTTTCCCCATCATTCCACGCAGCCCGAGTGAAGCACCAGTCCATTGGCGGAAGTAAAAAATCCCAAGAGTGGATTTTTTTCATTTTTTATTTCGCCGAGCGCTTCAGTCGTTCATATTCGGAATCCCACCCACTGTTAACTTTCCTTTTCTAAAATTATGCACGCTCCCTTTGTATAGCAAATCTTTTGTCGGTGAGGACAAGCTCGCCCGCCTGCACAATCTCTCTTTCCTACCTAACAGTGTTTTTTTTCTCAGAGTGAGGATTTCTATTTTTTTTCAATTTTCCTCATGAGGGTTGCCGTCCCCTGCCGGCCCTAACCTGTTGGAACGCCTGCTGCCCTGAGCTTTTTTTCATTTTTTTTTCTCAAAAGTTGATTCGCGTGGTGGATTTTTTCGCCACCGGCAATAGCCATGCCCCTGAAATAAATCCGCTCAATCAAAGAGTTTATTGTGGACTTTGTTGCGTACGCCATTATTTTTGGAGGGACTGTCTGGTTTTACAACACCTGCTAAAGGAAAATCCCGACCATCTTTTTCTCTCTTTACACTCTCCCTTCCAGAGCCCGTCTCCGGCGACCACCACCCTTTAGAATTACCCGCTTTTTTCCACAATCGAAATCCTTCCAATTCGCCGATTTATGTTCCGCTACGGGTCGTTTGATTGTAAGATCCGTCACGGTGAGGTTTTCTTCACCTTCTCGGTGTGGTTACTTTCTCTACGTCTTTTCTTTCCCTGAAGCAGGACCACGCACGATTTTTGCCCGCGAACATCTCCCCGTAGCGAATCGCAGCCTCAACGCCGGGTTTTCAATTAGAATTTTCACCTTCTTTCCCTGAGTTGAGAGATAAGTCAAAAGGCGGCAAAATTACCCCGTTCCTTCCTACCCTCCCTCCCCTCCTTTTTCACTCTCTCTTTCTCTCACTCTCTCCGCCTTCCCCCCCACCCACACACGCCTCCCCACTCCCCCCGCCCCACCCCGTGCTCCCGACCACCCCCTTTACCCGCTTACCAATCCCCCCACCATTTGTCCACCTCACAAATCACCCTCCTCCCTCCTCCTCTCCACTCAGCACACTCATCCACATAAGTCCCATCCACTTCCCTCCCCCCTCTCCCCCTATCCTTCACTACCCCCACCCCCTCCCTTTCCAATTTCCTCTGCAACCCCCTTAGACCTCTTCCCCCCAACCTCTTTCCCCACCCCCCCCCTCCCCCATTTCATCCTCCCCTTTCCCATTGCCCACCCCTCCCCCCCCCCCTCCCCTCTCCTCACCCCGTCCCCTCGGTCCCCGTACCCCACCACAGCCCCCCCCCCTCCACCCCCCTTCCTCCCTCCTCCCCCCCTGCTACCCCTAATCACTTCCCCGGCCCCCCCTGCCCCTGCTACTGACGCCAGTTCACCCCCCCCCCCTCATCCCCCCGTTTACGCTTCCTCTCTTGGCCCCCATCTTTCCCTACTCCTCCCTCACCTCTTCACTTTCCCTCATCTTCGCCCTTCCTTTTGCTCTCTCTCAGTGTTTTCTCCTCCGTCTCCCCCCTTCATCTTCCCCCTCTCTCGACCCCCGCCCACTTTTCCTCCCTGTTTAATATTCCCCCCCCCTTACGTGGATGAAGCTAGCCATCACGTTTTTTGAAGCCATCTACTCTTGGTCACACCTAAGAAGGCCTCCCTCTTCTCGAAATCCGCATCCCCTTTGGCCCGCCAAGAAGATCCTCTCTCCACCCAATGCGTTGACCCCCCCAGTACCGTTCCGGGTCCGGTCCTCGAACAGCCCGCCTTCCGCTTATTTCCAATGTCTCCCCGTACCCTTTCTCTGTCTCCTCCACCACAGTGTCTTTAGGGAACACACAGACCTAGTCCCCGCCCCCTACTCACGCGTTTTCCATAGTCCTTTTACGTTCATCCCCTCCCACCAACGTGTTCACTGCTTTCTATAGCCGTAGAAGTAACCTTCAGAAGCACAACCCCTGGTCCCTCAAACCCAATAAAACCAGAAGTCGGGATTCTTTTTTCCAGAGTCCCTCATGTTTTTTCCTTAGTAGCTGACTCCCTCCTTCCCTGACTAAGACCGACACTCTACCGCCCGATAGATTTTTAAAGCGTAACGTGTTAACCCCAGTCCCCTTTTTTCCACTTTTTTCACCATAACCTTCCCTCTTCCCCCCCAATCCAGAGCCGAGATTCATCCAAGCACTCCTCAAATTCCTTTCCTGAAACTGCTATGCAACACCTTTGCTGACGTTCGCTGCCAACAAATCTGAGCCACCCTCCCTCATCTTTCGCACTTTCAAGGTTTCCCCCCCCCGCCTTTCTCGACTCCCACATAGGGGCCCCCCTCTGGCGCCTCAATTTGGTTTATGTACTCCTACGTGCAAGCTTAGCCTTGTCTTTTCTTTGGACGTTTCTTCCGCTCCGACAGTTTCCCCCCCCTCCAGCAGACATTTTTTTTCCCCCAAAAGTCGACAGCTATTGGTGTGCCGAGGGCACAGTTGTTCTTGTTCTTCCTTCTTTCCAAGACAAACCGCTACTTCCTGCTCTGCTAAAGTTTCCTTTGGTTCCTGCGCCCTTCGAAGAAGCCGTCAGTATGAACCTGTTACTTGCCGCTAAGTTCTTCCTCAGTCCCCTCTCCAGTCCGCTTTTCTCGAGAAGATTCCGCGCTGGTTTCCCCGAGGGGCTTTTTTTCCAACGATGGATCGCTTTTCCTCCAGGACCGTTTTTGCAAGTTGTATCGACTTTACGCATTACCCAGGGTTTTTGAATGAGCGACCAGGGCTTGCGAATTATACTTTCCCTTCTCCGACAGTTTGGTGAAATGCCCTTCAGTTTTGTTTGTTTTTTTTTTATTTTCGTTTCTTCTATTCCGTTTTTCCTTGACAATTCTTAGTAGTTTCCGATTTTTCCTTCCCTTTTACGCCATTAAGACCCTCCTTTTAAAGCTGTGGAACGCCTTCCTTCCCAATACGCGACTGCTTTTTAGTCAGCCTTCGTCCCAGACCGCCCTGCCCAATTCGGACCCGCTTATTCGTAATTTCGGCGCTGCTGTTCGGTTCCTCCTTCAGTTTACTCAAAAACTCTCGGAGCATTCTCACACCTTGTTTCTATGGCCGCGGCGCCCAGAATTCTCTTTGTTTTCTTCGGATGCCGAAGTGTTTTTTTTTTTTCTTCTGACATAAGTCTGTAATCCCCTCTATTGCCAATCGTTTTTTTTAAATAAAATTAAATCGTCGCCGATGTGGCTTGCCTGAAACAAGTTGGGCAGCGTTCGTCATTCACCTCCTTTTTTCCAGTATTAAATATTCGCACCTTTTCCCCCTTTTTGACCCATTCCTCGCCCCTTTCAATCGCTTCTTGTTACCTTTTCGAATAGTTTTCCCAGATCCCGCGCGGCCAGATGGATTCCCCATGTGGCCCGCCCTTTGTTTCGTTTTCCTTGGGTTTGTGTAGGCATCACAGGCCCAACCTTTTTTGAGAGTTCTGGCCCATGCATTGTGTTTTACGCTTCCCTTCAGGTATTTATTTGAAATTTGTCGTTTATTTCAGGTTTATTGACCTAAGCACCTTCCTACGGTCCCCCCCAGCCACGCTTTCAGTAGGCGACGTCCTTTTGCCCTTTCCCCTTTTCTTGCTAGTTTTATGCGAGTTTTTTTTGTTATCGACGACCGTGATGTTATCCAGCGCCATACCTTTCCCCCTTCGTGCGTCTCCGCCCGGGTTTTTCGCTTGCGCCCCTAGCATCCCCGTCGCCGTCCCCACGGCCCGACCTGCATCTCTCTCCCCCGAAAATCCCCAGGCTCCGTTCCCTGTTTTACTAAAGATTTGGATTCTCTCTTGGAATATCCTCAGTTTTGTTGTTGTTGCGCTTCTTTTCACCCACAGAAGGTTTGTTGACTGCTTTTGTCCCCACTGGCGAGATCTTCTTGGAGAGTGATGCTTTCTTGGTGTTCGGGTTTTCTTTTTCCCTCGGGTGCACCTGCGACCAGGTGCTCTTAGTTTGGGATGTATTTTTGGAGCGTGATCTCTCACTGGGGTCGATTTCTCCAACTCTCGCCCTCTTATTTTACTCTTGTCCGTCACACGAAAAACAAGTTGTTCCCCCCTTTTCGATGGTCCGTTCTCGAATTCTCGGTTTTTCCTTTTCCTATTGCCTACATTGCTTCCCCGGAAAGCCCTTCCTCAAATTGCCATCCCCCCCTGAAGTATTTCTCCCCCCCCTTCATTGGGCATCGTTCCCACCCGTCTTTTTTTCTGGCACTGTGAATGTCACGTTGTTTTTCCTTCTCCTCACGCAACCGAGGAATTCTTGTGACGAATCCGTTTTTCCGCTCTCTTTACTCCGAGGCTACTTTAATCGATGTCTGCACCCTGTATCCCCCCCACTTGGACCTTATCGTGCTATTTTACTTCCTATTTTTCTTTTTTTTTCCGTTGGCTGACGGCGGGGGCGCGACCATGTATCAGGCGCTGATGGCACTCTTGAGATTTTTGGGGATGTCCAAAAGACTCATACTTCTCACGTGATCGGGGAGCTACCTTTCTTTTTTTTCATGACGCAACCATGACAAAAACCGTCCTTCAGGAGCTTACCATTATGGGGTTCGCCGAGCTATACCCCAAACCTTTTTCTCATTCTCCCGCCGATCTTTGAGCTCCGCTCCCGTCCCCTCCCTCCTTCAATTTTACATTACGAACTTCTGTTTGTACTTTGATCCAAGGTCGTTCTTCGGGATGAAGATGATCGTCTTCCTTACGGAAGCGGTGTTTTCAACCTTGAAAGGTGCTCGTAGGTTGGTGTTCCCCCAAGAAGGCCTATATTGAGTCTGGCCACAACTTGACTTTTAAGCCAAACGTGTCTACAGTCCACTGAAACCCTTTTCCCTCTCGTTATTTCCCCCACCCCTAGTCGCGGCCTAAGAGTGGATTCGAAGTGTTTTCTCTCCTTGCTGGGTTTGTTTATCGATTGCGGCCTTCTCCCCCCCTCCATTGCGGGGGTTTGTGTTCGGGCGAGCCCATTTTTGTTTTTCCACCCTCCCCCAATCTTTTCACACCCGCTCTGCATACTTTTCTTGCCAACTCTTTTAGGCGTCCTGTGACCTGGACCTTTGTCCCCGATCGCCTATGGTGCGTTCATTCTCGTGGTTTCCTATGCATGCAACGAGCCTTACTAGTCTCTTTCCACATCAACGAGTGAGCCCGAGATTTTTTGTGTCGTTTTCTGCCCGTGGCCCGTTCGAGAACGGGACTGCTTGCCACCAAAATAGCGTTGCCCGGAGAATTTTTTTAAACCCCCCCTTTCTGCTTCGTTTTTTTTTTACACGTTCCTTACTCCTGAAGTACGCGAAGGACGCGTATGTCACCTATTGCACGTACTGGTACAGCCCCCCCTGCCTCCTTTTCTTCCTTTCCGTGCCTTTCCCCTTCTAGTCCCCTGTGTCCCCCCCCATGTCCCTCTTCCACTGGTCCGCTTTTTCGCCTCGAGCCCCCCTTTGGGTAGATGCTTTTTCCGTGAAAAGAATTTCTGAGTGTTTGCTGTTCTCCCTTCCCTTCTTCTTTTTTCTGTTCTTCCGGCCTTGTTTCCTGGTTTTTTTTTATTTTGCGGACAGGCTTCGTTTCTCATCGAGGGAGATTTAGCGGAGTCGTTTCGGCGGCTTTGGCCCCAGTCCCCCAATGCGTCTTGGATTGAAACCCGAGCCGCTTCCTTTTTCCCCCTGCCTTGTGTTGGCTGCGCTTTTATCACACTGCTCTTTTTTTGAACCGGTAAGGGCGTTTTCTTTCTCTTCCCAGTTGGAAGGTGTTTGTTCGACGAAGGTTTTTTGACTCCTTTTCCCCCCTCGTCCATTTTGAGTTGCGACGTTTTTTCTATTCTTATCTTTCTTTCTTTCACCTTCGTGTCTTTTTCCGACTTTTCGTTTGCGTCCCTCTTCTGGTTTCAGAGTCCTCTTTCTAGAGAAAGTTTTCCCGCTTTGGCGCCTATGAAAGGTTCTTTTTTCGTATATTGTCATTCGTTAGTTTGCGATGCCCCCCGCTCTCGGTCCTTTCCTTTCCCCAACACTTTCTCGGTCACTTTTGGACAAGCCGGTGACCCCTCTTCCCACTACACCCCACAAAGAGACCCTGAAAGTCGT
>Ga0179593_1774405_pt1 | contig 10535 bp, 13 predicted proteins | sample CZODoug2_1_08_16_FD_185931 | JGI IMG/M metagenome (GOLD analysis project Ga0179593, IMG submission 185931) | Vadose zone soil fungal communities from Angelo Coast Range Reserve, California, USA - CZODoug2_1_08_16fungal (PacBio error correction) | ecosystem: Environmental > Terrestrial > Soil >... | reverse complement strand
CTTCTTTTTTTTTTCTAATGGCCGCGTCAGGATTTTCCGCGGAAAGTGTCCCCGGTTACGGACCTCCCCTTCCCCCTTTTCTTCTTTTCCTCCCCCTCGCCCTTTTGACAGAAAACGTGCCTGCCCGCTTTTTCCTTCCTCCCCCCTCCGCTCGACCAAAAACAACGGTAAAACTCAACAAATTCTTTCCCCCCTCCTCCCCCTTTTACCCCCCCTTCCGGGCAACATACTTGTACGAACACGACTTGTCGGCCGGAGGATACGTCCAGAAGACTGTGCCCCTTTTCTTCCTTCCTCTCCCTGGGGCGAAAACGTGAGTGGCAACTGCCCTGGATGGCCCTCGGACTTGGGCACCGGTCACGGACCGGTTCCCCCCCCCCCCCCTTTGTTTGAACCATGAGGCCGGTAAACGGTCAAAGAATTGTTAACGTGATTCGCGCCTTTCCCCCCCCCCCTTCCTCTATAAGAATAAGTAGGCGGACTGGCGGGGCGATTCAGCATGAAGGTTGTCTCCCCCTCTTCTTTCTTCCCTTCTTCAGGTTTTTCACAGCGTGACAGAGAGAATCGGGATCGGCCAGCCCATTGACGCTGTTCCATCGGTGCGGATGATCATTTCCCTCCCCTTTTTTTTCCCCTTTCTCCCCCGCCGGTCCAGCGGCAATTCACATGAAGGAGCGGGCAAGTCAACAAAGTTTTTTTCGCACCACTCTTCCCCCCTCATTCCCCCTCCTGTGCTTCACTTGAAATAGACCAAAGGGGTTCGACGGGTTCGAAGTTTCATCTCTTCTCCTTCTTTTCTCTTTTTCGGGAGGATCGCCACAGACATGATCGAAGAGAATCGATAGGATGAACACCTTCTCGCGGCGAAGGCTCCAATAGGGGATTCTTTTCTTTGCTCCACTCCCAGCGCCCACCAGAAAAGAAAAGAGAAAGTCACCCCCTCCGCTGCCATGAGCTTACACTTCCCTCCCCCCCCCCTGCGGCGTTGGGTTGGACTGATTTCAAGAAATTGCATCGCCCCCCCACCCCCGGAAGCGAAAAGATTGAGCAAGTGCATGAGTAGTGGGTCCCTCCCTCCCTCCCTGCCAAAGATTCATGAGTTCGATCTCAAGCGTTTGCCGCTGGCGCCGGGTCAGGTAACCCCAACACACCCAAACCCCCCTTCTTCCTTTTCTCTCCCTTTCCCTCGACCTGCCTCTGGCCGCATGATAGAGAAAGCTACTGGCAGAAAGCCCTGAAAAGTCCGAAGTATTCCTGCCGTACCCCTCCCCTTTTCCCTCCCCCCTTTCCGAGCTTTCCAGACTGCGAAAACAAATGGGTCCATTGCGTAAAACGTTCCTCTTAGCCCAGGATGTGTGAACAGCAACAATGACGGCCCCCCCTCTCCTCCCTCCGCGGAGGTGGAGAAAAGGAGCAGATTTGATAGAACAGCCGATACTATCTTCTCCCCCCTCTCCGTTGAGCGGTGCGGGACAAATAATTACAGACGTAGCCTTTTCCTCTCCCTCTTTCAACAATTTGCGAAGTTGTTGGACGTGCGCCCCCGATTCGGAATCGATGGCCCTTGAACGCTTTCCTTCCCCCCCCTTGCCGACGCGTACGAGCTGATGAGCATAAGGTAAGGCCGCGACCTCCTCCACTCCCCCCCCTTCTTCCTCTTCCTCCCCCCCCCTTTCCCGAATAGGAATGGATGAAGAATGGAAAGTACAGAAGCAGATTTGGCTTAGGTTCGTTTCTCCTCGAATTCCCTTCTCCCCTCTTTTCCTTTCCCTCTGTCGATGTGGAGGAAGAGGAGCAGGGATAGTAATGGAGTTTTTTTTCCTTCTTTTTCTTTTTTTTCTGAAAGAAGCCCTCGACGAAGGTAGAGTGGCGATGCCGTCCTTCCTTCCTTTCCCCTTCTTCTCATTCAGGATGGGGTGGTTTGATAATTGGGACGGGGGTGGAGTCGAGGAGGGCTAGGTGATTACCTGGTCTTTTCTTCCCCTTTTTTCTTCTTTTTTTTTGCATGCCTGCCCGGGAGGGACAATACCACTCAATCCTAATTCGCTTATCTTCCACCCCCTTCCGGGGAAACTTCTTTTCCTCCTTCCCTTTTTTTTTTTCTTCTTCCCTTCCCTTCCTCTTCTTTTCTGGGTATTGTAGCCTCCGGGCAGGGATAGCAAGAAAAAAACCGCGCAGAAAACAAGGGGAAACATGTTCGCGCTCTTCCCTTTTTTTTCCCTTTTTCCTTACCCCCCTTGCCCTCCTCGACTCCAACCACGGACCAATGAGAAACACCAAATCCTCATCGACCGAACCGCCCCTGCCTCCTGCGGCAGCCTGTATCCTCTCTCCCTTCTCTCTCCCTTCCTTCCACCAAAGCCGTACAAGGGATTAAGATCGAGTTCGCGGAGCACCGCAGTACTCTTCCCTTTCTCTCCCCCCCTTTCCCCTTAGTTTACATCAAGGAATTAGAGGAAGAAAAGAAACTCAAGGGCCATTGTGATGAGAAGACAGCGGCAGCATCTTTTCCTCCGTAGTAAGCAAGTTCCTCTTATGCTCATACTTTTCTTTCCTCCCTCCTTCCTCTTCTCCGCGGGGGTGTCGGCATGGTGGTAAACGAATCCCGCGTTTCACAGCAGATTCCCCTCCTCTTTCCCCCCCTTTCCCCAATTGTCGCGCCTTGGAAAAAGAGAAGCAGGGAGGCGAAACAGACTCTGTCTCCGCTCTGGCCTTTATCTTTTTTTTTGGTCATCATAGATAGGATGATTAGATAAAATCGCGCCGTTGATCCGCGCTGCTTTGCTCCTTCCCTCTTCTCTTTCCACATAATGGATAAAGAAGAGATCTACCTCTCCCCTTTCCCTTTTCTCTCGCAGTCTGGAAAGATGGAAAAAAGTTGTGTGTCCTCTTCTTTCTCCCCCCCTTTTAATTGTCAGGCGTTGATGAAAGGAATGCGCGATAAGGCGGACACTCTGCATGTCTATTCACCCCTTCCCCACCGGGGAAGGGCTGGGCTTGTACCTCTCCCCCCCTTCTTTCTCTTCGAGGAGAAACCATGAGCATGGGCCCCTTGTAAATGTTTTCTTCTCTTCCCCTTCCTCTTTCCGCAATCATTAATTGAAATAGTCGGAGATTACAGGTGGGGGCTGGGGGACGCTCTCCCCCCTCCTCCAAAAAAACGAAGAAGGTGTGATAGATGAATGTTGTTGGGGGGATTCCCCTTTTCTTCCCCATTAGGAGATGGAGGTGATGGAGAGGGCCTGGGCCCCCCCCCCCCTCTCACTTGATGGCAAGGAGGCAGCGAGCGTGGGATCCTCACTCTTCCTCCCTATGGCAGGTGGAGATAAATACAGGCCAATGCACAGGTCCCTCTCCCCCCTTTTCTTCATCCTCCCGGAGACACAGTGGGTCCTATTTCCAGTGAAGCCCTCCCTTTTCCTTCCCCTCCTCTCTTCCATCTCTCTCGCATATGGGAAGGGAGGGAGGAATAAACACTTGGGTAATGCCCTCCCTCTCTCTTCCCTCCTGTGGCAAGAGGAGGGGGAGGAATGAAACAAAAAACCACCCCCCCCAAAAAAACTAAAGAATTGTGCAACACCTCCCCTCGGAGGGAATATTATATAATAACAGATGTCCATTCCCCCCCTCCTTTCTCTCTCACGTGTTGAAAAAAAGAAGAAGAAGATGAAGGAGAGAAAATACGGGTCGTCAACCTCGATGCTGATAGAAAAGAATTTTCCTCCTACCCCCCCCCCCTCTCTCTCAGACGACCGACGTGTTTGGAAAGGCCGCGAAAATCCGTCCACCCTTCTCTCCCCCCAACCCCCCCCCCTCCGTGAGGCTGTTAATGATGGGGAAACAGTTCCTTTCCCTTTTCATACAGGGAAAGTGAAACTCACGTTTTCGCAAAGTTTCCAACCAACCTTTTCTCTCCCCTTCCCCTTCTCCGCATTGCGAAAAGAGGTAGGGACAAGTATGTGGAAATTTGAATGGGTGAACCTTCCCTTTTTTTTCCTCCCTTTCGGTGTTGAGGGAAGGAGGAGGGAACCCCCTTTCCACCCCGGCCCAGCACGTTTTATGGAATTTTCTCCTGATGAATCACCGGTTTTCCCCCCCTCTTTCCCCCCTGGAACACTTTTCCGCGGAATAATGACGCTTCCATTAGACGATTCCAGTCCCTTTCCCCCCCCCTCCTCTATTGCCGGGCCTGGCCTCGTATAATGGCCGCGTAAAGGATTCCGAGGAAAAGTGTTTTTTTCTCCAGGTGTAAGACCCTTTCCCCTCTTTTTCTCGTTTGATCGCGCAGGCTCGCCAGCGCCCCGGTGCCAGAAAAACGTGCTGCCGAGCGGCTCCGCACTTCTTTTTTCTCCCACACAACACCGGGAAACCCCTCAAACACTTTTCCCGCAACGTTCCTGCTTCCCTTTCCACATACTTGTACGAAAAGATTGTGGCAGTCGGATCTTTTTCCATCTTTCCTCCTCCCCCGGTTTGGTTGATGAAAACGGTGCGCAAAATCTCATCCCCTTCTTTCCCTCCCAGGTAAGGTCCCGGACCGGTTTCCCCCATCACCCCCCTTCCCCCCATGAGTCCTGTAACGAGTAACCGAATTTTTTCTGAAAGTGATTTTCTTCTGTCCCCCCCCCCCCCCCCCCTTCCCAGTCGAGAGCCAACGGGGTAAGTCCTAATTCGGCTCCTCTCCCCTCTTCCCCAGCGACGTTTGACGAAAGTGATGTCGCTCCTGTTCATCTGAGCTCCTTATTTTTTTCCCCTCTTTTTCTTCTTCCCCTTCCCTTCGCTGGCCATCGGTGGAGGATGAGAATGTAAAGACGCGCGGGAACGGCTTTTTTTCATCACTTCCCTCTTTCCCTCCCCCCTTCCATAACATGCCGGAGCGGGAAAGGAAAAAAATTGTTGACAGAACCAAGGCAAGCTCGCGCGTCTCTTTCCCTCCTATCTCCTCTCCCCTTTTTGGGGTAGAAGGGCTAAGTTAATCGCGTGATTTCCTCCTTTTTTCTTTTTCTTTAGGGGATAGAAACAGGGCCATGCTCGAAGCTCCATCGTCTTTCTCCTTCCTTTTGGCGGAAGGAAAGAATATAAGCGGGAGGAAGTGGGCTTGGCAGTTTTTCCCCTCTCCTACCTGTCCATGCGCAGAAGCCCTTCCCCCCCCCTTCTTCGTTTGGTTTGACTGATTTCCAGAAAATTGAATAGACCCACAGTAAAAAACCTGAAGGCCCCCCGTGAATTGGGGGGGGAGCCAAGTCCTTCTTCTCTTCCCCTTGAATTAGCAATGCAAAAAGGCGACCACACTCCATCCCTTTCCCTTCCCCCCTCTTCTTCCTTTTCCCTCCGTTCGCAGCTGGACGCCGGGTAATTACAACCCATTCTTCCCCTCCTGTCCGAAGAAGGTGGGAATAGACTCCTTTGCAGCGGGATTTCTCTTTACTTTCCCCCCTCCCCTTCCTCAGATATTCCTGACCAACAGAAGAGGATAAACAGCATTTTTTTTTCTCTTTCCCCTTCTCCCCCCTTCAAGTCGATCTTCTTCGGGAGACAGGATGTGGACAGCAACACTTCCTTCCCTGATGGCCCCCCCCCCTCCTCTCTTCTCTTGGAGAGAAAACGGGAGGGATTTGATCGAAGCAAGTCTACAATCTTCCCCTTTCCCTTCTGCGGCCAACTCATGAAAGAGCGGAGCCAGAGCTTTTCGCCTCCGGCTGCGTATTTAAAAGGAGGCGAACAATGCGCTTCCCTTTCTCCCTCTTCTGTCGAACGCGGGAGGTAGTGGAAAAACAGGCCGACCGGTGTCGAGATGATGGTAATCCTCCCTTCTCCTTCCCTTCTCTGTTAAGCGAAACTGCGACAGCCATGGAAACGAATAGGCCATGCTGCCGCTTTCGTCCAGCAGCCTCTTTCTTTCTTCTTTTTTTTTTCTCGCTTCCTCTTTTCAAGCGATCCGTTTTGTTTTGCGAAAAGAAAGAAAGTCGATGTGGCGGTCTCTCGTCGACGGGACTAGTCCTGGCGTTTCTCCTTGTACGGGCTTTGGTGGAATAGGAAAGGAAGCAATAGGAAGACGGCGCGTGCGAATCCGCGCAGTCTGCCTCATAGTTCCCTTTCCCTCTTCTTTTTCTCTTCCATTTCCTTTTGTGAGCGAAGGAGGGATTATTGATTTTAAATGGTAAAAGTCCGGTTGCAACGCCCCCTCGCGGCGACTTTCTTATCCCCTTTTTCCTCCTCTTCTCCCCCCTCCCCCCTCCCTAATTCGCATTAATATTCCACCCCACATTAAGGGAAATATCTATATTTCCTCCTCCTCCGTCCTGTCTCTTTATCTTAATCCCGTCCACTTCCTCCCCCTACTCGTCATACCATCCCTGTCCGGTGTGTTCTATTTCATGTCACTTGCCGTCTCTTACGTTACACAGTTTCGCCCTCAGCCCCCTCCTCGCCATTCGCCCCCTCCCTTGCCCCATTCGTCTCGTGTCCGCATTTCCCTGATCTCCCTTACCCCCACTCAAGTCCTACCCCCCCCGGGAAAGTTTACTTCGGCCACGCGGGTTCCGTAGTTCTGGAGATAATGCGAAGGATTGAGTGGTATTTTTCTCCTTCTCTTTTTTTTTTTCTCTTTCCCCTCCCCCCCCTCGCAGAAAAACAAGGGGAACAAGCAATTAGAAGGCGGAGGTTGAACACGCGACGGGACCCAGTCAAATAATAGTGTTTTTTACTCCTCTCTTTTTTTTTTCTCTTCTCCGCCCTGGACCGTTCGGAGAATGACGCTGACGCACTGCGAGTCGTTCGGGGTTTCTTTCATTCTTCCCCTTTTCTTCTTTCTCCTCGGAGCACAGCCAGTACTAGCAAGGAGACGAGATCCGCCACACTGAACTTGTGCTTTCGCCCCCTTTTTCCCTTTCTGCAGAAACGAAAATAAAGGAACATCTGCTGCTGTTGACGCCAGCTGGTTCCTCCCGGTCCCCCCTTTCCCTCACGTTCGCTTATGCTCAGTGCGTTGCGGCGTGGTTTCCCCCCCTTTCTCTTTTCCCTTCCTCCCCCCTTTGGTGGTCCAGAATCCCGGTTCGCCAGCCGATTCCGCCGGGTCCCCCCATTCCCCCGCAATGTTCGCAGAGGGAAAAACGGGACGGCCGGCCGCGGCTGCGAACCCTTCTTCTCCTCTCCTCAAACGCGCGGAGTGGTAATAGATATCTGACGCTTAGATCCATCGCGCCTGTCCCCCCCCTTCTTTGCGGAATAAGGGGAAGGAAGTTTGCTGCTTCCCTTCCCCCTTCCCCTCCTCCTCCAGGACCCGTTTAGAAGTATGGAAAGCTATTATCCACACTTTTCTTTCTTTCCCTTTCAGGAATATCTGCGGAATTTCAAGTCGCTATGCCTTCTCTCCCTATCAGGAGGAAAGAGGCAAGGTCCTCTTGACCCCCTTTCCCCCCCAACCAGTGGAAGTGGACCTGGGCTTTACCTGAAACGGCTTCCACGTCCACCCTCCTCTTTCCTTGTCAAGTCTGGATGATGGGCGGCTGTGTGGCCGTCTATTCCCCACCTCCTTCCCTCCCCTTCTTCTTTTTTCCTCCTTCCAATTTTCTGCGAAATCCGTCAAAAACAAAAGCAGACGTGGGTGATCGATGAATGTTTTTGCTGCTCTTTCTGCGCCTTGCGTTTTTTCCCCCTCTGGCCTGGGGCCAAAAGCCTCAGCCCACTTCCGCGGCTTCTTGCGTCTTTTTCTTTTTTCGCCGGGCCTGTGGCGATCCCTCAAGGAAAAATAAGCACAGGCGGCCGAGACGCAAGTGCTAAAATCCTCCTTCCCCTTTGTTTCTCTTCAGGGAAGAAGAAAGAGGTGAGATGTTAGGAGATGACGCGCGATCTTCCTTGGAGGGAAAGAAGAAGGAATGTGATTGCAGATTGCCCGAGCGTGAGTCACGCTCCTTTTCTTCCTCTTTTTTGGGGGGTTTTTTTTTGGTGCCTTTTTTTTCTTTTTTCTTTTTTTGGGGGTGTTTTGGGGGTATGCCCCCCCCTTTTTCTTTCCTTCCATCCTCCAAAGATGGAAAGAGGAATGGCTGGGCCTGATAAACGCCGCTCGCCCCGCTTTTCCCCCCTTCCCCCCTTTCTTTCCCCTCACTGTCGTAAAAATAGATGAGGGATAGCCCGACAAGGCAGCCTCATTATTACTGATAACCTTTTTCCTCTCCCTTTTCCCCCCCTCGTTTCTTCCCCCATTCGGTGACCGTTACCGGGCCTAATGAGTTTTAAAAAAACCACGAGCTGAGGTTTTCCCTTACTTGTTCTCCCTTTTTCCATTCTTCCCCCTCCGGGCCAGGTGCCATCAAGTTTCGAACAGTTTCAAAAAACGAGGGTCGCACTTGTCACCGTCGTCTTCCCCTTCTTCTCCCCCTCCCCCCATTTTTTTTCCTTGACTGGGTGCCCCATGATAAAAGGAAGGGACGTGGCGGTTCGAAGTGGTTAGTTTCCCTTTGTTGGTCGAGCGGAGGAAAAAACCTTCGCCGAGCTCTAGGAAGCACGTTTTTCTGGCAAAGGGTCTGGCTTATCTTCCCCCTTTTTCCCCCTCTTTCTCTCTTTCGTAAACTGAAAATTTAAGAGGAATCATTGACGAGGCAATTCGACTGGCCAGAAAGGAAACTCTCTCTCTCTTTCTTCCCCTCCCCCCCTCCTCCCTCTCTTCCTGGCCTAGTATAATGGAAGCAGTAAAGTTTCCGCGGGAAAACGGGGAAACGGTCTCTCTCCCCTTCTCCTTTTCTCCTGGAAAAAAGGGGGAGGAGAGAGGAGGAGAGAGAAGATAAGACCAGAGGATCCTTTCCCTTAAAACGCGCTGAAGAAGAGGTTGCTCTCCCTCCTCCAGAAACGAGAAAACAAACAAGGTAACCCCCCCCCCCTCTTCCCCCCTCCCCCCACGTACTGAAGGGAATAAGGGGGGAAAACCTCCCTTTCCCCCCTACTTGTTCCCTTCAAAGGAGGATCCTTTTTCCCCCTTCCCCCCCCCCCCCGGTGGTTGTGAAAAGGTGCGAAAAAAAACGTTCTTTTTACACCTGCCCCTCTGTTTTCTTCCTTTTTCCCCCCTCCATCCGCAGCGCGTGGGGTTGTTGACAAAACACCATGAGGACCGGTCTTCAACGATAAAGACTCCCCCCACCTCCCCCCAACCACGTGCGGGAGAAGAGAGCAAAAAGGGGATAAGTCTCTAATTCTGGAGGCCTGACTCTCCCCTATCCGCAGAGAGGGGAAGAACACCGGATTTAGTCCCTTTCTTTTCGGCCGGAAGGGGGGACCAAGCGTGCCGACCGTACTTCGTTTCTATATGAAGATGGAACGGTGAGGACTTGCGCCTGACAGCCGGCGGCCTTTCTTTTTTCTCTCTCCTCCACACGCCGAGGGACGAGGAAATGAAAATGCAGGAGCGGGCAAGTCAAAAATTTTGCCTCCCCCTTTTCCCGTATAGATTCCGACCAGCTTCACAGCTTTCTTGTTCACTTTACCTCTCTCCCCCTTTTTCGAATAATCGAGGGATTTTACGAAATGGATATAGCGGAAGCCTGGTGCGTATTCTGAAGGGATTCTATCTCCAACTTCCTCTTCTCCTTCCTCTCCCCCCCTTCCCCTGGGCACGGCAAGCAATATCCGCGGGAAGTTTTTCGGAGTTGTGCCCGCCAGCTTTCCTTTCCTTTCCCATGCGAAGAGCACCCCCCTTCCTCCCTCCTTCGTTTGGTTGACTTGATTCAAGGAAAGGGAAGCGACCACAGTCCACCACTGGACGCGCCTACGAGGAGCAAGCCCTGAGTTTCGTTCCTCTTCCGACAGCATCCAGAGACAGTGACAAGGCCCCCGCTCCTTTTTTCCTGAGGGTGAAGGGAAAAGACAAGGGCCAACGTCCCTGTGTGGTTTCGCTTCTCTTCGGCCGGCCTGAGCGCGCAGAGAAGTGCCCAGAACGCCTGCCCCTACCTCCCTTTTTTCCACCGGCAGCGGAGACACAGCAACTTGGTGGGCCCGCGCTTTCTTCTTTCGTGTAAAAGGAAAGTAGATCTCTTTCGGGAGCCTGCTGTTGCCCCTCCCCCCCTCCTCCCTCCGGTGGGAGAAAAAGGAGCGATTTGATTCGCCGCAGTCCTCTACTCCTCTTCCCCCCCCTCGTTCGGCCAAACTCATGCCAGAGAGGAGAAAGAGATTGTTTAGCCTCCAGGCCTGCCGTCTTTTAAAATTTTCGAACAATTTGTCCCTTCCTTTTCCCCCGCGGCGGAATCTGCTGGAGAAAGAGGGAGGCGTGGAACACCCCTTGTCCCTCTCCTATTTTCTTTTTTTTGTCTCTTCCCCCTCCTATCTATAAAGCGAACTTTGATGACGAACTGGAAAGAATAGGCCATGCTGCCGTGGCGTAAGCAGCTCCTGGCCTCTTTCTTTTTCTTTACTTATCCCGACCGTTTTGCCGAAAGCCCGACAGTAGATGTGGCGGATATCGTCGCCGGTCTTTAGTCTGGAGGTTTCTCCCTCCTCCCCTTCCCCTCCCTCCCTTCCTCCCTCGACGAGGAGGTGAGATAAGA
>Ga0179593_1644464_pt1 | contig 10535 bp, 17 predicted proteins | sample CZODoug2_1_08_16_FD_185931 | JGI IMG/M metagenome (GOLD analysis project Ga0179593, IMG submission 185931) | Vadose zone soil fungal communities from Angelo Coast Range Reserve, California, USA - CZODoug2_1_08_16fungal (PacBio error correction) | ecosystem: Environmental > Terrestrial > Soil >... | reverse complement strand
CTCCCCTTTTGAATCGTGGGCCTTCGCTTTTCACCGGAATATTGACGTTGCCCTTAGGAGTTCTTTTCCTTCCCCCCCCTTTTTTTTAGTGCTCCGGCGAACATAGCTAACCTAGTCGCGTTTTTTTCTCCTTTCTTCGGGAACGCAGAGCTTCGAGTCTTTGGGAGCATGCCTAGATCCTCCTTCCCCTCCCCTTTTTGAAAGGCCGGGATGATCCTCCCTTTTCCTTTTCCCCTCCTCTCGGGATTCTCTATCGGAAGTTTTCTTATTGAGACCGATGGGAGCCACACTTCCCCCTTTCTTTTTTCCCCCTTCCCCCCCCCCCCCATTTTTCCGCGAATAGTCTCATGCCACGCATAGGCAAAACGAACCTCCCCTCCTCTAGTTTCAATCCTGAGCCATTTCCGTGTCCATCCTACGCGGTTTAGTCCAGTAGCTGTCGACCGTCTTCCCACCTCTCTCTTCCTTCTCCCCTTCCTCCGCAGCCTTAACCTTCTGCCTCCCCTTCTTCCTCGGGGTCTCCTGTTTTTTTTTCTTTTTCGCTGGACGTCAGCGAACCAATACTTCCTTCCCTGACCTTTTTCCTCCCTCCTTCTAGGATTGGTTAGAGATCGTTAATTCTCCTGAAGGGTCTGACCCCTCCCTAAGCATTACCCGATCACCAGAGTTTTCCCCCTCCTCGATTTTCCTCTGCCGAGAGAGGACTTTCCAACTCGCCTCCCTTTTTCGATGATCAACAGGAAATAGGCTCCCTCTTCCCCTTCTCTTTCCTCCTCCCTTGGTGAAGCGAGACCGACAAGGTTTTTCTCCTTTAGCAACTCCTTGGCCGGAGCTCGTCTCGGTGAACAGAGGACAAAGGCCTTCCCCCTTCATTCTCCCTCCGAGAGGAAAGCCCCCGTAAGAGATCGGCCTTTTCCGTCAGTGATCCCGCCGCAACCTGTCTTCTTTTTTCCAACACCGTCTTCAGTACTGTCCCTCCCCCTCTTTCTGATACCATCGTAAGCCTCTCCTGCAAAAATGCCGCCTCCTTTCCCTTTTCCTTTCCCTTCTCTCCTTTCCTCGTTAATATCCGCCATGCGCGCCCCGTGCTTTCTTAGTCAAGTCGCGGCAGACTTCTTGGCTGGAGTGTCCGAAACTGGCTTTCCTCCCTTTTCTTCAGGGAACACAAGCGCCGAACCTCTCCCCCCAGCCACGGAAGCACCCCTGCGTAATCCTTGGGCAGAAGATGAATCTCCCCCTTCACCCCAACACAACCGACCAGCGCTCTTTTCTTTGGTCGCGGCGATCACCTCGGCCCTGTCTCCCCCGCCAAAGCCCAATCCCTTTATTCCCCTTCCCTTTTTCCCCTTTTTTTTGAGGACAGACAGGAATGTGCCCCTTTTTTTTGAGACCGCCCACACCCTCTGCTTTTCCCGCCCCGATGCTGACAAGTTCCCCCACTTGGGGCGAGTAAGCAGCCTTACTTAGTGGAGGCACCCGAAACTTCCCCAGCCAAGCGCAAACACTCTCCTCCCTTCCTTTTTTCCCCCATTCGGGTCCAAAGCTACGGAACCTTCCCCCGATCTTGCTTCTCTTTACATCCTGCTTCGCGATACGCTCCTCTCTTTTGCGCAAGCGGCGATTGGACCGGGACGGAGAGTCTTCCCCCCCCTTTTTTCCCCTTTTTTCTCCATTTAGCAAAGGAGCGTCACTAGAAACCTTCCCTCAGTTTCGTGATTGGAGTCGTGCTTTTCCCTGATCAGTAAGGGCAATGATACACTCTTTTCGTTTCTTTTCTTTCCCCGGCTTGCAAAATTGTCGATTTTTTTTTTCCCTTAACTCATATAAGCGTGGGCACCCTATTTTCTTCCCTCCTTCGAGGTTGCGGATGATTCCCCCATTCCCCCCCCTACGTGATATAGTTAGGTACATTTCGGTTCGTCCTTTCCGTACGATTCCGCTTCCATCTTTCCCTCCTTCCGCTCTCGTGAGAACACGAGGGCGAGTGTTTCCTTCCCCCTTCGATCTTTTTTTTTTCTTCTTCCCCCCCTTCGAGATGGGAGTTTTTTTCAGGGCTGTGAATGTTTCCCCATGTGACGAATGTACCTTTCCTTTTTTTTCTTTCTCTAGGCGCTAAGATACTTTTTTGGGCACAGACCGAGCTCATTGACTTTTTTTGTTGGGGCGTGAGGAGACCTTCCCCTCTTTTTTTCTTTTTTTTCCCCAGAGATCAGTAAAAAATTGTCGACCCTCCCCCTTTTCTTTCCCATGCCATGCTCGCCTCCTCGTCGATCTCGGGCCCATCAATGATCCTTCTTTTCGTCCCCTCTTTTTTTTTCTTTTTTTTTTCCTTTCTTTTCGTCCAATACGATACCTAGTCTTATCCCCCCCTTCCCTAGCATATTCGAGGACGGCCCGGCGCCCTTTCAAGGAGCCCCGCAAGTCCACATTTCTTTTGGACCCCCCTTTTTCACGCTTCGCGGCGAGGGTGAAGCATATCCACATCCCAACGTTCGAGCCTTAACGTCATTCTTTTACAGCTTATTCGTACGTACCTCCCTTTCTTTTCCCCTTTTATCGAGCTAAGCGACGGGAGACGCACCCCTCCCTACTCTTCCTGTGTTGTTGAGAGAGACCTCTGTGGCTTCGCAGTCGCTTAGTCGACCCCCCTTCCCCCTTCCCTCTTCTCTTTTGGAAGCGGAGGGAACCTTTTGGCACCCGTTGTGAGGTTTTTTTCTGTGGATATGCTACACCCCCCCTCCCTCCCTCTCTCTTTTTTTTTCTCCCGAATGTGGAATTGCGGGGCTTTTTTTTGTAGCGCCCGTCCCTCAATGTCGAGGACCAGCTCTTTTTTTTTTTTTTCTTTTCGAATTAGGGATCGGATTGGCGGACGACCCTTTCCTTTCTCGATTTCTACGAGAAGAGTCTTTCCTCGACGACGAAACGAAACTCCCCTTTTTCCCCGTTCATGGGCTCTTCTTCTTTTCTGCAGACACCCCCAGTCTCACGAAGCGCTGGGTCGACCCCTTTTCTCCTCCGACGGTCTAATACAAGCCAAACCCTTTTTCTCGCTCGTCGGGGCCGGCTTTTTCGGCAGCGGCTGCGGCGTATATGATTTTTCTTCTCCTCTCCCCCCCCTTCGGCACATTTTCCCTCACAGCGCCTGCCGCAGTCGCCGGAAGAGGAGGCTCCCATATTCGCGGTACCTCCCCCCCCTCCACCCGATCGCTTTGCTGACAACTTCGCCCTCTTTTTCCTTTCTGTGACGTCCCCAGATGAAGCGGAATGCCTTTCGAGGGGAAACCCCCCGCCCTTTCCGAACGAGATAACGTCTTTTTCCTTTCAATCGATTTTACTAACTGAGAAGAAAATAGGGTTCCCACTTCTTCTTTTCTTTTCTTTCTTGTCCCCACGATGGTCAGCAAATGTAGCCCTCCCATACTTACTGGGGCACGACGCATCGTGTGTTTTTTGGGCGATCAAAGCATCCGCGCCCCACCTCCCTCTCCCCTCCTTTTTTTTTCACTGTTCTGAGTGAACGATTCCTTTTTTTTTCCCCTCAGGTTCGCGCAGTCCCTTTCCCCTTCAAAAATGGGCGTTACCGATCCTTTTCGTTTTCCCTCCCTTTTTTTTTTCCCGGATCAAGCCACGATGCGGTAAAAGAAAGAGGATTTTTTTTTTTTCCCATGGACGCCTGCTTCTTAGGCGGGTTGCGTGGCTTCTCTTTCCCTCTCTTTTTTTTTCTTCGGCATCGGGAAGATAAAATACAGAGTTTTTTCCGGTGGTATTGTCAGCAGTAGTCTTTTCCTTTTCTGTCAGATAGCGTTGGGCGAGATTACCTTCAAATCCCATCGTCTTGTTCACATTCATTTACTGTCTGTGCCTCCCCCCTTTTTTTTTTCCATTGGCTAAAGGGATTGAGGATTTGGCGGTTTTTTTTATTTATCGTGATCATGGGCTCCGCGCGCCACCGTTGGTCGTCTTTTTTTTCAATTGTACAATTTTTTGGCCCTCCGGCAACGCGCTCTTTCCTCATGGGCGTATTGTTCTTCGTTGGATTCTTTTCCCCTGCCTCCTCCCCTTTTTTTTTTTCCGGAATAGAGAGCGTTTTCGAAACTTGGAGATATCTTACGCCCCCTTTCGCGGCCTGCATGCTCGCCCTTTCTCTCTTTTTTCCTCCTACCGGCTGCGACTTTCATGCGACTTTTCCCTTGCTTCTACGCGGTGTTATCCTTTAACGAGTGAATACCTGAACCTACCTTTTCTTTTCCCCCCTCTGTTTGAGGCGGGGAGCATGAACGGTTTTCTTTTGGTCCCGGGCCTTTCTATCGGCTTCTTCGCCTTTCCGCTGTTCACCGAACTGTTCCAACGTTCCCGCTTTCTTTCTTCTTTGGCGAACAATTTCGGGCGTGGATTTTTCCCTTCTTCTCCATAGGCATTGCGTTTTTTTTTTTTTTTTTGGGGGGGGGGCCGTCGGATTGTTCTTTCTGTTTTTTTTCCTTTTCATCGCAGACGCTATACTCACGGAGCTCTTCCTTTTTCCCGAATCCCGCAGTTTCGGTACGACTCTCATGTCAACAGCGTTTCTTTTTCCTTTTCCCTCGGACAGCTGGGTAAGACCATTCGACGATTTTCCCAGTTCTTTTAAACGATCAGGTCTAACGCGCCAAAATCGATCCCTCCCCTCCCTTTTTTTTCCTGTCCAGAGAACGGGCAATTCATACAGGCGCCCCCCTTCACTACTGCCGAGCAGAAGGTTAAGGCTGTTTTTTCCGATCCGCAAAGAGGCTAGGTTAGCCGATTTTACTGTGCGACCTCTTTTTTTTTTTTCTTCTCCCTCATGGGAGGAGAACCCTCCTTGTTTCCGTTATTTTTACACGGGAAAATGGGCTCAAGGAGTTGGTACTTGACCTTCAAGAGGAACAAAATCGCTGTTTCTTTTTTCTCTTCCAACTGGTTCAGGTAATAACCCTTTTTCTTTCTTGAAGCCGCCTCGCGTCGATCCCACGATCTTTTTCATCCGGGAATATGTCGCTGGACTCCTTTTCCCCGGTCTCCCCCTTTTTTTTTTTTTCTAATGAGGGATATAGGCATGCTAAACAACGATCTCTTTTTTTTTCCTAGAAACGTGCGATATGCCGCCTCATCCAGCCCTCTCCGGAGCACTTCAGACATGGACTTTCCTCTCTTGTTCCACTTTTTTTTTGGGGGGGGGGGGGTTTTTTTTTGGTGGGTTTTTGTTTTTTTTGGGGGGTGGCACTCCTCTCTTTTTCCCCCTCCCCCTGCGCTAGGAAAAAGATTATCGGGCTTTGCGAAGAAGACTTGCGGGGCGGATTTCCTCGTCCTTCTTGTGTTGTTGAGAGAAGACGCGATGCGATTTCCTTGAATCGTGTCCGCCTTTTTTTTCACCGTAACTTGGACGTTGACCTCGGGCTTCGAAGATTTTCCCCCATCCTTTTTCCCCTTCCTCCGCGAAAATCGATACCTCTTCGCTTTTTTTTTTTCGACGGCGACCGCATCTCCCTGGGGCGATCGGTGGGTGAGAATGCCTCCTCTTTTCTTTCCTCTTTTTTTTTTTTCTGATTCCGAAGGCAGGGGATTCCCTCTCCTGATTCTGCCGGAAGATCTTGATCGACTCTTGACCGCTGGGCGCAAAGTGCCAGTTTTCTTTCCCTTCTTTCCCCCTTTTTTCTTCTGCCCCCTATAGGCAAACGACCGCGATTGTTCCCTTTTTCTCCTTCCCCTAATTGTCCGCCATTCCGTGTCAAGAACTTCCGTCGCTTTTTTCCGCGGTTTCTCAGTAGCTGTCGACCGGAATAGGCTACCTCTCCCCCCTTTTTTCTTTCCCCTAGACATTAACCTTATGCTCGCCGTTCTCTTCTTTTTTTTTTTGGAAGTTTCCGGGCAATGGTGGGCGGATCTCCTTTTTCCCTGGATGAATTCCGTTAGCTGGACGTCCTTTCCCCCCCCCCCTCCCGTGCTCGATTGTGGCGAGTTATCCTTTTTCAATTGGCGGGGCCCCTTTTTCTGCAGGACCTCGCGAAGGGTCTGACCCAGCTTTTTTCTCCTTTCCTTTTCCCCTATCAAACGAGGTTGACCTTTCCCTCTTTTCTTTTCCGAAGAGAGGCTTTTACCTTCTCGACCCCTCCTTTCCTTTCTATGATAAACAGGCCATTTCTTTTTTTTTTTCCTCCTGAACCATCCGACCTTGTCTCCGCGCCGCCAATCCACGCCCGAAATTCTCCCCCCCTCTTTTTTTTTTCCGTTGGGGAACAGGTCGGTTTTTTCCTCCAAGATTGAGCAGAAGCCGAGTAGGCCTTCCGTACCAACATGAGCCCGCCCTCTTTTTCCCCGGTCAGTGATACAGCGCAAACAGGTTTCCCCCTTCAGGTATTCCTCGTTAAATAGGCCGCAGAACCTTGTAGCCGCCGGTGCCTACTCCCTTTTGCATGCAAGTAGGAGCAAAGGTCGAGATCGCGTACCTCGAGACAGCGCCGCGGGGGGTGGTCTCCAGCGCGGCGAGGACTCTCCTCCCTTCTTTTCCTCAATGATCGAAAGCGAGCGATGCTGGACACTGAATGCCGGTAATCCTCCTCGCGCACATGCGTCATCTTTTCCTCTCTCCTTTTTCCAGAAGTGCCGCCATACCCTCTGGCTCTGTACAATTCCCCCGTGGCGCGCGGAGCTTCCACCTCCTCCCCTCCTTCGTCCATTCCCGCCAAAAGACCCCCCCTTCGCTGGTGGTGAGGCCAGACCTTTCCCCAGACGATGTTCTTTTCCTCCCATCGACAAACCTACCTTCTTCTTTCAGCCCGCGAATTGCTGACTTTCGAGTAAGACAGACTCTGTATTTTTCCTGTCCCCCCCCTTTTCAGGACGGCACCACGAAAGAGTTCCCCATCCCGCAAACCCGCCGACTTTTTTTTTCCCCTTGCGGACGTCAATTCTTTTCCCTCTCTTCCCCCCTTTCCCCCCCCCCTTCTTTTCATTTAAGATCGGGATTATATATTTACTCCTCCCCCCCCCACTTTCGAGGCGGCACGCGGCGCTTGTCCCTTTCTAGCGGCTAAGCCATAGCAAAGGACTTTTCTTCCTTTCCCCCCTTCATAGTTAGTGATTGGAGTGAGTGATTTTGTCTTCCTGATCCCGATCGTCGTTCCTCCCTCTCTTACCCATTGTCGATTTGGTCAGGCTAAATTGCTTCCCCTTCCACTCTCCATATAAATCGTGGCACACTCTTTCGGTGTCTTTGGAAAGGACCCGGACAACCGACTCTTTCTCTTCCCTTCTTCCTTCCCCTTCTCGAGAAGTACGGAATTCCGCTTCCCCCTTCTCTATGTTGGCACGAGGGCGAAGTTGTCCTCCTTTTTGGCCGGATGTAACCGGCTCTCTTTTTCTTTTTTCTTGCGAGGCGATCGGTGATGGGCGATAGGGTCTTCTTCTCTTGATTTCTGTTCTATCGCGCTCAGATACGCCTTTCCTACGACCGAGCTTCATGTCCTTCCCTTCCCCCTTTTCTTTTTTTTTCCTTCCCCGTAGATGGGATATTTTTTTCTAGCTCGTCAACATTGTCGGACCTCAGCAACCGTTGCAGTTCTTTCTCCCTTTCAATGGTGAAGTTAGTTTTTTCCTCTTTACCAGCGCGGTCTCGGTTAGTTCAGCACTCCTATTCCTTCCCTTTACAAGAAGATTGATGACTGGTCCTCGACCCCTTTTTTTCTGCACTGCCTCATTTTCTGAAGCCCCAGCAAGTTTCCCCCCCCATTTTTTTTTTTTTTTTTTTCCCTTTCTCCCTTCGCGTAGAGTGTGAGAATAATCCCCCTTCCCCCGCGAGCCTTAACGCAGCGGACTTACAGCTATCGTTCGAACGCATTTCCCTCCCTCCCCCTTCTTTCTTCTTATCGACGGCGAAGAACATTTTGCATCCCCCTCTTTTCCTCTCCTTCCTGAGATGCAGATCGCGGCTCCCTCTTTTTTTTTTTTTCTTCCCGAAACCGTTCCTGCTCGCTTTTTCCTTCCCGCTGAAAGGCCAAAGCTTCCGGGTTTTTTTTTTTTCTTTTCCCTCGTGGATATGAGTTCAACCGCGGACGTCTCCCTTTTTGAGGTGCTTCCTTGAAAGATTTTCTTCTCGTCGCGATTACCTTTTTTTCCCAGAAGGCATTCGTATTGTCTCGTTTCCTTTCACGACGAAGTCGAGCGCCGCCTTTTGTAGAGAAGAGGAATCCCATGTCGTTCTTTTTTCTCCCCACGAAAACGAACTTTCCTCCGGTTTTAATGGGCCTCTTTCGAATTTCTCCCAGGTCCGGACAATTGTCGCCAATTCTCCCAATATCCATCTTCCCCCCCCTTCTCCCCTCCTTAGAAGTGTAGGCAGTTCATTCTTTTTGGCTGTCCCCGGCAGCGCTTTCTTTCTCGACGCGGACGAGAATACCCCCCCTTTTTTTTTCTTCGTACAATATGGGCCCTCCTTTCTTGCCTTCTTTTTTCAGAGCAGCGCCCTGTGGACTCCCTTTCGACGGTTAAATTTACGGCCCCTCCTTCACAACCGACCCTCGTGCTCAACGATTTTTCCGCCAGATGAAGAGGTCCTCCCCTTCTTCCTTGTCTGAGAAGCACCCTCTTCCCAGTCCGAACTTTTTTGGGTACTTCCGTGTTAGTCCTTCCCTCCCCGGGCCCTCGGTAATAGAAGGAAATAGGGTTTTCGTAGTTACGAATGGGATGACCCCTTTTTTTTTACAAAAATAGACAATGTTGAAAGATTTTTCTCTTGTAGTTGGCCCTGATTGATCTTGCATCCCGCGCCAAATCACGAACCCTCCCCCTTCCCCCTTTTCTTTTCTTTTTCTTTTTTTATGAGTGACGATTCCTTTTTCTTCCTCAGCTCATCCGCGCCTCCCGCGTGCGGCCTCGAAAAATTTTCCTTTTCCCCCCCCTCTTTTTTTTCCGGATCGGTAAAAGAGAAGCACTCTCCCTCCCCCTCTTTTCCTCATATGTGGTATTTGTTTTTTTATGGACGCCGCACCTGCTGGGCCTGCTCGTACGATTTTTTTTTTTTGGAATGTCCCAAATACTACTTCCTTCTTCTTTCGCCTGGCGGCATATCCAATACATCTTTTTTGGTCTTGTCAGCAGTCGGCGGTGTTTTTTCCTCTTCTCTTCCTATAGAGTTGGGAGATCTTTTTTTTTTGATGTAAATTCTGTCTGGCCTCACCCCACCCTGACACGTGGCCTACAGGATTGGGCTTTTCTTTTCCTTTCCCTCTTTTTTTCCTCGGTGATAAGCAGAGCCTCCCTTTTTTTTGGGACAGAGCGCTTTGTTCTGGGTATGCGGAAATTATGGCAAAGATGCTCTTCTCTTCTTTTTTATTTTATTCGTTGGATTATTACTCCCCCCCCTTTATCCCTCTCCTGGATCGCGCGTGCTTTTCCCCGTACACTCTGGCGATATGCTCTCCTCTCTTTTTTTTTCTCCCTGCTAGAATGGGAGGCCTTCCTTCCGAATTTCTTTGTGCCGGAGCGGCCCCTGCTTCTCCCTCGGTGTTTCCATCTTACCTTCTTTTTTTTTCTTTTTCCCTGAACGAAGGCTCTTCTCCCCCTTCCCCTGCGGTCCCCCCCAGCTGCCGATCTCTGACGGATCATGTTTTTAATTTGGCTTTTTTCCCTGTTATACTTTTGAGGACTTGGGAAGCTGTCCATCCCCCTTTTCAGGGTAAGGCTTTTGCTACAATTCGGGCGTGGATTTCTCGGGTCGCTTAGCCAAGGTCGGCAGTGGTCCTTCCCTTTCGTCTTTTTTTCTCCTCCCCTCCTCATCCTCCCGGAGACGAGGGGGGGCTGCTCTTTTCCTTTAGACGATACGAAATTCCAGCAGTCTCGCTGCCATTGGCCTCCCCCCCGAGGTGGATAGGGTAAGGCATTATTTCTTTTTTTCAGTAACTTAAGACGGCGCGGAGCCGGTTCTTAACCATCCTACAAGGTCTAACCCCTGCGCCCCCCCCCTTTTTTTTTCATATGATTGGTTAGATGACGTCCAGCTCCTTTCTTTTCCTCCGCCCCATTTGCCGACCCTTCACCATCGAACCCTTTGCGGAGGGCTCTATGGAACTCATGCCTCTCCTCCCCGGTTTCTCTTTTTTCCTTCTCCCCCCGCGTCGAGTGAATGGAGGGGCGTCCCCTTGACACTCATGTCAAGGAGTTGGACTCTCGGATCTCCCAATCGCGGGTCGTTTTGCCCTTTCGTGCCCATTCCCCCTTTCTACGGTAACGAAAACTGGGGACTTTTTCCCCTTTTTCTCCCCGGACCTTTTCCGATAGAGGAGAGAAATTTCGCTTTTCTTCCCCCGTCGGAGGATTATACAGGAATTCGGATTTCCTTTTTTTCCCCCCCAACATCGCCCCGACCGCCGACTTTCAAACACCGTGCGATCTTCCTTCCACCACGACGACGATTTTAGACGTCTCGCGGAGCACTCCCGACCTTTCTTCCTCCGCCCGAGGAAACGTCAAATATCCGGGGACAAACCCCTTCTCCTATCGGCTAAAGAGACTTGCGGGGCGTG
>Ga0179593_1547649_pt1 | contig 10535 bp, 8 predicted proteins | sample CZODoug2_1_08_16_FD_185931 | JGI IMG/M metagenome (GOLD analysis project Ga0179593, IMG submission 185931) | Vadose zone soil fungal communities from Angelo Coast Range Reserve, California, USA - CZODoug2_1_08_16fungal (PacBio error correction) | ecosystem: Environmental > Terrestrial > Soil >... | reverse complement strand
TATGAAGGCGGGCAATTTAGGCCTCTGCGATTTTCTTTTTTTCTTACAGGTATTCTCTACAGCCTGGGGCCAAAAGGCCTGCTGTAACCCCTTGGCCCCATTTCCTTTTTCACCAAACCCGCCACGTCCACCCCGGGGGGGAATTTTCCAAATTGGATTATTCCTCTTTCCTGGAAGGTGATTTCCCCCCACCCATTCCGCAAGCGTGGGAATAATGAGGGTCCGAAACTAAACTTTTTTTTCACTTTTTAATGCGGATTGACCAACGGCCGGAGTTTGTGGCCAGTCCGACGAAAACTCCCCCATCATTTGGCACTGTCCGCTTTCAAGGGGCTGGGTAAAAACTTTTCCCCCCTGCCCAGGGGGTCCCATTGGTCCTCGGACGGTGGTTTTTTTAGGTGGAGAGTGACTCCGTGACTCTGATTTTGTTAACTTTTCCACCTCGGGGGGGGCTTGGCGGGGTATTTAGGGGGCTCAAGAGGGTCCCCCATTCAAGTTCACCCCTTTGGTTCTCAAATGGGGCCAGCAAGTTGGCTTGTCTTCCCGGCGGTTTTCATAGCTTTTTTTTCCCCCGCAGTGGGGTTTTTTTTAGGGGAAAAAAAACGGCCGTGAGGCGGGGACATCGACTCCGTTGGGTGGAGGTGTTTTCGCCTGGGACTCCCAGCTCATTTAATTTCTTTTTTTGACAAAGTGCTTCTTGATTTCCGCTGGAGTTCTCCTTCCAAACCACCTCGCCGAAAACACCATGTTGTTTTCTTCCTTTTCGTCCCCTGGTTGCGAAAAACCCCCTTAATGGGCAGATTCCTTTCCCTTAAGGACAATGCCCCCCTGGCCGGAGAATCTCCTTTGTTTGGTTCTTTGGGGGGTTTGAGCATTGGCCTGGCATGCATCGCGGGGTGCCCTTTGTATTGGAGCTTTTGGAAAGAAGATTTTACTCCTCATACCCTTTTTTAACTTCTCTTCTTTCAACAAAGGTGCTCCCCTGAGTGGGTCAATTCCCGGACGGCTTCTTTTGCGGCGGCCAGGCGATTTTTGCACCCCACCCCCACGCATACCGTGGAACTCGGTTCATTTTCTCGTTCCGGGCCCTTTCGGATCGGGCATTCTTTCTCCTGCAAACGGGGGGTTACTCTTTCCAAACTGTCCCCTAAAAAAAAATTTTTTTTTTTTTTTGATGGGTTTTTCCCTGTCCCCCAGCGGGGGCCTCATGTCCCTTTTCACGGCGGCGGTACGCGGAAGCTGGCTGGGGCGTTGGTGGGTTCTGGTTCTTGCTGCCATGCTCCACACGTCTTCTGCAGCCTCACCCCCTTTTTTTTGATATCACCCCTTGGTCGCTAAGAAGATCATCCCCACACGCGGGCCCCCCTGGTGGACCAGGCCTTGTTTTACCCCAGGGGGCTTGGATTGTCTAGTGGGCAACAACCATACCCTTTTTTGACCGTGTGTCGCGTCCGTTCTTTTTTTTGACGTGCCCATCGATCACATGGCTTCCCCTTATGAAGTGTATGCGGGGGCTCCCCCAGGTCAGTGTTCTTTTGTCCAGTGCCTTCAAGTTATGCCAAAGGGGCCTTTTTGAGTGCGTTTTAGAAGGGGGCTTGTTGGACAAGCGGGGGGCCGTTTATTTCCTTTTTTTTTTTTGGACCAGGGCCCTGTGTGGTCGGACTCACCCCAACCGCTGGTTGGGTGATGCCTTGCTACAAGCTATCTCTTTCAACCGTCTTAAAGGTTTTTTTTGCAAATTACGTGCCTTGTGGGGAAAGCGTTCTCTTTTTCCCCCTTCCTTCTGCCCTGCCGGGGCGCCGTGGCGCCCAGTGCGGTGGTTTGTAATAACCCCCCAAATTTCTCCTAGGCGCTTTGGCCTATTGGCCCCTCGGTTTCAGAAGATTTTGCCCCCGCCTTGACAAGGTTTTTCAACCCCTTTACTCTGCGAGGTCCCACGTCCTTTTTCATACGGGAGCGGGGGTTTTTTTTCATCAAAAAAAACTGTTTTTCAGGAACTTTTTTCGGGTTTTCCCTTTTCTCCGATTTTTCCCCCCCCCGAAATTTATTCGTCACCCTCGCCCCCCTTGTTGAATTCTACCAGTTTACCACGTTCAACTGTTTCGGTATTTTTTTTCGGATTATTCTTTCCTTGTTTACCAGGGGGAACACTACTTTGAAGAAGAGGTTTACAAGGCTCTTTACAAATCCGCCACCTTTTGCAACTATTGTGCCCGTCTTCCCCCACGGGGCCCCGGTTTCCATAAAGGCCCCGCCCCCAGGGTAACCCCCCCTTTTTCAAATCCCCAAAACCCACACCAGCTGGTCCCCCTTCCCCCTGAACAATCCTTACTATCGCGGCACCCAAAATGGAGGGGGGAACCGGGATTGGGGGATTCAAGTTCGGTTTTGTCATGACCCAGGTTTTGGGTAACGGCCCCGCCAAAAACAATCGTGGAGATGTTCGTTGCAGCTTTCCTGGGGTGGGTCCCAGAGGGCCGATTCCTCCACCTTGTTGAGCCCGGAAAGGTTTGAACTCAACGGGCCTGATGCAGGGGACCAAACCCACCAAGGTTTTGGCTTTTCACTTGGCTCCCCCTTTACTGTTCCCCCACCCTCCAAGCGCGGCTCCTTTCTTGGAATTTCTTTTGGGGGATGGACAAGGTTGCCGCGTCTGCGCGGCCCAGGGTTTTCTTTTGTACTTGTTCGTTCCCTTCAGGCTCGTGACACACACCTTTTTTTTCCATAGGGTTTTGGAATTGGGATTTACCACGAAAACCGTTCTTTTTCCCCGTTGATAGCGCCAATCTTCCATTTCTCTCCCTTCCCAGTAATGCTCATTCTTCACCGCCGATGCCTGCCTTTTTCAAAAGTGTTTTTCCGGTGTTTGCTTTTCCTCCAACTACGGAAAAAGCTTGCAGTTCTTGTTTTTTTCCCCCCCCCCGGGAACGGTGGGGTGGCCCTTTTTTTTTATCGAATTTTGAGGTCACTGACCCGCCCTTCTTTAACCCGGGTTTTTGACTCCTTATAAAGATGTCCTCTGCTTGTTCGCCACGGGATTTCACCGCCTTTTTTTCCCCCCGGGGAGGAGGTGTCCTTCCATACCCATTCCCTTTTTTTTGGTCGCATTTTTCGGTCCTTTACCACACCCCCCACACTCCCTTTGATCTGGCCCTGTTTCGAAAAAACTTCTTGTTTTTTTTGTCAGCTTCGGATTGTTTCCATGTTTTTAACGTCCTTCACGATCGTGGGGTCTTTTTTTCCCTAGACAGTAGGGGACCTTTCTCAACCCTTTTTTTCCCTTTTTCATCCCGGGCGGCCACCCCCTTTCATGGAGAAACTGTTGCGGTTTTCACAGAAGTCCAGGGCAAAGCGTCATCTTCCCCGGCTTCGGGTTGATGTGGGACCCTGTATCTGGATTTTTTTTCAAAACCCGGGTGCGTTTTGATGGGGCATTCCTGGGCTTTTTTTTTTTTGCGCAGGTTTGGGAGAATTGCTCGGCCCGAGTTGGGTTTCTTTGGCCTAGGTTTTTTTCGTTGGGCTTCCTTCCGCGGGCGGGTACTGCGTTTTTGCCCGCCAAGTCACCCCCTTGGCGGATGGCTTACCAAAAAGGTCGGCGTTGGTTGCGCAGGGACCCCCCTTAGGCATACAGTTCCTTTTTTTTTACGCAAAAAAGTTGTACCTTATTGTTCACCGCTTCTTGACGGTAAACAAACAAAAGCCGTTGGCGGGCGTTGCAAATGTCGATGGCCCACAGCGTTTTCTTTTTCTTCTTCTCCGCCGCAGGTCTCTTTCGCATAACGCTGCCCGAGTGTCCCCATTTGGCTCCTTTTTTTTTGCGCCCTTGTGCGGAATTGGAGTTTTTTTTTTTGGACACCCAAAAAGGGCCACCCTCTAGTTTATGAACTCTAAAGATACCCGGGTTTCGCTTGGAACTTTGCTGTTCGGGGGCTGCTCTTTCCTCTTTCTTGCGCCTTTTGCCGCACAGTTCGTGCCTTGTTGGCACCGGCTTTTTTTTGGGACCCTTGCTGTTTTTTTTTCTTTTTTTTTTCTCGCGCAGGGTCCTTGATTCCAACCACACGCACCCGAAAAACTTTTCCCTCCCTCCTTTTTGAAGGGGGGGCTTTCCTTTTTGCTTTGTGTGTTTTGTCCTTGCCTTAGTCCTTAGTTTTTTTCCCTAGTTAATTCCAAACGGGCTTTACTTCGTTGCAAAAATGGGTTAATTGGTTTTTCGGGCTCCCCAACCCACCTTTGAATTCGGCTGGGAGGTTGGGGGAACCGTCACAAACTTCTTATCCCCCCGCAATTCAGGTGTAACCTCTGCTTATTATTTGGGTTTCGCATCCAACTGTCTCGCGTGAGCAATACGCCCAAAGGTAAAACCACTGTGTGGTGCTTAAAGCCATTCCGGTTAGTGCTGACGCGGCACAGCTCTGCGGCTGATTTTCCCCAACTTTTAGGGCGACATCACAAACCACCGGCTGGGCCGCCATCGAGTTTTTTGGCCTGCTCTTGTTTTCGGGGCCCTCGCTCGGGTGGGCCCACCCGTTGTTAAACCAAACTTTTGTTAGCTTAACCGGGCCTGTATGACTACCATTCTGTCTGCCCCAAACGGCCTCCTCCCCTGGCGGCTTACCGGTGCATTCCATCGCCTGTGGTTTGGACCCCGTTACTGCTCCTTTCTGCTTTTCCTTTGCAACCTCCCCCATCAGCCTAAGGGGATCCAGTAAGCCAAAAAACTTTTACGTTCTATATTTCCCCCAGCGCCACCCTGAAGGGGGAACCCCAACAAGCCCTGGTTTGCGGGACTACTGGTGGGCCTCCCTCCTCCCTCCGCTTATTTCGGCAGACAAGGGAACGATGCCCCTGTCTTTTTTCTTTTATTTTTTGGGTATATCCCCGTCGTTCGCCCAGGATCGGCGCGGCATGAATTGGGAAGTGGATGGAGCGGGAAAACAGGTGTGCGGCTGGGTTCCCCTCGGGCCCCACCCGTTGAAGGGGGGTCATTACCTTGTTAATGGTCCATCCCGGGGTCCATGGCTGGTGCCACCCCTAAACTTGGCCGCATCCGTGGTGCGCTTCTAGAGGGGCTGCGGACACAGAGAGGTTCGGCAAAGAGGAAGGGTTCTTTGGGGCAAAGAAGGTTGGGGTCTATGTTTGACGGACCCCAAAAGAGAGGCAGGTTGTCTAGTGGTAATGAGATTTTCGGGGGGCAATTTTGTTGACGGAAAAAACAATTCCCGGACGTGGCTTTCTCCGTGGGCACCCCGGGTACTGTCCGAGTCAATCCTTTGGTGCCTTGTGACCAAACAAGTTCCTCTTTTTCAACTGGGCGAAGCGCTTGCTTGAATCCCATTTTCCTTTTTTTTTTTCTCTGTCCTTTTTTCGGGCGGAGGAAATTGTGTAATTCTATTTGTTTCGGGCAGTCCTTCTTTTTGATTTTGGGGGGCGATTCCTCGCGAATCCCTTGGATATTCAGGTTTAAGGGGGGGGCCACTTGTTCGGGTTTGGCCCGAGCCTGGGGGGTCCCTTCCTTTCCCCCGGTGAATTTGCAAAAAAGCGGTGGGGGGAGGGGGTTTTTGCTTTCTTCTTGCCAAAAACTGTAATACAGGGGAAAACCGAATACACTTCCAGAGGCGAAGACTCCTCCGTTCCCGTATATGGGGCCCTCTGTTTGGGCTTCTTTCCTGGTTGAATGTTGGCCCTGGCTGGACGTTTGTAACGGCGGCTTTGCTAAACACGTGGGTCCACCGACGGTTTCAGTTTTTTTTCCCCCATCCGCTCACGGCCCGCCATTTTCCCCGTTGGCGCGGGGTACACATTTTTTCCATGCCGGGCGAGGAACATTTCGCGGTCCTTTGCGGGGATCAACGGGGATCTTTCCGGATGGGTGGTGAAAGCTCCCCCGCAACACCTTTTTTTTTAAATTTGGAGTTATTGCTGCGGGTATTGGAGTCGGGCTTGTTTGTCCTGCCTGCCGTTGCGCCTTTTTTGGTGGCCCTTCAAACCCCCTGGGCAGGTGGTTCTAGCGGCAACCCTGGCAGTGTTTTGGAAAGGTGTGGCCTCCCCGAGCTGTAAAACATCCTCACCTTTTCCCCTTTTGGCAACCCTCCGCGCCGCTCAACTAACGATGTCAAATTTACCGGTTGTACGGGGCTTCCGGGCTTTTACCTGTGGGAAATCTTTCCCCTTGTTGCGCTTTTTTAGATAAATTTTTTGGATTTGAATTCCTTTTTTTTCGTCTCTATTCCCTAATCCCCGCGAACGGTCCCGGTACCGCCCTCAAACAATTCTTCCCCATTTGCTTATGTCAAAATGTGGGAATCCTGGTACTCTAATTTTCCTTTTGATAAAGGGTCGTTCAGGCATCTTACTCGGACACCAATCTTCCCTCCCGAGAGGGTTCCGCTTTCATTTTAGGTTCCGAAGGGGGACCTTCTCTCCTGCCGGCTTGGTTACTTCCGACAAGTTAGGGGTACTTTTATTTCCCAAAGCCCCCAGGGTTGCCACCCGGGGGACCTTTTACGTTGTTTTCTCAGCGGGGGTATAGCGGCCGGCTTTTTGTTGCCAATCACCCTCCCCCCTGGTTGGGAACCGTCCTCAAAAGGTAAAAGGGAGCGTCACTCGAGATTTTGAGTGTGGGAAGATTGTCCTCTATAATTAGTTACTCAAGGGGGGGAAAGTTTTTCGCTCGGATTTTAACCCTCTTTTTACTGGGCCTGGTTTTCACTGGCCAAATGCCTCACGTGTCCCCCCTCGCAGCGGTAAGGTTCCGTCTTCCCGTGTTTTTGCTGGATGTAATCTTCTTTCTTTTTGGGGTTGGCCGCTTAAACTGTCCGGTTTAGGTTTTTTGTGATTTCCTCCCATCACTGCCTTGGTCGGGAAAATGTCCTCAATTACTGACAATCTGTCTTCTTCCGGGAGGGGGGTATTGCAATAATCTTTTTCCTTCGCATATAAATAAACCACCCGACTTGTTGGTTCTGGCTACCACAGGAAGTGTAGGGCTTCCATACTCTTTTGGTTGGGTCGCATGATTGCTTTTTTCTTCAACTTTCTCATTTTTTCACTTTTTTTCTTTGGGTTGGGATGGCCCCACTTTTGGCAGCTGTTTTTGTGGTCGGCTGGTGAAAAACCCCCAACGTGCCCCCACACCGGAGTTTTTTTGTTCACTTTTTCCCATTTTCTTACTCGTACACCCTGTTGGGCCCAACCCCTCGGATGGGATTCAGGGGCTTTCTTGGCATGCCCCCCAAAAAGGGGTCCAAAAAATGGAATCCCGGTCGTCTTTTTTTTCCGTGTTTTGGCGGTTGTTCAAAAAATCGCCCCCTTTCTAGACGGTCTGATTGCACTTCCGCTGCTTTTTGAGGAAATCTATCTCTTTTTTCCTACGGTTTTTTTTTTTTTTTTAGGAGTTCCCTCTCATCCTCCCTTTTTTTTTTTTTTCCTTTGACGTCTTCATGCAAGTGCGGGTTTGCGAAATTTTGAACCTCCCCCTTCGTGACCACCCAATTTCGAGGAAATCAATTTTTTAGGGGAAGGCCGTGGGCTGGGCATACCTTTTTTTTTGGAAAACATCGGGTGCGTCCGGAGTAAATGGCAAACTTCTTTTTTTCAAAAAAACCCTTTCTTTTTCGGGGCTATTCAGTCGGCGGGAAAACTGGGTCCTCGGTTTCGTCCATTCCTTTTTGGGAACTGTGAGATGGGGAGTGGGTTGTCCCTCGAACAGTTTTTGAGACTTACCCCAACTTTCCTTTTTTCAGGCCTCCAAGGGGGGGGGCAGGTGCTCATTTTTTTTCCCCCCCACCCGTTGGTGCTCAGGTCTCATCCCCCAAATTGTAACACCTTAAATTTTTTTTTGGCCACAATTTGGCGTGGATTGGTTACCCCCTCCCCTACTGAACCGGCCCTGTACGGAGCAGTGACAGTTTCTTCAACATGTTTTTTTTCGGACCTTAGTATGCGGATCTTGAAACATGTAGGCAAACCGGCAGTGGGGGTCTCCTCCGGGGGCACTTTTTCCATTTCCTTTTTTTTTTTGGGAGTGAGTTTCGAAGGACGGAGGAAATTTGCCGGTCCTCTGGCCTTTGGTTCCTCCTTTGGAAGGAAGGGGAAAGCCAGTTGTTACGTGTGTTTGGTTTTGTCCTTCAAATATTTACCCAACAATTGAGGTGGGCGTGGTGCGGATTTTCCGCTCGGGGGCTTATTCTCCCTAGTGTCCCCTCTGGTGCCAAACTCGGGGGAGTTTGGGGAAAATCTCCCAGGGGCTTATGTGGGGGTCCCGCCTTTCTGCCCAGACACGTTTTTTTTTTCCAGCGGACTTCCTCATACCTCTTTAAAACCGGTGGGAAACCAATTACTGGCATCCTTGCCGGTTCAGAAATCTGCCAACGGTTTGCTCAAAGGGGGCTAACATTCGGGATTTTCCCTGGAGCCCCAATTTTTTCCCCCAAGGCCCGGTGCGTTTTACCTTTTTTTCTTTCCTCGGGATGGGGCCTTCGCGGCTTTCTTTTCTTTCAAAGGAACCGCACTATCGTTCCCCAACGGCCTTTGAGGATCCCTAGCCTCCCGTTGGTGAGTCGTCTTTGTTTGAACATCGAATTTTTTTTTTTCGTATTGTTTGTCAAAAGGGCATACAGGTTGAGGGACTCCCTTTCTCTTTTGGGATTCCCCTCCTTTTTTTTTTCAAAAACTCCTTGTGTTAACCAGGGGGCCCAGCGGTTACACCGCGGCGACCCGCAAAAAATTGTTTCCCGGATTCAATTACCTCATAATTTGTTTTTTTTTTTTTTCCTTAAAAGGCAGGACATACGTTGTATCCCGTTTAAGTCTCCGTTTGTTCATGAAAGCCGGTTTTTCTTCTGGCCCTCTTTTTGAGTGGCGCGCTTCGGTGATCAACAAGGGGCCCTCCAAGTCTAATTTTCTTCCAACGTTGTGTACCTCCCACTGCTTCACGTCAGAATGTTTGGTTTCCCTGATCGGGGTCCGCCCCCCTTTCGAAAATTTAGTACCGTACCTTTCTTCGGAGTTGTTGGCGTGCTGGGTCGTGAGTCCTTTGAGGGTTTTTGGCTTTTTTTTTTTTTTTTTTTTTTGCGCGATAAGTTTCTTCAGCAACATTTCACTTTGCTGGTTTTTTTTTCTTGTAGTTCCGGTCCCTGCTCGTTGCCAACCCTCGGTCACCATTAGGGACTTTTTTTTCTTTACCCTGATTTTCTGGGGCCCACTTCCCAATATACGGCAGGGCGCCTTTCAAATGGCTAATGGTCCTTTCCCGCCTGAAAAGGGACCTTTTTTACATTTTCTTTCCCCTTTCAGCCGGGTTTTTTAGCGCTTCGCAAAGTTGAACCTTGTAGTTGTTTCATGTCGGGCAACGGCCCTTTCTTTCCTGATGAGGAATCTTCCTTTCCAGCAGGCTTTCTCCCCTTTATCACCGCTGTAAGTCTCTTGAGGGTTTCGCCGTTTTTTTTTCGCATTGCTGGACCGCTTCCCCTTCGAGGAGTTTCCTTCTTCCTCCACAATTTCCCGGTCTCTCTTGAACATTCGTCCAAAAAAACGGGCGGCTTTTTTTATTATTCAGAAGTTTTTTGGGTTCCAGCTTTCGTTTAAGTTCGTGTTCCCCCCTCCCTTTTGGCAACGGGTCTCGTGGGGGCTCCCTTTTTTTTTTCATCCCTTTGACGACGATAGTGCAAAACCTTTTTTGGACTGACTCCGGGAAGTCTCCTCCCTGGAGAAAAACCTGTTTTCTAAACAAAGATCAGCAATTCTTTATTCCCTTTTACCAAGGGTTGGCATGGGATCTATGGCCTAGTGGTGTTGTGGGGGTGTTCGACAGTAGTCGTTCCCCCCCAGTCTTGGGACTTGCCTGGGGTGGCGCCTCTCTGGGCGATGTTGTTCCTCGTGGGTTTTTGGATGGGGAATTTTTGCCAAATCCCCTCGGGCTTTTGACGTTGGCTGGAAGGCCGTCTTTTGTAATCGTCTGAGACCCCCTGTGCCTGTTTATCCAGGTGGCTTCCTTGTTGCTTGGCCTGGCACCCCCCCCTGAGGTATTACAGGGCGTTTTGTTGCCGTTTGCAGTCTTTTACCTTTGTAGTCCTAATGCTCCTGGAGTTCCGCAAATTCTTTAAACTTTTGTGCAAAACGGAGCCGGGTGGTGCGGGGGGGGGGCCCCCCCCCTGTCCCCCCACGGCCGGGATTTTGAACGTCTCCTTGGGAGTTTGACCCTTTTTCGTTGGGATCTGTCCCTTTGTGGCAGAACCAATCCTGCATTCCAATTTCGGTTAAAACTCCTGCAGGGAACATTTACGGGAGTCCACTGTTAAACCTTCGCCTTCGGGTTCCCTTGCTCGGCAACCAAAGGACACTCAGTTGATGCGGCCAATTCAAAAAACAGACCCCCACGTTTCTTGAAGCGGACGGCTCTTTCGGTTGTCCTCGCTGGCCCCTGTGTTTTGACTCCCCATTCACAACATTTGTTTGCTGCGGGGGGGGGTTTGAATTCCCCTGTTCGAATTCTTACCCAGGCGTTCTCTTAATGATCCCAGACCCCCTTTGGAAAA
>Ga0179593_1704958_pt1 | contig 10536 bp, 12 predicted proteins | sample CZODoug2_1_08_16_FD_185931 | JGI IMG/M metagenome (GOLD analysis project Ga0179593, IMG submission 185931) | Vadose zone soil fungal communities from Angelo Coast Range Reserve, California, USA - CZODoug2_1_08_16fungal (PacBio error correction) | ecosystem: Environmental > Terrestrial > Soil >... | reverse complement strand
ATTAGTAAGTGGTGCCAGCGCTTTCCTTTTGGAAGGGAAACCGCTCCCCCCTCTCCCTAAAAAGAAGGGCCTTTTTCCATTCGCGAGACGCTCTAGTTCGTCGTAGACAAAAAGCCCTCCCCTCTCTTTTTTTTCTTCCATGAGATAAGAAGCGGAAGGGTCTTTTTTTTCGCTCCCCATCCAGCTCGAAAAATCGTGTCCCCTCCAGGGCTTGAGGACTCCCCTTAAGTTAGAACCCCCACAATTTTGCCCCACTAGAAAGGAGAGGCTCCTCCCCCCCCAAAGAGAGGAACTTTCTGACTAGCCCCCCAGCTTCCCCAATGCTAGTAGTACCCCCTCTCCATTCTCCCCTCTTTTCTGAAGAGTAGGGCTCCCCCTTCTACGGAATGCCCCTTTAAGCGACTTTCTCCTCCTCCGTTGTTGTTGTTCCTAGGCAGGCATACGGGCCTTTGGGGAAGAGAAGGCACTCTTTCTCCTGCTTCCAGGACAGAAGGGCAGATCTTCTTCCTAGGGTTTGGGTCCCTTTTTCCTCCTAAGAAGGAAGGCCTTTTTCTCTTCCCCAGACTGAAGGACGACTCGGGGCGTGTTCTGGAGACCTTTGGGGTTCTATGGAGGAGTGTTTTTTCGACAAATGCGGTCCCTCCTAAAGAAAGGTTTCCTTTTTTTTTTTGCGAGATGGGAGACCCCCCCTAGAGACGTTTCTTCCTTCGAGCAAGGCACCCCTTTTTCTCCTCTCTTCGTTGGGGGTTTTCAAGGGGTTAGAGAAGTCCTCCTATCCTCCGAGAGGGTCATCCCCCTTTTCTTTTAGGGATGTGGAGGTGTCTTTTCCCCCATAGAGTTTTTCCCCTTTTTTTTTCAAGGAAAAGCGACAATCCCCGAGGTTGGATGGGCTTCCCCCCCCCCCTCCTGAATCTACTCTTCCTTTTTAAAAGATTCCTCTTTTTCCTACGGGGGGGTCTGCTTTTTATCTCCCTTGACGCCGGAGAGGGCTCATTTTTTTCCCTTCTTTTCCTGTATACAGAGGAACTGAGGACGTCCCTTTTTTCCCTTCTTTGCCGCCTCGACTGCCGGGCCGCTTGCTTTTTTTTTCTTTTAACCCGAGTGTGCAGGAGACGACCCTTCTTCTTCCTCTTGCGCTGAAAGCGACCTTTTTTTTTCGTCCTCTCCGACGCCCTACGATTTAAGTGGAGAGAGAGCTCCAAGAATCCCCTCGGGAATGACATGATAGCCCCCTTCCCGGCTAGAAGAGGACCCTGCGCCTTTTTCTTCCTCTCCCTAAGAGAGAACGAGAGAATCCCCTCTCTCTCTTTCCTTTCCAACACCGGCAGAGGGCAACTTCCCAGGAACTAAGATGCAGGGCCTTTCTTCAGAAAGGGAAGTTCCTTATTTTCAGGGATACATCTCTTGAGAATGGGAAAAAGAGTCTTTTCCAAAGACCCTTCCAGAGAGGAAACGCATCCTCGAATTCCGACTGGGAGGATATTACGTTGGTAGAAAACCCCTCCGCAGCGATGTGATATGACTTCTTCCTGTGCACCGATTAAGGATCTGCCTCTCCTCAATCCTCTTTTGTTCGCATTTTAGCCCCCAGCCCGCTCTTAGGAGAGAGCGTCACCACCCCCTTTCCAATAAAGGCTTTCTCCCTTTCTTTCCGGAACCTCTTTAGATAGGAAATTGTCTTGGGTTCCATCCTCTCTTTCTGGTAAGAAGGCTGGAGGAGTGTCCCCCCCCCCCTAGAGGGGTCCTTCGAGGTTGCTTAACTTCCTTTCCGGAAGTACATCCCCTCCCAGTTTCTTTCGTGCCAGGAGAAAGGCGGTCTTCCAAACAATCCCGATCCGGCGACGATTCCTCTTAATGGAGAGAACAATCTGTCTCTTGAAGGGGTGGACTTTTTCTTTCGACCAAAGCTCGGGCTCACTGAGGTGGATCTGGGTTCCTTTTCCTTGAGACTTTTTCCCCGGTAAAGAGTTACCAATAATGGACTATCTAAGCCTCTGGGGATTTTTAGCATTGACGTTAGGCTTTCTCGGGTGAATATCTTTCCCCGGAAGGAAGAAAAACATCCCCTCTTTCCTCGGTAAGCTGCAGGAGTTCCCGCCAAGAAGCGCTCTTCTCAGGAAATTCGACGACCGAGCCCTTTTTTCCCTCCTATTGCTCCCTGGGAACGACCCCCCCGCGAAGGCCATACGTTCTTTTTCTGGCAGAAGAACACCCTTTCCCCTAAGACCCCCTTTTGGGCGGCGTAATAGGCTTTTTCCTGGCGAGCCGACCCCCCCTCCGGCCACAACCTGAACCACCTTAACCACATGAGCACACATTGCTCTCTCGGAGGAATCCCCCGTTGGAAGATATTTTCCCCCTCTTCCCTGGGAACGCGCCGCCCCCTCCCTGGAAAGAGGGGGGGTTTTTTTTTTTCCCCCTGCACCGGCGGGAGGCCCCTTTTATCCATCAGAGAGGGGCGCCTTCGAAAAGGGCCCCTCGGTCCAATCGCTTTTTTTTTGCGGAAGACCCTCCCCTCCGGGGTGGATTGTCTTTTCTCCTCCTTCTGCCCCAAGCCCTCTTTTCCCTTGATATTTCTGGAAGGTGAAGGCTGCAGCGACTTCCCCCTCCCTCTTTGCGGGGAACCCTTGCTTCTAAGAGATAGCTCATCCCCCCCCTCTGGAGGGCGGCCTCAACGTTTCCTCCCTAAAAAATATAACCTTTTTTCTTCTTTTCTCCGCTAGATGTGTCAAATCTAAGTCGATCTTTTTTTCTTTACTTCTGTAACCAATGAACCGCACACTCCCAATACCTGTCCCCCCTCCTTTTTTTCCTTCCTTTCTGAGACGGGGCAAACAATTTCCTGACCCTCTGAACACAGAGTGGGGATAGCGCAGCGCGCCCCTCCCCCTCTTTTTCCCGGAAAATTGAAACGCAGTGGAAGACTCTCCCCCTTCCTTCTCAAATATTGATTCCATTAATGTTCAGAATACTTTTCCCCCCCTTTCAAGGGCAGCGGAGGTTGGGGGGTTCCCCTCCTCCCGGTACAACGTCCTCCTTGACAAGTCCGGGTCCGCGGCGGACTTGCCACCTTCCCCCCCCCCTCCTCTTGATCCCACCCCCCCCTTTTCCACCCCCCCTAAGCCCCCCCCCCGGAAGGAGATTACGGATCTCCCTTCCCGCCCGGTAACTTTCCCGAGGACCCTCACTCTCCCCCCCTTCCCCCCCTCCCTCTCGAAGGCGATCTCTCTTCCTTCGCGGCTTCAGCGCCCTTCTCCCCGGTGAAAGAGTCGGCGTTCCTCTTCCTTCAGTTCGGTTCCCCCGCTCTGGTCCGGACGAAGAGGGCCGCCCCCTTTTTTCCCAGCAAATGCAGGGTCCACTTTTAGGCAAGCTGGAACCCTTTCCCATGGTTTCTCTCCCCTCCCCCCGCCGGGATAGAACAATTTCTTCTTTTTCTCCCCCCCGGTGTTATTTCGAGAATTTAGAGAACAGAGTCTCCCCTTCTTCCCCCCCCCCCGCTCGGACCGAGCAAAAAGAGGCATCGCCTCCCAGGCTTGCCGTCATTGATCTGCCTGATGTAGCGTTTTTCCCCCCACCAGGTGGAAGGTGGTGCTTTTTTTTTCATCCCCCCCTTTATGCACCGCCTGTTGGAGCAAAATCCCCTCCCTGCTTTTTCCTGTCCCCCCCGCCGCGCTGCTGTAGAGAAATGCGGCATCGATTTTTTCCCGTCCACGAACAATGGAGGACGGCTCTTCCCCCTCTTCCCCTTCTTGGTCTTTTTTCGTATTCAAATGAGTTTCTTCATTAGAAATGTGGCCGTCTTCCCCACATATTTTACAATAGTCCCTTTCCCCCCGTTGAATTTCCTCTTCGACCTGAGGAGCTTTACGGTCATATTCGCTCCCTTCCTCTTTGCATACTCCTCCTTTTTTTTTTTTTTCTTTTCTCGGATCGAGTGATAAGATATGACCTGTCCCCCCTCGAGTCCCCCCCCTTTTTTTTCTTGACATTGGCCTATTGACCCCTTGTGAAATAGCCCCCATTTCTCATTGACGCCTTTTATCCCTGAACCAGACAAGACCCCCGATGCGTTCCCCGGCGCCAGGGTCGTGGGACGAGCGCTCCCCCTCTCTTTTAGCTTCCTCCGGGCGGGGTCAAGTAGCGGACCTTTTTTTCGGTTGCGCGAACGCGACGGCATCCGTCCCTTTTCTCAAAAGGGTGGTATGACAAACTCCCCCCCCCCCCTGTCTCCATGGTCTCTTCTTTTCGATCACTTGACGGCAAGAGTTAACGGATCTTTTTCCCCGCAGCGAGATAGATGAACTTCTCTATTTTCTCCTTTCTTTTTTCCGATCTTTAACCGCGAACCGGCCCCCCTCGGTCAGAATGGGCCGCTTGTCGTGATAGAGCGCACCCTGTTCCCCTTTTTCGACATTGTCGGGGTAGTGCTTTTTTTTCCCAGTTTAATAATGGCGGCGCTGCGTCCGGACCCCTCTTCGCGCACCGAAACTGACGTCCCTCTTTTCCCGCCCCGCACCTTTGTCACCGATATCGGCTTCCCTCTCTTCCTTTTCCGTCTCAGACGCAATAGCCCTTCCCCCTCAGGGAGGTGGATTTCTTTCCTTGAAAGGATTCTCGCGCGATAGTTTTTTCTATAAGGACCTCTCTTTCCTGATTCCCTCCCCGCGCCTATGACGTGAAAGCCCCCCCTTGATGTAGATGGAGTTCCTCTGGAGGTGTATCGGCTGAGACTTCCCAAACCTCCTTCATTGACGTTTCTTTTCTCCCGTTCCTTGGAACAGTATATAACCTCTTTCTCAATCGTCCTTTGACCCCCCCCTTTTGTAGAAGGCCACGGCCGTGTTCTCTGAGGCTCATGGCAGTTGCGACCCCTCTCCGGGGTAGAGTTTGGATAAACTCCTCCCCCCTGTTTGACCCACTGAAGGTGACTTCCCCCGAAACCAAATGTTAGTGCGCGTCCCCTGTGCGGTTCATGGTTTCCCTCCCCTCCCGCACCCCAGGCCAAGCTTCTTGGCTTTGACGACATAGGAATTCGAGCGCGCTCCTATTAGGTGATTTTTTTTCAAGCCTTCATCAAAGTTTATCCTTTTCCCGTGGTGAGATCGGGTTTTTTTTTCAGAGTAAGTAGTGTCTCCCGCACCATTTTCTTCTTGAAGCTGATGAATCCCCCCCCCCCCCCTCCATCCCTTTCATTCGTGCGACGGAAGCGCTTGCGACACTTCCCCTCCCTCCTCCGGGATCATCGACGGGGACGGTCTGCCTCCCCCCCCCCCCCCCTCTTTGGCGCAGGCACGGCAACTTTTGGAGGAGCCGTGTACCGCCGCGGACGCCTCCAAGTCCCTCCCAAGCCCGACGCGGTCAACCCCCTTCCCCCCCCCCCCCCCCCCCCCTTTCCTGCGGTCCTTCGGAGCGGGCCAGGCGGTTTCTTCCCCCCCCTGCAGTCCCGAACGGCCGAGTGGTCTTTCTTTTTCAGATGGTCAGGTGGTTTACGTCCCTTTTTTTTTCTGGCGATCCCGGCTAGGGTTACGAGTGTTTTTCCTCTTCCCTTCGCGAGGACCCGGCGGCCGAACAGCTTGCGTCGGCAGAGCCCGTCCCCTCTCCTTTCTTGGTTTGGGTAGTCCAAGGGCAGGCCTCTCTCTTTTCCCCCCTGTGTCGCGTTCGTCGAAGTGCCCGAAAGGTCGCCTCTCCGAGCACCTCTTTCCTTTTTTCCCCCCCCTTTCTTTCCCCGGGTTGTTTGGGCGTCGGCCCTTTTTTTTGGCCCGATGAGCACACTATTCAGCAAGTCGCCTCCCCTCTCGTCCCGTAGTAGAATCGGTCCCTCTCTTGACCAGGTCCTTCCCTCCCCGATCCGCAGGTCCTTTCCCCCTTTAAAGGTTTTTTCAGCGGAGGTAGTGTACCTCCCCTTGCACTCGAAAATGGTCTCAGATTCCCCCCCGAAGTCAAGTAAAGAATAGTAGCCTTTCTTCCCCAGGTCGTTTTTTCCCTTTCCACTTGAGGCTTCCTTTTCCCGTCTTCCATCGGTGCTGTAAGCCGCCACGGCGACTCGAACCGCCTCTTTCTTCCTCGTGGCATGAGAAAATACTCCCTTTTTTCCTCCCCCCTCCCCCCAGGGAAAATGTAGATCGACGATCCCCCCCTCACGTGTAAGGCTGCTTCTCCATTCTTCTTTCTTTCCATGACTAACGGTGGTGGTGACCCCCTCCCCCTTCTGGAGGACGTTGGCTCCCCTTTGGAGGAAGTTAGAAATCTTAGCCTCGAGAAGCCGTCCCCCTTTCAGCGGGAACAGTCCTCTAGAGCGACAGAGAGTTCGGCCCCCCCTTTGTAGACCCAATTTTCATTCCATCTGGTAATAGAAGAACTCTTGGGCCAGAGATTTTTTTTTCCTCCCTGTAGTTTCGGGCCCATGTCATCCTTCTTCCGAGGGATAAGCCTCTCAGCACCGGAAAGGTATGCCGCAGGAAAAGAGCGTTTCCTTTTCTTTGAGTGGGTCGACGCTCCTTTCCTAATCTATTCCTCTCAGGCGCGGTTTGTCGAGCCCCTTTTTCTTTAGGGAATCGCGGGCGAGCAGGGCCTTTTTGCGTTGGTTCTTCGGGCCGATCGCCAGCTTTTCGCCTCCCGTCGTAGGCTTTTTTTCTTTCTGACGACAGCCGTGCCCCCCGTAGGAAGAGACCCTCCTGCAAGACCTCCGGTTCGTTTCAGTCAAAAGAGGCCTTCCCCGAGAGGAACGCAGATTAGTCGGCGGCGGAGGTCGTCCTTTAACAAGTAAAGCGGTACCTTCCCCCCTAGCTTTCTCGTCCATAGTAAATCACCGGATTTCGGGCGTCAAGGTACATCTGCCCTTTTTCTCAAGATTACAACACGCGGCTTCTTTCCTTTTCGCTAGTACCCTCCCTATTCTAACAGAACCCAGGTTCGTTCTTGACCACCCCCCATCGTGTGAAGTGTGCCTTTCCTTTTCTTTCAACGCAGAAGTTGAGAACCTCCACCTCCCCTTTACACGCTAGTCGAGCCCGCCTTCTTTCCCCTTATCTTTTCACCCCCTTGAGTAGTCGACCCCCCTCCTCCTCTTCCTTCCTTCAAGAGCGAGAAGCACTTCATGGTAGTATAGACGACCGGTCGTGCATTTCCCTTTCCGTTGGGACGAACTGACAAATCGTGGACAGCTCTCCCCCCCCGGAGGTGAGGACGATCCTTTCGACCCCCTGAGAAAAGCGGGCCCCCGAACTTCTCCCCTTTCTCGGAGTTGGAAACAAAACAGCGTGTCCTTTTTTTTCCCTTCGAACCAATTTCCTCTCGAGAAAAAGGCTTCGTTCTTCCAGTCTCCATCAGCCGTAATTTTCCTTTTTTTTCGCAACGAATCGAGGGACACGCGCTTCCCCGCGAACTCTCTCGTTTACGAATCCTCCGTTTTGTTTTTTCTTTCTCTATTCGCGCTGGCATCGGCCTCCTTTTGGTAAGAGAGAGTTGCGCCGCCTCCGATTACGAGGAGGATGGGACTCGGTTTTCTTCCCCTTCCCTTTTCTTCGAAGAAGGACTTCTTTTCGAGGAAGACCCGCTTTCCCCCATCGAGAGGGTTTTTTTTTGGGGGTTAGGAGAACGCCAGCTCACGTAGAGGGGGGACCCCTTTTTTTTTTTTTTATACCGCACGGGAGTTCGTAATTCACTCCTTCTAATCTAAAAGAGGGGACAGATCTTCTCCCAAAACCAATGGGATGAGAGACCTTTTCTTCCTCTCCTTCCTAACGAAAGCCTTCTCCCCGGGCTACTCTATAGGGGAGGGATGTGGGGGTCCTCCTCCGGAATGGTTCGAGAAGAGTAATAGCATCTTCCCCTCTCTCCCTTTCCTTGGAAAGGACTTTCTTCACTTCGCGGTGAAAGCGAAAAGGGAACTTTTTCAGAGATGGTTCCCCCTTTCACCTAGGTGGGATTTCTTTTTTCCTTTTTTTTCATGTTAGATAGAGTCCGGACTCGGGATGGGCCTCTCTCGATGAGGGGTCCCCGGTTCTGCTGGGAATAGAAGATTCCCTTCAAGCTGGGCTGTCTCCAGTCAAGGAAGGGAGGGAAGAGTCCCCCCCTCACTTCGGAAGTAAAGCTTGTTACCTTCTGAGGGGAGTATTAAGACAACCGCCCTTCCCTTTCCCATAGGCTTTTTCCGATCGTGCTTTTTTTCATGATTCCCCCGAATTTTGCAAGGAGACCGAACTTCCCCTCCGGGTGCTGTGTTTTTGCACGAGAACGCCTTTCCCTTCGGTAGATAGACCCCTACTCTGGACGAACCCGGCAACCTGATGTGAAAGAACACTTTCCCCAAAAAAAAGACCCATTCAAATGCTACTGCCTTCGGAAAAGGAAATGCCCTCCTAGGGGTTTTTTTCCTTCAGCAAAAGCAGCGCGTAGCTGCTCGCGGGATTTTTTTCCCCTCTCCCCCCCCCCAACGGCAACCGGCCACGAGAGTGCCCTGATTAGCCCTCCCCTTTTTTCTTCGGAGTGATAAGATTCCCTTCTTTTTCCCTTTCCCCTCGCCAGCGTCCGGGTCGAAAGAGCTCCTCCCTCCCCGCTAGATCCCCCGCGGAGGGTCCTTACCTTCTTATAGGGCTTTTTTCTCCAGCCACAGGGGGGGTCCATAATGCGCCTGTCGATTGCCTTCTTTCCCTTGGGAATGGAAAGCCTTCCTCCTCTTTCCCTTGAGTACTAGCGCGACCTCTCGGCCTGACTTCCTCATGTTATCTTCCCCTTCCAGTCCAGAAGATATTAGGCGATCCTTTTTCACCACCAAAGCTTCTCATGCTTAAAGGAATGGAGACTCCTCCTTCCCTTTCCGGATAGAGGTTTTCTCTCGAAAGGGGATGGGGGGTACGTGGTGTCTCTCTTTTTCCTTCTGGAGGAGTGGATAAACTCAACGTCCCCGCCCGCATCTGGGCTGTTTGTGAAGCCGGTTAGGAGGTGATCCCCCTTCCGGAGAAAGCCCGACTGCTTCTCGGAGTAGTACAGCAATTTCCTGAAAAGTTCACCCCCTTCCTTCTACTCAGGAGAGAGATGCTGGAACTTCCTTCTTGATGGAGATAAAAATCTTCTCAGTGACGGGTCACATGGGGGTACATCTACCCCCTCCCCTCCCCAGATACGGGTATCTTTCCCCTTTACCCTGAGGATAGGGTCAGAAGTCCTCATCTTTCGTGAGAAGGACCTCGGAAAGATAAAATCGAAATACTCTCTTTCTACTCCTTCTTTTTTTTTTCTTTTGAGTGGAGGCCGACTGAAGTTCTCAGGCCTCCCCGCTATTGTGATCATCGTGCCTTCCAAGGCCGACGCCCCCCATGGACCGCTGCGAGGGGACGGTGGACGCTTCCTCTGTGATAGGGCTGCACGGCCTCCTTTTGCACCTTCGAAGACAGCAGACACGTCCCATTTTTTTCCGACCCACCCCAAACAGAGAAGGCCACAACTTTTGGTTCCGGGCGCGGTCACCGACCTCTCTTCCCTCTTTCTTCCGGGTCCTCGGCCGCGTCGGCCAGGAAGGGCTTCAGCCTCTCTCCCTTTCCTTGGACGGCAAAAACCTGAACCACCCCGCCAATGGACGAAACACTCCCTCTGCTCGACGAGGCCGCCGCGCCCTTCGGTCCCTACAACAAGCGGATTCGATGACCCTACGGCCGGCCTGGCCCGCTGCTCCCTCTGGCACGCTTGGGGTGTGGTGACCGTGGGACGGGGGACCGCGTCGTCTTTTAGGCCGGAGAGGCGGTCCACTTCTTTCCGTGCCGGTCAGAACCCGGCCGCCCGCGTCACCTCAGAGGGTTTTTTTTCGGCAGACCGTCCCGTCGATGATCCTTCCTTTCTTTTTCTTTCCGACATGTGAATTGTCGGCAATCCCTTTTCCTGATATTTTCTTGAAGGTGAAGTGCTCAGCAGTCCTTCTCTTGGGAAATCCAGATTTTGCTCTTCACCGAGAAAAGAAGAGCCCCCTCCCTGAACCGACTCATACTTGAGGAGATCTCCTCCCCTCCCCCCTTGTACCCACTCTGGAGGGAGGCTCAACTTCCTCCGCAAACCTTATAAAATAAAGTGTGATGATGCCTGCCTAGATGAGATGTAGTCACCCCCTTTCTTTTTCCTGGGGGTGGCCTTTTCCCCCAATTGAACCGCACCTTTTTGATTTTCTCCTGGCGCGCACTCCGTTTCCTTTTTTTTTCCCGTCGTGATGACGACGGGGCCACCCTTATGATTTTATCAAAAAGCTGACAACGAACTTCTTTTTCATCGGTCGAAACTCCTTTCCCCCTTTTGCGGAAATGAAACGGCCGTGCCGAAGGCGAAAATAAGAGTCCATGCCCCTAGTGAGATTTAATGTTCCTTCCCCTCCCCCCTTCCCCCGTCAAGGCCTCTTTCCCTTCCCTTTTCGCAGGCAGATAAGGCCCACCGAAATACAGAGACATCCCCCTTTTTCTTTTCATTTCAAGGAGGAGAGGATTTTCACCAGACCCCTTTTTTCGATTAGCCAGGGAAGGAGCCCCAGCATCGAGCATGAAGGAAAGGAAA
>Ga0179593_1691233_pt1 | contig 10536 bp, 15 predicted proteins | sample CZODoug2_1_08_16_FD_185931 | JGI IMG/M metagenome (GOLD analysis project Ga0179593, IMG submission 185931) | Vadose zone soil fungal communities from Angelo Coast Range Reserve, California, USA - CZODoug2_1_08_16fungal (PacBio error correction) | ecosystem: Environmental > Terrestrial > Soil >... | reverse complement strand
TTTCGAATCGACTCTCTGCGCCTCTTCCATATCTGGTTTGCATCTTGTTCCGATGTCTCTGCTTTTTTTTTTTTTTTTTGGTTTTTTTTTTTTTTTTTTTTTTTGTGTCTACAGCTTTCCCGGCTTCCCCGGCCCTGATAAAACGGGAGATGTCCCTTTCGACCCACATTATCTCGTTCCCCTCCCCTCTGCCCCCTGTCCCTGCTCGTGATTGCGTCCTAATTCCGGCCCTCTCGATCAACCCCTTCGCTCGATCTTCTGCGTCCTTCTGCCGTATGCTGCCTATATGGTAGATTCCCCTTTTCAGTAGACCCTTGCCTTTATTTCGGCGACTCACAACTTGCGACGTTTCCTTTTCGCACCCTTTCTCCTCCGGCGTGCGAAGAGCTTTCCACCCATTTCCCTCTTTAGCCCTGTTCTCGTACCGTGCCCCTTCCTTTTTCTCCCTCTGGTTTTTCTCCTCTTACGAGGATTGCCGGCCTTTGCTCTCTCGAAGTGAGGTTTTCAGTGTGTCGTTCCTGCAGCTTCTCCGCCTTGCTTCCCCCGCAAAGCATCTCTCGCTTTCCCCCCTCTGTAACCTCCACTTTCCCCTAACGGTGAGCCGGGACGTAACCCTTTTTCCTCGACCCGCCATTTCCCTTCGTCTCCCGGATTTCCTTCTTCTCGCATTGTCTGCGCCCCGTCGTGACCCCTTCGCGCGATTTCTTTTAAGACCCCTCCTCTTTCCCCGTCGTTCACCAAATTGGGACTAAGTCGTTGCCCTGGTTAACCCTTCCCCCCTGATAGGGTCTCTTAGCGCTGGTTGTGCCCCCCCAGTTCTTTTTTTTGGTTCTTTCTAGCTCCCTTTTAGTTTGAAGGTGCTTCTTCCTTAATTTTCTTTACTAAAGATCATGGTGAATCGTGAAATGTGCCCCCCGCCTTACCGCCCCCAAGTTCTCTTGACGATTTTCCTTCTTTTTTTTTTCAGGTATTTCCCTCCTTACGACTGGATCTGGCCGCAGGTCACCCTTAGAGGCTTTGGCCGTCGTGGGCAGCTTCGCCTTCGCCTCTTTTGGAGTGACTCTCATCTAGGTCTTAACTGACATCTTCCTTCCCAAGGTGGGATTTCCGCCGCTACTAGCTTCCTCTTGACCTCTCCCTTTATCCTTCTCGGACGCTCATTTCCCCTTACCTCACCTCGTTCCAGGGACCCGAGACACGAGCAGACCGCGTCAGCGACCCCCCCTCCCCTTCTTTTTTCCGAAATTCAGCCCCCACAACAAATACTTACTCCTTTTTTTCCTGCACCCCTATGTAGAGGAATCGAGTGCGTCGACCCTGGACGACTTGCTCTTTACAATACCTTTTTCTTCGTAGAGTTTTTTGACTCGCTCCACCCCCTCTGTCTTTCCCCGCCGTTTTTTTGATCTCCCTTTTTTTTCCCCTCCTCCTCGTTTTTTTTTATGCGCTCTGCAACGGCGATCGCTACCTTTGCGCCCTTCTTGCGTTTGAGAAGGACCCTGGATTGGAACGTTCTGAAGTGCCTCAGAAAATGAATAGGGTTTTGTCGTTTTCTTTTGTGTTCCTTTTTTGTGTTGTTTGTTGGATTTGACCGCATTTTGCCCCCGGGTTCACGAAACATTATTTACCACGCTGAAGGTCTTCTTTTTAACCCCGTCCCTCCCCCACTAGACCCTCTCCTATCTGGGCGTTGCTTTTGCTTTTTTTCCTGTTCCTATTTCGGTCACTTTCGTTGTTGTCTCTTCCTTGTTCTGCGTTTCCCTTCGGCACATTTTTGCGCGTGATTTTCCTTTCCAACTTCTCTCTCATGCTGATCGGCATTTCTACTGGTTATAATTTTCTTACCGTTGCCTTCCCGTCATGGCTTTTTCTCCAACGGAACCTCCCCAATTCAATCTTTTGTGATCTTTCACCAAATGCGCGGCCTTCTTCCCCCCAACGCTGCCCCCACTCCGGCACAGAAACTCTATTTTTCACCTCCCTTCCCCTAAGCCCTGTTGGGATTTTTCCGTACCGCGCTCCCCCACGCAACGTTCTTCAGCAGCCGTCAATTTAGTCAGGTTTTTCCACCCCCCTGGGCTGTTTTTTCCCCTTTGCGGGTTTTCTAATACTGAGTGGACCCCGGCAACATGTCCCGCATTTTCTTTTCCCCCTTTTTCTCCAGCGTTCTACGTCCTCACCTTTAAATCTTCTTGGGATACCTCCCCCCCAGGCGGGCCACAAAATCTCTGCGCTCTTTGAATTTTTTTTAGTTTTTCGTGTTCCCCTAACATGACCTTTTTACACGAAGATAGTGTCTTTTTGTTCGATCGTTCCTTTTTGGAGTTTCTGCCGCGACTTGGCTGCCCCCGAAAGTCCCTTCCCTTCCCCCTTCGCGCCCCTCTGTCCCCCCAGCGCGTTCGATTCAGACCCCCTTGGTTCTATTTTGTGGGTCCGTCCACCTTCTTCCAGGTTTTCTCCTTCTTTTTTTCCACCCTTTGTGGATTTCCCCACTGCCTGAGCTTCGTTTCCTTCCCTTGCTTTCCATCTCATTGCTTACCCGTAACCGGACCCGAATTTACTCCCTCCACCGACACTTGACTGTGAGTCTGTGCAGTGGGTGTCCTCGCTCTTCCCTTTTGCCACCCCCCCGCCCGCTGTGACAATAATTGACATTTTTTTCCAAGCCCAAGATTTGTACAGGGATGGTTGATCCTTTTTTCCTTAATCCTTTTTTTGCGGACGGACATGTCAACTGAGACAGCTTCCAGCCAACCTTATTTGTCGTCGGATCGGCCAATGTAGCGCCTGACTGGAATTCTGAGGAAACCCTTCTTTTGAAATGGTTCCCTTTTCCCTGTTCCTGTTTTCGCCCTTTACGTCATTCCTTCGTAGAGGTCCCCCCCCCGACTAAGCCTCCCTTTTATAGAGAGGGTCTTTTTTGTTTTTTTGATCTCGTCAGGGCGGACCCTTCTTTGCCCCCCCCTCTCCCCCTCAGAATTTATAGACTCGTATTTTAGTCTGGCAGAGTCTCCCCTCTTTTGTTTCGCCGGATCCCCCTTCTGTAACATTCTCCAGATCTCCAGCACGCATTGTGGAAAGCATTCTTAACTCGGTTTCCCGAGGCGTAGAAGGCGATCCTAATCCCCCTTTTTGAGCTCCTCGCCTTCTACGCTAGAGTTTTGTTTGGTGTTTTTTTTTTTTTTTTGTGTTTCTGTTGTTTTTTGTTTGTTTGGGGGGTTTTTTTTTGTGTTTTTTTTTTTGTTTTGGGCCCCAGCTTGACTGAGCCTTTACCCCCCCCCCTCCATCTTTTTTTAGGGAGTCCCCGGCGGCGACAGTCTTCCCTTCTTTTGAAACCTGGGTCCCTCTCTTGCCGGCTTCACCTAAGATTCATCACAAATGTAGTGAAGAGTTCCCATTACAGACTCGCTGACCTTACCTCCTTTTCCCATCTTCTCGAGACAAACCTTATATTCCCCCCCTGTTCCCGGTCCCCCGGCCGTCCTCCACGTCTTTCTGAAGGAACGCTCCCTCCCTCTTTCGCCTCCTCCCATTTTTCCGCGCGACGACACCTCATTTTTTTGACTCATTTTTCAACCATTAAGTTGCGAACAGGCGTGCGATTCCCCTTCCTTGTCCAATGGTTGCTTTCCAATCCTTCTACCAAGACTTTTTTTCCATTTTTTTTTCGAGCTAGACGATTTTGTTCCTCCTGGCCCGGCGAATTACGTTCCTTTGACCCCCCCTTTCTATCTTGTAGTTCCCCTGAATCTTGCATATTGCCGGAGAGGAACGAGAATATATGCCCCCCATTGATACCCCCTATTGCCCGGAACAGCAGGACATTTTTTCCTATTGGTGACCTCCCCCGACGAGACCCCCTTCCTTCACTTACCAGCCTTTTTCTTTTTACCTGATATAGAGACTGCCTCCTCCGTTTCTTTCTTTTTCTTCCCAGGTAGAGAAGCCCGAAGACTTCTTTTTTTTTTTCCTTTATGAAAACTTTTCCATTTCAGATCTCTACCCAAATTGCCTTGTTTCCCACCTCTTTCTCCCACTTTCCGGAGATCTTTCTTACGAACCTGGGGTTTCTTTTTTCTCTTTTTCTTACTTTCGTGTCAAAGGTGATGACCAAGCGCCTTTTTCCCCATTCCCTGGCCCGATAGGGGCCTGTTTTTCCGTCGTCCCACGCATTAGCACCCTCCTGCTTTCTCCGGCTGCCTTCCTCCGTCGTTTCCCCGAGTATGCATCCACGAATGCGTCTCTTCCTTTTAGGAACACGAGTAGTTGCGTGCCGAGTTTCGGTACACTTTTTTTTTCCCAGTTCTTCCCAAGACCTTGAGCCGAGTATGAACTTCCCTTGGCCACAAAGCGCTTTTCTCCTCTTTTCCCACTCGACCAGAGCCTGCTAAGAACTTCGTCAGGATCCTTTCAACCTACCGATCCAGCAGGAAAGTCCCCCTCCACAGCCCAGACTCAGCTTCTTGACAGTCCCTCCCTTCCCTTCAGATCCCGAAAAGTAGTTCCCTCTTTCTCTGTTTTTCGTCTGGACCGGACGGCCCCACTCTTTTCTTTTATACTTCCCCCCACTTGGCTGTTTTTATCCTAGGACATAAGTTTAATGTGTCCTTTTCTCGATACTCTTTTTCTTTTTTCGTTTTAGGGAGATCCCCTTTTTTTCTTTGATTCCGAAGGGGGAATTGAACGCGCTTGTTATTTTGGGTGTTCTAGATCCGCGTGCACGCAGCCCCTCTTCCCCATTTCCCCCTGCCCGTGTTCCCTTCAGTGAGTCCTCAGCTCCGCTCGAGTTATCCCCTTTCCCATTATTTGGCTTTTTTTCGCTGAAGGTGATTTTTCCTTGCCCGGAGATTCTTGTACGGCCTGTATGGTCTTCTTGCCCCCCCTCGTACCCTTCTTCCTGTGCCTCCGTCAATGTCTCCACCCTTTTTTTTTGCATCAGTTTGGCATTGTTTTCGCACCTCTTCCCCCCCCTTAGTTTCTGGTCCACCCTACTCTCTTGCTCTCATAAGACCAAATCTTCGCTTTTTCCTGCCGGACCAAAGTGCCCCCTCGGCAGATCCCTGCTCTCCTTTCTGGAAGTTGGTGGTCACGTTCCCCCCTTCCCCAGAGTAGAGACGCTTAGTGGTCCCTCCCATCCCTTACCCTTGCACCCCTCCTCAGTATCCCTGTATCCTGTAGGATGTTCTTTCCTCTTTGGCGCATTTTCGGTTTCTCTTTTCAAGCCTGCCCATGTAACTTATTATCCCTCCCTGATCTTTTATAACGGATTCATCCCAACATTTACTGGTTTATATAAAAAGAGACATTTACAACCCAGTCATCTTTTGCCCCCAGTTTTCAGCGGTTCTCTCTTCGTCTGTTTTCTCCTTTCACCACAATCAATTGGCTAGTCCTTCCTTTCTTCTTTCTTTGAAGTCCCTGCAGATGCATAGTTTCCGACATTGGTTGCCGGAATCCCTCTCGCCCCCCCCTGAGAGTCATGTTTTTCACTGAAGGTTTTCTCATTCAATTGACGGATTTCGTTTTCCCTTTCTTTGTCTCTTTCTTGTTTCGGAATTTTTTCTGACCCCTGTTTTTTTTCTATCCTTAGGTGCCACTCTCCTATCTCCATCATTGCGGCCTCAAGATTGATCCCCTTTCTCCCAAAAGCAGCCAACCCCCCCGAAGCCCCAAACACGCCGCACTTGGAACGGAGCGAACCGCCTTGGGCTTCCCACTCCGTATATGGCATTCTTTCAGTCCTTGTGATGGCAATTTCCTATCATTCAGTGAATAAATTGTCTCCACCCCTTTCCGAGGACTCTTGTCTTTATTTTTTCTTATATGACACCTCCTGTCTTCTCCTTTCCCGTACCAGTGCCGTCGCCCATAGAAACAGTAGTTGTCCTTGAGCGCGTTCCACTGTAGAGTCGTCCCTATTTCTTCTCCGCTATAATCTACTTTTTTTACTCTAAGCGTCCGTTTTTTAACGGCCTCCTCATATCCGTGTGCGATATTTAATCTTTAGCCCTTTTTTTGTGCTCCTTTTCCTTGGCGGCCTCTCTTATGATTTTCAGATTGTGTTGAGAGTCCCTTCTTCGGTCTCCTGTCTCAAGCTTCCTCCCCGCGAAGAGAATCCTTCTCCAATCCCTGTCACCCATATCTGTTTTCACCTTCGAGCATAGCTCGGGCGTAGCCTGCCTCCCCTTCACTAATACTCAGTTTTTGGTTTTTTTTGTTGAGAGGTTTCTTGCCTTTTTTTTCTACGCCTCGAACCGAGCTATGCGCCGTTTAACCCCATCTTTGCTTTTTTTGTCTTGTCTTCCGCGCCATTAGCTGTCGCTTACCCCCCTCTTTTGAAATCTCTCCAATTTTCCTTTACCCAAGACGGTACCCCCCTGCACGTCGTCATTGCGCATGACTCTATAGAAAGCTCTACGTCCCGCTTCAGGACATCTTCCCTGCCACCACCTTCTCCTTTCGTTACGTTTTGCCCGGCCCTGTCGTCTTACCATTGAAGGACTCTCTGCGCTCCAGAATTTCGTTTCTCCCGCGACCTTTCTTTGAAGAAGTAAACCCTCCCGTTTGCCTACACCTTTTTCCCAATGTCGTTCTCTACAGGCGTGCTATGAGCCTATTACATTTAATAGGTCCTCTTTGTTTTTTGAAATGTCTTAGCCCACGTAAGGTCCCATTTGTTTTCTTCCTCTAATCTCTTGGGCACGTTTCCCTTGCTTATCCTGGCATCTACTTTCCCCCATGGTAGTATTTCAGAGTGTGAACGTAAAGCACCCATTCTGTACGACTCAGGAGCTTTTTTTCCCCCCTCCCGAATCCTTTACTCAGTTGCTCCCACCTTGTCAGTCCCTCCCCTAAACCCTGGCTCCCGTCCAAATGAAAAGACCGAAGTTCCCCACTGACCACCGAAAGGCGTTCCGATTATTCTCTCCTCGTACGTTGTTTTCCCTTTTCCCCGTCCTCTTGCCGTCCGATGCTGAAATGCCCATGGCACGATTTAGCCCCCCACTTGTCTTGTTTTTTCACCTCCTTCTAACCCCCTTCTCATATTGTCCTGTCGACTATCGGACGGGATCTTTTACGTTTTGGTCCCTTCACCATAGTTCCCTTTTACAGTAGCCTCAGGGTACAACCATTACCCTAGAGGGTCCCTTTTTTATTCTCTTTTCCAAGCCAACCTCTCTGCCGATCTTTGAAGGAGGCCGTTCCTCTTTCCAGGTTCAAACTCAAGTCTCAGTGCCATCCTTGTACCACTTATCTTGAGCACTGTGTCCTTAGGTTTTGCAGGGGTCTCCCCTGTTTGACGTAGTTTGCGCACGCGTCCCTCCCCCAGGACCTCTGGCCAAATGACGGCGTGTTCCTACTTGCGAACCCCATCCCAACTAGCCGATCCAGCCTTTTGCTGACCTCTCATGATCCCCGCTGACTCCCCTCCGAAGCGACCCGAGCAGCTTTTGCCCCCTTTTCCCGCTCTCAGGTCCCGTATTCCCCCCAGCGCCGCCCCCTGTCGGGACCCCCCTTTTTTTTTTGGTTCATGTCGCTGTCCTCCCGTGTAATGTTTCAAAATAATAGTTTTGATTTTCTCGAGACCCAACCTCTGGTTGATTCTGGAGACCTTCTCCTCTAAGCCGTTGATATTTCCTCCTCCTATTGTTGGGCATGCAGATCAACTGGTGAGTCAGCATTTGTCTTTCTCAGCCAGCGGGTTTGTTGTTCGCGATAATCGCTCCCGAAGAACACTATCTTTAGAATTTATCAGAGGCCCGAGAAACTTTATTGTCCCTACATATGTGATGTTTGCTTTCGCTTTCTCTTGTTCCCTGAGCCCATTTTGGCTCCCTGAGATATTTCGTATGCCTATTCTGGTTCTCGTGACCTTCCCAGAGATTTGATCTCATTTGAATGAGGATTCTATTCTGTCCGGCTGATTGTCGACATATTCTTACTGTAGTCCGTAACTGGGTTTGCTGCTATTTCAGGGGAATTGGCAGCCCTTAGGCGCGGTTTACCACGCTGCGCCGTCAGACCCTTTACCGGAACCTTTTTTTTCACCCTAAAACCACAACTACGCACGCAATAAGACACTTGGTTTTATGGCGGCCAGCGTCGCTTAGGGATTGCACCTCCCACTCCAGCACCTCCTTCCCCCATCTCATCAGCTCGCTTATTTTTTTTTGTCCCGGTAATGGTTTTTCCATCTGCAACCGTCCTAGATATATCCCCTGCCTCCTTATCCAGCGGACCTCTTTACTTCCCAAGTGCCAAATCGGGGCTTTATCTATTAAGAAACAGACTGAACAACCCAAGCTGTTCACCCTCTCTATATATGCTTAGGTCTGTGTTTTATTTCTTCGTCTCGACTTCTTTTCCAAGCATTTGTTGTAACTGTCCTCGACGGTGGATGGGTTTTTCCTAATTGCAAATTGTCCCCCAGCCCTGCATGTTCGCGATTGCACCTGACCTCGCAGGAAGTCTATATTAACCTCAGTTAGCTTACTTTACGGCTCTGCGTCGACGTTCCTTCCAATTGGACAAGTTGCATGAGGATGTTCCTTCAAGTTTTTAGTACTGCACCGAGATTTGTCACTCCCCTTTTTCTTTGACAGGGCCGGGACGCCACTGATACGGTTAACCCAGCCAGTTTTCACCCCTCATCACCATCCCATCGATAACTGCACCGAGACAGTCCCGTTAACTCCTTGCCTTTCCCCAATCTCTTCTATTGCTCGACCATTTCTTTTGACCCCTCAGAAACCAACTTCTTCGAGAGAAGCTGATCCCTGTCCCCCTTCTCCTTAGTCCATCTTTCTCTACTTACATGAATTCTCCCCCTCCCCCCTCCGCCCCAAAGGAGGGGTCGTCCTGCCGGAGCATCGTAAAATGTCCCATTATGCATTCTCGATCCCCTCCCTTGGTCCGATTTGGTGGTCTTTTCCCCCCCGGTCCTCTCTTCACCGTGTTTTCTATCTTTTTCGCTATCGCTTTGAGCTTGCAGTGCGATCTCTTCTTTTTTTTTGCCGGCACCGATTTTTTCCCGAATTGTTTTTTACTCTTTCTCTTTTGACCAGCCTTTTATCTCATTTTCGGCACAGCCCCCTCCCTCCTCCATGGCCTTTGTCCCATTCACCTCCCCGCCTCTCTTGTTTTGTGGTTCTGTTTTGGGTTCTCTTCTCTATAAGGAGCAGCTCTCTATTTCCCCCTCAAGTTTTTCTTTTTTTCTCGTTTTTTTCTCCTTCTACCACCCCATCTGTCCTCACAAAATCTTTTGTTTCTCCTTTTCGTCAGACTGGACCGGCTTTCGTGTGTCAAAGATGTTTCCTCGATTGACAGACCTGTCACCTCGATTTCCTCGAACCCTGCGTCCGTAGATAAGCAACGAGATAGACCTCCTGATTTCTATATCTTGGCCCCCTCCTCTGCCCACACTTAGAATTCTATTACCGTTTTCCCAAATAGTAACAGAGAGATTCTTAATGTTAGGATACGTTACGTACCTTTTTTGCATCTCTCGGAAGCGGCATAATGTTTGCTTTCCCACCTTTGCCATGACAAGTCTCCTTTTTTCTAATGCGATACCTCTTACCAACTTCCATCTTCCCCCCCGGGTTTGTTCTTGGTACTTATGGCAGCTTTCCCCTTTTGAGAGAATGGACATCTTTGACCCTGCCGGCTTATCTCATATTCTCTAGGGACTGTACAGCTGTGTAGGGGACCTTCATAAATTGATATATCCCTTATCTGAAACCTAACGGAAGGGACCAAAATGCTGAACCCTATCAAGGATCCCTTTTCCCTCCCCGACGAAAGAAGCCAATGAAAGATTGCCTTTCATGCGGATCTTCGTCACTCCTGAGACCTATCTTAGTTCCGCCGGTAGAAGGAAGATGAGATGACCCCGATTTCTGCGAAGCCACGCGGCGATTCACAAACTTTTTTGTAACCGACATTACAGTACCGTCCGGCGACGACTGAGACCAGGACTTTCTTGACTCTTTGGCTCGCCCCCCCTCTCTTTCGGTGATCTGAAATTTTCAGTCCCTTGAGGGACACGAGCATGCTAGCTATAGGGAAATGTTTGGCGTTCACGAATTAAAGCACCCCACACCAGCCGATCATGTACGCGCTCTTATAAATGATGACTCTCTTGTATGCCATCGTTCTGTCCAGACGTCCACCCCCCTGATATGTTTCGTTGCCTATTTCAGCCGCCTCCAGATTGGAAAATATCATTCTCTGACTCCCCCTTAGGCCCCCCCCCCATTACTTCCCTTAGACGATTTCTAATCGAAGAGGGAAGGATTGCACGTCCTTGCCGCTTCTGCCCTCCTTGAACCCTTCTAAGTACGCCCGACCCTCGCCAACTTTTTTAGCCTCCATAATAGCCGAAATCGCCCCCCAGGAAGTTCAGATTTTTTTTTTTATTTGCCGGTCCCGCTCTTTTTTTTATTTCTCGGAGCGTCCTGGTCCCCCAATCATTGTGGCGCCGGCTCCACGACCCGCGTGCTGGTTCTTTCCTTCCCGTCAATTCAGTCCTTTTTC
>Ga0179593_1482251_pt1 | contig 10536 bp, 16 predicted proteins | sample CZODoug2_1_08_16_FD_185931 | JGI IMG/M metagenome (GOLD analysis project Ga0179593, IMG submission 185931) | Vadose zone soil fungal communities from Angelo Coast Range Reserve, California, USA - CZODoug2_1_08_16fungal (PacBio error correction) | ecosystem: Environmental > Terrestrial > Soil >... | reverse complement strand
CTTTTTTATCCTTCCCATTATATTCTCCCTTGTTTCTGTTTTTTGCGGCATAGTCCCACGGCGCGGTTGTTTTTACGAGAGATTGCACCCATTCCCGTCTTCGCGAGCATTTCACAGCGCACCACTTTATATCACTGTACCCTTCTTCATGACCAGGCCCTCATTTCCCCTTCGACTTCCCTTTTAGAGTGTCGGCTCGCCGTTTTTCTGCGGCAGGAATTCTTGAGCGGATTGGGCCGTTCTCTCATCTGCCGTACCTGCCTCCTCTTTTCCTCCTTGCGAAGTCCATCTTGCTCTTGACACCCACTATATCCTCCCCTCTCCCGTTTTAAGCTGTTCCCAACTTTTCTCCACCCCTTTTTCCACTTTTGGAACCGTCTTCATTTCTCTCACCACAGGCCCGTTTCTTTAAATCCCTTGTCCAGATCCCTTCCCGCTTCTTGTGATTTGTGCAAAAACGTGAGGAGAATTCCTCTGAGTCCGCCTTTCTAGTCTTGTTCCCGTTATACCACCCCCTTGACCTTCCCCTAACCCCAGTTCCCAGGATCCCCGTTCGTGGCCCCCGTTTCTTTTTCTTTCCACTCAGCCTCTTTTCTTTGCCCCTGGTTCGAAGAGGCTAATCTCCCTCCCTTTGGCTTTTTTTTGCTACTGATAGTAACGCCCCTTGACTTTGCTCATCTCCCTCACCCAGTCTGTCACTTTAGCCCCCCTGGTTCCCTTACCCCTGTGCCCATTTTGACCCCGCTTTCTCCCCATTACCTCTTTTTCAACCCCCTTCCTTCCCTACGTTCTTCTCCACTTTCTTTCCAGGTACATTTTTTTGTCTACTTTTTCATACCCGTGTTGAACTATCCCTATGTTTTTCAACCAAACAGTTCCGGCCATTTTTCGCCGCGCTGAACTTGTCTTTTTCACTCCACCCATCCAACCCTTTCTCACTGACCCCCTTGTCTTCTCTACTCTTTTTGGATCGCCGTTTCTGTTTTGTTTTTTTTCCCCGCCCCTAAAGTCCCCTTCTCCCTTTTTGCCAGACAGCTGTCCCAGTAAGGACTGCCCCTATTTATATCCCCTTGTTGTTTCGGTTTATTTTTTGGTACCCTACCAATTGTGCCTATCGATCTTCCTGTCCCCTTGGCTTGTAATATGATCTTGAATTCAAGTTTCTTTATTGTTACTATTCCCTCGGTCCTTTTCGCTGCTCCTACCTAAGGAGTGGTTTTTTCACCCTCCACCCCACCGCCTCCGCCTCTCATATTTCCCCCCTTCCCTTTTCCCCCAACTTCTTCTTTTGTCCCCAGTGTTTTTTTCCCTTCCTTACAGTCAATTCCCCGGCCACGTCGTCACACTGCCCCCTTTTCCTTCCTTTCCCCATTTTTCCTTGTCCTTGATCTTTACGGTTCGGATTTATGATTCGTGAATTCCCCATAAACGTTTTAACATTTTCTCCCTCTCCCCACCCTTTCCCAACTGCCTTTAGCATTCCTCTCCCTTCTTTCCCCTGACTTTTAATGTGGTCCTTCAAATAGGCGTTTCCCTCACTCGAGAAATTTCCTTAGTTTGTTCACCCTTCAATTGTTTTTTCCGTTTTCCCACCCTTTTTCCCCCTTCCTTGTTCTTTGTCATCTCCGACCATTTTTGGTATAATTTGGAGCCTGCGGTGTACTCTATACTGTTTTGCGTTACCTACCCGAAGTTTTCAGTTGAAGTTCTTTCTCTTTCCATCCTCAGCTAGTTACTTTGCACCTAATCTCACGTTAAGCCTTACCCGCGCTTTCCCTATATCTGTTTCGACCGGTCGTCCGTGTTTCTCCTGTTAACTTTTTCCGGAATACTTTGCCTTCCTCTCCCGGACGTACGGAAAAATTCTGCCCAGAGCCTGAAAGTTCCAATCGCTTCATATTGTCCACCTCTTTTTCTTTTACCTTTTTTTCCCCCCCCCCTAGTTCCAGGAACTGGCCCCATTAGTTAGGTTTTAGTTTCTCTATCGTAGTTCTGGGGGAAAACTCCGTTTGCCGCGTACCTTTTCAATCGTCAGTCCTTATGTTATGCACTTTTTTCCTAACTTCATTCCCCTTTGATTTTCGGAACAGTACGGGGCTGTCGTCGAACATTTCAAGACTATCTTCTTCTATCCTTCCCTCTCATGTGTCTTTTTATCTTTTTTCCCTTCTCCTTCCTTTTTCTCTCTTTGTTTGTTCCTTTTCTTTGTCCGTGATCCGCCGCCCTTCCTTTATCTAACTTCCGACCCACAAGAAAATAAGGGTCTTCTTTCCTTTCCCGACACAGTTGGTCACCTAATTTTACCGGGCAGGGTCACACCCTGCCAAAATTTTTTCCTTCCCTTTTTCCCAGGACGACATGCGCCTTTGAGGTTTTTGCATTTTGCCTTTCCCCTACTACCGGCCACACAACTTTAGGCGTGTCCTATCCACTGGTTTCTTCTGACGTTGTTCATCTTCGCTTCCACCCCAGATGCCACGAAAGGTTTCCTATGCCCTTTTTCCCCTTCTAAATCACATCCCATTATTCTCTCTGCCTTCTTCGCTGACCATCTCACCCCTTCCTTCATTAAGTCTCCCTAGGTGTTTCCGTTTCTATGGCCTTCCATGATTTCACCCCCCCTTCCTCCCCCTCCTTTCCCCTTTCCTTTTCTTTTTTCCTCTCCCCTCCTTTTTAATCTTAAATTTCCCGGCTTTTTCTCCCCCTCTGCTCTTTGAAAACCTATCTCTGAAGTGACGCTTCCTTCCCGTTATCTCCTCCCCCTTTTCCCTTTTATCAAGACTCCTCTTTATACCTATCCCCTTTGATTTCCTCTCCCACCCCCGCTATTTGTTCTTCTTTCTTGCACTTGTCAACCTAGGTCTTTTTTTCCCTCCCCCTTCCTCTCCCCTTCTTCTCTCATCCTTTCCCCCTTCCCCCCCCATTTCTTCCCCTCTTCTCTCTCTCCCCTTCCCCCTTCTCTCCTTTCTCCCTACCCCGCTCATTATATTGCGCTACAGGACTCCCACTCCCCCCCCCCCCCTCTTGCCTCCACTTGTTCCTTTCGTCCTCCACTCCTCCCAAAAGGAAACCCGCTATCCTCCCCAAGTTCTGTTTCTTTCCCCCTGATCTCCTTCTTTCTTTCTCCAGCACTCCTCCACACACACTTTTTTTATTTTTTTCCTTCTCCCTTCGCCTTTTTAATTTTCTATCCCCCTGCTTTTTTTCCCTCCTTCCTTTCCCCCCCTCTCCTCCCCCCTTTTTTTCTTTTCATCCCCCCTCGGTCTCCGTTTTTGTTTTTCTTATTGTTTTTGAAAACCTTCTACCTTGTATTTAGCTTACCCTCTTTGAGCCGTCTCCCTCTTCGTCCCGCATTCCTCCCTCCCCCCCCCCGGATTTTCCATTAACTTTTGTTTCCCCCCCCTTCCTCTTCCCCCCCCTTTCTTCCCCCGCTTTTTTCCTCTTCATACAACGCCATCCCTCCGCCTTGTCTGCCTATATTCCCCCTTTACTCCTGTCTTCCCCTTCCCTTCCTTCCCTATCCAATTGAGACACTCTTTCAGCCTTGATATCCTCTCCACCTATCCCTACGTACTGTCCATTTTTACAATCGTCTCTCTCTCCGCCCTCCTTGTATCCCTTTTTTGCACCTCGCTTTCCTTCCCCCCCGTTCTTCTTCCACTCCCCAAATATGCCCCCCTGCAGGATTTCTTCCTTTCGCTTTTACTTGTTTGCTCCCCTCCATTCGTTCGACACATTACTTTTTATTTTCTACACTCCCTCTCCCGTTTTTTTTGAAATTTGTTTAGTTCCCCTTCTCTTTTTTGTGTATATCCGTTGTTGTCCCCCTTCCCCTTTCGGATTACTGCACCCCGCTCCCTGTCTTCCTCCATTTCCCTGTTTCCTTCGATCTCCGCATTACACACGTCCCATTTTTCCCTGGCCCTGCTGGTGATTCCCCCGTTCCCCCACCCCACTCTTTTTTCTTTTTTCTTATCTTGATATCTTTCTCTCCCTCTTCTCATTGCCCCGTGTTCCTCTTTGCGCATCTCCCCGGAGCCCATATTCCTACAGACCCCACTGAAAGCCCATTAATTCCCTTTTCCGTTGCAGCTCTCCCCTGCCCAAATGTCCTCTGTCGTTATCATTCTGTTTTGACACTTTTCCGACCAATTTTTTCCTCTCCTTTTCCCGCTTCTTGTCTCGACCCCCCCTCATGTTCTACCCGAGTTTCACAAGTTGCCAACGTATTCTTTCCTTTTCCCTCCCCCCCCTCCTCCTCCTCCCTCCTTTCATGAAACATTAATCTTGGTCTGGACCCATTCCCTACTGGCTTCATTGTCCCCCTCTCTTCCTTGTCACCTTACATATACCCCCTTCCCCCTTCCCTTTCCTCCTCTTTCTTTTTCACTTCCCTTCCCCTTTTTTTTCCACAACCTCCATGATCTTTTGACCTTTTTTTTTCACCTAGCTTACTTCCGGACCAATCTCAACTAACCCCGTACTCCTCCACCCTTACGTCCCTTTCCCAACCCTTCCCCCCCCCCCCCCTCTTCTCCCATTTTTTGTAACCTTCTTCTGGAAACAAGTAGCCACCATTTTGTCTCCCCTTCGGCCTTCCTTAACGTTCTTTTTTATTTTCTATTTTTCTCCTTCCCTTCTTCAACCCCTCCCCTCTTCTATACACCCCCACACTTAATGCAGACCCCCCTTCTCCTCCCCCTGCCTCGCTAATCTGAACGTTTGTTCCATTGACCCTGTTTCCACTAACCCACCTATCAGAACAATGCGCCCCTCCCTACTATGGTACACCATTCTCCTCATACATTTTCTTCTTCATGCTTACCACCCCAGCTAATTTGTTTTTTTGTCTATCCTCCCACTGACAACCTTTCCATTTACCATGATCCACCATCCTTTTACAAATTATGCCCCCCCCTCCTCCCAGATTAGTCCTTTGATGGTCTCCCCTAGGACCTTCAATCTTTGTCCCTTGTCCCCCCCCCTTTTTCTCCTCTTTTTTGTCTGTGTGAATTCCCCCCTTTTTATCATTCCTGTATACCTTTTCCCCACTCTCGGGTGCCTTTAGGCACACCCAACAAGTCTCGCCGAATTTCTGCCATCCTGTCTCTTCTTTTGTTTCCTTCATTCCCTTCCCCCTCCCCGAACATCTCACCTCATCCTTACCTGCATCGAGCCCTTTGTTATCCGGTTTCTAAGAAACTCCTCTTTCCCCCGAGCTCCTTACCCCCACTTGAGTGGTTCTCTCTCCTTTTAGTTACGCCCTTTTAGAATCATACCATTCGCTCACTTATTTCCAACGTTCTATTTTTTCCTTCCTCTCCCTCCCTTGATTTCCCTTTCCCTCTTTTTTTAGCCCCTTTCTGTTGTCCCGGTTCACTCTCCTTTTCACACCCCGGTCCACTTGTCTTTACGTCTTCATAGGTTTCTGACTTGCCTCCTATGTCCCCTTTAGTCTTCCCTACGGTGTCCTTCTCCTCTCTCTTCTACCCCTCCATTTACCCTCGTGCCCCCCCTCTAGACTAAATCTTTTCCCCTTAACTTTTGTTATTTGTGACCCAGCCCCGCCGTCCTTCCCCCCTTCCTCCTTTCTTCCTTCCCTTTTTTCAGCGATAGTATGATGTTCCCGCGTTCCAGCCCAAGTTTTACTGCTCCCGCACGCCCCCCCCCCTCCGCTCCCCTCTCGCTTCATATCCGCAGACTTTTTTTTCCCCCCTTCACAGTGCAGCATTTCCTGCCGTTATACATCCCCGTTTCCCTTTTTGCGGATTTACTTTTTAAGAGCCCCTTCCCCCCCTTCTTTCACGCAGCGCCTGAACTTTTTCTCCTCTTTCCTTGTTCATCCTGGCCCACTTCCATATTTTTTTCCTTTTATCTTCCGCGTTTTTAGCAATTCATTTTATTTGTTCTTCACCCTTTCCAGTCTTTTTCTCCTCCCGATAGTCCTCGATTTTTCCCTTGGAAGACTAGGCTGAGCCTCTCCTTTCATCCAAACTCCCAGAAGTTTTTACACTTATGCCACGCCAATTTCCCGCCTTTGAGAAGAGGGGCCGCCCCAACTATTTTTTTTTTTTTTTTCTTTCTCCTCCTCCTCGCCCCCCCCCTTTTGTTGGTTGTTCTAGAGCATATTTTTTTAACACTTGACCCTCTGTCCTCCTTTTTTTTGTATGGCCCCATCGAGTCCACGTCGGTGAGTTCTAAATATCTCACCGTAGACCCATCGCCTTCTAACGCCCGCTTACACAGAACCTCCCCCCTTCCGTACCCAATGATTCTTCCCCCGCGATCCCCCTTCCGATTTTCCTACTGATTATCCGGCTCGTCTGTTCATTTGATTGAATTGACTTTTTCCCCTTCCCATCTCTGCGCGGCGGTTCCTTCGTTCTGATGCGGGTTCCGCTAGAGATTTTAATCCTTCACCTACTTCCTTTTTCTCGCCTGCTTTTAGTCTTTTTACTTCTTCCCCAAACCTGCTCCTTTATTTGTAATTAGGCTGGCGTATCTCATGCCCTACCTCCTTTTTTCCCAGTCTTTCCCTTCCCATCCCTCCATCCACCCACTCCTTACCTCTTTCCCTATTAGTACCACCGGCATTTTTTACCGTTACCCTCCTGCCTCATTTAACTTTCTCTCAAACGACAATGCCATTCCGTATTACTGGACTTCTGAGTGATTGGGTCAACAATCGGTACATTCCATCAATCTTCTGTTTCTTCTCCCGCCATTTGTTACGCGCTCCATTCCCTCCCCTTTCTTCAACACACATTATTATCGACATTGTAGTCCTTCTAGACCTGACCCTGCGTGTACAATCGTTGTTTCTTGCCAAACAATGAGGCCCCCCTCTCGTAAGTTCTTTGTGTTTTCCCTTTTACTCACTACCTTAGTCACTGAATGGTTCTCCGGTCCTTGCTTTCTCCTTTGCGGAATGATTTCCGCCCCTCCCCCTTTCTTTCCTTTTTTTAACCCGACTTTTTCCCTCTCTGACCTGCATGTATATGAAGATGTTATACTTTAGGTCTCCGCGGGCTATCCGTTTTCATTTCTGACGCTTACTTAATGCCATTCCCACAACTATCTTCCTACTTCGTATTCTTCCACCTTTCTTTGTCAGCTTCGGACCCATTTCCCTAAACTTTTGTACTTATTCCCTTCCACAGTTACTTCTTCCCTTTCATCATTGCCCTTTTTTTTATGTCCTGTCCATCCCACTTTTTACCACTAGTACCTTCCCCACACCAACTTTCCTCCCTGAATACTTCCGCCTTCTCCCTGTGTTTCTCGCCCCCTTTCCCCCTCTGGTTTTCTTGGAGCTCCTCTTATGCGTCCCGAAAGTTTTTTTCCCTTGTGTTTGCCTAAGGTCCTTCCTCTGGCGACAACCTGCCCTTCGGTTCAATACATCCCCCTACGACTCTTGCCCCCTGATTGCCCGATTTTTCCCCTCGTTTCATCTTCTCGGCCGTCTACTCTGACGGCTGGCTCTCTCACTCCTTACTCGCTCAACCTTTTGTTTCCCTTGAGGTCTTTTTCGTGAAGAGAGACCAGCTTCCCCCCGGAATCCGCACGTTATCTCCCTCCCCTTCCCTTTACGTTTGCGCGCTCCGGTCCTTGACCGTCTCCTTCCTTCACCCCTTTATCCTACCAAAGTGCTTTCTCATCTTCTTGGCTCGAATTTCACAGTTTATCATCTCAGCTTTTTCTTTTTTGCATCCTCAGGGATGAAATATCGTGACTCTTCACCACCCATGGATTTGCGTTATGACTCTGCGTATTGTCTAGCCCTCGTTCCATTTCCTTGGTGCTTATTACAGCTTTTCCCAGCGAATTGGACCCCATAGCATTTCTTTCCCTTTTTTTCCTTTCCTCTTCTGCTCCCTCATTGGATTCGCATGCAGTCCTTCTTCCTTCCAATAACCTTGATTTTTTAAGAGAACTTTGTTCGCCGTTCTCTTTCTCTTTGACCGTTCAGTCGGTTTTTCTCTTCCCCTTTTGCCCTTTCAGATCTTTTCAATGCGCTCGGCCTTCAGTGTTTCCCACCAAAGCAGCGACTTCTCCTTCAATCCTTCCTCTTTCCTCGAAAAACTCTTTAAATTCTGCAGGAAGGGTAATATCAGGCGGGTCTTTGTTTTGAAAGTGGTTCGTTTTGACAAGCATTGGCCCTGTCGTTTTTCCTTCGTTATGTTTTCCCCCCGCCGTCTTTTTTTAGTTTTCCACTTCCTGGTTCCAAGTTCCTATGCCCCCGACCCTCCCCCCTTTCTTCTTCTTGAACCTCTGGGTCCTTTTTTTCGCAACACTTTCCCTCCCTTCTCTCTCTCTTCTTTATCTAGCATGCCGTTTTTTTCCTCCCTTTTAGTAGATTTCTTACTTGTGACCTTCTTCCACCGCCTTCCTGATGGTTCTTCCACCCGCTCCCTCTTGGCCATGTCCCAATGAACCTCTGCCCGTTTTCGCTTCTTTCCCTCTTTATTAATTTTGCTTTGCCCACTAGTTCCTTTTTGCCTTTATTCCCACCTCTTTGACCATACGGCCCCTCTTCCTTCGCACGTTGACTTTCCTGCACTTTCCGGGTTTTCCCCCTTTTCTCCTTCTGCCTACCTCTCCCTGACCCTCCCTCTTTTCCCCTTTTCTTCCGTGCATGGATTCTGTGTACTCCCCTTTTTTCGTTACGAACCCTTACTTTTCCCCCCACCGTCTGAAATGACCTACCGCCATTCACCAACGCCCCCCCTGGCCCCAACGGCCACTTAGGCTATTAGACTCCATCTTCTCCGCTCGCCAAGGCCGTTAAATTCTTTTTGCTCTTCTTCTCCGTCCCCTTTTTTGAAACACTCTGATGCTGGGCTAATGCCCCCACTCAACCCTTTCCCCTTTCTGTCAGGCTGGTCATCCCCCATCTTAGGGCTTCCCCACTGCCTTGTTTCTCCCTTTTTTTCCCCTTGAGAAAGAGGTCTAAGACTTCCTCCACGCCCCCTCCCTTTGTCCCTCAGCAATCCCCCTCGTAGCGTTTCTTCAATTGACATTTTAGTTACCTTTCTTCAATTTCTTTCTGCCCGCAACTTTCTACCTACATTCCTTTTACCTGGTTCCCCATTTTCCCCCTTTTTGTTACCCGTTGAATTCATTATACTTTTGGCTCTTCCCCCTCCTTTTCTTTCAATAAACTCTTTTTTTTCCTTTAGTCGTGCCAGTCCCCCCCCCTGGCCCTTCCCTTGGTTCTTTCTCCCGTCACGACGGATATGGCAAGTTAGACTATGATATGAACCCTAACCTCCATTCCTTCCCATCTGGTCAGGACTTTAGGAGGTTAGTACTTTCTTCTTTTCCGTCCCTCCCTCTTTTTTTCCTTTTCCCTCATTTTCTACAACGCGTTTCTTCGCTTCTTTTGCCCCTCCTTCGTGACGAGTTCCTTCTTGTGATACCTCCATTCCCGTCGTGGCAATTTTATCGAGCCTTCATTTTTTAGCCGTTTCTTCCTTTCCCACCCACATGTCCCACCCTTCTCCCCTTCCCCTTTGACAGGATGCTTTGTATTAACCTCTTTGCTGCTTCGCCGTACCTTTTCACCCCAAGACATGTAGCCTTCGGCCCCAATCTTTTTTGAGCTCTTCTTTTTTTCCTTCCTTAAATTTGGCAGTTTCCTCTTTTTCCTCCTTCCCCAGTTCGTCTCTGAATCCGGGAAGCCTGTTTTTCCCACTCCCCCATTCTTTTCTCGCAGGTCTCACCTATTTACCTGATGAACCCTTCTCCCTCTTACTCCTGAACAATCAAATGCCTGAAAAGCCCATCTCCTCCCTCTTCAGATGATGGCGGTTTTTTCCCTCATCGGTGCTGAACCTTATCCCCTTTCCCGCTTGCCTCTCCCCCCCCCAAGTCCTAAGCCCCTTGCTCTTTTCCTTACCGACGATTTTTCTCGTTTACGTCCCTCCCACGCGAAGGAATATGCCCCCTCCTGGCTCCCTTCCCGACACCCTTTTCTCACCTTTTCCTTTTTTTTTTCATCGATTCGCGCATCGTAGAAAGTTACCTTAATGGGTTGTCCCCCCCCAGGACGGACTTGGTCTTTGTTGTACTCTTGGTATTTTTCAGAGCCCACTGTCCCTTTCCCCTCTCTTCCTTCCCCGGTCGAGGACCTCTAGACGTTACTTTCTTTTTTTCTTTTTCTGCTTGTAGACAAAAGTCTCATTTTTTGGATTTTTTTGTTCCTGCCCCCTTTCCTCGCTGCTTCGTTTTTCATTTTTCGTCCTCCTTTGCTTTGCTTTTCCCCCTTTTTTCTGCGGCCCTCCCCGACGCGCATTCTTTCTTTTCCTTCTGCACACTTCCCGACTTGTCTCCTCTCCCAATACTTCTCCTAACTCTGACTCCCCTCTGCACTTCTTCATCCCTATTTTTTACCTTACTCCCCTTTATTCTTCTGGCGGATCCTGGCATTTTTTCCATTTTTTCCTCGTTCCGCGTATTTTATGCAAATCGTCCCGTGGAATTACGTATTCCTCTTCACCCATTTTCGACCCAGATTTCCTGATTTAAATTCTATCT
>Ga0179593_1437889_pt1 | contig 10536 bp, 9 predicted proteins | sample CZODoug2_1_08_16_FD_185931 | JGI IMG/M metagenome (GOLD analysis project Ga0179593, IMG submission 185931) | Vadose zone soil fungal communities from Angelo Coast Range Reserve, California, USA - CZODoug2_1_08_16fungal (PacBio error correction) | ecosystem: Environmental > Terrestrial > Soil >... | reverse complement strand
GACCCCCTCAATCTTCTTCTCCTCCGTCGTCCGTATCCCCGGCCCTTCTCTAGCCCTTTTTTTTTTTTTTGCTTACCCCTCCGTTTTTCCCGGGACCCTTAATTCGGGACAGGAAGTCGTTGACAACAGCACATTGCCTTGCATCACTCAGCGACCCTCCCCTACCCCTCCCTCGTTTTTCCCGCGCATTCCAGCGCGAACCGGCCCCCGAGTTGAATAGACGATATGTCTGTGCTCGGAAGCGTTCGTGTCTTGATAGTACTGTCTCTAATTTCCCCCCAACTTTTGCCCCTCCATTGTGCCGAGAATCATTGACGGTCCCCGTACCTCGAAGCAAGGACGTCCGTTTTCCGCCTTTTTTCACCCTTCCTGAAAAACCTCCACATGACCATTTTTTTGCGCATTTCACTCGTTCAGACCTTGTTCGCTCTTCTCAACCCGTCAAACCGCAATTCCCCTGCTGACCTTCCCCTTAATGTTGACCCCCTTTAGCATAATTTCCCGAGCTACTTGCCCCAGTATGTCTTCTTCCACGACGGGCTCACCCCTCTGTATTATCCCCCTTGCCACCAGAGGTTTTGCGCATGCCCCATTCTCTCAGCAGTGAGATTACTCTCTTTTTTGTGCCTCCCTTTTCTCCAGTATCAGAGAGCGGTTTCCCGGCGTTCTCTCTTTTCTCCACCTACATCCCTAAGGGACTTCTGATCTTTTTACGGATTGGCGATTTCTAAAAGTTGATGAGTGTTCAGAAGTGGGGCGAGGAGAACTTTCCCTCCCTGGTAAGCACCGCGTAACGGCTTGTTTTGCTTTCCGTTCACCGTATTTTTTTGAACTTCCAAATGACCCCTAATTTTCGATTGGGCGTCTTCGCCTTCCCATTCTCCCCCTAGAGCAGGATCTCTTCATCTTTTTATTCCCTCCCTGAATGCACTCGCGGTTGACTTTTTTTCATCCTGTCTACGAGTCTTTCTTCGTAGATTTCCCACGTTCCTGGATGAAGCCCCCCCCTTTTTCCTCTTTAAACTCCTCCTCGCTCTACGTCCCCAACTCAACATTGAGTTAGACTCCTGTCCGTCCCTCTTCGTCAAAGAGGTCCCTCCCCCCCCCATGCGCCCCTTGCTGAACGAAGGCCTTTTCTTTCTTCATTTCCCCCCCAAAATCTGTGCCCCCCGGGGGCGCTATTTTTCCACCAAGTGGCGGCACCACCCTGGCCAGTCCTTTTCGTGAAGTCAGTCATGATGCGGCCGTTTCTTTCTTTCCCCTCCCTTCTTTTTTTCCATGAGCGCGCCTCTAACTGAATCTTACTGAGTCCTTCGGTTGTGCCGGCCCCCTTGCCCTTCCCTCCTAAACCCCGCATTTTATGCGTCTCTTTTTCCTGCTGAAGCTTCTATCTTTTGTCAGATCACATTGGCTCTGCGCGAGTTTTCCACAAGTGGTGGAGGGTCATTCCCCCCCCCTTTCCCCTCTCCGAAACCTGCGATCAGGTCCCTTCCCTCTCGGCAGTTGTGGGTTTCAGAAAATCGGAGCGCGTGTCGGTGCCTTCGATAATCAGTTTTTTCTTTGGCGATTGACTCCTGTTCCGCATTTACTTTATGGCCCGCACACGCTCGCGGCGTTTCCCTTTCCGTCCTCGCGCACCGAAAGAGACCACCTCCTGACCCTTCCCTCCCCACTGGGTTTTAAGGTCTATGCCTAAGTTCCGACTGATGAAGAACTGTTCGTAAATCTATCATGTCCACGCGCGCAATGGCGGCCAAGGAGTTGTACTCTTCTTGAGCTGATGAAAGCGGGCTAGCGCTCTTACTTCTCTTCCGAGTTCCTGTCCACGATTCTGTCTTTTCGGATGATTGAGAACAAATTTCCGCGCCCTCTAACTCTCTTTCTGTTGAAGCCGATGATCACCGATTCCCCCTGTGCCGTTCTAGAACAACATGACCATGTTCATTTTCTTCCCTCTCCTAGTCGTAGTTTGGATGGATTCGTCATAGGCTGAGCATCCTCCTGTGCCCTGCTTGTTGCGGCCCCGCTGTCGGCCAGGCCGGTCAACCCTTTCAGGCTAGTCGGTTTCGTCGCCCGCTACTTTCACATTCCTTCATCCTAATCTTCCGAATTCACTATCCTTTTCCTTATTTGAGGCCTTTCGCTGATGTCTTTTCTTCGTCTTTTCTTTCCCATTCTGTCTCTGTCCTGAGTCTCCACTTTCTCGCCAGGCAGTAGACCGTCTTCTTTCTTCCCGGTTGGCCCCCCGTTTCCTTTCTTTCTCCGTACTTGTCTCTCTTGGGCCGATTGGATGTCACGCGTTGGTCTGCTACTCCATTTTGCCGTTGTTCATTGTGCCTGAAAGTTCCCTTTATGTCCGTAAACCCTTCCTGAATTCTCCCTTTTTCTCTTCTTTCATCTGGGAGCGCCTTTTGGCTGCCGTCGGCTGCTGCTTCCCTTCCGCTCTGTAGGAGACCTGCTTGATGTCTTTCCTCTTCTCTTTGGCCTGAGTACCCCGTTGATCTCTTTTCTTTTTTTTATCTCCCCCCCGGTTGTGTTGTTAGATTTTTTTTTTTCTCTGATTAAGCTCCGTCTCCCCCCCTCCTCCAGCCCTTGTCCGAATCTTCGTCACAGTGATGCCGAGGCCTCCGATCCCCCCCCCACCAGGGGTTTCGTTGCACATTCTTTTCCCCCTAGGCTCTCTCTAACGGGTGAGTTCCATCTCACTTGTCTGCAGTCTTCGAGCAACCTCCCCCCCGGCACGTCTGCTTGACCCCCTCTGTGTGAAGTCCTCTTTCCCCCCATCGTCACGATCAATTACAAGTACTCGAGAAGACCTTTCAACGGTGCGCCGACACGCGATCGTCTTCCCTCCCCCTCTTTCGAGAAGATTGAGCCAAGGAACTTACCCTGCCCTCCTTTTCATTAGCCGGCAATAACCTCTTGGACCCGTCATCCCTTCATTCACTGAAGTGACGTGATACAGGCGAGCGTCTGCGCGCCGCTTTCACTTATCCTGTCCGCCTCCCGACGCGCTCAAGTGGTTCAGGATTTCCTAAAGAGTGACGTTGCCCCTGCCGGTTCCCGATGGGAAGGCTTAGCGGCCTGTAAGAGCTCAAATCCTCCACTACCCCTTCGGCATCATGACGCTGGGTCATGGTTTTTTTCTGAGATTCCCCGACTCTTTTTCATATGCATGCGGCTTGTATCCTCTATGCTGAGGATCCTGTGAAGTTTCCGGCAGCCTTCCGCAGAATCCATTTTCCCTCCGTCCAGCTCGTCTCGCCTGACCACGAGAGTCTGACCCCCCCCGCCACATTTACTCGCGCAGCGCCTCGTTCTTTACTTTCCCGAATGCGCTTGTTCTTTCATTTCTCGTAATCTCACGTTCTTCACATTTGAACGAGATTACACTTGACTACCCAGGGATCTTTGGCCTTTCAAGTGCTTTGGTTCAATTTTTTCTCCCTCCTCTATTGTTCCTTCTCCTAGTAACCGCCGTCTAGCGGTGCTGGCGATGTCTTTCTCCGTCAGCGCCAACTTTCCTCCCCCGTTGAGTTCCCGACGTTGGGAAAAATCCCTGCTCAAAAACGCCAGAATCTTTTCTCCTCCCACGCTTTCTCTAGGTTCTTGTCTTTGCCGAACGTTGTCGCTCCGTGATTATTTGTTCCTTCACCTACCCCGAAGTGGTATTCGTTGGCATATCCCCCCTTTTTCTTGCCCCCCCTCTTTTTCCTCGTTATTTTTTTGAAAATAGACGTCCGGGTCTTTCTTTTTCGGCTGTTACTTGCTCGCTTAAACCCCCTCCCTCGATAGTACTTTTTTATGGCCCTTTCCTCAACCTCCGTTGATGAGAAGAACCTACGGCCGCCCTCTTCCCTTCGCTGTCCTAATTCCGCCAGGCGTGCCTCCTTGGTTGAACCTCTCTCCCCCTGATGAAAATGCAAGTGGGGGGCCGCAAGCCTACCTTTTCCCCTTTCTTCCTCCTTGGTGCAGGGAGTTTTGAAAGAGTTTCTAGTTTGCCCCTTTTCTTTCTGCCACAGCAATGCCTTTTTGCGTAGAGTCGAGCTCTTTCCCCTCGCAGTCCGCACGGGGCTTCATCCAGTACCTTTGCATCCTAGCTTTATAGAAGTAGAGCAGGACACCTTCCTCATCGCCTTTTCCTTCTTCGTGTCGGGGTCCCATCTGAGAGCGATCTTTTACTTGCTCTCTTTGGCTTATTGTCAGGCGACAGACGACGTCCCTCCCCATTAGTTTGCTGGTACTTTTACGCTTCGTTGCATGAAGGCCAACAACATCTTGTTCTTTTTTTTATGAGACCTCTCGCCCCCCCTTCTGATCTGAAGGCACCCCCCTTTTAGGGTCCCCTCATCCCTATTAACCATCTGAAAAGACTCTTTCCCCTTTTGGGAGTGGATTTTTCGCCTCCTGTAGGACACGGGATAGTTATTTTTTCATGTAAAAAGGAGCACAAAGACTGCCAGTGCATCAGTGATGACTTCCTGTGTCTCCACAGCGTGTGTCCCTATTTCTCCCTTTCGGTGGTTGCCCCGTCGTGTCTCTCGATTCCTTTTTTCTTCACGTGTCTTTTGCATTATGCCTAGCGTTCACCCTTCTTCAGATGTTCGTTCGGGCTGCTGTTTCTTTCCCCTCGAGCCCCTTCTTCCCCTTACCTGAGATTCTTTGTAGTTTCCTGAGCGTTTGCGATGAAACGGCTCGTCCTCCCTTTTGCTCTCTGGGACGTGGGAATTGCCTTCCCAGATCCCTTCCAATTGTCCCAAACGTTTTTGCCTTATTCCCGTCGATCCAGGAAACGATTCCGATTTTCCCCGCAGTTCTGTATACACTCGGTGCGTGGCAGCGTTTTCCTCTCGTCCCCTGAGTTCTTGGCGGCGTGTTACTTTCCCTTTCTGCAATCAATTTGAACGGTGTCCCGCTCCTTCTTTACCATTCCGTCCTTTTCCTGTCCCCCTCGTTCCCTCAACTCAAGGTTATCTCAACGTCATGGATTAACCCCCCGGGCGACCAGAGATTTCTTTTTCCTCTCTATCTTTTTTTCCTCCTCCTCGTTTTTTTTTTGCTCCTCGATGCACCTCTCTTCTTTTGTCGCCCGTCGTCGTAATACCTTCGTTTCGATATAATTCTTTTGCTTTCCCGTTGTCAGTCCAAATAGTGGAGGGTCAGGGAAGAGTCCATCAGGTACACACGCCAGAATCTAAATTGACTTTCAGAAGGCTTTTTGATAGCTTCACGCCAAGCAGCCCCACTCCCAGCACAATTGGTCCTATATGTCCCACTCCAGATTGCCCCACGCACAGGAGTTGTAATCCTCTCCTCTCATCTGCCTTGGTGACATCTATGCACCTTTGTGTTCTGGCTTGCGTCAGGGTAACCAACTGCCTTCATTTCACAAATGGCAACGTTTCTGAAGAAGGAGGAGCCTTTCTGCATTTCCCCCGTCCAATCGACGCCCCCATTCCCTCAGAATATTTTCTCGCACAATCCTCTCCAACTGACACTTATGTTTCTCGCACGCATAGGTCACTCTTTTCCCCCTGGGCTCGACGATTTTTTTTGCTTAAAACCGTCCTTGACCACTATCTGCCGAGTGTCCATTCCTCTTCGACGGCAGTTTAAGCATAATTGCCAGCGATTCACGGACCATTGTGCCGGCATCGCGCGACCTCCCTGGGTTCCCACCCTCAGCTAAAGTAGACCTTACTTCCACGGTTTTCCCTGCCAAATCGATTTTTTCCTCCAGGTATCCCCTGTAGCGATGTCTTTGTTTCCTTTGTGCTTGACCCCAGGATCAGCGACGCTTTCTCCATGCGGCGATATCGCCCGTCAACCTCCCCCTCCCTCTTTCTCGATTGTTTCGATGGTTACGGAGGTCCTTCCTCCCTTTGACTGCTTTTTTTGCGCCTTTGGAGTCTGTTTTCTCCTTCAAGCACCCTCGTCAACCGGGAGTGTGGGTTGTTGCTTCATTTTTCCCTCTCCTCGTAATTTTCCCCAGCATACTCTTGGTATGAAGCGGGCCGCTTTTCCCTCCCTTTCCCATGTAACCCTTAGCGTCCTTCTCAGCATTTTTCCATTTCCCAACTTCATGCAAAACGTCTCCCTGCCTTGACCGTTTTTCTCCTCTCACTCTTCTCTATTAGTCCCTCTTCTTCCCTGTTCCTGGATGGAGACCAGTTTGCTTCCTTTTTTTATGTGCAACCTATTTTCTTTTTCTCGCCAAAAAAAGGTTTGGGGTCTTGGTACCACCGTACGGGCGCCATTAACTTTCCCGTGTCGTAAATAGCGTGAATGCGCGCCTCACCATTTTCGACCCCCCTTGGCACGCAAGAAGCGTTACATTAGTGGAGGGCGGCCCCCCCAAACCTATTTTGCCGCGGGGGTTCGTCGGTTTCCACCAAGGAGCCCCCCTTTTAGTTTCTTCGCAGCTATTTTTCCATGATTGCGAGACCCCTTTTCGTTTCTTTCTTCTAATGCTTGTTGCCATGGTGCAGGAGGTCCAATCGCCACGCCCCCCCAGGACATTAGCGGGGTTTTCACGTCTATGTTTTTGTACTGTGCCGTGTCCAACCTGACTGCGATAAAGCCGCCCCGCAGGACCGCGACCTATACTTACATCTAACCGAGTTCGCTGCTATGATCTTAGTGCAGCTCACCTTGGATATTCCTCAAGTGAATACCAAGTTTTGTTTTGACGTCCCGGCCAGGCACTTGCTCCCCCCTCACGCACGCTGACCGCAAACGTTGACCCCTCCACCGGTGCAATGCCCCTTCCTCTTTCACGTTCGCTTGGTCCGACCCCTCTTCCTCGCTACGGTGATTCGAGGTGGCACAACTGATTCCCCCCGATAACGGCCCAACTTTGTTAATTGGTGGGAGTCGGCTATCCGAATGTATATCGCCCTCTCATCGGCCTATTCACACCACTGCTCTACTTGTGATTTTTTTCAGGTCCCCGACTATTATCTTGCCCCCTGACCCATGTCGACCAGCACTGAACAGGCCACCACAATCTTATCCTTTTTTCCCGTAGTTTTGGCGTGCAGCTGAAGAACGTCTTCTACCTGCCAGTAGAAATCTTTTTTCGCGCCTGGCGAACTTTTCTAGTTCTCTTCGCGAGAACTCGTTGCCCGAGCGATCACCTTCTGATCAGAGATGGATCATGTTCAACATTCCCCCTCGCTTCTTTGATTGGCCTTAGCCCCCCATCTTTCCCTCCCTCTCCCCAGGTCACTCGTGATATACGGATTTGACGCCTGTCCCCGAGGTCGTTTTTTCCCCGAGACACAAAATTACCATCTCTCTCCATGATAACGAGCGAGTTCGTGTCCCTGGCTCTCTTGCCCGATCTGGCGAAGCCTCCGAACGCCCAGTAGGATACGGTCGGGGAAATGTAGGTACCTCTCATATAATGTTGGTGCCCCCTGGTATCTTGCCGGCCCACGTGAGGTCCTACATATAGTAGGGGATTTGAAATTGCCTGCTTTTACACCCAGCACACATGTATTTTGGCGAGATTGCACATAGTAAGACATTGCGCTTGCCTGCGTAGATGCAAGTCCACATTCTTTCTTATATGTCCGTTTGGTATGAACCTTCATTACGCCTTTCTTGATCTCCATCCCCATTATAGCCCTTCCCTGTATACTACGATAGGACGTTCCTTCCGGGCAACCTGTTTCTCATTCTTCCATTCCTTGTACTTTGATCCGTGTACCCGATTGGGAAATCTTTCCCCCTGCCTTTTGTTTGTCGACAGTTGAAGTTTTCTGTTACTGGTGTACTCGAAGAATGCATTTTTTGTCCCCGTGCCTTCTTTCCTTTAAACCTTTCCTCTCATCTCATCTGTTACTCTTTGCACCTCGAGCGCCCTTTTTGGCTGACCGCTTCCTGCTTCCTCCTGTTTGACTTCGGTAGGAGCCTTAGCTTGATGTCTTGGCTCGACTCTTGTCTAGTCAACTGTGATCTATCGTACACTTTTCCCTCCTCACCTATTGTTTTGTTCTCTCTATCAACTAGTTGTTTTCTCTGCTAAAACTGAGTCGTCTTTCCTACAATCATCTTTGCTCTTCGTTCCCCACCAGGGGATGACGCATGCCGACTTGCCCGCCCCCCTTCCTCTCTGATGTTCTCACTTTCTTTCCCTATCGATGCGCGGCAGGGGTATCCTATTCCCTTTACAATCATAAGGATAGTCACCCATGGAACCCCAACTTTTTGCAACGTTAGCAGACCCCAACAAAGATTTCCCGATTTCCCATCGTTTTTCCTGATCAAGTACAAGGACGGAGAGACTCCCTTTCCCAGGTTCCCGCCTCCCATTTCGATCTTCGTCTACGTTCCTGTTCTGAGACAGCTGTGTAAAGCCTGCGCCAGCCCCCTTTTCTTCATGCCAGCCGAAATCAACATCCGTCGTAAGTTCAGGCACGCTTTCCTGTAGTCCGAGGCGTCGCGCCGCCCTACGTGAAAGTATTTTCGTCCAGCCCTCTGCGCCTCAACTTTTCTTCCTTTCCAGCCCTAGGGGTTTTTGACCGGCCGGAGAGTTTGAAGGTCTTCTACTCCCTTTGTGCTCCTCTCCAGCCATTCTCTCTTCCCATTAAGATGTCATGGTGTTCTTCCTCTTGCACCGCACTAGGTTATACTCCCTGCATGCGCCTGAGCTCGATGCTGATTGGGTTTCCCTGCTGGTTTCCTCCTGACTGACGAATTTTTTTTAGTTTCTCGTAAAGCTTCTCCGCATTGACCGCGCGTTTGCCTCTTTCTTTTCTGCGAAGATTTCCTCTTTCTCCATTTCTTTCGCTTTCATCTCTCGGGAATCTCCCCGTTCTTCATATTCACTCCTCTTCTCCCTTTTAGCCCATCCTTTGTGCCTTTCATTGATTGTATAACTTGTGCGCTATAGGGTCCTTCTTTCTTTGAACGCCGTCGAGCGTTTTTTGTGTCCTATATTGCCTCATTTCTTGCTAAAACTTGCAACAGACGGCGTTATCCTCCTTTTTCACACTTGATCACCGCGCGAGGGTCGCCCACTCTCTTCATTACGGCATTGACTTTCCTCTTCCCTTTTTCGCTCTTGATTGTTGCTGCAATCCAACCCCTTTTTATGAGTGCTTCTCCCCCAAGTTTGTTTGAGTCCCCACTCTATCACTTGCAGCAGGAAATGGACGCCGGTCCTGCGTTCCGTGTGGGGGGGCTTCGTCTTCATTGCTCTCAGCGAAACCCCCAGCCGTTTCGTACTGTCGTGGCTACTTCTCCAAGCTCATGGTCAACAAGTAGGTCTTTTCTTAACCTATTCCACCCCCGCTCCCATTTTTTGCCCTTCGCGGCGAACGGACTGCCCCTCGGAGTTCTTTCCTGGTGGAAATAGTCTCCCCCCGGCTTGACACCTGTCCTTGTTTTCCTCCCAGCAATATCATTTCGTGCGCGCAATGTTTTTCTCCTTGGGGCTTTACGATTTGCCCCTTCTAGAAGTTCCCATGGTCCTTTCGGCTCCTTATTTTTTGCGTAGAGACGAGATCGTTCAAGTTGGTACTTCCTGGGGCTTCCTACAGGAACTTCTACTCAGACCTTACCAGAATTAGAGTCCAAGGCTGTTGGATTAAAAATTACCCTCGCGCCTTTTGAATCTTTCGGGAAGGTGATCCACTTGAATCTATCTGACTGTGCGAATGGAGTTCTAAAGAAGATCCCATACCTTTCTTCTTCCCTTGGTACTTTTCCGCTGGTTTTCTTTGGTTAACTTAATCCCACCCCCCCCAATCCTTTTTGTGTTTTAGGCATGCGCACTCCTCGACCCACCCTGATCTTACTGCCCCGTTTATGCAACGAGACCCCTCAGTAACCCTCCGGCACCATCTGTAAAGTTGCTTTTTCTGGTCGGTGGCAGGCTAGCTTCTACTTTCCTTTTCGAACCTGCTCGCTTGCTCCTTTTGTTTCAAGCAAAGGAGCAAAGGATCCTAACACAGGTCCGTGTCTTGCTCCGGTCTTGTCTCCCACAAGCGTGTTGTCCCAGTATGGAGAAGAGAGGCGGTTTCTTTCCCTTACGTCGCTCGATGCCTGGGGTGCCATTCTTTTAGGGCATTCTTGCTAGCTTTTCCCCTTCCTATGGGAAGGCGGGCTGCGTGTTTCCCCCCTTCTCCCTTATCTCGAAGTCATCCCCTATTTTGCATTCTGTCATGTAGTTTCTCTGGATTGCGATGAAACTGGCCTCCTTGCTTCATATTTGACTTTGAATCCGTACACTGTCTCCTGACACTTACCCCCATTTTTGTCCATGAGCAGTCGTATTTTAAGCAGACCGCTTTCCCCGATGGCACCCCCAGCATCTTTCTTCTATACACATTGGCGTGGCAGTTGTGGACCCTTCGCCTCGTCGTTTCTGGCGGCTTCTGGCTTCCGTCTGCAAGGCAATTTTTACCTGCTTTGTACTATTCCATTCATTCCTGAACTCATAACGTTCCTGGAAAAACGTGGCCCCCAGTTAAAACCGAAGTTCTTCTCAAATTCATTTCTACGACGACGGCGGATGATCTTCTCTTTTTC
>Ga0179593_1400862_pt1 | contig 10536 bp, 12 predicted proteins | sample CZODoug2_1_08_16_FD_185931 | JGI IMG/M metagenome (GOLD analysis project Ga0179593, IMG submission 185931) | Vadose zone soil fungal communities from Angelo Coast Range Reserve, California, USA - CZODoug2_1_08_16fungal (PacBio error correction) | ecosystem: Environmental > Terrestrial > Soil >... | reverse complement strand
ACCTGATCGAGTCCTTTATTTGTTTTCCCTCTTCGCGTCCGGCTTTCATTTCTTTGTCCCTTCTGGCTTTCCTTTTCCCCACCACCACCCCAACCCCCCCCCCCCCACCCCCCCCCCCCCCCCCCCCCCTAGGAACGTGACTCCTACACTCCTCCCCCCCAACTGATTGACCCCGGGCATGGATCCTCTCCTTTCAAAGTCCATGAAGGCCTGGGCCACTCCCTGGGCATGGTGCAGCTTCGGTCCCGGGATTTCCACGCCGCTACCCCACTCAGCCCGCCCTCTATCACTCTCTTGCGTGACCGCAACGGCGAGTCGCGATTCTCCCTGGCCGAACACTTTTCGCGCAAGCCCCCTTCGTTCCCTTCACCAACGCAAAATATCCAGCGAACATCGACACCCCATGGTCCGGCCTTAGAGGGCCTTTCTTTCCTTCCCATCCCTTCCTTGAAACCCATAGCCAAGGCCGACAGCCCCTCCCTTTTCCCCATCACCGGCTCCTTAGCCCAAGGGTCTTCCTTCAACAACTCTATGGAATTCCTGCCGCGCGATTGCGACGTAACTGCTTTGTCAACTTCCCCTTTTTCTTTTCTCCTAATTCCCTCGTCCGAGGGCCAAGGAGGGTTCTTCAGAAACTTTTACTTAATTTTATTACAGGCCGATTTCCCCCGTTTCTCTTTTTCCTGAATTTTTCAGGGGGTCTTCATCGGTGAAGGGATCCGCCATTTTTCTATTTCCTTTTCTTTCTTCCCTCTCCCTCCCGGCGAGAGTAGTTGTTGTTTCCTTTTTCCTTACTGTACAGGTTCCGCCTTCGGCCTGCCTTTTTCGTTTCCTATGAGCATTGTGCCAACCGGAATCCCCTCCTTCTTATCGTATCTTCATTCTTACTTGTAACTTATTATGTTCTTTTTTTTTCTCCTTTACCTTCCCTGATAAGAAGAGTATGCGGCCATTATAGATCACCCTCCCTCTCTTCAGGGGGACTCTTGTCTTCCCTGGCCATAGCTCGCGTAAGAATTACACAAGGGGCAAGTTTCCAGTGCGCTTCCCCCCCTTCTCTACGGACGCCCGAGTCTTCCGGAACTGTTGGTCCTTGATAGACTTCTTCTTCTCCCTTCGGTAACGTGAGATCGTTGACGCTTCCCCCCTCCTCCTATACGGACCCTCTTCTGTGTATTGTTACGCGCGACCCGCTATTACTGCTTCGTTAAACCTTTCCCTCCTCTCCTTTACATTGTACCAGTGTTCTGGGTGCCGTTCCTTCCCCCCCTCCCTTCAGTTAATCGTTTCTTAGTTTCATCCCCGACTACTATAGGAACTCAAGGTTCTCTCGCTATAAGTTGTGGCTTTTTGGTAACATCCTTCTATCTCGCCGTTTCCGTTGCTGTTCTTTTTGGTTGCCCCTTCTCCCTAAAGAAGGAACAGGCTCTCAGTACTTCCTTTTTTCGTCTACTCTATTGATTTCCTGAGTCTCCAACTGAACAGTCGCTTCTTAGGCCTGTCCTGCAAAACAGAACATCTGCTTTCCTTGCGGCAACGTATTCTCCTCCCTTTCTTGTTTTATCTCTCCCCCCCCCCTTGACGCCACAAGGCTGATCAGCGCCCGGTTCTTTTTTTCCTCCCAAGGACAGACCGCCTTCTTTCCGCCGCCCTAGTGCTGATTTCCCTTCGACCTGGGGGATTAGCGACCCGCATTTACTGCAGCTTATCCTTCCCCTTAGGTTCGATTGCGAAGCCACGCCCCCCCCTCCCCGCACCGGCTTGGCGGAGTTTCCCCCCCAAACCTCTTTGAGTCGCCCCTTTCGGGCGACGCTTATTTTCCTTTTTTCTCTCAGATCGAGTTTGCTTCAAAATTAAGACCCCAATGGGGACAACGGAACAGGACCTAGTCGAACCTTTTCTCCTCCTTCTTAGTGCCTGAGGGTACTCTGTACCCCAATATCAACGTAAGATTTCTGGCGTCTCTTCCCGTATATTTCGCCAAGTAACGATTCACCGTCCCCTTCACCTGCTAACGCCACTTCGATCCTTCCCCCCCTCAGAATTCCGGCGCGAGATTCTTGGCCGAATCCTCCCCCCACAACCAAGGGTTCAATCTTTCCCTTTCCTTTTTCCCTGACCTTTCTGGTCATGGGCAGTTTCAACTTCTCCTTCTGTGGCTTGACAACCTTTTCTACCTTTCTCTTTTTTCTTTGGAATATATAGAGAATAATTTAGTTTCAGCAAAGGTCCGCCTGAGCCCCTTTTCCCTCCAAAATATGACGCCCTCTCCTCTACTACAAAGATGGTAGGAGGCGTCTTTTGCTCTCTCGGCCACCCACTAACCCACGCCGTCTTTGAGTTCTTTGACGTTCCCTTCTTGCAAAACGATACCCCAGGTAGTCCGTACGCGCCCGGAGAATCTTAGCCCCTTTTTTTTCTCTTGGGATCTTTCAAAGATCCTCCTCCCCCCTGAACGCTCCCCCCTTGGTCCCTTCCCCTCGGATGTACTCTTTACTTTCTTTTTTTATTTTTGCATACCCATAAGGGGATATGTAAGGAGGAAGAGTTGCCCCCCCTGTCGCACTCGAACTTGTTTGCCCTTGCACCTGACTGTAGGATCGCTCCCGGTCTCCTGTGTTCCTAGGGTTTTTCGACCTCAGTTTCTCTGGGTCTCCGCTGCGAAGTCCTCTTCCGAGGGCCTGTCGTATGGTAACTTGCTTTTCCTGGTCCTGGCAGTATGATTAAATATAGGGACTTTCCCCTCCCGTTTTTCTCGGTAGCGTTTGTCCCTCTTTTTCTTGTTGACCGCCGGTGACCCTTCGCAGATCCAGGAATAGAGTCCCTTTGATTCCGATGCCCGGTTCCTCGCCGTGGTTTCTCCCAGACGAGACCTGTCTTCTTTCTCCACTTTGGCGGTAGCCTTCAATCCCTTTTTTTAGATGCCATTTCCTTTCTTTTCTTGTTGGTCCCTTCCTGTCCCTTTTACCCGTTCGCCACCCAAATACAGGGTCTTTTGTCAAGCTTTTTTTTCGCCGGGTAGTCACGACGCTCACGCCCTTCTCCCGTCCTGCCTCAGAAAGGTAGATTCTACCCCCACTATGAAGCTTAGGTTACTCCCCCCCCATACCCTACTTGTTTTTTCTTTTCTACATGACTCGGTTCTGGAATTGTTCGCGTTACAATCTTCCTGCGTTCCGGGTGTGCATTCTTCCTTTTTTTTTTTCAGCGAGGACAGTTTACTCCCCTCCTCACACCCGCTTCGTCTTCCTTCCCGTCTACTGGCAACCTTCTGAGGGCGGTCCCTCCACGAAGGTTGAATGGTGTTCCACGGCTGTCTTCCCCCCTCCTTTCCTCCCCGTTTTCAGGCGTAAAGTAGTCCTCCTCATCTGGTCCCCGACCACTTCGATCGTTTCTTTACCTTTTCATCCTCTTCCTGTCCTGCCCCTGCCAGCACGCGCTAACCGCCACTCGTCCTTCCCCTCTCTCGAACAAAAGTTTTTTCAAAGTCCCTACCTCTCTCTTTCCTTTTACCGGGACTTCCCCCCACCCCGGCTCCACCGAAATAAGCCTGCCCTCGCCTCACCGGCGATCCCAAGTCTCCCTCGCGTGAAAAAAAACCTCTCCCATGTAATTCGCGCTTTCTCGACAGTCACTCGCTCTTTGGACAAAGCTTTCCCGTTTACGAATTGAAGAGTGACCCCCTTCGGGTTTGCGAAACTTTCCCTCCTTACAGTGCAGCTGCGGCCCTTTTACGAGGTTGACGCGAAAGTTGTAAGGGTTTTTTTCTTTCGGTGGTTAAGTAGGCTCGAAAAATGGCTCCCTCTCTCCTCCTCGGCCCATTTACTTTTTCCCTCGACTTGTAATCGTTTTTCCCTCCCTTTTAAAGTACTTTCTTCCCTTCCTCTTGGAGTGGTGGTGATGATCTTTTTCAGGATGCCCAACGCACTATCCTTGCTTCGTCCCTCTTCTTTTCCTTCCCATCTTCTTATCTGGGACCGGTGATATCCCTCTTTCTCCTGAAATAGAGCAAAATATCAGCTATCTTGTGTGTTGTATTTTTTCAAGTTCCCGCTCGCGTCTCTCCCAGACAAGAATAATTTGGTCTCCCCCCTTTCTTTCTGGTCTTTCTTTTTTTGAAGCTCTGTTCTTCTTACTTGTCCTGATCGACTCTTCTCTGCTCAGGTGATGCCCTTGTAGATCGTTGATTTCCTCCTTCTTTTTCGGCCCCTATTCCTTTTCTTTTTTCCTCTCACCGGTTCTCCTCTTCCTTTTCTTGGGAACGTAAGTTATATCTTTTTTGTCCCGTTCTGTCCCATGTTTGAAGCTTTCCCTCCCCTCCAGTTCAAGTTTCTCTTCCGGTCTCCCCTCTATAGTTTAAAGAAAAGGATTCTACCCCCCCTTCTTGGGTTTGGGTGGAGGTTTTGTTCTCCCCTTCTCCCCTTTTTGATCAACTGACCTTTTCAAGTTATTGTTGGTTTGTCCCCCATCTCTAAAAGTTCCGGACCTGGCCTTCAGTACTTAAGAGGTTTAATCTCCCCTGGTCTGAAATTCCCGTTTCCCGCACCCTCTTCGCACTGAGGCGTAATTGGCCTTTCGCCCCCCCCAACAGAAGGCTTTCTCTGCTCATCATTCTTTTTTTGCCATGGATTTCCTTTCCTTCCCTTTCTTTTTGTGTTTGATGAGAGACTGCGCCTTTTCTTCTCGCCTCTGTGTGCACCTACTCTCCTCCCCTTCTTTTGCAGCAAGAGTGCGTGGCTTACCCATGCATCGACTGTTGAGATTTTTTCCTTCGTCGCTCTTCTCTTTTGGAATCGGGAGATTGGGCCCGCCCCCCCCCCCCCCCTCAAACGGCTGCTGGTAGTCAATTGGTTACCGTCTGTTCGAAGCGCGTTCCATTGTATGTCGTGGTGACCTCCTAGCCACTTCTAGCATCAGTGTTTCCTTTCCCCCTTCTACATGGTCCCCCCTGCCTTTCTTGCCCGATTTGAAAACTGACTGTCACGCTTCGACTCTTCTTTTGGTCCGTCGGACCCCCTTCAGATCTGTCCGATCATATTGCTCCCTTTTCCGATCCCGGTAATAACGTGTCTTCCCCACGAGCGATCAGGCACCCCGCAGAATTTTTTTTCCCTATGCCTTCCCCCCTCCTCGACCAGGGTTTTTCTCAATAGCAAATGGTAGGATCACATTTTCCCTTTTCCCCGGCGTACGTCTCTTCTTGTCCGTTTCAAATACTCCCCCTTCCCTTTTTTGATCATGGATGATCTATGGACTCATACCCTTCTCTTATAAGAAACGGTCACAGGCCCTCTCCCTTTCCCCTCCCCTTGAAGTTGACTGAGATCTCTTGCTCCAATTAGGAGCTTCTCAAGTGAATACACAGCCTACCAATGGCCCTTCCTTTTCCCTTCCACTCCCTAGTTTCCCTTACAAAAAGGTCGCTCGTCCCGCTTTTTTTTCTTTTCTCTTAGTACCGAAGGAATTCTTATCTCACAGATACCGAAGACCACATGGAAAACCCCTTTTAGTTCCTTTCCTGGATATTTTACTTTCTTACTATTTGTTTAGCCATAAAAATAATGGGACGTCCCCCTGACCTCTTCTTGCCCCCGCGTATTTTCCCCCTTCAGTTGAAGAGGCACCTCTTTAGGATAGCGAGCATTGGTAACTTTTTGTTTCCGGGACTGCGAGGATTTTTGGGTCTTTTCCCTCTTCCTTAGGTCGAGGGAAGTTTGGTCTGGGAGACGATAGTGGTTTCATGTTTTTATTTTCCCTTGATCAATCTCTGTTCCTTTTTGCCCTGGTGCTGTAGAGGTCCGTTTATGATCTTCATGTAGACGTGGTATTTGAGGCAATTTCCCTTAGTTCGACGGTCGACTGATTCCCCCAAGCCCCAGTTGCCTTTCCTCCCCTTCTATGGGAATAGTCCCTGAGAATTAGTAAGTTGGAGTTCTTCTGTAATCAACAAAGATGTGAAAACGCCAACTGTTCTTTTATGCCCACTCCTGGCAGAGAAGGTGGAAAAGTTCCTAACGAAGGTTATCTTCTTTTTTTTTTTTCCACGGTTTTACTCATCTTCCCCACTGCCAGCTTTACAGGAACCCATTTCCTGCCTCGCCTTATAGATTCGCAACACAAATCCCCTCTCCCTCTAGGTTGCCCTCTCTTTCTCTCCCCTAGGGTGTTGAGGAGTACACACTTCCCTTTTTCGTTTTTTTCTACGATCTCTCACCAGGAACCGCCTGGCATCAACTGTTCTGGTGAGCGTCTTCCAGACTAACATCCGCAGCCACCCCCCCCCTTCCCTCCCCCCCAAGCCCGGCTTTCCCTGGGAAAAAGGAGTGCACCCTCCACGACCCTGGGCTGTTCTTTCTTTCGGAAGGTGGATTAAAAGGCTCTTCCCAAAACGTGGGGCCTCAGCTTTCTCCCCCCTCCCCTAGACTGGTTTCTACCTCCACCGGGGCATTGAATAATCTTCTGGCGACCCCTTTCCTCGGCTAAATCGGAAGCTTTTTAATACAACCACCTCCATTCGTAAGACATCTGGCCCCCTCTCCCCCCCCCCTCTTGATAAAATTGCCCTCTAGTTTTTTTTCCTCGGAGATTGCACAAGTAATGAATTCACCCTATCCCCTCCGCACCTCCCTCCTAAGATTGTCCCCTCCACAGCGAGCAGCGCGAGCCCCCCCCCTAATTGTAGTCCCAACCCTTATTCCCCCTTCTTGAGCCTGACCACTGTGTGATTCGTGTCAAAGATTTACCGCCTCCATTTGTCGTTACAAGACCGGAGTGTTATCTCCTCTCCTTTACGAAGTTTACAGGCATTTCTTCCTTCCTGAGGCCTACACTTTTTTTTTTTCTGGAACGTTGAAAATCTCTCATTCAGTGCGAAGCGAGCAGACCCGGCGCCCTCTGACTGTTTTGTTTTAATGCTGTAATTCCCCTTCCTTCCGGGTTCACTGGCTCTGGTGATTTTTTTCCGGTCCTCTTCGCCTTGTTCTCCCCCCTGAATTACCTCCTTTCCATCCTATCTTCCTCTCTTTCCTTTTCAGCTTTTTTCTTGCGGTTCCCGTTCTGATCCGTACGAGTTTTTGCAATTAGAGATTAACAATTTACTTTCTCCGTTTTATTTCCTCTTTTTTTCCTCCCTTGGACCGCCTCCCACCTTTCGTCTACCAGGTGCGATTGGTTTCCCCCCTGGTTCCGCCTCTGGCCCCGGACTTTTTTCTTTGCTGATCGATAAGTGGCTTTTTCCCAATGATTTACCTTTCACTGAATTTTCGAAATACGATATATCTTCCAGCCTTCCTTTTTCTCCTTTACGCTCATCGGAATTCTCTTCTCTTGCCCTTCCTTTCCCCTCTCGGGAGTCATTTTAATTGTAACCCCTGTTTCTTTAGTTCCTAAACTGTTGTAGTTTCCTTCCTCGTAATCCCCCTCCATTACCCTAACGGATTCTCCCCCTTTGAAGGTTCTGTCCCCCCTTTTCTATCGGCGGAGTGCTGTTATTTTTTCCGTGGTTGTTTTTTCCGGAAAAAGGCTAGAGGGCCCTTTGGGCCAGGTGTAGTCATGATGTCTTTCCCAGTCCTATAGCTTACACTTCGGCCTGTCATTGTCCCCCCGAAAAATTATTTTCTGCTCCTTTGGAGCAGGCTCCTAACTATGTTGTTGTTTTTCGAGACTCAGAACACTCGACTCAGCGGTCTCTAAGGGCTCCAATTTCCTCTCCTTTCGTGAGCATATTTCTCGTTTTTTGCCGGCATTCTTTGACCTAGACCCCTGTGAGCCCCTCAAACCCCCACCGAAGTTTCCACTTCCAGCTAGTGACTGTTCCTTACCTTTATTCTTTTGTGAACACACATGAAACCCACTAACCCCCTTCCCGCTCTCCGCCGATTAGTCAAGGAGGTTTCCAAGTTCCCCCCCCCTTGCTTGAGCTCAGCCTTTCTTTCCTCTTCATGTTCGGGCTGCACACTCGATGAGCATGATTTTATACTCAGAACACGTTACCCCCTTTGACAAGAGCAAGCGCCCTCCCTTCTCCCGAAGAGATCCTCGTCCTGGCTCTAGTCCCCAATCCCCTCCCTGGACGGATTACTGATTTTCGCAGCACCCGACTCCCCCCCCGGTCCCCCCCTTAACTTTTCAGAAACTCCTTTTCACCACCTGACACCCTCAGGTCGCAGCCCTCTTGCTGCCTCTACAGGGCGTTCCGCCACTCTGAAGTTCCCTTTTGGTAATGGGCGCGAACGCGCGTCCTTTTTGAGATAAATCAACCTTCCCCCCTTTTTCCCTATATCATTGTGAATCTTCCGAATATATTATTAAGCCCCGGGTCCCCCTTCCCTCGCAAGCATGTCAACGAAGAGAGACTCGAGTTCCTATTTTTTTCCCCCGATGGACAGGGCGTATTGGAGACCTTGGTCTTTCGGAACGCATCAAAAACGATCCTTTCCTCCCTTTCCTACCTTTTTTTGAAACCGCGTTAACCTCTTTTCCAACCCAGGTAAGATAGTACCCCTCCCCCTCTTTATCTCTCTCTTCTCCCCTCCGAAGGAGTCCCTTATTCATTGGACCCTGACAGGAGTAATAGTTAATTTCTCCAACTTGAATTCTTCTTTAACACCGACTGTCCATTTTCCTTCGGCGACCCCTTCCCTTGCGCTCAATTGGTTCCTTGTGCCTCTCCCTTTTCCCTGGCGGCCTACAGGTGTTTCCTTCTCTCTGGTTTTCGATACCTGGGATCTGGCTCTTTTTCCCATTCGTAGGGTGCCTTTCAGTTCTTGTTCCGATTGGATAGGGTTTACTTAATGTAAGTTTCATCTTTCTTCCCATAGTTCCTCTCCTCACTGTTGGTAGGTGATATGACTCTTTGAAGTATGTGATTCTGCTTTCTTCACTGAGTTCTCCCGTCGACCTATGCCTGAATAGAGGGATGGTTCTGACCCAGTCCCTCTCGGAGTTAGGGCTGGATCCCCGGTTCCCTGCACCAAGGTAGTTAGGGCCAGTCTTCCGCCCGGTGGCCAGGTAGCGGAAAACTCCACTTTCCTTTTTTTCTTTTTTGGCCCGGCCTGGTTATTAACTCGCTGACACAAACTCAAGTTAGCAAGGGCCCTTCCTTGACTCTGCTTTCGCTAGTAGTCTGCAAACAACAGAGAAAGATCCCTGTTTACCCTCTTCCATTTAGTTGTTTTTCTTCTCCTCCCGTGCGGATTTTCTGGTTTTTTTTGATATAAAGCAGTCCCCCTTCCCTTTTCCAGGATCGACTTGGGTTTGTGGGTTCCTGCTTAGGAGGTTATTCCCTTCCCCACAAAACCCCTTCCCTTTTTTTTTCCCAGCGACCTGTTCCACTTCTTCCCAAGGCTTGTCCCTTCAAAAGGACTTTGCTTTTTTTCGCGATATTTTATTTACGTTCTCCCTCCAAAGACTAAGGCGATCCATTCACCCTGATCTGGGACGTCCCAACGTCTTTCAGGGGCCCTAATCGACTTCTAAGAAGAACTCCTATTCCTTTCCCTTCCCCTACCGTCCCTATTGCACTAATTACCCTCCCTAGGACAATCGCCACCTTGAAACCCTTGGCCCCCTTTCTTCTTCCACTGCCTTCACCTTTCTCCAGCCAAAGCCTCGCGGCCTTACGGCGAGCCAGCCCCGCCCACCTATATGAAAAACTGTACTGCCGTTCGCAAAGGTTTTTTTTTTCCAAGCTTCTCCAGTCCGTCCCCTAGTAGACCTATTCTGCTCTTTACAGAAGTTACAGTGCATGAGGAATCTGTCCTCTTTTGTATTCCTTAATCGTGAACCCCTTCCCGACCTTCTTCACGATGTGTTCGAAATCCGCTCGCGGTAAGAGCTGGTTGTTTTACCTCGTAACTATTAACAGTTCCCTTCCTCCCTTTTCGGCTTGTTGATTTATTCTTTTCTCTTTTCCACCCCCCAGAAGCCTTGTCCCACTTTTTTTTCCTCCATTCTCTTTAACTTTCTTTTTCCTGTGATAATTGAAGGCGTCCCTCTGTTTCTTAGGATTTAGTACACCTACGCTAAGGGCCTTTTGTAGTGTATTTCATCTCCCAGTTCCCGGACCATTGCCATCATTTCCCCCCCCTTTTTTATCTACCAGGTTCTTTGGCTCCCCTTTACGATTAGGGCCCTCTAATCCTTAATTCTGCGTCATCATTTGCCGTTGCTCGGTGATGTCCAGTTATCGTGATTGATTAAATCGCTATCCTCTGCCCAACTCGTCTGATTGTTCTTTTAACCGCCTTCCCTACGATTATTTTCCACGCCTTCAGGGCGTTCCGTTGACGGTTATTTTCAGCCGTCTTTCCCCCTCTTTTCGGCTTTTAGCCCTCCCCTCTTCACCTCCGGCTTCTCTCCGCTATTCAATTTTTTGGTAAATCCTTGTTTTTTATCCTCGGCCTTTTGTTATTTGTTTGTCCCCATCCCTTTCAAGTCCTGCAGCTTTAGTACTTTCTTTTGTCTCCACGTTTTATTAAAGATCCGGCAATTCCCTATTTCGCTTCCTTTGCCTTTTTTTTGTCTTCTGCCACCCAC
>Ga0179593_1380588_pt1 | contig 10536 bp, 9 predicted proteins | sample CZODoug2_1_08_16_FD_185931 | JGI IMG/M metagenome (GOLD analysis project Ga0179593, IMG submission 185931) | Vadose zone soil fungal communities from Angelo Coast Range Reserve, California, USA - CZODoug2_1_08_16fungal (PacBio error correction) | ecosystem: Environmental > Terrestrial > Soil >... | reverse complement strand
ATAGCAAAGTGCCCGGGTTTTTGTTTTTGTATTCGCGCCGGCGTGTCCCTTCGCCCAGGAAAGCTCCCAGTATCCCGGAACATTCATCCGACCCTTTTTTTTAACAGGCTTCGCCGAAGTCCTTTTCACTATCCTTCCCATAGCCTTAGAAGAAATAATGTCTGTCTCGACGGAGCGTGGAAGACTTATGTAGCCGCGGTACTTTCCTTCTTTGAGAGAAGAGTCCCGTCGGCGCGCGTCGCGCCTAGGTTAGATCTCCCCTCTCCTTTCATGTGGGTCTCAACCTTGACCTTTTTCTCGTCGAGCGCCGGCTGTGTCGGATATCGTCCGACTTTTTTCTTTTCTCCCCGAAGATCTACCCCCTAGACCGATCCTAACTGTCTTTGGAGCGGATACGCCCCCCTCGGCCAACCCCCCCCACCCCTTTTTTTTACGCGTTCGCCCGGAGAGCGCCTCGCTACCTTTTTTTTCATCTCTGCTCTCCGTCGGATCTAGCTAGGATTAGACTTCTTCTAACGCCCGTACCCCTTTTAGATCACAGATGGCCGCCCCTGACGACCAGCCTTCTGAGGATAACTTCCCCTCATGGAAGGTAGCTTCCCGCCGTGTTCTTTCAGGGAGAATGGTTTCCCCGATTGAAGGCTCCGAGATTACCCGGCGAGAGTGTATCTCGATTTTTTCTTCTTTAGTCTGGGCGTGACCCGAGTAGGTACGGGCTTCCCCCCCTATGCGGTGAGAGGCTGCCGTCTGGTAGACATAGTATGGTCTCCAGCCTATTCCCCCCCTTTTCTATTCACTTAAATTCATTATGCTAGGCAGCCTATTGAAGGACTGGTTCTCTCTCTTGGTAAAGTTTGATCTCTACGCACATTGCTTTTTTCCTCGAACACCCGGATCGACCGTAGGTCGTAGAATGCGAAGGATTCGTGTATTTTCCCCTTATATACTACTACTTCTGACCGGTACGAGCGGACTGAAAGGAGTTCGTGCCTTTTTTCTCCCCGGAGGATTTTCCTTAGCGGCTGCACGAAGTGCCCCAGTTCTAGGATGGCATCGATGAACGCCCCCCTTTTTTACGTCCGTCGAACCTTTACGTTTTTTTCTCTTTTTTTGTGACGCTCTCTTCTGCGACCCCCCCTCTTAGACGGGCGCCTGGTCGGCGCCGGGGCCCGAACTAGGGGTGAGAGGGTGCGTTAGAGCTCCTGTTGGACCTCCCCCGAAATCATCCCCAACACAATTCGATCTGCGACCTCCTCAGGGGTAGTGCCTGCGTGATAATTGCGTATGGCTTCGTGCGTAGGGTGATTTCAATGGCGAGATTAGCTGGCCACCTTCGGTCCCCAACATCCGTAGGCCAATTTCCTCGCACAGTTTAAAGCCTCTTCTTGAAAGTAGCAACTCTGTCGGTACCTAAACACTTCCGACACTGACCTGTTCTTCCAGGGATTTCAGTCGCTCCCCAGAGGTCGTAAATGCCCCCCTAGTAGGAGTCCCCTACCCTTCCTATTCCACCTATTTAGACTCCACCCTACCCAACATCCGTATATGGCTCCTTTCCGTCCTTGATTGCACGCTCCCTTGGATGCTCCCCCCCCCCTCAAGACAGCGCACCAAGATGAACCCTACGGCTCTCCAGGTTGCTCCCCTCCAGCAGGGTATATAGCGGAGTGCAAAGTCATTCTACATTTGACTCCCTTTTTTAGCCCTCCTCATGAACGGTGACGGGATGTCGGGTCCCTAAGGACAGATCCGTGACATCCCACCAGCCGACGCGGCCCTAGCTACTAAAATCTGTATAATAGACGCTCTCTAAGAGTTAATACCGCCCCCCGCCCTCTCTTCTCCCTAAGCGAAGTAGGTTTGGCAAAGATCCCAGCCGAACGTAGCCTATCTCCCATCCCGGGACTCCAGAGAGACGAAGGAGAGGGCAATTTCCCACTCCCCCCCTTCCCCCTCTCTGACTTCCCTCTTGTGAAACCTGCGATAGACTAGAAAAAGACAGCGGAGGTGTCTTAATTCCTTTAGACTGACATGTTTCTCTAGTAGTACTCCTTCAGAGGCCCTCCTCTTTTCTTCTTAACAGGCTGGGAACGCTATGGAGAAATACGCCTTTACCCATGTAGCAGACTTTCCCTCCTGATGCTCTCCCGAACTAATCGATCTTATATGAAGAACTTTTCTAGAAGCCTCAAAAGAGTTCCCCCCTCGTTTTTCCGACCTTTTCCTCAGAGGTTAGATAGAGCAGCCTTTAGCAGAACTGACGAACAGTGAAGCGATCTCTCGAAGGAGGACTGATGCTGGAAATCCCTCCCCCTGAGGTTAAGATTCGTAAGTATAGTAACGTCGGTGCAAACACACGTGGGTCTCCAATTTCTTGTTGCAGAAGCTCCAGCCTTCTCTTCCGGAAGTCGACCTCGACCCAGAATTATGTCTCTCTCTATTTCCCTTACACCGCAATTTTCCCTAGACCGGAGTAAACGTCTAGGGCGAGCCGACAAGGTCGGCATTTCTATTCGATAGTTCCCCGGCGTTAACTTCGGCTCATCAAGTACTCTCTGTAGTTGGTCATTCAGTGACGGGTTTCCCTTGTTCTTTGCACGACATCTCCCGAGTTGCAAGTCAACCTTTCCACCACGGGCTTTTCCCTAACTTTCTTCACCGTACGCGCTCTACCAACTTCGCGAGTTTTTTCCTTCGGCCATCACCCTACTCCAGTACGGAATTCGTGCGTCAGGCCTAAAGGTCCCTTCTTACTCTTCGGGAACTTCTACTTGTTCCCCTTCCCTGGCCACGAGACGTTTTCCACGCCTCCGTAGACTTCTGGTCCAACGGCGGGTCCAAGAAGTGACTTAGGATGAATGTTTCTGCTTCTTCCCGGTCCATCCCACCTTACTGATGTGCTCGTAAACTGATATCGGCTCCCGTAGGACCCTCTAATTGGCCGATTTCCTTCCTTCCCGCGAGCTCCTTTCGGTTTCATGGTAAAGCTGATGCGGGTTCCTTCCTAATACCACCCTCCCATACCCGACATCTTGTCGTGTCTCTTCCACCGCGAAAGCTGACGCTCCGAGGCAAGCCTTCGGCCCCTTGTAATGGCTGAGCTGCGATGAATAGGCACTCGAGGCAGAAGATCGCTCGCCAGGAGGACGCCGTGGATCACTATATACAAAACTTCCCCCCCCCCCCCCCCCTCCAGAAGAAGTTTAGAATTAAAGGCCCCCTGAGGCAAGTTAGGGTTTTGATGGAGATTTCTTTCGTCTCCCCCCTCTTTTAATACGTTGACGACGATCTTCACGCGTCCTGATGGATTTCTTTCCCCTGACAAATCGCCCTAATGGTTTACGCTAGGGACCTTAGTTTTCTTCTGGCCCTCTCCTTAGTGCGGCCTATCCTCAAGACATCACCCCTCTAAGGAAGAAGGGACAATCGAACTATTTTATTTAGTCGGTACCGCAAGTTTTCGTTCTTCTCCGGATTTCTCGCGGTTCTTTCCGGCGTTTCAATCCATTCCCGATGACGGTGCATTGATCTCCCGAGAAATGGGCTATAGCCCACCCCTTATAGGAATTCCTCGGCCTTTGACGTAGAAGTTTCCCCCCCCCTTCAAGTCAGCGATTTTTCATATACCGCAGATCACGGTTTTTCAACCCTTAAGCGTGACACACGTGCGCGACCCCCTCGCTCGGAACGCTTTAGAATCCTTTTACGTACTAACCTCTCCCCTCCCGACTCGCCTTCTACGGGCAGAGGGCTTTCCTGTTTTTCCGCCCAGAGAAAGCTTCGTATTGCAGGACTCTAGTACACTCTCCTTGTGAAGAGATGCTGCTCGGCTCAGGGTTTCCCGGCATTGTACAGCGGCCTTTTTTCCATAGTGCTATGTCTCCTCGGAAAAGATACACGTAGGAGTGAATCGGCCATTTTTTTTCCACCTGGCTCCCCCTTTTCTTTCTGAGAGCCTGCCCCTTTTCCGAACGCTTAAATCTTAGAAGAAGTACTTAAGATAACCCCTTCCCGGAAGATTATTTCGCTCCTTCTTTCCTTATAGATCTGCAGTCGACTCTTTTTTTTCTCCCGACACGGGTAGTTCACTCGTGAAGTACTCGAATTTCCCTGGTCCCACGATCGCCTATTTTAGCATTACTCGATCGGTGACTTCAGTTATGAGGAAATCCTCGGGTTATGCTGATATCAGGTGAATGCCTGCGTCTCATGTCTCCTCCCTGCTATGCTCTTACAGGACAGGAGCCGCTCTCGCTTTCCGCCACCCCCTCCTTCTCTTTCCCACCGAACTACGTGATGGCCGCTGGCACATTAATGACAAGCCTTCCATGCGTGATTCGTTTTTACTCACGGGTCCGATTGCAATTTCACTCTTTTTTTCACCCGACGTGGGCGCCTAGACCTCTTTACACAAGCCGTTTTTCCGTGTAATATGCCCAGTTTTTGGTGGCGCGGTTTCGTGGGCGATTGGTCCTTTCGGCCCCCCTTTTGGCGTGAGCAGTAAGAGTACTTCATTGGTGGCACTTTTTTTATTCTCCGCGGCGTCGCCCCCCCCGCTTTGCTGTTGGACCTCTCCCTTCGCCCTTTGCACCCGTTCGTCCAATGGCTTCATTAGATTATACCTCTTTTCCCCCTTGATCTCTTTCCTTTCTTTTTGTGTTGTTGTTGAGAGTCCCCTTTTTTCAAAAATTGTACCCCTCTAGGTGAACCATCATTGACACTTTCTCCCCCGCCGGTTTCCTTTTTTTTTTTTCCTTCTCTCAACGGAGGTCCACAGTTTTTGTGCGTGACACCCCCGACCCTCGCAAGGTGCCCCAGAGTTTTCTTCAGTTCGCCCCCTCTACGAATTCCAAAACTCCGCCAGCCCCACGTCCGTCACACAAAAGCTGAGGACGTCGTTCTTCTCATCAACCCCGGCCTGGATTGCGTCCGAGAAAGCAGTCCCCCTTGATTCAACGTGATTCCATCTAATCCATAACCTATCATTTTTGTCTTTCTCCTCACCCGATGGAGCATAGCCCATCCTCTTTATTAGGTGCAGGATTTTCCTCGTAGATGTATTTTTCCCCGAGCTCGGCGTCAGGAAAGCAGCGTCTTTGTTTCCTCGATACTCATCGTCATTTCTTCTCTCCCTCTGGTAATAAGACTTCCAGTCGTCTCGCGGCAAGCCCCCCCCTCTCGGAGGCCTTCACTTTGGTTTCCTCTCGGAGAGTCCTGCCGAGGACCCCTCTGGTTTTCTTTCAGATCGACCGACGCTCGACGTCTGCCTTCCGAGAGAAATCCGATCGGGAAGAGTCCCCCATTTTCCTGACAGAGCGAGATACGCGATTCGGTCTTGTAGGCGAGCTTTCCTAGCAGGAGTATCCAAAACTTTTCGGAAAGTGTAAGTGAGCGCCTTGCATGCCCTTTACAAGTGTAGATCCCCCATCCCTTAGCCCTAGCACTGCCGCAGTGAGCCCTCCAAATTAAGATTGATTCTCAGCTTAGCGAGATATTTTTCAAGGAACATTTGTGTCCGATGAGACTAGTTCCCCCTCAAGAACGTGTGGATACTAGAGACACACCCCCCCCTTAGACTCCAAGCGATTCCCATCAAGATCGTGACGATCTGATTCTTTTTTCCCACGGTTTCTAGTCGGTGAAATTCCAGAGTACTGTTACACGGATTTCGTCAGATATTTTCCCCCACCATTCTACGTAGCAGGCGACATGACCCCCCCAAGTAGAATCAGTCGAGCTCTTGATTTTTTCGGCGCCCCCGAAAGTCAATCTCGTAGCTGTGACGAGTCATTCCCTCTACAGTCCACTGGGAGTGCGGATTGGTCCGAGCTCTGTTTCCTTTCCCTTTCTCTTCTGATGAATCCTATTCCCTCCTTCTCGTTCTCCTGCGTACGGCCTAGAGGAGTACAATAGAGCGGATCTCCTTTTAGAAGCTTCCTTTCCTTTTTTTAGCGCAGAGCGTTTTTCTTCCCCTCCTTGCCTGAAAAGATAGCTCAGCAGTCTACTCCCACATAGAATACATCCGTGCCTCTTTAGGACTCCTTGAATTCGTATTTTGTTCATAGAAGTAGTGAGGGGAGCAGTGGATTCCCCCTTCTCCTCTTTGCGAATGTACTCACGTCCTCTTCTTTTGCCAAAGGAAGAGCATCGGCCCCCTGCGAGATTTGCTTCGGTTTTGTTTGACTCGTCCCAACTTCGTGTCGAGTATCTTTCTCTTTTACGACCGAACGAGGAGAGTTGCATGGTCATTCAGCTTCTCAGGATTGATGATTTGTCCTAGCAGAGGGTGTTGAAGCCTGGTGAAATAGATGACGTTCCCTTTAAGCTCTAGGTCCCCCGAGACCGTTGTCCCGCAGAATCCCCTTCTAGGCCCGCCTTCGGAATTAGGAGAAGAGATAAAGTTCCCTTTTTCATAGGATGGGGACTACAGGAAGTTTTTCCCTTAGAGAGTACTTCCTGTTAGTGCGTGGAAGGCTCTTAAGCAAAGAAGACGCTTAGAATTTACGGGCTGAGGACGTTTTTCCCGACCCCCTAGACTTCGTGACTGTCTTATGGACGGGGAGCTTCCTAGGACTTACAACGTGTACTCATTCAGAGAAACTAGCCCATTTGAAGGACTTCAGAAGGAACTCTCACCAGTCCTTCTCAGACCCTTATACGAGTTGCCTTAGTTGTTCCCACTTCCTATCGCTGATTAGTCCGCAACCAATAGGACTCTCCGAGAATACCAGTCTTCTTAGCCCCCTAAACGTGAGCGTCCACTAGTGCTCTCTAGTTTAGCTTTTCTTCAAAGCCCGTCTCGATCGCTTTAGAGATCTTTTACCCCATTCTCGCCACGAGTCTTGTTGGCTCAACCTAGTTTGACATCCTTCCCCTCCTTTTGACGGTCTCTTGCACCTTAGATGGATAGAATTCGCAGGACTTTAGGATTTCCTTGATTCCCGCGATCACCCCCTAGACGTCGGTTTCCGCGGTCTCCCGATTTTTGACGTTCGTGCTAGACTGCGATTACGCTTTCCTCCCTTTCCTCGGGTCTGAGACTTATTTAATGAGTCTAGAGTCGGAGTGCTCTAAATTTCCTTCCTCATCAACCTTTGAAGAAGATTCGAGAATGAAGAGCCCCATTCATGTCCGTTTTAGCAGTACGCAAATCCAACCTTCGGAAGTGTACCCGAACCAGATGTTAAGCCACTCCCAGAGCTACGACGTAAACCCCTTGCCGTATGAGCGCCTCGCCCCCCAGGACGAACTAACCCAAGAGCGACCCCTACCCCGGACTTTATATGGTACGCTGACCTAGAGATCTGGTAGACACTGCAGACCACCCTGGAGAGACGTACGACAGCTCGTCCGGTCGTCCCTGACCAAAGCCTCGACCTAACTACACGAGGGGCGCCTGAAGCAAGAGTTGCCCACCCTAGAGTTGACCGTCCTCATCTAACTTCTTTTGAGACCGACCAAGGACCCCGAAGCGTAGGTTTTCTTTATAGATCGGCGTCCGGTGAGGCCGATTCGCCCTGTAGATAGAGTCATGCCCGCGCTTCCGCGTCGTGGTTGCGGCTCCCATCCTTGTCGCGTCCTGCCGAGTCCGCCGGTGCTTCGATTACTCTTCCTTACGTCCTCTTCTTTTTTGGTTTTGGTGCCGACACAGCTCTTGTTACTACGCACGATCTACCTTGGGAGCGGGCGATTGCCGCTGGCCTGTTTTTTCCTTTCCTTCTTCCCCTGTCCAACCCATATCTCTCTCTCCCCTTTCCTCCTCCGTTGAGAGAATTTTCGTAGGGGCGGGTTGACCGATGTCAAAAACCCCAGGTCCCCAATCCCGTTTCTTACAAAGGACGCCTCGTTCGCAGCTCCCGCGCCTAAGAACCGGTACTAATCTGATTAGGTTCCCCCGGCAACCAATCTCCATACCGCTCTGAACTCCCGTCGGGCTCGGCGGTCGTAGCTATGCAGTATGAGCCCCTGTCAGAAGGACGTTCCTTTTCTCCTCGAGAGAGTCCTGCCCCGCTCGGCCTCTTTCTTTCGCTCGGAGAAAGGTATCAGACTTTAGCTTTGTCATGGCCCGAGAAACCTCTACTCCACCGAGCGTGACCAAAGAAGGACGGATTCACTCTTCCGCTTCTCGGCTTTTGCCTCGTAGACTTCGCCTAGTGACGACCGGTGACTGTTTCTTCCCCCTCATCAGACGCCACTTCTCCTGTCCAGAGCAGCCCCTCTTGTTGGGTTGTAGTCTTTTAGGGAGAAAGAAGATCCCCTCGTAAAAGATATGTGTCGCGTAAATCATCTCTTCTGAAAGTCAAGTTTCGCCCAGTTCGAAGCGATCTTCCTCCTCAAGGAGGCTTCGCTAGGGGGAAGGAGGTCTCCTAAGTGACCGGTGAATATAATAGATTAATCTCGGATCTGTGTCGAGAGGAAAATCCCCGTACTCTTTACCGTCTAATATTAAGGAGATTAGTTCACCTTTTCGAGCGTGAAGCTGGAGATCCCTCATCGTGCCATGTCCAGTCTTTCTTTTCGAGTAGACAAAAGTACGATCAGAACCTCGAAGGGGATCTTGTAACTCCTACTTCGCAGAAGACTCCTAGCGGAGCCCACAGAGAAACTGAGTGGCGCCCCGAGTGTTATAGCGGTAGAGTCACCCTCCCCTTTTCTCCCTCGAATCAAGGAGATCTAGACGGAGTCCGAATCCCTTTTTGCCCTTCGTCTAGGGTACATCTCCCCTTAGAAGTATGGTCTCCCTTTTCTCCTTGTTCGAGCCGCTACAGAGACGATTTTCCCCCTCCCTTCTCTTTCTTTAGTCGTCTTCCTAGTTAGCGAACCGGGACTCGGTGATAAGTCTCCCAAGGTTTCTTCCACCGCCGTTTTCGCTCTTTCCCCGTTTCTTATCCCTTTAGATTGCACGCTTGACACGACCGGATATCTGTTCAGACCAGTAGAAGTGAGTTTCGTTTGCCTTGTTGCCTTTCCCTTTACAGGAATCACCGCGTTTGACCAGAACAGGAGAAAGGTCTAAGCACGGACAGCGATCCCGGGAGGCAGTCCACCTTTTATCTGCCTTTCCCTTCACAAACTTCTTACGCCCCTTCCTTTTTTTCTTTATTCGAGGGCGGCGGAAAACCGGCATACTTCGTCCTTTCCTTTGTAGTCGGCGGAACGTTTTCCCAGTTTATTAAGTCAGTCCACGCCCCTAGTCGAGTGAGACTCTCGTAATCTGGAGAGATTTTTAAGTCGCCTCTTCATGGAGCGGAATAGTAGACCTTTTTTTTTAGATCCTCTCTAAACTTAATTAAGAGGCTTTTCCTCTTAAGTCATGAGGCCACAATGTATGAGGACATACCTCTCCTCCCTTTGAAGACACCTTTATTTGAACGTTTGATCCCTTCGTTTCTTTTCGTTGACGACTCCCACGAGCCGGACCCCCCCTTTTTAAGTTTCTCTTTTCGCTTTTCCCTCGCAAGGATCGTGTCCCAGCTTTCTTTGTGAATGATGCTCTTCTCATCGTGAATAGGAGCCTTTTTAGACGACAGGGCGCACCTAGCCTCTTCCAGCTCCAAAAAAAGATTATAAGACTTTTCCTTCTCTCCCTCCAATTTTCCTCTTCCCACGCGGAGTCTTTTCTTCTTGGGTTCCTCTATTAGCGGTCGAGAAATTCCCCGGCCTCTTATAGACTTTCACCCTTTCTTTTCCGATTTCTCGGAATCTTCCCTCAGAGATCCTTTCTTTTCTTTGTTACGTTGGCGGGCCGTTTTTTCATGCCGTAGTGACGGCAGATCCCTGAGACCCCTGACAGTCACCCCTCAGCCCTCGTAATCGAAGTCGGATTATTATATTCCCCCCTTCCCCTCATCTTCGAATTTGTACGTCTTCTCATTTGCTCAAGGTCTCGGCTTACGGTTACTTTTTGACTCCCGATTGTTGCCGTTACATGGGACGTTCTGACCTTCGGGTCAAGCCTACGGCTTGCATTTCGTTGAAGGGGAGTTTCATTTCCTTTACGTGAACGTTTTATTATTTTTATGGGTTCCTCCCTCCCCCGTCGTCTTTCCCTTCCTCGTTTTACCTGAAAAGAAATTCTCTCCTTTTCCTCACGAGGCGTCCGCTGTTCCGACCCTCGTGCGTCCTCGTCTCTATTATTCGTACATGTGCTCCCTTCGTCTTCGTGCGGCTTCCCTTTTGCCTATGGACCTCTGTAATCAGGCGGCCATACAGGTTGCACGTCATTCTACTTTTTCCACTGCAAGTCAGTACCCCCCTAGTCCAAGCTGGTTGACAGCTACACTTTTTCTGAGCTCTTCCCCCTGGAAGTCCCGCGTCATAGTTCGCGAAGCCGCACAGTGAAGTTGAGAACTGCCTCCCTTCTATAATTTTTGATGTACTATTTCGTCCCGAATTAATATTATATTATTTAGACGGACTACGAACTCTCTGTCTTTTCCTTGAGAGCGTAGTTCTCGGTACTCTGACTTAGTCGAGCCCCACAAGAGAATTACGTCCATTCGCTGCGTTCGTCCTGCTTGCACGGTTTTACCTCCG